>Ga0335085_10001810_pt1 | contig 42911 bp, 35 predicted proteins | sample Lox_Sample_45_FD_206712 | JGI IMG/M metagenome (GOLD analysis project Ga0335085, IMG submission 206712) | Soil microbial communities from Loxahatchee National Wildlife Refuge, Florida, United States - Lox_Sample_4.5 | ecosystem: Environmental > Terrestrial > Soil > Wetlands | place: USA... | reverse complement strand
CCGGGCGTATCCATAACGACGCGTGTACTCTTGATTTTGCCGCGAGCATATTATTCCGTCTCCACCTCTCCATGGCTAAAAATTAAGGTATATGCCACCCCCCGGTCCTCGACTATTGGATGTTCGACGTTTCCAACATTCTTCCACCCGAACGTGTTATTGACGCCGCCTCACCGTTTCCCTATCGTTCGCACAAATCGCCGGGTTCGGTGGGCAAGCTCCGACCCTCTCATCCGGTGTTGGCTCAAAGTGAACACGAACAACTAAACACCCTCCCCCATGCAGAATATCAACCTTGGCTTCCTGGATTACGCCATCCTCGCCATCTACGTTATATTTGTGGTTGGCATCGGCTTCGCGCTGACGCGGTACATGAAGAGCTCGTCGGACTTCCTGACGTCCGGCCGCTCGATTCCCACCTGGGTCACCGGCTTGGCCTTTATCTCGGCGAATCTCGGCGCATTGGAACTCGTCGGCATGGCCGCCAGCGGCGCGAAATACGGCATCGCAACCTCACATTTCTATTGGGTGGGTGCAATCCCGGCGATGGTCTTCCTGGCGGTGTTTATGATGCCCTTCTATTACGGCTCCAAGGCGCGTTCGGTTCCGGAATATCTGCAGATGCGTTTTAACAAGCCCGTCATGGGGCTGAACGCGATCGCGTTCGCGGTCATGACATTGTTTTCCTCGGGCATTTCGATGAACGCGCTGGCGAAGCTGCTCAATCAGCTTCTCGGTTGGAATTACCATCTGGCGCTCTGGATTTGCTCGGCGGTCGTGCTCGTATATGTGCTCAAAGGCGGTCTCACCTCGGCCATTTATACCGAAGTGCTCCAATTTTTCATGATTGTGCTCGGCTTCGCGCCTGTAGTTTACCTCGGTTTGAAGGACGTCGGCGGCTGGCACGCGATGACCGATAAGCTTCACACTGTCGCCGCGGATCCCATGGCGTTGCATTTGAACACGAAGAGTTTCGCGCCCGACGCCTGGACCAGTGCGTGGAAGCCGCTGCTGGGCGGGCCAAGTGCCAATCCGATGGGCGTCGATATTTTTGCGATGGTGTTTGGATTGGGGTTCGTGCTGTCCTTCGGCTACTGGTGCACGAACTTCCTTGTGGTGCAACGGGCCATGGCGGCCAAGAACATGACGGCTGCCCGTAATACGCCGCTCGTCGCTTCCATTCCCAAAATGCTTTTCCCCGCCCTCGTCATCGTCCCGGGCATGATTGCGGTGGCATTGACCGCGACGCCGGACAAAAATTATCGCATCCCGCCGCCTGTCCTCTCGCATGAGGTCTACGTCAGCGCCGTGACCGCCGTGAAAAACGCCAGCCCTTCTGAACCGGATGCGGCGGTGAAAGCGGTTTCCGATGCGCTCGGCAAGAAGGTGGATGCCGACAAGATCAAGGCGCTGGTGGCCGCGAATGCCGCGAACAAGCTTCCAGATGTTCAAATCGAAAAGGGCGTTTACAACAGCATCGCCGAGTACGACTACGACGGCGTGATTCTGTCCCTGGTGAAGAAATATTGCCCGACCGGCCTGCTGGGCTTGGCGCTGACGGCTCTATTGGCGTCGTTCATGTCCGGCATGGCGGGCAACGTGACGGCGTTCAATACCGTTTGGACTTACAACCTCTATCAGGCTTTCTTCGTGCCGAACAAGCCCGACTCGCACTATTTCTGGATGGCCAAATTCATCACGGTCGTCGGCATCTTGTTCAGTATCGCCTGCGCTTACTTCGCCTCGATGTATAACAACGCGATGGACGTGATTCAGCTCGTGTTCGCCTTCGTGAATGCGCCGCTGTTCGCCACCTTCTTCCTCGGCATGTTTTGGAAGCGCACCACCAGCATCGGTGCGTTTCTGGGATTGTTCGGCGGCATTGCCACCTCCGCAGTGTTCCACGCGTTGACCACGGTAGCCACCAACGTGGATCTCGCTCATCACGTAATCAATAAAATGAAAGGTGGTTACGTCGGTGTGCTGACCACCTTTCCGAGCGAAATGGCCCAGAATTTCTGGCTGGCCATCTTCGCGTTCGTTGCCTGTTTCGTTCTCACCGCGGGCATTTCGCTGGTGACCTCGCGCACGAAGTCAGATGAGGAATTGAAAGGCTTGGTGTATTCGCTGACGCCAAAGATCAAGGCTACGGAGCAGCACGTTCTGCAGCGCCCGGCGGTTCTGGGCGTCATCCTGCTGATCTGCTGTGTTATTCTGAACATCATTTTCTGGTAAACCCTTAACCTGACGAAAGAAAAACCGTTTTATGGGACTCGATATTCGCTGGCCAATCGGCCTCATGTTCACACTGATCGGTTTAATGATGACTGGGTTTGGCGCCGCCAATCGCGCCGGATCGGTCACCAAAATTGGCGGACAGGAAATCAACATCAATCTGGTCTGGGGGGTGGTGCTGTTGATCTTCGGCGTGTTGATGGTGTTCTTTGCATACCGTGGCAGCAAGAAAAGCGGCCCGCCGCCGAGCTGAAAGTTTCAAAAATTCAGCCACGTCGCGGCAGTCGCCCGGTTTAGGAGCGTTTTGTGCGTTTTTGCACATAAATATGCCCCTTTCGACAGGCCAGCTTTCGTGGGGTAAATTAGGGGGCCATGGTTTCGGCTGCTGAACATCTCAAACCTGTAGAACGCAAACCCACCTTGCCCACGGCGCGCGGGTACAAAGGCGAGGTTGTGTACGTCTATGCCTTTGATGTCGCCTACGAGATGATCCGTCAACCGGTGCGCGAATTGCTGGGACAGTCGGTCGCGCAATTCGTGGTGGACGCCAGCAAACGCAGTCCGCGACATCTCTTTTTCTATCGCCCCCAAATGGTCCGGTTGCCCCCACTGGAACGTATCGGACCAAACGGACCGCTGCGTGTGGAACGCATCGTGAAGCTCCTGCCCGTCGGCGCCATCAGCATTACGATTCGCGTGCCGTTTGATGTCGAACGCATTGAAGACCTGGTCGGCTATCACGACCTGCAATTCAGCAACGGATCGTTGCACGAGGAAGTGCGGCGGTTGGCGGATGAAGTGCGGCGGGAATTAAACCCGTATTACATCCGGCCCATCGCGCAGCTCGCGGAGGAGGAAGCCTACACGGTGTTCTGCATCGAATCGCCGTTGCTTTCCGACGATGGCGCGGCGTTGAACGCGGAACTTTGGTGGCGCGCGAATCGGCGCGCGGTCGCCTCGCTGCTCACGCAGGAGCCGGACATCGATCATCTCTCCAGGCAGGAAGCCGATGAATCCACCGGACGCTATCTCAGTTATTACGAGCACGATCTCGTGGTCGTGGACTGGGACGCGGCGCTCATCATCGATCAGAAGCAGAATTTTGATGAAACGCTTTACGTGATGGAATTGGCAAACCTGCAGCTCGCGGAATTGGAGGCGTACGACCGCATTCTCGACAGCGCGTTGGAACGCTCGTATCGCGATCTCTCTCTGCGTCGTGGCGGCGCGAATAACATCCTGCGCGAATTGCGTGAGTTGCGCATCGACCTGGCGCGGTTCAGCGATGAACTCTCGAACATCACGAAGTTTTTCGGCGATTGGCACCTAGCGCGCATTTACGAAAATATTTCCGCGCGTTTTCATCTTACGGACTGGCACAGGACGCTGGATGGAAAATTGAAAACGCTGGACGATTTGTATCAGTTGCTGAGCCACGACCGCATCAACCGCTGGATGCTGATTTTGGAAGTCACGATCGTGCTGCTGTTCATCATCGATCTGGTGATTTTGTTCGTGAAGTGAATCACCTCACGACCTGGGCCGCGCCCACGAGGTCGATCACCAGGCCTTCGCGGGCGGCTTCGACCTGCAATTTTCCATTTTGCTCTTTCACAAGCTTGCGCGAGTACGCCGTCATGGCGGTGATTTTGGCGTCGTCGTGATCGGGGTCATGATGGAAGAGGAAAAGCTTTTTCACCTCGGCTTTGATGGCGAGCGCGACGACGTCATCCAGGCACGCGTGGCCCCAGCCGATGTGTTTCTGATATTCGTCGCGGTCGTATTGCGCGTCCATGATGAGAATATCCACGCCGCGGAGGAATGAAATCATCCGGCGTTCCTGGCCTTGCACGTATTCGGCGGCGGCTTTCGGATCGACGCCGTTGGCGATGAAATGCGGTTCGTTGTCGGGAAAATAGGCGATGGACGATTCGCCGGTGAACAGCCGGTAGCCGACACAGATGCCCGGATGATTCGCGAAACAGGTTTCAACGCGCACGCGGCCGATGGAAAATTTCAGTTCCTTCAGTTCTTCGATTTGCACATTGGCGGGCAATTCGCGCAGTGCGACGGGAAAGAAGGGATTTTCCATCTGGCTTGAAAGCACGCTGCTGAGGCCGTGCCGGGCGCCTTCATAACCGAGAATGCGGATGCGATTCTGGGGCTGGTAAATGGGCTGAAAAAACGGAAGGCCCTGGATGTGGTCCCAGTGCGTATGGGTGAGCAAAATCGTGAGGCTGAGCGGCTGGTCCTTGAATTCCCCGGCCAATTGGCGGCCAAGCAGGCGCAGGCCGGTGCCGGCGTCGAGCACAATCAGTTCGCCCTTGGCGCGAATTTCGATGCACGACGTGTTGCCGCCGTATTCGACGGTGCCGGGTCCGGGCGCGGGCGTGGAGCCGCGCACGCCCCAGAATTTCAATCGCGGCGTGCCGGAAATTCTCGTCGGGATTTCCTGCGGTTTTTCCGGCGCGGGCGGAGGGTCATTCGTCTCAAATCGCGCGAGAGCGGAAACGAGTTGGTTCGTTTCAACGGGTTTGGGGAGGAAATCATCAGCGCCGGCTTCCATGGCGGCGCGGCGGTCGGCTTCAAAATTCCGGCCCGAAGTGACCACGATGCCGGTTTGCCGGAGCGTCGCATCCGCGCGCAATTCCTGGCAGACCTTGAAACCGTTGACGCGCGGCATCAATAGATCGCACAAGACGACGCGCGGGCGGTGTTGCCGGGCGAGTTCAATGCCTTCATCGCCGTTGCCCGCGTGGAAAACCTGCCAGCCGTATTGGTTCAGGATGGCGCCCAGTACCCTGCGACAATCGGCATCGTCATCGATGATTAGGACGGTTTTCATGAGGGTGTTTTCACTCGTTCCTGCGCATCCGGAACGATGCTTATTCGCAAATGGCGCCGCCCGCATCAGCGGGACAGTTCTTCCTCGTCAGCGTCTTCGTCGGCTTCGGGAACCGACTCGCCGGCTTCGATGGAGGCATAATGAACGCCAAGATTGTGTTGCGCGGTTTTGTCGCCCTGACGGGCCGCGCGGATGAACCATTTGACGGCGTCGGCAGTGCTCTGGGGAACGCCGCGGCCGGTCTGATAACAAAGTCCGAGATTGCATTGGGCTGGGGCAACTTCCTGCTCGGCCGCGAGCCGGTACCATTTGACAGCTTCTTTGAAGTTTTGCGGGACGACGTGGCCCTGTTCGTAGAAGACGCCGAGGTTGAATTGCGCCTGCGGTTCGCCCTGCTCGGCGGCGGCGTGATACCATTTCACGGCTTCAGCATAATTTTGGGGAACGCCCTGGCCGGTTTCGTAGAGGATGCCGAGATTGAATTGCGCGGCGGGGTCGCCCTGCTCAGCGGCTTCGCGAAACCATTTGGCGGCCTGGCCGTATTCCTGCGGGACGCCGAAGCCGGCCTGATAGCAGACGCCGAGGTAACATTGGGCGACGGAATCATTCTGGTCGGCGGATCTTTTGAACCATTTGACCGCTTCCTGGTAGTCCTGTTTGACTCCCTGGCCGTTTTGATAACAAACGCCTAGAAAACATTGCGCCTGGGCGTCGCCTTGATCGGCGGCTTTGCGCGCTTCATCGATAGTCTCCCATGTGCGGCGGCCTTTTTGCATGAACCAAGCCAGCATAGAGCCCGGCGGGGGAAATTCAAGCAGGTTTAGCGGCGGGAAATGGGCGGTGGGCATCTTGGGGACAAGGTTGAGGGTTGAGAGGCGAGGGCGAGGTTCCAAGTTCCAGATTCCAGGAAAGGCGATCCGCTTTCGCCAAGGCTTCGGCGCGATACGAAAAAAATGAGGTGCAAAAAACCGCAAAAAAGTGCAAAAAACGACAAAACACGGGGGGTTGTGGTGCAAAAAAGTGCAAAAAAGGGTCGAGGGTCGAGGGGGCATAGATGGTTTCGAGTTGAGGGCCGAAGTCGAAGTTCCAAGTTCCAGATTCCAAATTCCAAGGGCGATTCGCCTTCGCTGAAGCTGCGGCGGGACGTGCGCGCGGGGGCGATAGGCTCGTTTTGAGTTTCGGGTTCGGGTGGGTTGCCCGTGTGCTGGTGTTTGTGCTGGCTCCATTTCATCCGCTGCCTTTCCATCCTCCCTCCTCCGGGTTTGTTTTTAGCACGAAGGAGAAAGGATGCAAGGAGTTTTACCCTGGTAATTTCGGAGGCAGTTGTCGAGATGGCACGAACCCGACGAGATTTACGCCGTGTCTTGTCAAAGGGGCGCGGTATGCCTACTGTTTCCTCGGTTGGGCGCTTGGCGCAGTGGTTAGCGCGTCTCGTTTACACCGAGTAGGTCGGGGGTTCGAGTCCCTCAGCGCCCACCATTTTTTTACAAATCAATATTTAGAGTTTCTGTCATGAAAAACCAGGGGCCGATCATCCTGAGCCAGATATTGTCGCCGGGAAGCATCCAGTTGAATTTGAAAAGCACGGATCGCGAGGGCGTGCTGGAGGAGCTGGTAAATCAGGTGGCGGCGATTGCCAAACAGCCGGAGGCGCGGCAGACGCTGCTGCGCGCGTTGCATGAGCGTGAGCAATTGCACAGCACGGGCATTGGCGATGGTGTGGCGCTGCCGCACGCGCGCAATGCGCTCGTGGGCCTGGTGGATAAGCCGGTGATTGTCTTTGGCCGGAGCGAGCAGGGCGTGGCGTTCGGGGCGATTGACGGCGCGCCTTCGAAATTGTTTTTCCTGCTGGTGGCGCCGACGGTGACGGAGCATTTGTCGATGCTGGCGCGGGTGAGCCGGTTGTTGCGCGAGCCGCGGCTGCGGCAGGAGTTGCTGGTGGCGGATTCGCCGAGGAAGGTGCTGGCGCTGATTCAGGATGCGGAGACGCGGATGTAGGGTGACGCTGCAGGACAGCATCTTGCCGGCGGGACGCCGGCGTTCCCAGGTTCATGGCCGCACGCAAAACGCCCTCTTGAATTGCTTCAAGAGGGCGGTGTGAGAAAAACCGGTTTTATTTCGCGGCGAGATCGCCTTTGACGCCTTTCACGTCATGGGGAATCACCACTTCGTTTTCCGTGCCCGTATTTTCCTCCGGGATGCGCATGCAGTAGAACGAGCGGTAGACGAAGATCAACGCGACGATGAAAAAGAAAACGCCGATGCCAATTTTCAACTGCGTCTGGTTGTTTTGCATCATCGTCACGGCAATTTCCGTGGCGAGCAGGCCGAAGAGGGTGGTGAATTTAATCACCGGATTCAACGCCACCGAAGAGGTGTCTTTGAACGGATCGCCGACGGTGTCGCCGACGACGGTCGCGGCGTGGAGTTCGGTGCCTTTCTGGCGGAGGTCGACTTCGACGATTTTCTTGGCATTGTCCCACGCGCCGCCGGCGTTGGCCATGAAGATGGCCTGGAACAAGCCGAAGAAGGCGATGGCGATAAGATAGCCAATGAAGAAATAGGGATTAAAGAACGACAGTGACAATGCCATGCAGAAGATGACGATGAAGATGTTCCACATGCCTTTCTGCGCGTAAACGGTGCAGATGCGGACGACTTCCTTGCTGTCCTTCTCCGATGCGGTGGCGGCGTTGAGGTTCATGTTTTCCTTGATGTAAACCACCGCGCGATAGGCGCCGGTCACGACGGCTTGCGTGGAAGCGCCGGTGAACCAATAAATCACCGCGCCGCCCATGAGCAGGCCGAGAATGATTTCCGGTTGCACGAGGCTCAAGTGCTCGATCACGCCACCGAAAAGATTCTGCAAGAGGATGATGATGCCGAACACCATGGTGGTCGCGCCGACCACGGCAGTGCCGATCAGCACGGGCTTGGCCGTGGCTTTGAAGGTGTTGCCCGCGCCGTCGCCTTTCTCCAATTGATACTTGGCATTCTCGAAGTCCGCATCGAAACCGAATTTTGATTTGATGTCCTGCTTGATGTTCGGGCGCGCTTCGATCTGGCTGAGTTCATAAACGGATTGCGCGTTGTCAGTCACCGGGCCGTAGCTGTCCACGGCGATGGTCACCGGGCCCATGCCGAGGAAGCCGAAGGCAACCAGGCCGAACGCGAAGATGGGCGCCGCGAATTTGAATGCTGCCGGCATCAACCCGACAATAGGCGAGCCGTTATAAGTGGCCAGCAACGAGGCAATGAACATCAGCGCCAGGATGCACAGGCCCATCCAGAATGCGGAGAAATTTCCGGCGACGAACCCGGAGAGAATGTTGAGCGAAGCACCGCCGTGCTTGGAGCAGTTCGTCACTTCGCGAACGTGCCTGGACGTGGTGCTGACGAAGACTTTGGTGAACTCGGGAATCAGCGCGCCTGCTATGGTGCCGCAGGAAATAATCGCCGAAAGCACCCACCAGAGGTTGGAATCAAAGCCGGGCTCTTTCGCGAGCAGAAAATAGCTGGCAATAAAAGTGATCAGGATCGAGACGGCGGACGTGATCCAAACGAGGTGCGTCAGTGGCGCCTCGAAATCGAAATCTTTTTTGTTGCCGTATTTGGCCTTGCTGAAAACTTCGTTCACGAAGTAGGAAACGAGCGAGGTCACGATCATCAGCGCGCGCATGGTAAAGAGCCAGATAATCAGGGTCGCGCAGATGCCCTGGTTTTCCGCGGCGCCCAGTGCCAGCGCGAGGAAGGTGATGAGCGCCACGCCGGTCACGCCGTAAGTTTCGAAACCGTCGGCCGTCGGTCCGACGGAGTCGCCGGCGTTGTCACCGGTGCAGTCCGCGATGACTCCAGGGTTCTTAGGGTCGTCTTCGGGCAGTTTGAAAACGATTTTCATCAGGTCGGAGCCGATGTCCGCAATTTTGGTGAAAATGCCGCCGCAGATGCGCAGCGCGCTGGCGCCGAGGGATTCGCCGATGGCGAAGCCGATGAAGCACGCGCCGACCAATGATTTTGGCAGGAAAACCAGGATGCAAATCATGAAAAACAATTCCACGCAGACGAGCAGGAGGCCGACGCTCATGCCGGAGCGGAGCGGAATGCCAAGCGTCGCGAAGGGATTGCCTTTGAGCGCGGAGAAAGCGGTGCGGGAGTTCGCGGTCGTGTTAATGCGAATGCCGAACCAGGCCACGCCGTAAGAGCCGAGAATGCCCAGGATGGACGCGAGCAGGATGACGATGACGTCGCCGATGCTTTTGTGCTCGAGCACGTTGAAATAGAAGAAAATACAGGCTGCGATCAACACCCACAAAATGGCGAGGAACTTGCCCTGCTGGAAGAGATAGGTTTTGCACGTTTCCCAGATGGTGTTCGAGACATTGGCCATGGATTCGTGGACTGGCAGCGCCTTGGTCTGCACGTATTGCCATAAGCCGAACACGGCGCCGATGGCGCACATGATGATGCCGAAATACATGAGCGAAATGCCGCTGATTCCGCCGAGACCGGGAAACGTCACGGCCTTGAGATCGGGAATGTTAATGTCCGCATCGCTGGCGAAAGCTGAGGAGGCGGAGGCGAACAGACAGATTGGGAGAAGCAACCGGAACAGGTTTTTAGTGTTTCTCATACGTTTTGCGCGGTGAAGCTAAGCCATGGCATTTTTCCACGCCAATCTTTTTTGGCAAAGTTCTTACCTGATATTGTGGTGCAAAGACGACAATTTTGCGCCATTTGACGACACACGGCATCGAGGGCTGGCGCCAATGCGCCACGATGCAGCGGGGTTCCTTCGGGGAATAGGGGTTCTAATAACGGTGCCAGTGTCGTTAAAGGACCGGCCACCGTCAATTCGTAATTTTTGACTGCTTTAGGTCCCACAAGAAAAAGATGGCAGGAATTTCCCTTGTCGCCTCCGGGGTGTTTCCCCATCTTGGCATCGATGCCTGAAAGACCGATTTCCGATGTCCTGAACAAGCCCGATGCCGCGCTGGAAATGACCCTCCGGCCCTCTCTTTTCTCCGAATTTACCGGGCAGGCGAAGGTCAAGGAACGGCTGGAAATCACCGTGGCGGCTGCGAAACAACGCGGGGAAGCCATCGATCACGTCCTGCTCAACGGGCCGCCCGGTCTCGGCAAAACGACCATCGCAAATATCATCGCCAAGGCCATGGGTGCGAATATCAAAAGCACCAGCGGGCCAACCATCGAAAAGGCCGCGGACCTGGCCGGGCTATTGACGAATCTCGAAGAAGGCGATGTGTTGTTCATCGATGAAATTCATCGCCTGCAACCAAACATCGAGGAATATCTGTATCCCGCGATGGAGGATTTCAAACTGGACATCATCATCGACCAGGGGCCGAACGCGCGCAGCGTGCGGCTGAACCTGCCGCGGTTCACGCTGATCGGCGCGACGACGCGCAGCGGGTTGTTGAGCGCGCCGCTGCTGACGCGGTTTCCGATCCGCGAGCGGCTGGATTATTATCATTCGGAGCAGCTGGAAAAAATCGTGGTTCGTTCCGCGCGGTTGCTGGACATCGACATCGAGGAACGGGGTGCGCTGGAAATTGCGCGTCGCAGCCGGGGCACGCCGCGCATTGCGAATAATCTTTTGCGCCGTGTGCGTGACTTTGCGCAGGTGAAGGGCGAGGGGAGGATTACCGGGACGATTGCCGACAAGGCGCTGGCGATGCTCGAAATCGATGAGAACGGGCTCGACGAAATGGACAAACGGATTTTGGAGACGGTGATTGTGAAATTCGGCGGCGGCCCGGTGGGCGTGGGCTCGCTGGCGGTGGCGGTTGGTGAGGAGCCGGACACGCTGGAGGAAGTCTACGAGCCGTATTTGATCATGGAGGGTTATCTGCAACGCACGGCGCAGGGCAGGGTGGCGACGGAATTGAGTTACAAGAAACTGGGGTTGAAGCCGTCGGGTGGGAATCAGCAGAAGTTATTTTAGAACGCTTTATGAAGGCCGAAATGCGTCGAAAACTTGCTCGAGAACCCTTCGAGGAGAAAATTCGGAAGGTGGCGCAGCTTATCAGGCTTTCAAAAAGTCTGTCCCGCCGAAAGCAGAATCCTCTTCGCTCCCCCGGTAAATAAGTCCGGCCAAAGCACAATATGGCTTTAACGGCGGCACAACTTCGCAAGGCGCAATCGGACAAGGATGTTTTGCAATTGTTAAAGGCGGAATTGAATGAATGGTTTCCTCCAGAATCACAGCGCGACAATGTCGTTCTTCTCTCGCGACTTCAGGTTGCTCCTCGGGGACTTCGTGCCATGGCGGCGATTTATGAACTGGACGTGAGCATGGCTTTGGATGATCTCGCGTGGCATTTCGTGAATCATCATGATTTGGATTTGTGCGAGGAAACCAGCAATGGTTTGCGGGAGTTGGAGGCGACGGAAGCGGCGGAGATTTTTGATGCGGCGTTCGCGATTGTGAGGCGCCACTGGGAGGAGCTCGGCGCAGTTGCGCAAAACAAAGATTTCGGTTTCGTTCACGCCTGGTTGGATGAGATTGGCATCCAAAAGCAAATTGATCCGTTGGATGATCGGATCTGGAAATTGCTCGATCCATGGCGCGATTATGGGTTAATGCAGTATTGGATTACTTACGCGCGCAAATATCCGGAGCGGTGCGTGGCGAATTCTGAATAGCGTAGCGGTGATTCATCTGTGGCGCATCATCGCCGGTCCCCTCCTTGCCCTCTCATCCGACTTCGCTGGCATCTTCGAGCACGGGTGCAGGCGCAATTCCGTGCTTGTCAATGACGATGACCAGTCCGAAGAGGAAGATCGCCATGAAGATCAACGCGCTTGAGAACGCCCAGATGAAGCCGAATTTATTGGCGATAACCGTCACGAGAATCGAGCTGTAGGCTCCCATCAAATTGAGCACCCCGTTATAAATGCCATAAATGAAGGCTGAGCTTTTGGGCGTCGGCGCCAGGTCCACCGCGTTGACTCCCCACGCCCCCACACTGGCATTCATCACCAGCAGGGACAGCCCAATCAGCAGCGCGCTCGGCGCAATGAGATTGAGCCTGGACGTTTCCAGCGCCAACAGCATCATGACGATCATCAGACCCATTGGCACGCCGGCCCCCAGCTTGCGGCCCTTCGCGTATCCATATTTTGCCACCAGCCAGTCGTTGATTGGTCCGGAAACCAGAAAGCCGACGAATCCCGCAACATACGACACGCTCGCCCACGACGCGCTCTTGACAATCGAGAGGTGGAACGTGTCATGCATGTAAATCGGGAGCCAGTTGAGAAAGGTGAACAGAACGTAGCCAAACGTCAGGAAGGTAAGAAGGACACCGATGCCGTTTCGCGTCAGCATGACTTTCAATGCCATCTTCATCTCCGCTCGGCTCAGGTGCACTTCCTTCTTCTGACGAGTCACTGCGCCGGCCAGGTTTTGGATGAACCGCAACTCGCGGTCATTCACCCACGGGTGAGATTGCGGAGTATCTCGAACCAGGACCCACCAGATCGGAACCCAGATCAACCCCACTGCGCCGAAGATGATGAACGTCCACTGCCATCCCAACCAGTGGGCGATCCAGCCGGAAACAAAGACCCCGACAATTGAGCCGACGAACTGTCCCGAGCCTGCCATGGTGAAGGCCCGCGCGCGCTCTGAAGGCGCGGACCACGTGCTGGTTGCTTTTGCATTGATCGGCCAGATCGGCGCCTCTCCCGCTCCCATCAGGCCGCGAATGACGCACCACGAGACCATGCTGTAGGCTAGCGCGCTGAGAATCGTGAAAATCGACCACCATCCCAGCGCAAACGAAGCCGCTTTGCGAATCCCGAGCTTGTCCGCAAACCATCCTCCTGGAAAATTGCACAGCGCATAGGCAAGCCCCCAGATGAACGAGATGCGGCCGATGTCCGTGATGTTAAGCCCGAATTGTTTTTCGATCAGGGGGGCGGAGACGTTGAAATTCGCGCGGTCCATGTAATTGATCACGACCGCGGTGAACATCATCAAAAAGACGATGAAGCGGATGCGTGTTCGGGGGCCTGCGTCGGCGGCGAATTCGTTTTCTGCTCGCACGGCGTCACCGGAGGTGGGGCGGTCCGATGAATTCGACGAAGGAACCATAGCGGCGACATTGTCTCTGTTCGTAGCCGCACTGCAACCACCAAGTCGTTCCCACGTATTGGACGCTTCCGCGTGGGTGATTCGGGTTCAGCAAGCGGTGGTTCCCACTCACTCCGGCCCTAGTCTCTGTTGGCTTTTGCATACCTCTTCAGAAGAAAGGCACCGCTAGGAAATATCGATGCGAACGCGGCAATACTCCGAAGATTGAACGTTGCGCCCCAGAGAAGATTGATTACTTCAGAACCTTGCCATTCAACGCGCGAAGAGTTTAGATATTAAAGCATGACCGCGAAGGAGATTACCGAGCAATTGGAGCGCATTGGGTCCATTGACATTGAGAAATTTCCCTGGCATTCCTCAGAACTTGTAGACCGTTGGACTTCAGACGGTGTGGGCTTTGAAGCCATAGAGCCCATTTTGCAATTCATGGAGAACCATCCCGACGTTGATCTGGGTACGCCTGGGGCATTGGTCCATTTTTCTGAAAAGTTCCATCGTCACGGCTACGAAGAGAAGCTTCTTGAGTCGATCACTCGAAAGCCAGTGTCGCACACTGTTTGGATGCTCAATCGCCTTATTAACGGCACAAAGGTGCCAGCTACCAGACAGCGATATGTCGAGGCCATGATTCTCACGAAATCACACCCTCTGGTAGACCCGGATGATCTGGATGAGATAAATAGACTTCTGAAGAGACTTGGTATCAATGAGACTTGAGATGCTTTTCACGCTTGCTGGCAACGGTGTAGGCTGCGGTGGTTTCCTTATTGTTTGGGCGAATTTGACCGGAATATGCCGGTATGCAAAACCCAACAGTGCTACTCCCCGAGGAGAGGGAGAAGCCGCTCCCACTCATGGATGAATTCAGGCTGCGCCATGCGCGCCAGCCTGAAATTTATCAGCGCAGACTAATGTCTGCGGCTACGAACTATTGAAGCTCCAACGGCAGTCTTTGGATGGAGACGTAAAAGCGTGAGAGGGTGTCGGCGAGATATTGCGAGCGCATGTTTTGGCCGAGTTGGAACGTTGCCTGCGAATCGAAGTTGCGGACCACCATGCAATAGGTGTCGTTGGCCATGATGCCCAGCAACTCGCCCGTGCGGCTGAACACCAAATCACCCCGCGAGGGATTGAATTTGCCGAACAGGCCTTTGAGGAAACTTCGGTCCAGCTTTACGTAGTCGGGCGTATTCACGTCGATCTGGAATTTGCATTCGCCGTAATAGGCCTCCTGCGCGCCCACGAGAACAGCATCCTGGAATTTGAACGGGTCGGCCGACAAGCGGTACACTTTGTTGCCCAACCGGCTCGCATCCGCCCGGGTGACCGGCAGAAACATCACGCGCGGATCCGGCCGGGAGAAGGACAGCGAGGCCAGGGAAACCTGCGCGGCGCCGCGGCTCAACGTGGCGCCGAGGCCCTCCCAATCGATGGCCGGCACCGCAAACGCCAAAGGCGTATCCTGCACGTGACACATGGCAAAGGTGTTGGTGCCATCGGTGACGAGCACGGTCCTGGCGAGGCGATCTTTCGTCGCCTGGCCACCGAAAAAGCCCGGGCGCGTGGCGAGAAATTGCGCGTCCACGGAGTTGGTTACGAAGTCGTTGAAAATCGTGTTAGACGTGAGCGGACGGTTCTCGCGGATTTCCTGCGCCAATTCGCCGGATTTGCTGGCGAGAGTTTTCACGCCTTCGGCGAGTTTGGTGGCCTGCTGTTCAAGGCGTACTTTTTCCGCGCGCTCAAATTCCACCTGTTGCTGCGCCTGCTGGGCCTGTTCGGTGGCGTGACGGCGTTCCAGGTCGGCGATTTGAAGCTGGTTCGTGAGCCGTTCGCGATCGGCAGCGGCCTGCTGGTTGGCTTTTTCCAAATCAGCCAGTTGTTTTTTCAATGCGTCGGCCTGTTCCTGCTGTTTCTGCAAATTCATCTGCACGGCGGCGAGCTGCTCTTTTGACATCGAGGCTTCCGTGGAGCGGGCATTTAATTGCTCGCTCAGCGCCGTGATATTCGTTTGCGCGGCGGTATATTGCTCTTTGAGATTGGCTTGTGCCTGCTGGATGGCTTGCTCGCGTTTGGCGCTCTCGGACAAAAGTGTTTGTTGTTGCGCGGCGGTCTGGCGGGTCTTCTCCAGTTCACCCAGCAATTGCTCGCGTTTCTGCTGCTCTTCGGTCAGGGCCGTGCGCATTACTGCGGCGAGATCCTTGCCGGCGCTGGCCGCATTGGTGGCAGCGGCAGCCGGCGGGTTCATCACGGCAGCGTCGCCGTTTTCTCCCGACACCTTGCTCAGGTCCGGCGTTGAAAACACCAGCAGACTGACGAGCAGGAAGTCGCAGATGACGATCAGGATGCTGCGATTCATGACGACGCGAGAGAAGGTGCGGCTGCCGGGGGGGCTGTCATGGTCGGCGATTCCGCTTCGGCTTCCAGCAAAAATCTCCGGCGCACCGGCCGCAGATTGAAGATTTTAAAGAACGAAACGAAGAGGATGCCGAAGGACGTCGAGGAATACGCCACCATGAGGTTGAATGAACCGTGCGAGTAGACCGAAGAAATGATGAATGCCACGATCGTGCCGAGGAAGCCCAGGTACAGGCCGGCATCGAACAGGTGTTCCTCATTTTCCAGCAGGCGCAATTTGATGCGCGGGCCGACATGTTGACGGCGGATTTCCGCCAGCTTCACGAGGCTGGCGACGTAGAGCAGCCCTTGCAGCACAAAAAAGAGCAGCATGGGTATCAGTTTTGATTTTTCCATAAATGTTGTTTTTACGTTGACGCTTTCAGGCTGGACTGCGTGGCCCACCGTGGGTATCCGCAGTCGAAACGGCATTGCCGTTGTCGCGCCTTCCGGAGCGAGAAACGGCTCGCACAGGAGCAGCAGGACCAGCAAAAAACCGAGCGCAAACAAAGCTTCGCGGGCCAAATGAAACCCGCGCACCCGCAAGGGTGCTTCCAATTCTGTAGCAGGTGGCAGGCCGAAATGAACGGCCAGGGCCAGTAAAAATCCAGCACCGAAGTACAGTAACCACTTCACTATCAACGCAAATACCGGCATTCGCCAGCTATAATCCGCTGTCAGCGAGACCACGGAAGCGAAGGGCTGGGTTTGCGCCGCCGTCTGGCGCAAAGGCGAGGTGTAAAGCCGGTGCTGGCTGTCGATCAACGCCCGGACGCCGCCGGCATTGTATTGAAGGGCGCTGGTCAGGTCTTTAAGCCCGCTCGCGTGAAAGGTTTTCAGATATTCCGCGACGCCTTTGGGATTCCCTGAAAGCTCGACGACTGCGTACAGGTCGGGAAGCTCGTCACCGGCGCCGCGCACCAGGTCGGCCTGCTCGTGCAGGGTTTCGGCATCCGGAATTTTTCCCACGAACGCGACGAGCTGGCCCCAGTTGAAGCGCTGGCCCATGGAAAGAAAATCGATCAATACCTGTTCGAGCGCGGCGGGGCTGCCGCCTTTGTTCGCCTGCTCGGCGGCGGAGGAAATATCGTTGCTGAGTGAGGTGGTGAATCGTTGCTGTTCCATCAGCAGCGCGGTGATGACGACCGCGGTGTCGAAGGCTTCGCCGCCCGCTTCGTGGGATGGCGCGAAGGTGGTGGTGTTCGTCAGTTCGCGCGTCTGGAGCAGGGCCTGCACGGCGGGTTGCCTGGAGTTGCGAAAGGCGCCGAGAGCCTGGGTTCGGTTATCCTCCTGGACGACGAAGTCCGTGAAGTCCGCCACGTTGACGCTGGGGTTTTTTGAAAAATAAAGTTTCAAAGAGGGACCGGAAAGTCCCCAGGCTTTTAAGGCGGGATATTTCTTTGCGGTTTCGTCGACATTGGCGGCGAGCTTGTCCGCATCGGGAAGTTTGTTGCGTTGCGCCGCGGCGGAAAGCAATTCCGCCGCGCCGAATTCGCCGATGTGCATCAGTTCCCCGGCGCGGTCGGCGAGGAGGGATGTATTATGCCCGGCGCGTTCGAGGACGGCGGGTTCCATCGCGCGCGGATGCGCGGGAACCAGCCAGCCGCCAACAAACATCAGCAGGCCGAGCACAAGACAAATTCCAAACCATGCCCAACGGTTCATTCGCTATTGCACATTAGTTTAATTCAAACTTTTTTTGGCATCACTGGGGCAATGCCCCAGTCGGATGCCACTTAACCAAGGGAAGAGTAGCAAATCCAGTTCCAAAAAATCTCCTGTTTTTTTCGATAAAAAAATTGAACGCGCCAAACATTCTAAAATGGTGCGCATCTTGTGGATGCGTGTGTCGCGTGATAGACTCCGGCGTCCCGTGAATGATATGAGCGCACCCAAAGTGACCGCTGAACGCCAGCGTCTTGATGAAACCCATGCCGGCAAGAAGCATTGGAAGCGCTGGGGTCCCTATCTATCTGAGCGCCAATGGGGCACGGTGCGGGAGGATTATTCGCCGGACGGCACGGCCTGGGATTATTTTCCGCACGACCACGCCCGCAGCCGCGCCTGTCGCTGGGGGGAGGATGGGCTGGCGGGGTTCAGCGATCAATCGAGCTGCCTGTGCCTTTCGGTGGCGTTGTGGAATGGCCAGGATCCGATTTTGAAGGAGCGTTTGTTCGGCCTCACGAACAGCCAGGGCAATCACGGCGAGGATGTGAAGGAGCTTTACTATTACCTCGACGCGACACCGACGCATTCCTACCTCAAAATGCTCTATAAATATCCGCAACGCGAATATCCGTACCGCGGGCTGGTCGAGGAAAGCGAACGTCGGGAGGAGAATTGTTGCAATCCGGAATTTGAGCTGCTCGATACCGGCATTTTTGATGATGACCGCTATTGGGATGTGTTCGTGGAATACGCGAAGGCGGATGTGGAGGATCTCTTGATGCGCGTGACCGTGCACAATCGCGGGCCGGAGGAAGCAACGCTTCACGTGCTCCCGCAACTGTGGTTTCGCAACACGTGGGCGTGGGACAATTCCGAAAAACCGGCTTTGCGCGCCGAGAGCGACGGAAGCGTGAGCGCGAAGCATGCGCAGATGGGGGAGTTTCGCTGGTATTGTGATTCGGGCGGGATTTTGAAGTCGTCGGATGGAGAAAATCAGAACCTCCCTGCGTCGGCTGCCACACTGTTGTTTTGCGACAACGAAACGAACGTGCGGCGTCTGTACGAAGAGAATGATGCGCAGGGTTTTTTCAAGGATGCGTTTCACGATTATCTCGTGGGCGGAAACAAAACCGCGGTGAACCCGCAGCAGACCGGGACAAAGGCGGCGGCGCATTATGTCGTGACGGTTCCCGCACGAGGTTCACGGGAGATTCGGCTGCGTCTCATTGCGCAAAATGAAAATGCGGTGTCAGTTCCATTCACGGATTTCGATTCGATTTTTGCGCAACGCATTCGTGAAGCCGATGAGTTTTACGGGGACTTGCAGAAAGACCTGGCGGATGAAGACGCGCGGCGCGTGCAGCGGCAGGCGTTCGCGGGGATGATCTGGTCGAAGCAGTTTTATTCCTACGACATCCCGGTCTGGCTCAAGGGCGATCCGGCCATGCCGCCGCCGCCGGAGGAGCGCAAACACGGACGCAATTGCAATTGGAAGCATCTGAACAACGAGAACATCATTTCCATGCCGGACAAGTGGGAGTTTCCGTGGTATGCGGCGTGGGATTTGGGATTTCATTGCATCCCGTTCGCGTTGATCGATCCGGAGTTTGCGAAACGCCAGCTCGTCCTGCTCACGCGCGAGTGGTACATGCATCCGAACGGCCAATTGCCGGCCTACGAATGGGCGTTTGACGACGTGAATCCGCCGGTGCATGCGTGGGCGGCGTGGCGCGTGTTCCAGATCGACCGCAAACAGCGCCGCAAAAAGGATCCGACCGATCATGGCGACCTCGCTTTCCTCGAGCGGGTTTTCCACAAGCTGATGTTGAATTTCACATGGTGGGTGAATCGCAAAGACGCGCAGGGTCGGAATATTTTTCAAGGCGGATTTCTCGGGCTGGACAACATTGGCGTGTTTGACCGCAGCACGCCGTTGCCGAACGGAGGTTTTCTCAACCAGGCCGACGCCACGAGCTGGATGGCGATGTATTCGCTCAACCTGATGCGCATCGCGCTCGAACTGGCGCGGCACAACAAAGTTTACGAGGACATCTCGACGAAATTCTTTGAGCACTTCCTTGGCATCGCCGCGGCCATCAACAGCACGGACGACGGGTTGGGATTGTGGGACAATGAAGACGAATTTTACTACGACCAGCTGCGCACACCCGGCGGCCGCGAAGTGCCGCTTAAGGTGCGCTCGATGGTCGGCCTGATTCCGCTCTTTGCCGTCGAAACGCTCGAGCCGGCATTGATGAAGGAGCTGCCTGAATTCGCCGCCCGCCTGAAATGGGTCCTCGATCATCGGCCCGATTTGGCGAAACTCGTTTCGTACTGGGAAGTGTGCGGCATGGGCGAGCGCCGTCTGCTGTCGCTGCTGCGGGGGCATCGCATGAAATGCCTGTTGCGCCGGATGCTCAGTGAAACGGAGTTCCTGAGCGATCACGGGGTCCGCGCGCTTTCAAAAGTGCATGAGAAACAGCCGTTTCAAATGATGATTGGCGGCATGGATCACACCGTTGAATATTGGCCGGCTGAATCGGAGAGCAAATTGTTCGGCGGCAATTCCAACTGGCGCGGGCCGATTTGGATGCCGGTGAATTTTCTCATTATCGAATCGCTCCAAAAGTTTCACCATTATTACGGCGATGATTTCAAGGTGGAGTGTCCGGCGGGCTCGGGAAAATTCATGACCATCAATGATGTGGCCAATGAACTGGCGCGGCGCATCACGAGATTATTTCTCCGGGGCAAGGACGGCCAGCGGCCCGTGTTGAAATATCATCCCAAGCTCGCGGGCGATCCCAACTTCAAGGACTACGTGTTGTTCCACGAATACTTTCATGGGGACAACGGGCGCGGTTGCGGCGCATCGCACCAGACAGGGTGGACGGGATTGGTGGCGAAACTGTTGCAACCGAGAAGGGGGAAGGTGCGGGCGAGCCAGGTGCAGGAAAAAGGAGTGAAGCAGGCTGCGGCGACGGCAACTGTGGGGTGAACGTGTTCCGTATTCCGGGCGGCGGGGTTGACCCGCAGCTGTCATTTCACATCACGAACACGTTTTACAAGGCGAACGTAAACAACGCCGTTCCCGCCGCAATCGCCACGTATTGTTTCCCATCGATAAGGAACGTCACCGGGCCGCCCTGGATGGAGCCGCCGGTTTGGAAATTCCAGAGCGTCTCGCCGGTCGCGGCGTTGAGCGCATAGAAATAACCGTCGCGCGTGCCGGCGAAAAGGAGGCCGCTCCCGGTGGTCAGGATGCCGGAATTCGAAGATGTCTGTTCCTTGAATTCCCATTTCACGTTGCCGGTGGTCGCCTCGATGGCTTTGACCGCGCCGTAGGGTTCGGCCCCAAGCACGTTGCGTGTGCCGCCGCCTTCGTAGTCCTGCCCGGCCTCGTATTGGGACTTCGATTTGAAAAAGATCTGCGCGTAATTGTCCTGCGCGTGAACGTAAAACAAACCGGTGTCCGGGCTGTAGGAGGGCGGCGGCCAATTCACGGCGCCTTCCAGGCCGGGATAGACCAACACGCCGTCGGAACTCGGCTCCTTGCCGGGAACTAATATCGGGCGGCCCTTTTCGTCGAGGCCTTTGGCCCAGGTTTGCTTGGCGAACGCCTTGCCGGTGATGAACTGGCCGGTCGCGCGGTCGAGCACGTAAAAGAATGCGTTGCGATTCGCCTGCACGAGCAGCTTGCGTTGCTTGCCGCCGATCGGTGCGTCAATGAGGAGCGGAACTTCGCTGGAATCCCAGTCGTGCACGTCGTGCGGCGTGTATTGGTAATACCAGCGCAGCTTGCCGGAGTCGGGGTCGATGGCCACGACGCTGCATGCGTAGAGATTGTCGCCGGGGCGGACGTCGCCATTGTAATCAGGGCCTGGATTGCCGGTGCCCCAGTAAACGGTGTTCAATTCGGGATCGTAAGTGCCCGTTGTCCACGTGCCCACGCCGCCGTTCTTCCAGGCGTCGCCGCCACCCCAGGTTTCGTTTCCCGGCTCGCCTTTTTCGGGAACGGTCCAGAAACGCCACGCGCGCGCGCCGGTTTTTGCGTCATAGGCGTCCAGAAATCCGCGAATGCCATATTCGCCACCGGAAATGCCGACGATGATTTTGTCCTTCACCGCGAGCGGCGCCGCGGTCATGGAATAACCCGGCTTGTAATCGGCAACGACCTTGTCCCATCTCTGCTTGCCGGTGTTCGCGTCAATGCAGACGAGGTGGCAATCGTAGGTGTTCACGTAGATCGCGTCGCCGAGAATGGCGAGGCCGCGATTGACGGGCCCGCAGCAGCCCAGGACATCCGCGGGCATGGGGCGGCGATAATTCCACAGCGGACGGCCGGTATGGCCATCGATGGCGGTGATGACATTGGGGCGTTCGCTCACGTAAATGATGCCGTCGACCACGAGCGGCGTGACCTCCCACTTGCCGGCTTCACGCGATTGATAAATCCACGCGGGCTTGATGTTCGCGACGTTCGAAACGGAGATCTGGTTGAGCGCCGAGTAACGGAAGCCGGCGTAATTGCCGCCGCACGTGAGCCAGTTGGCGGGTTCTTTGGCAGCGTCGCGGATGCGCTCGAAGGGAACATTGACCTGGCCGAACGCCGAAATGGCGACCAGTGTCGCGAGGGGAAATGATAAGAGAGTTTTCATTTGTCGAGGCGAAGCGATGCGAGGAACGCGACGACGTCGTCGAGTTCATCCTTGGTGAACGCCGTCGCATAGGACGGCATGGGTGATTTGCCGAAATCCTTGTGTAACTCGGCGAGGTTGGATTTGAAAAACGAATGAACGGCGCCGGCGGCGTCGCGAATCTGGATGGAGAAAGTATCCTCGTTCACGCGGATGCCCGCGAATTCCTGGCCGTCGCGCGTCACGACGCGCACGTAGAGAAAATTTTGCGGCAACGGAACATCGGAGCGCCAGGCGGAATAACTTTCCGGCACGTCCGCGCTGGGGTCCACCAGCGAACGGCGAAGATAGGGCGCGCTGCGGCGTCGGCCGACATCGCTGAGATCCGGCCCGAAAACGCCGCCTTTGCCGCGAATCATGTGGCACTGGGCGCAGCCGCCCTTGCTGGCGTAGATTTGCGAGCCGCGCTGCGGATTGCCCGGCAGCGGAACAACCGGCAGCGAGCCGAGCGACTGCACGTATTTGGCCACCAGTTCAATCTCCGTGGCCTCCAATCGTGCCGCCGGCATTTCCGATCCGCCGATGCCATTGGAAATAATCCTGACCAACGAATCCCAATCGCTGGCGCGGGGGAGTGTGGGTTGAGCGAGCGTGGGGCCTTTGCCACCTTCGCCCTGCGCGCCGTGGCAGGTGGCGCAATGAGTCGAGAACAGGAGACGGCCTTTTTCGAGGTCGGCGGGGGTTTGGGAAGTTGCGGCGGGTTTGACCGGAGCCGGGGGCGGCTCGAGGTGATCCTGCGCCACCGCCGTCAGGACCGAGGCGGCGGCCATAAGCAGACAAACGCCAAAGCGCGGTCGGGGTGGCATGAGGCGAGTAAAGACCGACTCAAGGCGCCGCGGCAAGTGGAAAGCGTTCGGCGCGCCGTACCAACCCGGCCTTAAACGGCCACCTTGTGCTTCCGCATTTGCCGTTTGGCGGCGTGTTTCTTCACGACCTTTTTGTGGTGCTTGACCACGTGATGCTTTTGTTTGGCCGGGGCAGCCTGGGCCTGCGAGACCATCAACGGGGAAAGAATCAGGGCCAAAACGGCAAGAAGAATGAGCGCTCTTTTCATAGTGTGCTTAAATCGGCTGCCTTCTCAGACGAAGGCGTTTCGAATTAGTTACACTATTTCCCGCCGCCAAGCCAGAGCAGACTGTTGATGATAAATTTGTCCTGTTCTTCGCTCTGGAATGTGGACGACAACTCCTTGTTCGTCTTGTCTATCTTGTGCTCATAATCCATGTCGTTGTGGCCCATGTTCACGTAGATCATGCGATATTTTTTATTCGTCCAGGCCACCGGGTAATCGCCGCTGTGCCAGATCTCATAAAGTTTCGGGCCCGTGCCCAGCGGGAAGCTCGCCGGATCGATCGAGAGCAGGACTTCGATGTCCGAGTTCGTGCGCAAATTGTATTGCCAGCGATACCATTCGTTGGGCGCGGACTTGAACGTGACGGGAAGGCCTTTCGTGGCGGGATGATTCGTGGCATCGACGTGGAGAATCGCCGAGGTGGGCCGCCAGGTGTTGCTGACGTATTGGCCGGCGCCCAGAAACTTCTCGTGGTACCAATCCCAATTCTGCGGATAGGCGGAGGGCGTCAATGCAAACGCGGAGAAATGAAAGCCCATCCACGCGCCGCCGTGTTCCATGTAATTCTCGAAGGCAGCGCGCTGCTCGGGTTTTTCAGGGCGCGTGTCGAGGAAGAGCACGACCTGATATTTGGCAAGCGTTTCGGCGTTCAGCTCGTTCCAGTTGGTGGTGGAGTCGTAGCTGAAATGATATTTCTCGCCCATCTCCGGAAACCAACGGTTGGCTTCCTTCACGAAACTGATGTGAGCCAGGTCGTCTTTGCCCGTATAAAAGGCAATGACCTTGAATTGAACGTTCGTGTCTTCCGCATGCGCGCGGCAAAGCGCAAAAGTGGCAATAACGAGCGCGGCGATGGTCCGGGTGATTTTGGTTAAGTGGGACATAGTCAGAGCTGAGAAGTATCCAGGAATCGCGCCCGAAAACAACCACCCCAAACGGGGGATATAGGGCCAATGCCAATTCCGGCGGCTTTAGGCGTGACCTCTTTGCGGTGTAAGGTTTTTAATCTCTCCAAGACCAACCTGTGTTCTCATGAAATGTTTCAAACATAAGACCGACGCCGTCGCGGTTTGCGCCTATTGCGGACGCGCGATGTGCGAGGCCTGTGTGACATCTCCGAATGCGCCGCGCATCACGTGCTCGGCGGATTGCGCGGCGGCATTGGCGCAAAGTGACCGCGCCATGCAATCCATTTTGCAGAAGAGCGTGCAGGGCCTGAAGGCGAGCGCGTTTTATTGTTACCTGTGCGGCGGATTGTCCGCGGCGACCGCCGTCCTCGCGTATTTCATGTTGCCGTCGCCGTTCCTGATTTTTTTCACGGGTGCGTGCGCCATCGTTTTGATTGCGGCAGGCGCGTGGTACACCGTCATCTCGCGAAAACAGAATTGAAGGTGCGCGGACAGAATACGAACGGAGCGCGGCATTTAAGCCGTTTCATCGTTGGATTGTTCAGAGGTTCGGAAATGGTTCAAAGTGTTTTGATGGCGAGCCTTGAAGCGACCTGAAGGTCGCGCTCCAATATGCGGCGGGAACCTTGCCGCCTTTATCCTATTGCTCAGACCTCACGGCCCACCGCAATTTCGCCGGTGAAGAACGCGGGTTCTCCCGCCGTTCCTCGGGCGTTGGCCGCACGACTTCCCGCGCGATTTCTGCGTAAGCACCTTCACGCAATCCGGCTTCAAAGAATTTTTTCACGCGACGATCTTCGCCGGAATGAAAGGTGAGAATCGCGACACGGCCGCCGGGATTCAGGCACGTCGGCAAATAGCGCAGCAGCATGTCGAGCGCGGAAAATTCGTCGTTCACCGCAATGCGCAACGCCTGGAAAACGCGGCGAATCGTCAGGTCGATTTCATCCTTCGCCATCTGCGGAAACACCGCGCGCACGCCGCTGGCAAGGGCTTGCGTGGTGGGAAAGGTTCTTCGCGCCAGCGCGCTGGCCAGATCGGACGCTCGCGGTTCGTCAGAATTTTCCTCAAATAATTTTGCGAGCGCGGCCGGCGGGGATTTTTCCAAAAGCACAGAGGCAGGATAGCCGCGCTGCGGATTCATGCGCATGTCGAGCGGGCCGTCGAACTTGACCGAGAAGCCGCGTGACGGATCATCGAGCTGCATGGAGGACACGCCCAGATCGGCGAGGATGCAATCCGCGCCGGTGAGGTTTGCGCCGGCGAGCGCCTGCGGCAGGCCGGCGAAATTGCTGCGGACAGCCAGGAAACTTGCCGGCCCGAAACCGGCCGCGCGCAGACGGGCTTCGGTCTTGGGCAATTCGATCGGGTCGGCGTCGAGTCCGAGCAATCGCCCGCCCGGTTGGAGCCGCGCGAGAATCTCGCGCGCGTGGCCGCCGTGGCCGAGCGTGCAATCCACCGCCAGTTCGCCGGGCTTCGGCTCGAGCACTTCGAGAATTTCCGCGACCATGATGGGTCGGTGCGTCCCGGCGGGTGTCTTGCCCGAGGCGAGCACCTTGGAGACGGTGTCGGCATAGCGCTGCGGGTCGTGCTCCTTGTATTTCTCCTCAAAGCGGCGCGGATATTTTCCCGAATAACGCGGGCGGCGGCGATGCGGCGTTGCGGGCGGCGAATCGTCGGGAGATGGCGGAACGCTTTCGGTCATGTTCAAGAATCGCACGGATTTGCGCGGCGCGCAGGGTTGTCATTCCGCGCGGTCGCTGGCGGGACGGGTGAGGCGGAATTTCCCCGAAGCCGAGGGCAGCAGGACGTCCGTCACTTTCGGTTCGATGCGGGCTTTCAGCAAAGTGCCCAGTCGCGAGGTGACGCGCTTCAATGTTTCTTCCGTCGGTCCGCCACCGTCCGGCACGCAGCACAAAACACAATCGCTGCCTGGCTCCTGCCGCAATTCGTAATGAGCGATGCCGGCTGCATCCGCAAAACATTGGTCCACTTCCCAGGTCGTCACGCGGCGTCCATTGCGCGATTTGAGCGCAGAGCCCGTGCGGCCGTGCACAATGTAACCCGTTCCGTAAGGCAGCGTGCGCTGTTGCACCAGGTCGCCAATGCGATAGCGCAGCAGCGGCATGTAATCATTGCTTAACGTCGTCACGACCAGGTCGCCCACGCCGCGCGCGTCCGGTTCGACAATTTCGAGGAACGCCGTGTCGTGGCTGCACTTCATTTCGCCGCGCTCGTTTTCCATCAGCAAATGGCCGGTTTCGGTCGAGCCGTAGAGATTGAAAACGGGCACGCCAAAGGCGCGTTCGAGAATCCGCCGATGCACGACGCTGACAAATTCGTAACTGCACAAAATGAATTTCAGCGAAGGAAATTTGATTCTGCGCCGTTCGCAGTAGAGCGCAAACCACATGCCGTGCACGGGGTCGAGGTCCAGGAATTGCGGCGCCCACGCGCTGGTTTCAGTCGCGATGCGCGCGAGTTCCGTTTCATCGAGCAGAAAGGGGATGCGCGCGAGATTGGCGAAAAGCGTGTGGCCGATGGTGCGTTGTTCGAGCGACACCCAGCCACGCGGACAGGTGAGGCCGTTGCACGCGGGCGGCGTGATGGTGACGCGGCGTGCGTGCTGGTATTCATCCAGAACTTTGGCGACGAACGCATTCAATCGCAACGCGCGCGCTTCCTGCGCATCCCACCAGCCGCGTTCGAATATCACCGGCAGGCGTTCTTCGGACGTGCCGGAAGTGTGCTCCAGTTCCACGAGGCGGTTTTCCAGCAAGGTTTCGAGCGATTGGCCGGCGGGAAGAAAATTGTGCGGGAAACCCGTGCGCATGTCGCGTTTGCCCAGCAGGGGCAGGCGCGGGAAATCGGCGCGCAGATTCGGCGCGGGAAAATGCGGCTCGGCATGGGAAAGGGAATCGCGGTAAAGTGGCATCTCCCGCCAGCGCGGCAGCCATTCGGCCAGACGCGAGAATTGCGATGTTTCTCGGATGAGTTCCGGGGTCGCGAGCATGGGCGCAATATACACGCAATTTGGGGCGTGCAAGAGCGAAAGCACTGTAACTTTACCGCCGCAAAAACCATCCTTTGTTTCGTAAACCTCCATTCCAAAATGAACATGACCAAAACATCCCGCCGTGTTGTGCTGTTCCTTGCGTGCGTCAGTTTGACCGGGCCAAATCTCGCGCTGAGCCAGGCCACGAATTCGCCACCCGCTGCACCGCGTCCGGCTCGCCGGCCGGCGCCGCCGACGCGCGATCCGCACACACCCGGTTATGTGGAGGCCAGGGAATTGCCGGACGGCGAAGTGCCGCCGGCGGACGTGGAGGGGAATTTTATTATCGGCCCGACGCATCATGCCGCGTTCGAAACAATCGTGAATACGAACGTGCCGCAGGGCCAGGTGTTTCATCTCACGATGAGTTCGGCGGACAGCAAAATTTATCCCGGCATCGCGCGCGACGCGGGCACCTTCGGCAAACCGGACCCGAATGATCCCGCGAAGTTGATTGTGACCACGAGCCATCCCGCGCCGTACACACGCAAGGTCGCGGTGTATGTGCCAAAGCAATACGTGCCCGGCACCGCGGCGCCGTTCATCGTGGGAGCGGACGGGCCGGATGCGTTGTTGTTCACAACGCTCGATAATTTGATCGCGGCGCACAAAGTTCCCGCGATGGTGGCCATCTCCATCGGCAACGGCAGCGGCGACGCGCAGGGGAGCGAGCGCGGTTTGGAGTACGACACGATGTCCGGGCGTTATGCGGAATTTGTGGAAAGCGAAGTTTTGCCGCTGGTTGAGAAGGAATGTTCCGTGAAGCTGACGAAGGATCCCGAGGGCCGCGCGACGATGGGCGGCAGTTCCGGCGGCTCGTGCGCGCTGATCATGGCGTGGTATCATCCGGAATGGTATCACCGCGTCCTGACGTATTCGGGCACCTACGTGAACCAGCAATGGCCGCCGAATCCCGAGACGCCGCACGGCGCGTGGGGCTTCCATGAAACGCTGGTTCCAAATTCACCCGCCAAACCCATCCGCATCTGGCTGGAAGTGGGCGACCGCGATTTGTTCAATCCGAATGTCATGCGCGACAACATGCACGATTGGGTCGTCGCGAACGAAAACATGGCCAAAATTCTGGCCGCGAAAGGGTATCATTATCAATTCGTCTTCGCGCGCAACTGCGGCCACACGGAACGCGCGGTGAAACAGCAGACGTTGCCGGAGGCGCTGGAATGGGTGTGGCAGGGATACCAGAAGTGACGGTAAGAGCCCGCTTATTGATTGCTCAATCGGAAGAACTGTGCCGGGCTGGAAATGGAGTTGGTCACCACCCATTGGTTTCCCAGCAGCGCGGGCAGCAGACTAACCGCGTTCCAGGAGGCGCCCGGCCCAAAGGTCGTGGCGGCATGGAGTGAGAGCCCATCAGCATTATTCGTCGGCCAACTGACGATGATTTGATTCCCCACTCGCGTCGCTGTGAGCTGCGGTGGCAGCGGGGGAGAAATTACATAGAGTTCGGGAGGGATGCCGTAATTGATGCTCGTGGAACTGAAAACGTCGCCGCCATTTGCCACCAGAATAAAGCCGAAGTAGGGCCCTTTGGTTGATTTAACAAAAGCAGTGACATCGAAAGTAGCCACCTGGCCATAATTGAGGTCCGGGGGCAGCGCCCACACCCCAATGAGCGTCCCCGAGTTAAAGTTGGAACTCATCAGCGTGCCGTTTCCGCCGTCGAAACCGTAAATGTACAGGTTCAGATCGAACAGGGGCAATCCGTAAGGATTCAGTTCGAGCAGAATGGAGGTGGCTTGACTGGCATCAAAGGCGGCAAACTCCAAACCGCCATGAATGTTGCCGGCGGTGTCAAGATATCCACCGGTGTTCACCGAGCCGGAGGAATAAATGTCAGCACAGGCTGCCGGCACAATGTAGTTGGTCACCAATTGCGGACCCACGTCGACGAGGATGGAGTTGGTCGCGATGTTGAAGTCATTGTCGATGACCGCAACGTTGATGTTATAGGTCCCCACCGGGAGATTGGTCACAGTGCTTGTGTAGGGCGAACTGAAAATGTCCCCAAACAGATTGGTTCCCACAAAGAATTGTACCTCATAGGGCATGTTCCCGCCCGTGGGCACAGCCGTAACGTCGAAAGTCGCCGGTGCGGTGAACGTGGCATTGTTGGTGGGATCGGTGATGTTCACTGAAAGCGGTTGACCGGTATTGACGGTGACGGTCAGCGAATCGCCGAATTCATCGGAAAGAGTGTATACTCCCGGGGTGTTGTAAATAATAGGGAGGTAATAGACATAAGTATCCTCAGCTGGAATATCGGAATGGAAATTCTCCGGCGCGGGACCGCTGGTGAGCAGCAGATCAAATGTGTCGTCCCGGTTGACGACGTCGACCTCGTCTCCGGCATTGACGGTAACAAAAAGGGCGTTGAATCCGTTGAAAGTCCAGTCGATCTCAAAGACGTTCGCGTGGCATTGCCAGGTCAAAAAAGCAAACAGGCTGGTGATGAACCAATAGAAGCGGCCAAAAGTCCTTGTTCTGAGTTTCATAAAATCGGCGCAGTCCTTGCGAGGCGATTGAATTGGTTTGGCAGGCCAAAAGCAATCTAATTTGGATGTTTTTAACGGCGGGAAGAGTACGGATGGGCGTGGCGATTTAGGAGAGATGGAGACCGGTTCGATTTGCCGGCCCCAAAGCGCTGGAGGGGTGCCAGGGGGGCGATAAGTCGGCAGCAAAATCGGAGCGCGACCTTCAGGTCGCTTCACCGTTCGTGGTCAAAACGCGTGAAGCATTTCGGAATCTCTCGACAACCCTACGGTGAAGCGGCATAAAGGCCGCGCTCCTTTCGCGCATGGAATCGCCGAAACCAACTCACCGCACACCGCCCAAAAACCTCGGATTGCTGGAACTCGTTCGCACGAAACGCGAATGGAATTGGAAACCCTCCGCAGAGGAATTGAAGAAGGGCTTCCGCGGCTGGCATCAGCGCGGTTACTTGCCGCATTTCGATGCGCCAAGGGTAACGCAATTTGTCACGTTTCAGCTCTACGATTCCTTTCCCGTGACGCGCCGCGCAGAGCTTGAAGCAATTCTATGTGAGGCCGATCATGCCGTGAAACGCAAGAAGCTGGAGGCGTGGCTCGATCGTAACCACGGGGAGTGTTGGCTTCGCCGGCATGATTCGGCGGAAATTGTCGAAACGATTCTGCTCGGAGCCGATGGTCAGGATTACCGACTGCGAGCGTGGGTTGTTATGCCAAATCACGTTCATCTGGTCGTCGATATCTGGGACGTGCCGCTCGTGAAATTGATCAATGCCTGGAAAGGAAAGTCCTCACTTGAAGCGAACAAATTGCTAAAACGGCGCGGTCCATTCTGGCAGGAGGATTACTACGACACGCTTATCCGGGATGGAGCACACTTGAAACGGGCCATCCGTTACACCGAACAAAATCCCGTGAAGGCACGCCTGACGAAGACTGCGCGCGAATGGCCGTGGAGCAGCGCCTATCGCCGTGACGAATACGAGCGATTGCTCTGGCAGCGCGACGAATAGGAGCGCGACCTTCAGGTCGTTTCAACGTGCGAATTGGTGAGGCGTTGGAAATACTTGCGCGTTCTGCACTTTGGACGTTGAAGCGGCGTAAACGCCGCGCTCCCGGTCGCGCGATGATATGAACCGTGGTGGCGAAATAGCAGGAGCGCGACCTTCAGGTCGCTTCAAGGTTCGCTATCGAAACGCTTGAATTATTTCCGAACCCCTCGACAATCTCGTGCTCCACACTGCGGCGGGCCGGCTTTGCAACTTGGAGATAAGCATTCTCTGATCAATTCTTCACCGCCGCCAACTCCTCCTCAAAATCCACAATCTCTTTAATCTGCACCAAGAACCACCGGTCAATCTTCGTGAGATTAAAGATTTCGTCGATGGTGAAGCCGGCGCGCAGGGCGTGGCGGATGAAGAAAATGCGTTCGGCGTTGGGAACGCTCAGTTTGCGCGTGATGACGTCGCGGGGGAGGACGTCGCGGTCGCCGTAGATTTCCGTGCCGATGCGCCAGGGTTTGCCGTCGCCGCCGAGGCCGCTGCGGCCGATTTCCAGCGAGCGCAGGCATTTCTGCAGGCTTTCCTTGAACGTGCGCCCGATGGCCATGGCTTCGCCCACGCTTTTCATTTGCGTGGTGAGCGTGGGGTCAGCTTGCGGGAATTTTTCGAAAGCGAAGCGCGGAATTTTTGTCACCACGTAATCAATCGTAGGCTCAAAGCTCGCAGGGGTTTCGCGCGTGATGTCGTTTTTGATTTCGTCGAGCAAATAGCCGACGGCGAGTTTGGCCGCGATTTTCGCGATGGGAAAGCCCGTCGCTTTGGACGCGAGCGCGGAGCTGCGGCTCACGCGCGGATTCATTTCGATGATTACCATGCGGCCATTGTCCGGGTTGACGCCGAATTGGATGTTCGAGCCGCCGGTTTCCACGCCCACCGCGCGGATGACCGCGAAGCTCTGGTCGCGCATGATTTGATATTCCTTGTCTGTGAGAGTCTGGATGGGCGCGACGGTGATGCTGTCGCCGGTGTGCACGCCCATGGGGTCGAAATTTTCGATGGAGCAAATGATGACGCAATTGTCGGCTTTGTCGCGCATCACTTCCATTTCGTATTCCTTCCAGCCGAGCAACGATTCCTCGATGAGGACTTCGGAAACGGGCGAGAGCTCGATGCCGCGTTTGGCGATTTCTTCAAATTCCTCGCGATTGTAACCAATGCCGCCGCCGGTGCCGCCGAGCGTGTAGGCGGGGCGGATGATGAGCGGGAATCGGCCGATTTTGTCGGCGACGGCGCGGGCTTCCTCCATGTTATGGGCGGTGCCTGAAATGGGGACATCGAGGCCGATGCTGAGCATCAGGTCTTTGAAGACCTGGCGATCTTCGCCTTTCTCGATGGCTTCGGCTTTGGCGCCGATCATTTCGATGCCATGACGGTCGAGCGCGCCGCTGCCGTGCAATTTCATCGCGGTGTTCAGCGCGGTCTGGCCGCCGAGCGTGGGGAGCAAAACGAGTTTTCCCTTCGCGCCCATTTTTTTCATTTCCTCTTTCTCGCGCACGATGATTTTTTCCACGGCTTCGGGAGTGATGGGTTCGATGTAAGTGCGGTCGGCAAATTCCGGGTCGGTCATGATGGTGGCCGGGTTGGAATTGACGAGCACGACGCGGTAGCCTTCCTCGCGGAGAGCTTTGCAGGCTTGCGTGCCGGAATAATCGAACTCGCACGCCTGGCCGATGATGATGGGCCCGGCGCCGATGATGAGGACCGAATGAATGTCAGTGCGCTTTGGCATCTTAAAATCTCTTGCCCTTTCCGGGCATGGTTAAACCGGCGCAGATTGAACACGAATCTAACTTAAAATGGAAAGAGAATCTTGCGGTGAAATGGGAAGGCGCAAGGAACGACCCGACGATGAATAAGCCTGTCGAAGCACGGAACGCCGAATTTTCCGCGCTCGGCGTTCCGAATTCCCCGTTTATTTATTTGAGGACCGTGCTGATGTCCTGCAGGAACCCGAGGTCCGAAGGGGTGCCGGGAGGAAGGCGTGTAAAGCTGGGGTTGCCGGGCTGAATCGCCGGCGGCGCCCAGCCCTTGAGCACCGTCGGGTCGTGCCAGCGTTTGATGATCGCGTGGCCATCCGCGAAGGAAAGACCGCCGGCTCCATTATGATACGACGCCGGGCAATCAATCCATTGATCGACACCGGGCAGACAAATGAAGGAACCGTCGTTGATGCTGATGGGATTTTCGTCGATGAACACCCACAAATTCGCCGAGCCGGGCCGCACCAGGTCCGATTCCTTGTAATAAGAAATGACGGTCGTCGTGTTCGCGTACGGGGCGATGTCGCCAAGCCACGTATTCATGGACATGCTGCGAACGTGTGGATAGATCGAACCGAAGGAGTTGATGAAGCTTTGATCCGCGGGACAATGGTAAATGCCGACGCTGTTCACGTAGGGATAAAGCAGGCCGAGTTTGATCCATGCGTCGCCAATGTCCACGCCGCTGGTCGGGCTGGGGCTCAAATCAGCGGTCAAGTCCTGGCGGCCGGGGCACCATTGAGCGAGCGCGCCGCCGGGCTGCGCCGAGGGATCGGTGAGCGTGGCGGGTTGGTGCGTTTCATCACCGTTGGGAACGAGGCGGCCGTTGTTATCGTCCGGGAACATCTTCCAGGCCGTGGCGAGCTGCTTCAGGTTGTTCATGCACTGCGCGCCCTGGGCTTTTTGTTTGGCCTTGGCGAGCGCGGGCAGGAGCATGGCGGCAAGAATGGCGATGATGGCGATGACGACGAGCAACTCGATCAACGTGAAGCCGGCGCGGACCGGGCGATTCCGGAGCCGCTGAGATGCATCAAAGGGTGTTTTCATTTTCCCGGGTGTTCGATATTTGGTTTGGTTCTGGCGGCAGGGTGAACCATGCAGAAGGCGCGAGAAAACGAAGCGTGGATGGATACCGTAACATCTTCAGCGCGTTGGGGTGTGCCTTTCATAATTGTGGCGCCAGTAAGAAAATGTTACACTCCTGGAACCCGCCGCCCATCCCTCTTTAGGGGGGTAAATGGACGGTATAAGCGGCAAAAAATGGCCGAAAACGAACGTTTTTGCATTGCCGCATCAATCAAACAGAACATGAAAACTTGTGCTGAATCCTTCATTCGAGCGCTGGGTTTCGCCGTGTGGATGGCGTGCGCCGCGAACGTCCGAAGCGCCGAAATTCCCATGACGCCCAAACATCCGGTCACCAACACCTACTTTGGCACGACGGTTGTCGACAATTATCAATGGCTCGAAAATTTCGACGACCCGGCGGTCCAGGCCTGGAACGCCGCCGAGAATAAACTCAGCCGCGCGTACCTGGACAAACTGCCCGCGCGCCAGGCCGTCGCCGCGCGCTTGAAACAACTCTACTCCGACACCTCGCCGAATTATTTCGACTTGATGGACCGGCGGGGAATTATTTTTGCGCTGAAATTCAAACCGCCCGCGCAACAGCCGTGGTTGATCACGCTCAAGTCGCTCGACGACCTGTCGTCCGAACACGTCGTGTTCGACCCGAACAAGCTGAATCCAAAAGGCACAACGGCGATGGATTTCGTCGTGCCGTCCCACGACGGGAAAAAAATCGCCGTGTCGCTTTCCGAAAACGGCAGCGAGGATGGGACGCTGTTTTTCTACGATGTCGAGACCGGCGCGCCGTTGCCGGACAAAATTCCGCGCGTTCAATATCCGACCGGCGGCGGCAGCGTGGCCTGGAATGCCGACGACAGCGGTGTCTATTACACGCGCTATCCGCACGCCGGCGAACGCGCGGCCGACGACCTGAATTTTTACCAGCAGATTTATTTTCATCGCCTCGGCACGCCCGTGGAGCAGGACCGTTATGAACTCGGAAAGGATTTTCCGCGCATCGCGGAGATTGCGCTGGATTCCAGCCGCGACGGACGCTACGTGCTGGCCACGGTGGCGAATGGCGACGGCGGCGATTACGATCATTATTTGCTGGGGCCGGAAAATCAGTGGCGTCAGCTCACGCAATTCAGTGATCAAATCAAAACCGGCACATTCAGCCGGGATGGAGCCGCCATTTATTTTCTTTCGCTCGACCGTGCGCCGCGCGGGAAAGTGGTGCGATTGCCGCTCGACGCTCCTGAATTGGCCAATGCCAAAGAGGTCGTGCCCGAAAGCAGCGCGGTGATTGAAGGGCTTTGTTCCTCAGAGAGCGGATTGTACGTGCAAGACCTCGTCGGCGGGCCGTCGCAAATCCGCTTTTTCAATTTCAAAAAACAAACCACGGCGGTTGTGCCCATCAAACCGGTTTCAGCGGTGCAGGGGATGTTGTGCCCGGAAGGCGACGAATTGTTCTTCCGCAACGTCACCTTCATCGAGCCGTTTGTGTGGATGGCCTATGACCCGGCTACGGGCAAGGCAAAGCCGACCCGGCTCGCCGGGACTTCACCGGCGGATTTCAGCGACATGGAAGTCGTGCGCGAATTTGCGACCTCCAAGGACGGCACCAAAATTCCGCTCAATATCATCCGCAAGAAAGGAACGAAGCTGAACGGCAAAAATCCGACGCTGCTCTACGCTTACGGTGGATATGGCATCAGCTTGTCGCCGAATTTCAGCGTTGGCCGGCGCGTGTGGTTCGACCAGGGAGGCGTTTACGTGGTGGCGAATATTCGCGGCGGCGGCGAATTCGGCGAGGAATGGCACAAGGCCGGAAACCTCACGAAAAAGCAAAACGTCTTCGATGACTTCGCGGCGTGCGCGGGATACCTCATCAAAACCGGCTACACGAGCCGCAACAAACTGGCGGTGGAAGGCGCCAGCAACGGCGGGTTGCTGATGGGCGCGTTTTTGACGCAGCACCCGGACCTCGTGCGCGCGGTGGTATCGCACGTGGGCATTTATGATTCTTTGCGCACGGAACTGGAACCGAACGGCGCGTTTAACGTGACGGAATTCGGCACGGTCAAAAATCCTGAACAGTTCAAGGCGCTTTACGCTTATTCACCGTATCACCACGTCGTGGATGGGACGCATTACCCGGCGGTGTTGTTCCTAACCGGCGATCACGACGGCCGCGTGAATCCCTACAACTCACGCAAAATGACCGCGCGCCTGCAGGCAGCGAATAAATCCAAGTATCCCATTCTGCTGCGCACGACGGCGAATGCCGGGCACGGCATTGGCAGCAGCCTTGATGAAATCATCGCCGAGCAAGCGGACGCATACGCGTTTCTGTTCGATCAGTTGGGGATGAAGTACAAAAACTGAGCGCGCTCTTGCTGTGTTACATCTTGCTCTCCGCCACCTGCATGATCGCCTTTTCTTCCGGGAGCAGATGGCCGGCTTGGGCTCGCTTTAAGGCTTCCCTGGCGACTTCCAGCCGGCCGGATTGCGCCTGGACCAGGCCGTAGTAGAGAGCGACCGAGGGGATCTTGAGGTATTCCGCCTTCACGCCGTTGGCGACGTCCAGGGCCTCGGTTTTCTTGTCCTGCAACAGCAACGCGTAGGCATAGGTTGACGCAAAGAAAGGATTGTTCGTGGAGGAGTCGTAAGCTTCCTTCGCCATCTCGCAGGCTTTGTCCAATTCCGTTTTTCGCAACAGATACAAATTGGCGAGATTGTTTTTGTAACGGGGGTTCGTGGGATCTTTCGAGTAAACCTTGAAGAACAGGCTCTCCATTTCCGCCGTTTTCCCTTCCGCGTACCACTGCGTCGATAACTGGTCCAGCGCCCAGTGTTCCTGCGGAAATTCATCGATGATTTCCGAGAGCACATCCACTCGCTCCGCTTTCCACTGCCAGACATCAGTCACCTCCGCGAGGCGCGTCAGCCTGTCCAGGCGATGCGCGGACAGCCGGAAGGCCCTGTGCCACGAGACATCCGCCGCGGCGCTTTGCGAGAGCGAACGTTCCGCCAGGGATTCCAGCGCCAGCTTGTAATAATTGGCCGCGGCCCAATCCTGCTGGGTGACTTCGCTCAGAATGGCCCGCCAATCCTTCAGTGCGATCTGGCAATCGGTCATCACGAGCGGCACCGGGAGGTTCGTCTGCGTCTGCCGCGGCAAACTGGCAATCCAATGCAGGGCATTGGCCGGCCCGCTGGTCACGACCTTCCAGCGCGCCAGCGCAAAGGCATCGCCCGCGGAGGTCTGCGCATTTTTTTCCAGCGCCGCCAGCCACGTGGAATATTCCGCGTTTTGGTTTTGGCGCAGCAACTCCAGGTATTCAACTTTGTCTTCCGCCAGTGCCTGCGGGCTTTTGGCGATTTGGGCCGAATAAAATTCGGCGCGCTTCAGTGATTTGTGATTGATGGCGTCGCCCAGCAATTGATGCAGCGCGCCGATGCGCAAGTCCGCGTTTGTGGCGACGGCTTCCATCGCGGCGCGGCCCGCCTGCGCGACCGCTTCATTGGTGGAAGTCATGTGGATGGTGGCCAGGTTCATTTGCACGGAGGCGTTTGCGGGCTCCAGGCGGGCGGCTTCCAGATAATTTGTTTCGGCCGCGTGCATGTCGTGTATGGACCAGGCGAGGGCGCCTTCCAGTTTGTAATAGTCCGCCGTGGTTTTGGATTTCGCATCCAAACCGTTCAACGCCTCGGTGGCGGAGTTCAAATCATTCGCCTTGATGGCCAGTTCGGCCCAATGCAACCGCTTGTTTGCGTTGGAAGGATCCAGTTTTGCCGCGCGCATCTGCCAGTTCAAAGCCGCGGGGTTGCCTGCGGTCTCCAGCATGTCGGCCATCGCTTCACTCGCGCTGACGCTCACGGGATTCAACTCGAGAGCGCGCTGCAGAGAGAGGCTGGCGTTGTGAAAATCCTTTTTATCAATGTAATGTTTGGCCTCGGCGACGAGGCGGCGTTCCATGGTTTTCTTATAGGCCTTCCGGCCAAACCAGCCCGCCCCTCCCACCACGGCCATGACGGCCACAAATATCAAAATTTTGTTCACGAAACTTTTCATAGAGCTCAGGGCCGACAATTTTATCACCGTGGCCGGGGGAGGAAGTGACATTCGAGCAACGAATGGTTGCGAAAAAGATTTTCCGGTTACAAAACGGAGCGGAGTGAGCGTTAAATGTCACCGGATTGCAGCCTGATGTCCGAAAAAAGGCTGATGGACGTCTGCCCTATCCGCAAAGCTGATTTATCAAACGGCGGCTGCTTTGACAGGCTCTGACAAATTCGTTTTCAATTTATGGGCCACTCTTAGAATGGCATAGATTTGAATAACCACGCCGAGCAAAATTCCGAATCCCATTATTCGTGACGTTGTTGCGTGAAATTTCGCCAGGGTTTCGTGCAACACACTCCTTCCACTCCAGGAGTCCTTCAATAATTCCACCAGCTTATCCGGCGGAATCTCTCCGCGTCCTGCCTTTTGCGCGAGTTCATCAATGTTCTTCTGCGTCTCCTGCTGAGAGTTGGGATTCGGTGATAGCGCAGTTGCGTAAAAAAGCGAAAGGCAGGCCATCGTCACGAAAAAAACGCTCGGCAACAGCAGTAGTAAAACACATTTCTTATTCATAGCGTAGTTCCTTAAGCGCTTCGTCGATGCCAGGCATCTTCTCGGTAAGAGATAATCCCCCGGGGATCGCTTTAAACCTCCGGTGCCGGCAGCTCCAGCGCCCGCCACAAATACCACGCCGCCGTGGTGCGATGCGGACGCCAGCGTTCGCCGTACTCCAGCAACTCCTTCGGCGTCGGCAGGTCTTTCCAGCCAAAAGCGACTGCGAACCCTTTGCGCACGCCGTAATCCGTGGCCGGCAAAACATCCAGCCGCCCCAGCGTGAACATCAGCAACATCTCCACCGTCCACGGCCCGACGCCGCGCACGCTCGTGAGCCGCTCGATGATTTCTTCGTTGCTGAGTTTGGTGATCGTTCGTCCGCTGGGCACGACACCGGCGACTGTTTTGGCCGCGATGTCCTTGATGGCCGCCGCTTTTGCGCGCGAAAGACCGGCGGTGCGCATGCGATCATCGGGCATCGCCAGAATATCTTCCGGCGTGGGAAATCGTTTTCCGGGAAACAACGCGAGGAAGCGTTTCAAAATGGTTCCCGCCGCGATGCCGTTGAGTTGTTGATGAATCACCGCCGTTACCAGCGCGACAAACGGCGTCCGGCGGCTGTGCAGTTTCATCGTGCACGGGCCGACCTTTTTGATGAGCCGCGCCAGCGCCTTGTCCGATTTGCAAAGATGGTCCACAGCTTCAGCAGTCATAGCAGGCAAGAGGTGCGGGATGTCAGGTCCGCCGATAAAGTGCGTCCGGCATCCTGCCGGACATCCGCGGCATCAGCAGGCCCGAAGCCGCTCCCCCACCTGGCACGTTCATATCCGACAACGTCTTCACTGTTTCCACCCTGTAGATCAGCCATTGGCCATCGACCTTTTTGAGCAGGAAATTGAATTCCTGCGCGGAAATGTCGCGTTCGCCGGGGATGTCGGCTTTGCCGGTCAGGTTCACTTTCGCCGTTTGCCCGCCGGGATCGATGGTGATGTTCATGTCCGGAAACTCGATTTTCAACGAGGTCAACCGGGACCGCGCCATTATCGCGGCTTGCTGGACTTCGTCCCGCCCGTGCATGGTCACCGGGTCATAACCCGCCACGTTCACCTCGATCTCCGCATCCGTCGTGAAAAATTCCGCGGCTTTCTGGGCCCGGAAGGCCTGCGAAATCATGCCGCTGCCGGATTTGAATGACAGCGTTTTGGCAAGTGCATTGAGGCGGTTGCGGACAACCGCTTCCGGACTCGGAAACATAACGGTCCACAGCCAGCAGCCGAAAATAACCAGCGCGGCCAGCACCAGGACTTGAACGGCACGTTTCATAAGGCAATCTTCCCGATAATGCGGCCGCGATCGATTCGTCCGCGGTCGGAATTCATCCGGTTATCGCCAATGACGTAATATTCGTTCGGCCTGAGCGTCACGGGATCCAAAGGCGGGGCGGGGGAATGATGCTGCAGATACGGTTCGTCAATGGCTTTTCCATTTACAAGCAGGCGGCCGTCTTCGAACGCGATGGTCTCACCCGGCAAACCCACGATCCGTTTCATCAGCATGACACTCGGGCCCGCCATGCGAATGCCCACCACATCCCCGCGCTGCGGATCGGCGTGGCGATACGCCAGGCGGTTCACGAAATTAATGCCGCGGTCGTGATACGTGGGGAACATGCTGTTTCCCTCGACGCGGACGGGCAGGACAATGAATTTGAAAACAAAAAGTTTGAAGAAACAATAGCAAAGGACCGCGAGCACGGCCGCGCGGATCAGCGTCCGTTTTGGGTTCCTCCCCACGAGCGCAATGCGCAGCCACTCCGGAAATCGGGCAGCGGGAGCTCCAGTTTCCATTTTATTCATTATCTGCACCGCAAGTCCCGATAAGTTTCTCCTTACCGACAGAATCATCAAGCACAGAGTTAGCAAATCACGGCCATTTTGACAGCAAATATGTCTCGAAATTTCTTCGATACGACAAAACCACGGCTATTCTTCTCCCTCTCCTCGCCACACGGGGAGAAAATTCCCCGAACAATTCGCGCATTGAACCCCTGAACCGGAGCGCCGACTTGCAGTCGGCTTACCTCTCACAGACTGAAATCGGTTTGCGCCAGCCGAAAGCCGATTACAAATCTGCGCTCCGTTCATGGGGGGCCTGAATCGTCCCAAAAAAATTCCCGAGCGGATGAGGTGTCTCTTAAAACACATCAAATCGTCACACATCTCTATCGCCTTTCGCCTTGCCCGCCGGAAAAATCAGGCTAAACATTTTTTCATGCCGATTTCTCTGCCTCCGATTTCGCGCCGCAAGTTTTTGCGCCGAACAATGATCGCCGCCGCGGGCCTCGCCGTTGCCCCGAAACTCCTCGCCGCGGAAAAGCCGGCGGACGACAATTTCTGGGCTCTCTTTTCCGATCCGCACATCGCCGCCGACCGTGCCACGGTCCACCTCAACGTCAACATGGCCGACCACCTCAATGCGGTGGTGCGCGAAGTCGCGGCGCTGCCGGTTCGTCCCGCGGGCGTTTTTGTGAACGGCGATTGCGCCTACAACAGCGGCGAAAAAGACGACTACGCCACCATCACCAATTTGCTCGAGCCGCTGCGCGCCGCGCAAATGCCGGTGCACCTCACGCTCGGCAATCACGACAATCGCGAGCATTTCTGGGACGTCATCAAAGCGGATAAAAAAGTGAAACGCCCGCTGGCGGACAGGCAGGCGATGATGCTCGCGACGCCGCGCGTGAACTGGTTCGTGCTCGATTCACTGGAGAAAACGCTCTCCACGCCCGGTTTGGTCGGCAAGGAGCAGTTGGATTGGCTCGCGAAAACGCTCGATGCAAACGCGGACAAACCCGCGATCGTGATGGTGCATCACAACCCGGGTTTGACCGAAGGCGTGCCGGGCCTCAAGGACTTCGTCGCGCTCTTCGAAGTCATCCGCCCGCGCAAACAGGTCAAAGCCTACCTCTTCGGCCACACGCACTTTTGGGACGTCACGCAGGAAGCGAGCGGCCTTCATCTGGTCAACCTGCCGCCGATTGCGTACGTGTTTCAGGAAGGAAAACCGAGCGGCTGGATTCGCGCGACAATGGCTGCGGACGGCATGAAGCTCGAAATGCGGTGCATCGATACGACGCACAAAGCGCACGGTGAAGTGAAGGAGTTGAAGTGGCGCGCCTGAGCGCCTTTGCGTTCATTCACCCCTCCGACGGCTTGCTCTGCCCATTCATCGCCACGCGATGGAACTGCACGGATTGCGTCCTGGTTTTGATGTGCGTCGGATCGAACAATTTGCGGCCCTGGAAATCGCCGCTGGAGAGCGTGCTGAACCACACACCGTCCGCGATGCGCGTGCGTTCGAGCGTATAATTGAGCTTCTTGAGCGAGGCCGCCAGGCCGCCAAGCAGATTCACTTCCGAGCGCAGCGAAATATCCGCCCGCGCCACTTCGAATTCCTGCGCATCAATCCACAACGTCCCCGAAATCTGGTTCAACAGCTTATCCACCAGGCGATGCACGGGCACGGCGGGATTCTTGGGCTGAAACGCAATCTGGTACGTCGTCCGGCCGTGGAGATTCGTCTGGCCGATCCATTTAAAATCGAATCGCTGCACCAATTCCGGCGTGAGGAAACTCTCCTGCTGGCCGTCGCCTTGCGCGGGCTTCGGGGCGCCGGTGATTTGGCGGATGCTCAGTTCATTTTGCGATTGCTGTTTGAGATCCGCCGGCGTCGGCGCATGGCCGTCGACCTGGAGCAGGGTGGCGTGGGAACGGCCATCGCGGTAGACGATTTCGTAAACCTTTTCCTTGTGCTCCTTCACGTTGCCATCGTTGTCGAGCTGGTCGGTGACGGTGAGCTTGCGATACGCAAAATCAGGCACCGCGTCCTGCTGGTCGGCCTGGCCGCGGGCCACCGCTTTTTGGATCACCGCGTCGGCGCTCAACGCCTCACCGGCGCGCGCCGTGATCTGGCCGGCGAGGGCAAACAGCGCCAGGCCGTACGTGAAAAACGATAAACGAAATTTCATGTTCTTATGCTCAACTTTGCTCCTTCCCCGCGGGGATGCAAATCAGAGGAACTGACATTTTGACTTCGGTTTTTGTCTGACAAAGAGCCCGGATGGCCAAAAGGGTGAATTCCGCATCAAAATGGGGTCATCATCGTATTTGAAAGGACACTCGCCGCGGCGTCTAGTACCTCAGAAGTTGAAATCGGCGAATGCTTCAGAAACGAGGAGACGGCGCGCTCGCCGGGTTGAACTGGGATTTTACCCGTGAGGCATTTATGTCGAAGAACGAAATTTCCATCCCGCTCAAGGAGGTGAAGCTGGGAGGCGAGTTGAACCTGCCGCCGGGCGCATCGAGCCTTGTGCTTTTTGCGCACGGCAGCGGGAGCAGCCGCCACAGCCCCCGCAACCAGCACGTCGCACGCCTGTTGCGCCACGGGGGGAAAACTGGAACGCTCTTGTTCGATCTGTTAACGGCCGAGGAGGAGGAAACCGAAGCCAGCACCCGCCATTTGCGATTCAACATTCCCTTATTGGCCGACCGGTTGGTCGCGGTTACGAGGTGGGTTCTGGATACGGTCACGACCCGGGACATCAGTGTGGGGTATTTCGGGTCAAGCACAGGGGCGGCGGCAGCGCTCGTCGCTGCCGCCGAACTGAGCGAAACCGTGGGCGCGGTCGTTTCGCGCGGCGGCAGGCCGGACCTCGCCGGCGATGCCCTCGGTCGCGTCAAAGCCCCCACGCTCTTGATCGTCGGCGGCAATGACAAACCGGTGATGGCACTGAACGAAGAAGCCTATTATCTCCTGCACTGCGAACGAGCCTTGCGCATCGTCCCGGGCGCCACGCACTTGTTCGAGGAATACGGCGCCCTGGAAAAAGTCGCCGCTATGGC
>Ga0335085_10001809_pt1 | contig 42917 bp, 42 predicted proteins | sample Lox_Sample_45_FD_206712 | JGI IMG/M metagenome (GOLD analysis project Ga0335085, IMG submission 206712) | Soil microbial communities from Loxahatchee National Wildlife Refuge, Florida, United States - Lox_Sample_4.5 | ecosystem: Environmental > Terrestrial > Soil > Wetlands | place: USA... | reverse complement strand
TCCCAGCGCGTCGAGGCCGGCTGACGACACGACGCACTGGTGATAGCTGTAGTGCACGACGATCACGGGACGGTCGACACCTAGCGCGTCGAGCTCCGCGCGAGTCGGCGTGAACCCGTTCTCGAGATCCGTCCACCCGACGCCGCGTAACCACGCGGCGTTCGGTTCCGCCGCCGCTTGGGCGAGCAGTGCATCGCGCAAACCTTCGACGTCACGTACCGTCGAAAGATCCGCCCAACGCGGATGTAACGCCTCGATGCACAAATGAGCGTGCGCATCGATGAAGGCGGGCACGAGCGTCCGCCCACCCAGGTCAACGATGCGGGCGTCGGGATACTGCACGCGCATGCCGGCGTCGCCCACTGCGGCAATCCGCTCGTTCTCCACCACGACCGCGCCCGGCATCGGGTGTGCCGAGTCCATCGTGAGGATCGGGCCACCCGTGAAGATCGTCTGTGCCACGTCGTCAGCCTGGCACGTCAGCCCGCACTGCCGTCGCTCATCGAGTGGCCACGTTGTCGGCGAACTCCTCGGTCGTATAGCGCAACACGTGAGTGCCGAGCGGCCACGTGCCGGGGACGAGTCCGGCCTTTCGCCAGAGATGCTCGCAGAAGCTCGCCGCGTCGCGGACCTTGGGCCACACCGATGGAAGCAATGTCGCCCGATGGTTCCCGGAGTGGACGACGAGCCCGTCGGTGTGGGGACGCACGTTGTCGACGACATCGAGGTAGCTCGCCGCGTTGAGCGACTCGTGCGCAGAAAGGACGGAGATCTTGACCGACATGTGCAAGAAGTCGTCGGCGTCGACGGGCGGGAACCGGGGATCGGTGAAGGCGGCCGCGACGGCGTTGTGCGCGACGTCGACGACGAGCGGCCGGACCGGATGCAGCGCGCCGACACATCCGAGAAGCTCCCCCTCGCGTTCGAGCGTCACGAACGTGGCGCCGGGTTTCCGGAGATCTGCCGCGTACGCGGCCGGATCGGGGAGGCGGATGCGACCGGTTATGAGCGTCGTGCGGATCGCGTACGCGGCGACGCCGAGCAGCACCTCCCGGTGCTCGTGCCCGATGCTCGACGGCGTGCGCAGGGGATCGTCGATCATCGTTCTGTCGAACGGGCGGTGAGCGCGAAGGCGCCGTATCCGACCACGCGATCGGTTGGTCCGGCGGTATCGCCGGAGTTGCGGAGGTCGAGGAGCCGCACGTCGAGGTCGTGCTGCCGGCCGGCCGTGAGCAGTCCGCGGATCGGAACGGCGCCGCACGCATCGCGGGGGCCGATCACGTCGATCTCACCGTTCACGATGGCGCTCGCGGTACAGCGATCGTGCGATCGTGCCACGGCGTACGGGTCGTAGTGCGACAGGTCGCTGCTGACGACAATGAGTGTTTCCGGCCCGCCCCACAACGCGGCGAGCACCGCTGCGACTCGTTGCGGTGGTGTCCGCCCGACGACGATCGGTACCACGCTGACATCGGTACCGAGGACGTGTTGGAGAAACGGCAGGTGCACCTCGAGGCTGTGTTCTTCGGCATGCGCGCGGTCATCGACTACGACGCCGGCGCAGCCGACGGCGACTTCACGCGCCGCTCGGTCGATCTCGATCGGACCGAGCGGCGTGGCGAATGCGTCGACGCTCGGGACGGCTAGACCTTCGAGCGGAACTCGATGGGCCGGACCGACGACGACGACGCGCTGCACGACGCCGCGCGCCGGTGCGACCGTCGCGTAGCCGCTTCCCGCGATGGGGCCCGAGTAGACGTAACCGGCGTGCGGTCCGATGATCGCTTTCGGCGTGATCATGTCGCCTGTGCAGAAGGCCGTGCTCGCTCGGGCGACGTATTCCGCTATTGCGGCGCGCAGTGTGTCGGGGTCGCCGGGATAGAACTGGCCTGCCACGGCAGACGGTCGGACGCGCACGTCAGGCCTTCCGGTAGTGGGCCAGTCGGACCGGCTGCCGACGGCCGTGCCCGCACCCGGGTCCGGCGTCGAAATGCCCGGCGATCCGTGCGCCGCAGGTGCTGCAACGCCCGGCCTCGGTCAGTTCGTAGCGGTCGATCACGTATCGATTGCGTTCGACGAGCGGCGCTGCGCAGTCGGGGCAGTACGTGGTCGACCCGCGGGAGTCGTGCACGTTGCCGGTGTACGCGTGGCGCACGCCGTTGTTCAGGGCGATCTCTCGCGCGGTCACCAGCGTCTCGAGTGGCGTTGCCGGAACGTCGAGCATCCGGTAGTCGGGATGGAACGCGGTGAAGTGCATCGGAACGTCGCGGCCCAAGTGTTCGACGACCCACTTCGTCATCGCGTCGAGTTCCTCGACGCTGTCGTTCTTGCCCGGAATCAACAAGGTTGTCGTCTCGACCCACACCGCCGTTTCGCCGACGAGATACTCGAGCGTGCCGAGCACGTCAGCGAGGTTGGCTCCGCACACGTGACGGTAGAAGTCGTCGGTGAAGCCCTTGAGGTCGACGTTGGCAGCGTCGATGTGTGCATAGAGCTCGCGCCGCGGCGCGTCGCAGATGTAGCCGGCCGTGACTGCGACCGACGCGATGCCGCGCTCGCGGCAGGCGTCGGCCGTGTCGATCGCGTACTCCATGAAGATCGTCGGGTCGTTGTAGGTGAAGGCGACGCTTCGGCAACCGAGCTCCTCGGCGGCACGCGCGATCGTCTCGGGCGACGCCGCGTCGGCGAGTGTGTCGATCTCCTTCGATTTCGAGATGTCCCAGTTCTGGCAGAACCGGCAGGCGAGGTTGCACCCTGCGGTTCCGAACGACAACACCGAGCTGCCCGGCAGGAAGTGGTTGAGCGGCTTCTTCTCGATCGGGTCGACGCAGAAGCCGCTCGATCGGCCGTAGGTGGTGAGAACGACTTCGTCGCCTTCGCGGGCACGAACGAAACACACGCCGCGCTGGCCCTCCCGAAGCTTGCATGCCCGTGGGCAGACGTCGCACTGCACGCGCCCGTCGGGCAGCGCGTGCCAATGCTTCGTCGGAACGGTCGCGGCGGGATCGGGCATAGTCCGCTTACAACGACTTCGACCGGATGCCTTATTCCTCAGGCGAGGCGCTTGCTGACGTCTTCGCCGGCTGCGATCCGGTCGGCGTAGTCGTCGAGCCAGCGGTGGAACTTGGTGCTCGCCTGCGTGTCGGCATCGAGGCGGGGGTAGGCGGGGATCTCGTAGTCGGGATCGAGCGGCGGATGGTCCGAGCTCGGTTTGCGGGCGAGCGCGGTCTCGATGACGGGCGCGAGGCGCTTCGCCTTTCGCTGCTCGGCCTGTGGCCCGCGTTCGGCGAACTCGGGCAGGATCTCGCGACCGAGCAGCTCGAGGGTCTCCATGATGTGCTCGTGGCGGTTGCGGCCCGCGGCGCACGACAAGATGACCTGGTCGACGCCGCATTCCTCGTAACGGCGGAAGTAGTCGCGCACCTGGTTGGGGGTGCCCATCGCACCGCGGAGGCCGCTCGTACCCTGCGCCACCGCTTTCGCGCCGAGCCGCTCCTCGTTCTCGGCGGCGAGCGCGACGGCGTCGGGGTCGTAGCCCTGCTCGGCGCGGCGCGCCCGGTAGTCGGCCCAGAGGTCGCCGCGGCCGGGGGCGTGGCGTCCGAAGACGTAGTAGTGGCCGAGCGAGTAGCCGATGAAGTTCACGCCCTCGGCGCCGCGCCGCACGGCCTCGGCTTCGTCCTCGTGGCAGAAGAACGAGGTGACGCACGCGAGGTTCGCGTTCACGGCGTCGCCGATCGGGACGCCCTCGGCGGCGAGGGTGGCGTAGTAGTCGTCGATCCAGTGACGGGCTTCCTCCGGGTCGAAGAACGCGAACGCGAGCGCGCCGACCGCGTGCTGGGCGGCAAGGTGAATCGTCTCGCGGCGGCTGCACGCGATCCATACCGGGGGGTGCGGCCGCTGGATCGGCTTGGGCACGACGTTGCGCGGCGGCATCCGCACGTACTCTCCGACATGGCCGGTGAACGGGGTCTCGGTCATGCAGCGCAGCGCGACGCGCAGGCCTTCTTCCCACATCGCCCGCTTGTGGGCCGGGTCGACGCCGAACGCGTCGAGCTCCGCGGCAGCTGAACCCTCTCCGGTGCCGAACTCGACGCGTCCGTTCGACAGGACGTCGAGGGTCGAGATGCGCTCCGCGACTCGGGCGGGATGGTTGATCGCGGGAAGGGTGTGGACGATGCCGTGCGCGAGGCGGATCCGCTCGGTGCGTTGCGACGCGGCGGCGAGGAACAACTCGGGCGCGCTCGAGTGCGAGTACTCCTCGAGGAAGTGGTGCTCGACGACCCACACGCAGTCGATGCCGATGCGGTCGGCGAGCTCGATCTGCTCGAGCGCCTCGTTCATGACCCGCCGCTCGTCGCCGTCGACCCAGGGGCGGGGCGCCTGGTGCTCGTAGAACAGTCCGAACTTCACGCGACGGCGAGAGTAACATGACGATGTAACAACCGGGGCGAGCGCGAACGCGATGATGCCCGTTCGCGCGCACGTCTTCAGGGAGTGACGCCGTGGCGCGAAGCATTCGCCTGAGCCCGAGTGAGGCATGGCAGGTGATCGAGGGTTCCCACACTGGCATCCTCACGACGCTGCGCCGCGACGGCATGCCTGTCTCATTGCCGGTGTGGTTCGTTGCGCTCGACCGCCGCGTGTACGTCTCGGGACCGGCGCACACCATGAAGTTCGCTCGCATCCGCCGGGACGCCCGCGTCGCCTTCCTGGTCGAGTCGGGTACTGCATGGGCGGAGCTCGTCGGCGTCCACCTGACCGGCACCGCGCGTGTCCTCACCGATCCCGAACTGCTCGCTCGGGTACACGACCTGCTGGACGGGAAGTACTCGGCATTTCGCCGCGACCATTCGGTCATGCCTGCTCGAACCGCGCAGTACTACGAGACGGCGACTGCGACGATCGAGATCGAACCGGACGCACGCGTGCTCACATGGGACAACGCGCGGCTCTTCGCGGACGATCCGCGATGACCGCATCAACGGCTCGTTCCGGCGGCGCGTCGTCGGTGACCCGGCGGCTCGGTCGGCAAGAGCGCCGCGAGTCGATCCTCGCCGCCGCGGCCGCCGCGTTCGCGCGAAACGGGTACGCGGCGACGTCGATGGCGGACATCAGTACGGCCGCGGGTGTGTCGCATCTGATCGTCTACCGCCACTTCGATTCGAAGGACGCCCTTTACAGGGCGGTGCTCGACGACGCGATCCGGCAGCTCGACGTGGCGCTCGGCGCGCCCGGGGCGGTCGGCCGTTACGGTGTCACGCCGCGCGCCCTGCTCGAGAGCGCGCGTGCAGCGCCGGACACGTTCACCGTTCTCTGGCGACACGCGTCACGCGAGCCTTCGTTCGCGGGCATCGTCGATGATGCCCGCGAACGCCTCGTGTGCGCGGCACACGACGCGCTCGCCGATCACGCCGTGCCGTCGCAACAGCGTTGGGCCGCGCGGGCCACGGTGACGTATCTCGTCGAATCGGTGCTCGTGTGGATCGAAGACGGCGACGAACGTCTCGACGATCGCTTCGTCGCCGCCGCCGACGTCGCGACGCGCGCGGGCGTGCGGGCCTGGATTCGACCGCGTCCCGCGCGTTGATCGGAGGTGCCGATGCTCCACGATGCCGTATTACTCGAGGTGGGGCTCAACGAGGCCGTGCACCCCGATGTGCATTCGTGCGTCCCGCAGTCGCCGGCCGAGTGTGCGGCGGACGCCCGCCGCTGCGCCGACGCGGGCGCGGCCCTCGTGCACTGGCACGCGGTCGGCCCCGACGGCATCGCTCGGCTCGGCGACACCGACCTCTACGCCGCCGCGCTCGAGGCGATGGCCGGATGTGTGCTTGCGTACCCGTCGTACCCGACCGACGTGCCCGACACCGTCGAAGATCGTCTCGGTCACTGCCTCGCGCTCCGCGAGCATCACGGCATGGAGGTCGCACCCATCGACGTCGCGACGGTGAACCTCGTGCTCTGGGACGAAGCATCCGCGACCGTCGGACCGACCGAATCGCTCGGTGCACTCGACGTCATCCGCAACTCGATGCCGTTCGTGACGGCGGCGTTGCGCCGGTATCGCGAGGTGGGCCTCGTACCGACCCTCGCGGCTTTCGACCTCGGCTCGACGCGGGCAATCGCCGCACTCGCGAGTGCCGGTCTCGTGCCAGAGCCGGTGTTCGTCAAGATCTTCTTGTGGGGCGCGCCGGCGATCGGACCGGAGCCGAGCGTCGAAGCGCTCGACCTGCACCTGCGCCAGCTCCCTACGTCGATCGACGTCGAGTGGATCCTCGTGCCCTACAACATCGCCGACCGCGGGCTGATCGAGGCGCTCGCGCGAGCGGCTCTCGAACGCGGCGGCGGGATTCGCCTCGGGATCGGCGACAACCCGGCGGCGTTCGCCGGCCTCGACAACTCGAGCGTGGTCGACATCGGAGTCGGTTGGGCGCACGACGCGGGCCGTCCGGTCGCGAGCGTCGGCGAAGCCCGCGTCCGCCTCGGCACGTCGGCGCCACCGCCCGAAAGCGCGTAACGGCAGCTGAAAGGCTCGCCCGCCTCTCCGGGGAAGTCGGTCGTCGCGCCGGTCAGGACGCCAGGATCTTCGCTTTCTGCGCGTCGAACTCGGCGTCGGTCAGTATGCCTTGAGCTTTCAGCTCACCGAGCTCCTTCAGCTGCGCGAGCGGATCGACGGCCGGCGCCGCGGGCGGCGCGGCCGGCTGCTGCTCGTACGCCTGTTGCTCGGCCTGGCCCTGCTCTTGTTCCGACCACCGATTGGCCTGGCGGCGCGACACCCGATTGGAGACGGCGGTCGCGGTTCCGGCGATGACGGCGGTGCGGGCGACGCCCCGGAGAAGTCTCGGCATGTCTGATTCCCTTTCTCGGTCAGTGGCCGGCGCGTTCGACTTCGTCGAGCGTGGCAACGAGCTCGTCCATCGGGACATATCCCGCCGCCACCAACTCGGCGCCGCTGCCCCGGAGCGCCTGCACGAACGGGATCGCCCACCGGTTCTCGAACAGCAGGATGCCGGCCGACGAGCCGGGTTCGATCGTTGCGCCCGCGTCGGCACGGTCGGCTTCGTCCAGCAGTCCCGACGACGCTCCTTCGAAGACGGCCATGTCGAACGACCCGTCGCCGTCGATGTCGGCGAGCTCGGTCGCCGTGATCGAACCGTCCATGTCGCGCGTGACGAACGCGAGGTCGAGGATCCGGATCAGTCCTCGGTCGACCAGATCGATCAAGGCGGGCAGCCCCTCGCCGTTCATCTTGTTGCCCGGGAACTCGACGACCAGGTAGCTGATCGGTCCCAGCGCTTCGTCATCTCGTGCCATGTTTGATCACCTCAGGATCGATCGGGACGAGCCATCCCGAAAGAGGCCCGCGGTAAGCGGCGTTCGACCGGCTCGGGCCCCCGAGTCCGCCCGACGCAAACCCGATGCTCTCGCGCCCGCCGGCCGCGCTCCCCACCCGCTGCGGGTGATTGTGCGAGGCGAGGGGATCTCCCGCGATCGGCAACGGGTCGCGGCGGGCGTCCCCGAGCCGTTCCCGGGTCCGCGTATTGTCGGACCGAACGCGGAGCCCCCGGTCCGAGGAGACGACACAGATGACGGCCGACGGCGAGTACGAGGCGAGCCCATGGGAGTGGGTGCGCGACCAGGTCGACACGTATGAGCGGACGGGTGGGCGCGAAGCGAACACCTTGACCGACACCGGACTTCCGATCATCGTCGTGACCACGCGCGGCAACAAGAGCGGGAAGATCCGCAAGACGCCCCTCATGCGCGTCGAGCACGACGGTGAGTACGCGCTCGTCGCGTCAATGGGTGGCGCGCCGAAGCACCCGGTCTGGTACTACAACCTCAAAGCAGCTCCTGATGCGGTGGCGATCCAGGACGGTGCCGAGCCGTTCGACGTCAGCGTCCGCGAGCTGAAGGGCGACGAGCGGTCGGAATGGTGGAAGCGCGCGGTCGCGGCATACCCGCCGTACGCGGAGTATCAGGAGAAGACCGAGCGGGTCATCCCGGTCTTCCTGGCAGCCCCCCGGAGCTGATCCCGAGCGCGTCGGCCCGCGCGAGGAGCAGGTCGCGCTCTCGCAGGTTGCGCGTCAGGGCCGCCGCCCGCTCGAACTCGCCGCGCGCCTCGTCGACGCGGCCCAGCTTCGCGAGGAAGTCGCCGCGCACGCTCGGTAGGAGGTGATAGTTCGCGAGCGCGGCGTCGGCGAGCAACGCCTCGACGATCTCGAGGCCGGCCGCGGGACCGAAGGCCATCGTGACGGCGACGGCGCGGTTCAACTCGACGACGGGAGACGGCGCGACTTGCGACAGCGCGTCGTACAGCGCCGCGATCCGAACCCAGTCGGTCTGCTCCGCGGTGTGGGCCCGGGCGTGACACGCCGCGATCGCGGCTTGCAATCCGTACGGACCCAAGCCGCGATCGAGGGCCTCGGCGCGCGCGAGCGCGGCCAGTCCGTGCCGGATGAGCACATGGTCCCACCGGGCGCGGTCCTGGTCGAGGAGCAGCACGGGCTCGCCCGCGGGCCCGATGCGTGCCCTCACTCGTGACGCCTGGATTTCCATGAGCGCAACGAGCCCGTGCACCTCGGCTTCGTCGGGCAACAGCTCCGCCAGTATGCGGCCCAGGCGCAGCGCGTCCTCGCAGAGTTCCGGCCGCATCCAGTCGTCGCCCGCGGTCGCGGCATACCCCTCGTTGTAGATCAGGTAGATGACCTCGAGCACAGAGGTGACGCGCTCGAGCCGCGCCTCACCGCTCGGCAGCTCGAACGGAACCCGAGCTTCGGAGAGCGTCCGCTTCGCGCGCACGATGCGCTGTGCCACAGTCGATTCCCGTACGAGGAAGGCGCGCGCGATCTCGTCGGTCGTCAGCCCACCCAGCAACCGAAGGGTCAGCGCGACACGCGCGTCCGTGGTGAGCACGGGATGGCACGAGATGAACACGAGGCGCAGCAGGTCGTCGCCGATCTCCTCGTCACCAACTGCCTCGTCGACGGCTTCCAGGGCGGGGTCGGCCCGTCCCTGCTCGGCCTCGAGCCGCCGCGCGATCTCCTCGTACTTGCGTTCGAGCGTCGCCCGCCGGCGGAGCAGGTCGACGGCGCGCCGCTTTGCAGTGACCATGAGCCAGGCGCCCGGGTTGTCCGGCACGCCCGACTCAGGCCACTGCTGCAAGGCGGCGACGAGTGCGTCCTGTGCGAGCTCCTCGGCGAGGCCGACGTCGCGCACCGTCCGGGTGAGCCCCGCAATGAGTCGCGGCGCCTCGATCCGCCACACCGCGTCGATCGACCGCTGGAGGTCGACGTTCGCCACGGCGCGCGCTCAGACGAGGTTCGGATTCGCGGCGGCCCGAACGTCCGGCGGGAACTCCTCGAGGTCGAAGACCTGGCGCACTTCGATGGTGCAGTTGTCGCCCGGGCAGCGAGACGCCCACTCGACCGCAGCCTCCTTCGACTTCGCCTCGATGATCCAATAGCCGCCGATCATCTCCTTGGCCTCGGTGAAGGGGCCGTCGGTGACGGTCTTCTTGCCGCCCGCGAACGAGACCCGGACGCCCTCGGCTTGCGCGTGCAGGCCGTCGAGGGCCAGCAACACGCCGGCCTTCTGGAGTTCCTCGTTGTACTTGGTCATCTCGGCGACGGCTTCGGCGCTCGGCATCCAGTCGCCCTCGGCCGGAATATTCGGGAGCATGAACATCATGAATCGCATGGGTGCTTCTCCTTGAGCGTGTCGGGCGAGTCCGGTTCGGGCTCTTGCTCACACGTCGAACGAGGTCCCGCCATCTCGACACTCAGCACGATATTTGTGGCGCCGGATCTCGAGCGACCAGCGTCGCCGGGCCGGTATCGCCCCACGACGGAACTAGGGGTCCGGCCGCCGGTCGGTCGCGTAGGTCGGCGTGTGGGCGGTGAAGCCGCCGTCGACCCGCAGGACCTCGCCCGTCACGAAGGCGGCGTCGTCGGACGCGAGGTAGGCCACGGCTGCCGCGATCTCCTCGGGATAGCCGAGCCGACCGACCAGGTGGCTCGTGCTGTACCGGCGAAGACGTTCGCCCATCGGGCCGCCCAGCGCCGTCTGGGTCGCCTCCGGTACGACGACACCTGGTGCCACGGCGTTGCAACGGATGCCGCGCTCGCCGTATGCGGTCGCGACGTAGCGCGTCAGGGCGACGACGCCTGCTTTGGACGTGCCGTACGCCGCCAGCGAATGGCTCCCGTAGAACGCGGCTGCCGACGCGGTGTTGACGATGGACCCGCCGCCGCGTTTCAGCATGTGCGGGATGGCGAACCGGCAGCCGAGCAGCGGGCCGGTGAGATTGACGGCCATAACCCGCTCCCAGGTGTCGAGGTCCATGGTGACGACGTCCTGGTCGAGGCGGTTCTGGTCGAGCGCGGCAGCGTTGTTGTGCAGGACGTCGAGGCCGCCGTACGCCGCGATGGTGGCGCTGACCATCTCGGCGACCGCGTCGGCTTCAGCGACGTCGGTGACCTGCGCGCGCGCGACCCCGCCCGCCGCTTCGATCGCCGCGGCGACATCCGCGGCCGCGGCCTCGTCGATGTCGGCGACGGTCACACGAGCGCCCTCGGACGCAAGGAGGAGCGAGGTGGCGCGCCCGATTCCCGACCCGCCGCCGGTGACGATCGCGACCTTGCCCTCGAACCGGTCCACGCGCCGCGATCTCAGTCGACGAGCTCGTAGTCGGCCAGGTCGGCCGTCAGCGTGCGTTCCCAGTACTCGAGCAGCGTGAACGGCCAGTTCTGGGCGACGTGGCCGTGCTCGTTCTTGTACCAGCTGTTGACATCGGACTGTCCCCACGCCATCAGCGCGTTCTCGGCGTCGACACGCTCGTTGAAGTCGTCGTGCACGTCCTTGCGAACGTCGAGGGCGCGGTGCGGGCCGCCGAGCAGCAGCCGCAGGCACTCGAGGATGTAACGCACTCCGCATTCCGAGAAGTAGATGATGCTCCCGTTGATGACGATGTTCGTATTCGGACCGTAGAGACAGAAGAGATTCGGGAAGCCCGGCACCGTGATTCCGAGATACGCGCGCGCGTCGCCACCCCAGCGCTCGTGCAGGTCGATGCCGCCGCGCCCCGTCACCTTCATCGGGGTCAGGAACTTCGACGCCTGGAAGCCGGTGCCGTAGATGATGACGTCGACGTCGTGCGCGGTGCCGTCGGCCGTCACGATCCCCGCCGGCGTGATCTCGCGGATCGGATCTGTGACGAGGCGCACGTTGTCGCGCTTCAGCGCGCCGGCCCACACGCCGTTGTCGCGGAGCAATCGCTTCGCGCCGGGCGGATACGACGGCACGACCTTCTCGAGCAGGTCGGGCCGATCGGCGAACTCCTGCTCGAGATACCCCGTGAGGAGCTGGCGGAGAATGTCGTTGAACAATCCGACCGACCGGTCCTTGGGCTCCCAATCCGGGTCGACGCGCACCCCCTGCAACACCCCGTCACCCATCTTCCAGAAGATGAGGAAACGGTTCCACTCGCTGTAACCGGGAACGTGGGTGTAGAGCCAGCGCTGACCGGGTTCCACGGGGGCGTGATAGTCGTCGGTCGGTCCGAGCCACGGCGGCGTGCGCTGGAACACGAACAGCTCACCGACGTGGGGCGCGATCTCGGGAATGAACTGGACCGCGCTCGCGCCCGTTCCGATCACCGCGACGCGCTTGCCGTGTAGATCGAGCGTGTGGTCCCAGCGCGCCGAGTGGAAGGTCGCGCCGGAGAACGTGTCGCGCCCGCTGATGTTCGGGTACGAAGGCCGGTTCAGCTGACCGACCGCACTGATGACGGCGTTCGCGACGACGGACTCATTCCTGCCGTCGCGGTGCAGCACGTTCACGGTCCAGCGGGCGTCGTCCTCCGACCACGTCGCCGATTGCACCTCGGTGCCGAACTGCACGCGCTCTCGCAGCCCGAATGCGGCCGCGCACCGTCGGAAGTAGTCGAGCAACACGTCCTGCGTGGAGAAGTGCAGCGGCCAGTCGTGGCGTTGCGCGAAGGAGTAGCTGTAGTTGTGGTTGGGATTGTCGACGCGGCAGCCCGGGTAGCTGTTCTCGAGCCACGTTCCACCGACGTCGTCGTTCTTCTCGTAGATCGTGAAGTCCACGCCGGCCTGGCGGAGCCGGTGGGCGGCGAGCAGCCCCGACATGCCCGCCCCGATGATCACCACGGAGAAGTCGGTGCCGGCAGCGAGGTCGGCCTTGCGCCAGCCCGGCGCTCGCCGGTCCTCGCCGCGCGCCGCGAGCTCCTCTTCGAGGAGGGGGAGGTACGGCGCCATCTCGCCGCCGCCGACGGCGAACTCCATGATCCGCAGGGTGTCGGCGTCGGTCGGCGGGTCGGCCGCGCGGTACCCGCCGTCCCGGAAGCGGACGATCGTGTCGAGCGCGAGCGCACGGACCTGCGCCTGCTGCGCCTCGCTCAGGCCGCCCTGGGGCAGGGCCAGCGTGATGGGGTCGGGACGGAGGTCGTCCCGGAGCAGCGAGAGGTCGCCGGTCAGGTAGGCGAGGGCGGGGAGCAGGGGCGGGATCTCCGCATCTTCGAGGGCGGCGCGGATCTCCTCGTCGGACTCCACGATCGGTGACGGCGCACTCACGAACGGGTTGGACGGGTAGGTCGTGCTCACCACCCCATCTTGGCACCGAAACCTGTCCGCGCATGATGGCGCTCCGGGGTGGTACAAGGACTTCATGGCGATTGCGACGACGAATCCTGCCACCGGTGTGGTGGAGAAGACCTTCGAGGCTCTTTCCGACGCGGAGGTGGACGAACGCATCGCGCGTGCGGCCGCCGCGGCGCGCGCGATGCGCGCGACAACCTTCGAACAGCGGGCGGCCTGGATGAACGCGGCGGCCGACGCGCTGGAGGCCGATTCCGACGGCACCGCGCGGGTGATGACCACCGAGATGGGCAAGACCATCGCCGCCGCGCGCGCCGAGGTGCTCAAGTGCGCCAAGGGCTGCCGGTTCTACGCACGGCACGCGGAGTCGATGCTCGCCGAGGAGCCGGCCGACGCGTCCGCAGTCGGTGCGTCGCGGGCGTACGTCAGGTACGAGCCACTCGGACCGGTGCTGGCGGTCATGCCGTGGAACTTCCCGCTGTGGCAGGTGATCCGCTTCGCCGCGCCCGCGTTGATGGCGGGCAACGTGGGTCTGCTCAAGCACGCGTCGAACGTCCCGCAGACCGCACTGCTGATCGAGGAGACCTTCCGGCGCGCCGGCTTTCCCGAGGGCGCGTTCCAGACGCTCCTCGTCGGCGCGTCGTCGGTGGAACGGATCCTGCGCGATCCGCGCGTGCGTGCCGCGACACTCACCGGGAGTACGCCCGCAGGCCGTTCCATCGGTCGCATTGCCGGTGAGGAGTTGAAGCCGGTCGTGCTCGAGCTGGGTGGGAGCGATCCGTACGTCGTGATGCCGTCGGCCGACATCGAGCGGGCCGCCAAGATCGCAGTCACCGCGCGCGTTCAGAACAACGGGCAGAGTTGCATCGCCGCCAAGCGCTTCATCGTTCACGACGTGGTCGCCGACGCCTTCACCGAGCGGTTCGTCGACGGGATGCGGTCGCTGCGGGTCGGCGACCCGCTCGACGAACAGACCGACATCGGTCCGCTCGCCAACGAGCAGGGTCTTCGCGATGTCGAGGACTACATCAGCGACGCGCTGTCGTGCGGCGCCCGCGTGTTGTGTGGCGGACAGCGATTGGAGCAGGCCGGGTGGTTCTTCCCGCCGACGGTGGTCACCGGCGTGACGCCGGAGATGCGCATGTACCACGAGGAGATCTTCGGTCCGGTCGCGCAGCTCTTCCGGGTCGCCGACGCGGCCGAGGCGATCGCGCTCGCGAACGCCACCGTGTTCGGTCTCGGTTCGAACATCTGGACGCAGGACGCTGCCGAACGGGAGATCTTCGTGGCCGCCCTCGATGCGGGCGCCGTCTTCGTCAACGGGATGACGACCTCCTACCCCGAGCTGCCGTTCGGAGGCGTTCGAGAGTCCGGATTCGGCCGCGAGCTGTCTGCGCAGGGAATCCGGGCGTTCTGCAATGTCAAGACGGTCTGGATCGGTTGATCGGGAATGAAAATGCCAGTCCAGACGTAGGAATTCCCAATACCTTCGAGTCTTGTCGATCCCCGAGTGGTGTCGGAGTGAGCGCGTGCGGAACGAGTTGAAGGATCCGGCTGTCGTCTACCGGAGACGCTGGCTGACGTTGACGGTCCTGTGTATCAGCCTGATGGTGATCGGTCTCGACAACACGATCCTGAACGTCGCGCTCCCGACGCTCGCGCACTCGAAGGACCTGGGTGGTCTCGGTGCATCGGGGAGCGCGCTCCAGTGGATCGTCGATTCCTACACGCTGGTCTTCGCGGGGCTCTTGCTCACGATGGGCAGCCTGGGTGACCGTTTCGGCCGTTACAAGTTCCTGACCATCGGCCTCGTCGTCTTCGGAACCGGCTCGGTGCTGTCGGCCTTCGCACCTTCGGCCGGTGTGCTCATCGCGACCCGCTCCCTCATGGGTGTCGGCGGTGCGTGCATCATGCCCGGCACGCTCTCCATCCTCTCCAACGTGTTCCGTTCGCCCGGCGAGCGCGCGCGCGCGATCGGCGTTTGGGCGGGAGTCTCCGCCCTCGGCGTTGGTATCGGCCCGGTCGCGGGCGGCGCATTGCTCACGCACTTTTGGTGGGGTTCGGTGTTTCTCGTGAACCTGCCCATCGTCGTGACGGCCCTCGTGCTCGGCTACTTCCTCGTCCCCGACTCGTACGACAAGACCACGCCGCGCCTCGACCCGGTCGGCGCGTTGCTCTCGATCGTGAGTCTCGGCGTGATCCTCTGGTCGATCATCGAGGCGCCGAGCCACGGATGGACCTCGCCGGAGATCCTGACCGGGTTCGCGATCGGCATCGTGCTTGTAGCCGGATTCCTGCTGTGGGAGCTCAAGTCGTCGAGCCCGATGCTCGATCTCCACTTCTTCCAGAACCCGCGGTTCTCGGCCGCCAGCGCCGCGATCATGCTCGTGTTCCTCGCGCTGTTCGGAACGATCTTCCTTTTGACGCAATACCTGCAGTCGGTGCTCGGCTACTCGACGATCAAGGCCGGAGCGGTTCTCATCCCGCAGTCCGCTGCACTCATGTTCTTCGCCTTCCTCAGCCCGCGCTGGGTCGTGAAATTCGGCAACAAGGTGGTCGTTGCCTTCGGGCTCAGTCTCGTCGCGCTGTCGCTCATCGGCTTCGTGACCTTCGACGTCAACACGAGCATGTTGCACGTCATCATCGTGACGGTGCTGATGGGCATCGGTATGGGCAACGTCATGTCGCCTGCGACCGAATCGATCATGGGATCGCTGCCGCGCGAGAAAGCCGGCGTCGGATCGGCGATGAACGACACGACTCGGCAGGTCGGAGGCGCGATCGGCGTGGCCGTCCTCGGTTCGATCGCGGCCTCGCGCTACGGCCCGCGCCTCGCCAACGCCGTTGCCGGCAAGCTTCCGGCGCCGCTCATCCAGGTCGCGCGCGATTCCGTCGGTCGTGCAATCGGGGTCGTCAGCGATCCCGCGCATCCCGTCGCCGCCGGCGTGCGCAGCCAGGTGGTCGCGGCCGCGCACCAGAGCTTCATCGGTGGTTTGCATCTGGCGGCAATCGTGGCCGCGGGCATCGTGGCGATCGCCGTCGTCGGTGTCGTCATCTGGCTGCCCGCACGTGCACCCGATTACCAGGAAGAGGCGCTCGAATCCGCGCCGGAGCGCGAGGCGGTCGGGGTCGCGGCGCCGCCGGAGCTCGCGGTCGTGTTCGATCACGACTGAACCGCACCCGCGGCGTATACGGTCTCGTGAGGACACGGCGTGACCGGAAGGCGGAGCCGCGATGAGCGAGAGCGGCGCGATGACGGCGGCGGAGCGTGAGGCCTTCGTCGCCGGGGTGCACGTCGGAGTGCTCGCAGTTGACGAACCCGGACGGGGTCCGCACGCGCTCCCCGTCTGGTACCTGTACGAGAACGGCGATGTGCTCATCGGGATCGACGGTCCGTCGCGCAAGGCGTCACTCTTGCGGGCCGCGGGACGCGCGTCGCTGACGTTGCAGACGGAAACGGCGCCGTATCAGTACGTCAGCATCGAAGGTCCCGTCGTGCTCACGCCCGCGTTCCACGACGAGCTCGCGCTCGCGTCGCGCTATCTCGGGCCGGAGCTCGGCGCGTGGTACGTGGAGCACAACCCGCGCCCCGACGGCGCCATCACCGTCCGGCTGCGGCCCGAACGCTGGCGAACCTTTGATTTCGCCAAGTTGTTCTGACCCGTCTGTCGGAAGAGCGTGATTCGGGTGCGCGAGCCTGCTTGAATGCGCGCGATGCGGATCACCGGGTTTCGTTCAACCGCGTTCGTAACGAGCCTTGTTCTCGGCGTCGCGAGCGCGGGAGCCGTCGCCCGCGCGGATGTCAGCCCGATCAACCCGAACAACCGTCCGACACCGCTCGTAGGCGTCGCCAACGGCCAGGTGCCGATGTCGCGCCTCGTGCACGTTGCCCCGAACTGCATCGCGGCACGCGCGGCCGGGCCGAGCTTGGCGCGAATCTTCGCGATGGCACGCGATGCGAGGGTCGGGCTCGGCGCCGACCAGTGCTACCGGCCGCTCTCGCAAGAGGTGCAGTTCGCCGACCAGGCCAGCCAGCCCGGTAACAATCCCGCGTGCGTAGCTACCGTCGGCCGCAGCGCGAGCGGCGCGCCGGTCGGCCACTCGAATCACGGCTGGGGCAAGGCGGTCGATCTCACCGACGGCGCGGGCAACTCGTTGACGTTTGCGAGTCCCGGATACGCGTTCATGAAGCAGGTCGCGGGATCACTCGGTTGGAATCACCCGGCGTTCGCCGAGCCGGGCGGGAGCACGTGCCCCGAGCCGTGGCATTGGGAGTGGGTGGGCGACGGCGGCACTCTCGGCGCGTCACCGCGTCCGGGTGACGCGGTCGCATTGCTGCCGAGCGCGAACGACGCGGGTTACGCGGTGGTCGACGGTCTCGGTGGGCTCGCCCCGCACGGCAATTTCGTCAATCGAGGCTCGGCGGCCACGACGCTGATCTCTTGGGTGATCGTCGGCGCCAGCGGTACCCGCGACCGGGGCGGGTACTGGATGGTCGGCGCCGACGGCGGCGTCTTCACGTTCGGAGACGCGCACTTCTACGGCTCCACCGGGGCGCTGCACCTGAAGCAACCCGTGAACGCGATCGCGCCGACGCGCTCGGGCAAGGGCTACTGGCTCCTCGCCTGGGATGGCGGCGTGTTCGCCTTCGGAGACGCGCACTTCTACGGCTCCACCGGCGCGATACACCTGAACGCCCCCGTCGACGGCATGGCGCCGACACCGACCGGGAGCGGTTACTGGCTCGTTGCCAGTGACGGCGGGATCTTCAGCTTCGGCGACGCGCACTTCTACGGCTCGACGGGCAACATCCATCTGAATTCACCGATCGTCGCTATCGCACCTACGAAGACCGGCAAGGGCTACTGGATGGTCGCGAGCGACGGCGGGATCTTCAGCTTCGGCGATGCGCGCTTCCACGGCAGCCTCGCCCCGTTCCATCTGCTGTCTCCGACGGTCTCGATAGTGCCGTCGCGCACGGGTAACGGGTACTGGCTCACGACTGCCGACGGCCGCGTCTACGGCTTCGGCGACGCGCACCCCGAACCCTGACCGCAGCGGGCCGACGCGGCGACCGCCGGGTCAGTCGCGCGCGCTTGGCGGTGTGTGCACGACGGGAAGCCGTCGAGGTCCGTGCTCGAAGTACGTCGGCACCTGCTCGAACACGAACCCGGGCTCGAGCCGGAGCGCGCCCTCCCCGAAGCGGTCGAGCACCGTCTGCACGCCGATTCGTGCGACGGTTCGCGCGAGGGTGGCGCCGGGGCACACGTGCGCGCCGTAGCCGAAGGTGAGGTGCTGGTCGGCGTTCTCACGGTCGAGGCGGAATTCGTCGGGGTCGTCGAAGACGCGCTCGTCGCGATTCGCGGACGCGGCGCCCACCACGACACGTTCGCCGGCATGAACCGGGCACCCGGCGATCTCGGTCTCGCGCACGCAACCGCGAGCCAGGAAGAGCAGCGGGGGAGTCAGTCGGAGGCTCTCCTCGATCGCCACCGCCAGGGCGTGGGGGTCTCGGCGCATCGCGCGTTCGAGCTCCGGTCGGCTCATCAGCGCGTACAAGAGGTTGCCGAGCAGCTGGCTCGTGGTCGTGAGGCCGCCGGTGATGAGGTTGCGCACGAGCGCACGTAACTGTTGGGGCGGCAACGGTTCGTCGTCGACTTCGAGCCGGATGAGCCGCGCGAGCACGTCGTCGCGGTCCTCGCCCGCGGCGAGTTGCTCGGACCGTTCGGCGATACGCGCGTCGATGTAGCCCGCGAACTCGGGAAAGGCCGCCGCGAAGCCCACCCCGCGCTCGGTGCGATTGAGCGCCGGAAAAGTGCTCTCCATCAATTCTTTTGCCCAGCGCGCGAGCTGGTCAGACTCCGCAGAGTCGAACCCGAGCAGGTGTACGGTCACGCGATTCGGGAGCACGGTTGTATACGAGGCGACGAAGTCGAAGCGGTCGTGCGCAAGCGCGTCGATCAGCGACGCGGCGCTCGCCTCGATGAAGGGCTCGGCTGCCAGTACCACCTTCGGCGTCATCGCCGTCAGGATGACGCGCCGAACGGATGTGTGCCGCGGCGGATCGAGCTCGCCGAGCAGCCGATCCTCGAGCGGAATCTCCACGCCGGGTGCCTTCATGCCGGAGGCATTGGAGAACGTCGCAGTGTCGCGGAGCACGGCGCGCGCTTCGGCGTAACGCGTGACGTAGCGGAGGTCGTTCGCGACGGTGACGAGCGCAGCCTCGTCCCGCAAGCGCTGCAATTCGACCCACGCGTCGCGCGAGCGAGTGGCATCGAAGGGGTCGAACACGGCGGCATGCTAGCTGCGGCCGGTCGCGAGCGAGCGCGCGGTCGCGGGTGTATCGCGCCCTCATGACCGGTTCACGAGATGTCGATGACTGGCCGGTCGACGGCGGCATGTGGAGCAGGGGTGGGCCGGGACATCGACGCGTCAAGGCCGGCCGGATCGGCGTCGCGGCGTTGGTCGTCGCAGTGGCGTTCGCCTGCGGTGCGGTGCTGGTTTCCGCGGGTACCGCGCGCTCATGGTTCCCCAACCGATGGGATCCGCGGATCGCACCGATCGCGGCCGAGGTCGCCCGGCTCCGCGGCCTCGACTTCGAGCATCCGGTTCCGATCCGGTACCTGATGCCGCAAGCCTTCGAGAAACAACTCGGCGCTGATCAGCCCGACGTTTCGGACCGCGCCGACGCGCAGCGTCAGGAAGGAGTATTCCGGGCGCTCGGCTTCATCGGCGGGCGGGTCGACCTCCTCCAATCGGAAGAGGCCTCGCAGTCGTCCGGAACACTCGCGTTCTACGACGTCGACGCGAAGAGGATTTTCGTCCGGGGAACGACGCTCGACGTCGAGCATCGGGTGACCATCGCGCACGAGCTCACTCACGTGTTGCAGGATCAGCACTTCAATCTGCTGAAGCTGCAGAAGCGCGCGGTCGCGTCCGACTCGGGCGACGCGGCATCCTTCAAAGCGCTCGTCGAGGGCGACGCAGTCCGGATCCAAGAGGCGTACCTCGCCCACCTCTCACAGGCTGATCGCGCCGAGTACGACCGCGAGGACAAGGCCGAAGGTGAACGCATCGGCAAGGAGACGGCGTCAGTCCCGGAGATCGTCGACGTGCTGACGAGCGCGCCCTACTCGCTCGGGCCCTTGTCGGTCCGGGTGATCTTCGATACCGGCGGGAACGCGGCCGTCAACAAGGCCCTGACCGGTGCCGTGCCCTCGTCGGCGGTGTTCGTCGATGCGGGCGACGTCACCCCCGCGACTCCGGTAGCGGACCCTGCGCCACCGCCCGGCGGTGTGCGGCTCGGCCGGCCGGAGGCGTTCGGTCCGTTCGAGCTCTATCTGACGCTTTCCGCTCGCATCGATCCCGAACGCGCGCTCGAGGCGGCCGACGCGGTCGACGGCGGCAGGGCGACGACGTTCCGCAGCAACGGAACGATCTGTTACAAGGCCTCGGTCGATCCGCGATCGCAGCCGGCCAAGGAGTTCGTCCGACAGGCCGTGCGCGCGTGGGCCCGGGGGCGGTCGCGGACCACCGTCGACGACTCGGGCGACCTGGTCAGCTTCACGGCTTGCGATCCCGGCCGCGCGGCGCCCAACCCGTCTTCGCGGGGAATGCAGCGGGCCATCCAGCTCCTCGGCTTGCGCACCGGGATCACCCTGGCGGCCGCCCAAGACGGTCGCGACGCGGAGTTCGCGCGCTGCGTCGGTCGGGTCTTCCTCGAGACGCCGGGCGCGGCCACGCTCGCGTTGCGGGTCGGCAACGCGCAGCCGACCGCTGCGCAAGAGACGCAGCTGCGATCGGCCGCGGCGCGCAGCGGGGAGGCATGCCGCGACGATTCCGATTCCGGACTCCGCTGACGGGCAGATCAGGCCGTCCCGAGGTTCCGCGTTACCGTGCTGGCCGTATCAGCACAGCACAGGGGGCGACATGGTCGACGATCAAGATATTGCGGGTCTCGATCCGTACCAGCTGATGGCAGACGAAGCCGCGCGCATCGATACGTTCTTCGCGGCGGCCGGGCCCGCCTATTGGAGCGAGCCGACGCGCTGCGAGGGCTGGACCAACCGGGATCTCCTTGCACACCTGGCGGCGTGCGAGGACTACAACCGGGCCTGTCTCGACGGTACGGTCCCGCAGTTCCTCGCAGACATCGGCACCAAAGGCGCGGTCGATCTCGCCTCCGCCAACGAGATCGGGATACGGGAGCTCGACCCGCAGTCGGTAGAGCAGGTCCTCGAGCTGTGGCGGGCGCGTGTCCGAGAGACGCGCGAGGGCCTCCAGGCCCGTGACGGCGGCGACATCGACAGCAGCGTCGGCGCATACCCGGCCCGATGGCAGGCGTTCCATCTTGCCTTCGAGCTCGCGACGCACGCCGACGATGCCGGCGTGCCGGTGACGGCGGAGGAAGCCGCCGGCCGGATCGACTGGCAAGCACGGTTCGGGCGCTTCGCGATCAAGGAGTTGAAGCCCGATCTCACGATCGAGTCGAGCGGCGGTCGGACGCGCGTGAAGGGCGACGGCTTCGAGGCCGACCTCCCGGACGAGGAGTTCGTACAAGCGGTCGCGGCGCGTCTCCCCGCCGACTCGGGCATCGAAGCGGAAACGGCCGCAATGCTGTCGGCGACGCCGTGAGCCTCCGCGATGCGCGTATCCTCGTCACGGGCGCCACCGGACAGGTTGCGCTCCCGCTCGCGCTCGGCCTCGCCGCAGAGAACGATGTCGTCGCGCTCGCGCGATTCAAGAACTTGGCACTCCGGCAGCGCCTCGAGGCGGCGGGGGTGCAGTGCATCTCCGTCGATCTGGCCCGTGACTGTATCGACGGCGTGCCCGACGACGTCGACTACGTGTGCAACTTCGCAGTCGTCAAGAGCAACCGGTGGGACACCGACCTGGCCGGCAACGCCGAGGCAGCCGGGCTGCTCATGGCGCACTGTCGCCGAGCCCGCGCGTTCCTGCACTGTTCGTCGACGGGGGTCTACGAGGCGGCGGTCGGGAGGCCCCAACTCGAGTCGGACGCGCTCGGCGACAACCACCGCGTGATGATGCCCACATACAGCATTTCGAAGATCGCGGCCGAGGCAGTGGTGCGGACCACTTGCCGTATCTTCGAGGTGCCGACAACGATCGCGCGTCTCAACGTTCCCTACGGCGACGGTGGCGGCTGGCCGGCGTTTCACCTTGCCCTGATGCGGGCGGGTCGGCCGGTTCCAGTGCATCCGGACGGTCCGAGCCGCTTCAACCCGATCCACGACGACGACATCCTCGCGACCCTTCCCGCGATGCTGGAGGCGGCCACGGTGCCCGCGACGATCGTGAACTGGGGCGGCGACGACGAGACGAGCATCGAAGAGTGGTGCGAGTTCATGGCGGGACTGGTCGGGATCGAGGCCCGCTTCGAGCGCACCGAGGCAACCATCGGTGGGATCCCGACCGACAACACCAAGCGCATCGCCCTCGCCGGACCGACGAAGGTCGGCTGGAGAGACGGGATGCGCCGGATGGTGGAGGCTCAGGCGTCGGGGCGGCCGTCGGGCGCGTAGGTGCCCCCGCTGCGCCAGTACTCGCCCCCGGCTCGGGAGAGAAACCCGTCGTCGACGAGGTACCGGCGCAGCGCGGCCGTGTCGGGATGCAGCCCCTCGAGGATGAGGTTCACCGTCGTTTCGGGGTAGCGCCGGCCCGGTTCGAACCGCTGCACGGCCCAGTCGAGTACGACGAGCCGCTTCGAATGCACGGTCGGGATCGAGACGAGCTTTCCGTCGTGGACAAAGGCGCGCAGCACCCGGGCGACGTCGGGCGGTTCCCCGCCGTGCTCGTCCGCCGCGGGGACCTGCTCGGCCTCGCTCCGAGCGGCCAGCGCGAAGGCCTCGGCGAGAAGATGGAGGGTCCCGTCGTCGCCCCGAAGCACCAGGCCGGCGTCGACCAGCCGCTGAACCGCGCGCCCGGCGGCCTTGCTCTCGAGGTGCGCCGTACGCTGCGCGGAGCGGATGTCGGTCGCACCGAGCACCAGCGCCGCCACGACGGCGCGGCGGTCGTCGTCGGCGAGCAGGCCCACGAGCTCCCGCGCGGAGAAGGGTGACGTCGCCACGCCAACTAGCGTCGCGCGGCACGAGGTTGGGGCGCCGCGCGTTCCGCCAGTTCCGCCAGCACATCCCGACGAGGAGCCGGGCGTGGAAGAACTCGATCTGACCGGCGTGGAGCGGGTCCTCGCGGTCATGGCGCATCCCGACGACGTCGACTTCGGCTGGGCCGGGTCGGTCGCGGTGATGACGGACGCCGGCGTCGACGTGGTGTATTGCCTCGTCACCGACGGTGACGCGGGCGGATCCGAGACCGGCATCCCCCGCGAGGAGATGGCGGCGCTCCGGCGTGACGAGCAGCGCGCCGCGGCCGCGGTCGTCGGCGTCCACGAGTTGCTCTTCCTCGGCTATCCCGACGGCCGGGTCGAGCCGACGCTCGAGCTCCGCCGCGACCTCACGCGGGTGCTCCGTGCCGTGCGGCCCAACCGCGTGCTGGCGCAGTCGCCCGACCGCATCCTCGACCGCATCTACGCGAGCCATCCGGACCATCTCGCGGCGGGTGAGGCGACCATCTCTGCGGTGTACCCGGACGCCCGCAACCGTTGGGCGCACCCGGAGCTCTCCGACGAAGGGCTCGAGCCCTGGACCGTCGACGAGCTGTGGATGGGCATCGGGCGCGAGCCCGCGACGCACTTCATCGACATCACCACGGCGGTCGACCGGAAGATCGCCGCACTCATGAGCCACAAGAGCCAGCTTCCCGACCCGGAAGCGACCGGGGCGATGGTGAGAAGCTGGACGGGTGCGACGGCGCAGATGGCCGGCCTTCCGGATGGCCGGTCCGCCGAAGCCGTGAGAGTGGTGAACACACGATGACCCAGTACGAGACCAAGGCCGAGCTCGCGCACCCGCTCGACATGCTCACCGGGGACGAGGTGACGCGCGCCGTCGACCTGTTGCGCGACAGCGGCCGCATCGGCGGCGACGCGCTGTTCGCGAGCATCGTGTTGCACGAGCCGGCGAAGGCCGCGCTCGCGGAGTGGAAGCCCGGCGATCCGGTCGAGCGCCGCGTGCGCGCCACCATCGTACCCGGACCTGAATGTGTCGTCGTCGAAGCAGTTGTCGACGTCGGTGCCGGTGTCATCGAGTCTTGGGTGGAGATCTCCGGAGTTCGCCCGACCTTGCTCATGCACGAGGCGGCGCATGCGATCGGGACGATTCGCGCCAACCCCGAGTACCTCGCCGCGCTCGCGCGCCGAGGGATCACCGCCGAGATGATCGATCGAGTGCAGATCGATCCGTGGCCCGCCGGAGTGTTCGGCTACGAGTGCGAGGACGGACGGCGGATCTCTCGGTGCATCTCGTTCCTTCGCGACGACCAGACCGACAACGGGTACGCGCGGCCGATCGAGGGCCTGATCGTGCACTTCGACAACGGGCGCAACGAGGTGCTCGAGGTGATCGACCACGGCGTCACCCCGCTGCCGCCCAACCGCGCGAGCTACCTCGCCGCCGACCAGCCCCGTATGCGCACCGACTTGAAGCCGATCTCCATCACGCAGCCCGAGGGTCCGAGCTTCGCCGTCGAGGGCAATCTCGTGCGTTGGCAGAAGTGGCAGCTCCGCATCGCGTTCGATCCCTTCGAAGGGCTCGTGTTGCATCAGGTCGCGTACAACGACGATGACGGACGGCTGCGGCCGATCCTCCATCGCGCCTCGATCAGCGAGATGGTCGTCCCCTACGGCGACCCGAACCCGGTACAAGGTTGGAAGAACGCATTCGACGCGGGCGAGTGGGGCCTGGGCCGGATGACCCAGTCGTTGCGTCTCGGGTGCGACTGCCTCGGCGAGATCCGGTACTTCGACGCGACGCTCGCGGACGAGCACGGCAAGCCGTGGGTGATCGAGAACGCGATCTGTATGCACGAAGAGGACTACGGGATCCTGTGGAAGCACGTCGACCTCTGGGGCGGGACCAGCGAGGTGCGCCGCAGCCGTCGCCTGGTGGTCAGCTTCATTTCAACCGTCGGCAACTACGAGTACGGCTTCTTCTGGTACTTCTATCTCGATGGCAACATCCAGCTCGAGGTCAAGCTGACAGGCATCGTGTCCCCGATGGCGATCGAGCCCGGTTCCACCCCGGAATACGCGAACGTGATCGCAGAGGGAATCGCGGCCCCGCATCACCAACACATGTTCAACGCCCGCCTCGATTTCGACGTCGACGGAGAAACCAACGAGATCTACGAGGTCGACGCGGAGCGCATGCCGCCGGGCCCAGAGAATCCCTGGCTGAACGCGTTCCGAGCGAAGTCCACGCGTCTCGGTACCGAGCTGAGCGCGCGGCGCGACGTCGATCCCCGCGTCTCGCGCACGTGGCGAATCGTGAACCCGAGCGCGCGCAACGGGCTCGGCCAGCCGACCGCGTACAAGCTCGTTCCGACGATGTCGACTCCGACGCTGCTGGCGCACCCCGAGTCGTCGGTGGGGAAGCGAGCCACCTTCGCCCAGCACAACCTCTGGGTCACGCCCTACGCACCCGACGAGCGTCGCGCCGCGGGCGAGTACCCGAATCAGCATCCGGGAGGCGACGGTTTGCCCCGGTGGACGGCGCAGGATCGCTCCGTCGCGAACACCGATCTCGTCGTCTGGTACTCGTTCGGTGTCACGCACTTCGTCCGACCGGAGGACTGGCCGGTCATGCCGGTCGAGTACACCGGGTTCACGTTGATGCCGTTCGGTTTCTTCGACCGCAATCCCGCCCTCGACGTTCCGCCGTCCGAGGGCGAACACTGCACTTCGTGACCAAGGTTCTCGTTACCAACGACGACGGGATCGAGTCGTCCGGACTGCACGTGCTCGCGGCCGCGCTCGACGCCGCCGGCTACGACACGACGGTCGTCGCGCCTGACCGCGATCGCAGCGGCATCGGTGCCGCGATCGGGCTCGTCCACGCCGACCAGCACCTCGACGTCGAGAAGGTCGAGATGCCGGGCTGCGAGGGGATCCCGGCCTACGCGATCGACGGCCCGCCGGGCCTCTGCGTGTGCGCGGCGCGCCTCGGCGCGTTCGGGGAGCCGCCGGACATCGTCGTGTCGGGCGTCAACCCCGGTTGCAACACCGGGCGAGCAATCCTGCATTCGGGGACGGTGGGTGCAGCGCTCACGGCGCAGAGTTTCGGGTGCTCGGCGCTCGCGGTGAGCGTCGGGGCGGCCGAGGCGTGGCGTTTCGACACGGCGGCGCGCGTCGCGATCGAGGTGCTGCCGATGCTGCTCGACGCCCCGCCTCGCAGCGTGCTCAACCTGAATGTGCCCGGCCTCGACTACGACGCCGTGCGCGGGGTCCGGTGGGCGCGGCTGGCCGCGTTCGGCTCGGTGCGAGCCGCGATCGCAGGTTCGGGCGACGGTGGCGTGCAGATCGAGCTGCGCACGACCGGAGTCTCGCCGCCCCCCGATTCCGATCAAGGATTGGTCGACGCGGGCTTCGCCGCGCTGACGACGATCATCGGCGTCGCCGAGGCGTGGCCTACAGAGCAGACCGGTGCGGGCGACGTCTCGTCCGATGTCGTGCCGGGCGCGCGCGTCGAGCCCGTGCACGCGGTGCCCGATGCCTCGGCCCCGCGATCGCTCCACCGTCCCCTGCATGCGACGCCGACCCCGAAAGACTGACCCCAAGACCCCGCCAACAGTTTGGGAGGTGACTCACGGCTGGGTGGCGTGAGCGTGCCAACTGTTGGGAGTGGTTGGTGGTTGCTCGGGCACGGTGTGACAGGCGAACGGTCGATGCGGGATGCTGGGCACATGGGAACCTGGTCGCGAGACGAGCTGCAACGAGCACACGACAACTACGTCGCCGTCGCGCAGGAAGCGGGCCGTACGAACGACTGGCGGGCCTGGGCCGAGACGTTCACCGAGGACGCGACGTACATCGAGCATCACTACGGCACGATGGAGGGGCGCGCTCGCATCTACGAGTGGATCTCCGAGACGATGGCCGAATGGCCGAACTCCGAGATGAAGGAGTTTCCACACGATTGGTGTGTGTGCGACGAGGAGCGCGGCTGGTGGATCTGCCAGATCGAGAACCGCTTCCGCGATCCCGGTGATGGCAAGACCTATCAGGCGTACAACCTCACGGTGTTGAAGTACGCCGGCAACATGCAGTTCTCCTCCGAGGAGGATGCGTACAACCCGGCGAACTTCGCGCCCGTCGTCCGGGCGTGGATCGACGCCGAACGGCGGGCCGAGAAGGGCTGAAAACGCCCACTTCGTGCGCCGGACGGGCACCAAGGGTCCCGGCGCGCCGACGGCACGTGAGCCGGAACGAACGCAGCCGCCTGGTACCATGAACGTTCGCTTGGCGTCCCGTTTTCACAGGTTCTGACGCCGGCTCCTCGATCATGGAGTGGCATGGCGTTCAAAGTCGGTGACCGGGTCGTGTACCCCCATCACGGTGCCGCCGTGATCGAGCGCAAGGAGATGCGGGAGGCGTTCGGGGAGAAGACGGAGTATCTCGTGCTCCGGGTCGCGAACGGCGATCTCACCCTTGCCGTCCCGTCGAACAAGGCCGAAGACGTCGGCATGCGCCCGCCTATCTCGGTCGAGGACATCGACGACCTCTTCCAGTTGCTGTCGAAGAAGGACGTCCGCGAGCCGACCAACTGGAGTCGTCGGTTCAAGAACCACCAGGAGAAGCTGAAGAGCGGCGACGTGTACCAGGTCGCCGAGGTGGTGCGGAACCTCGCCCTGCGCGAGGTGACCAAGGGCCTGTCGGCCGGCGAGAAGGCGATGCTCGTTCGGGCCCGCGGGATCCTGGTCTCCGAGCTGAGCTTCGCGCTCAACGTCTCGGAAGAAGAGGCGCTCGAGAAGCTCGAGCAGCAGCTCGCGTAGCTACCGATCGAACACCGTCACGCACTCGACGTGCGGGGTGTGCGCGAAGAGGTCGACGAGCGTGACCGACGTCAGCGTGCAACCCGCCGCGACGAGTAGTCCGACGTCGCGGGCCAACGAAGCCGCGTCACAGGAGACGAGAACGACCCGCTCCGGATCGCACGCGAGCACGGAGCGCGCGCCGTCGCGTCCGAGTCCTGTCCGGCTCGGGTCGGCGATCACGACGTCGACCTTCGTTCCTCGCCATTTTCCTACGTCGCTGCGCACGACGCGCGCGGGATGACCGGCGAGATTGTGTTTCGCATCGGCCACGGCGGAGCGGCCGCGCTCGACCGCGATGACGCGGCGCGGATTGTCAGCCGTGGCCGCGAACAGTCCGACCCCGCAGTAGAGATCGGCGAGAACGCGATCGCGACCCGCGGCCTCACGCACGAGCCGGGTAAGCGCGGCAGCCCCGTCGGCCCGGCTCTGGAAAAAGGAGTTGATCGATACGCGCAACGTCTGGCCGTCGATCACCTCGTGCACGTGCGCAGACTTGCCGCGCATGACGTCGGGCGGAAGGTCGAGCACCGTGTCGGCCGGGTCGGCGAGCGCGGCGCGTTCGCCCGTACCGGTCCCGACACGCAGCGTCACTTCGCGGGCCCGGCCGAAGTGACCGTCGCGCAGGAGCTCGTCGATGGCCGGATGGGCGACCAAGCAGGTCTCGACGAGGATCGGGTCGTGTGATTGGTGCTTGCGGAACGCGGGCTTGCCGTCGACGACCACGGCCCGCACGGTCGTGCGGAACCCCTCCGTGGGCAATACGACGGGCTCGGCGAACGGCGGGTCGGCGACGCGCGCGATGCGGCTGAACGCGTCGCGGAGGATGTCGAGCTTCAGCTGCGGCTGCTCCTCGATCGCGATGTGCTGCCATCCGCACCCGCCGCAACCGTCGCGCGCGTGCACGCACGGAGGTAGCACCCGCGCGGGAGATGCTTCGAGCACCTCCACGACGCGGCCGCGGAGATGGTCGGCCCGGTCGGCTGTCACCGAGATCCGGACGCGCTCGTCGGGGAGCGCCCCGTCGATCAGAACGACGCGGCCGTCGTCGGCGCGGGCGAGCGCATCGCCCCCGGCAACCATCCGAGTCGCCGTCAACAGCACGAGAGAAGTGTTGCGCGAACTCTGGAAGACTCAAGCATTGTGAAGGCACTGCGCGTGCACGACCTCGGTGAACCGGAAGACGTCATGACGCTGGAGGAGTGCCCGGAGCCCGAAGTGCGGGCCGGGAACGTCCGCCTCCGGGTGCACGCGGCGTCGTTGAACTTTCCCGACGTGTTGCTGTGCCGGGGCAAGTATCAGGTCAAGCCGCCGGTCCCGTTCACCCCCGGCGCCGAGGTGGCGGGGGTCGTGGACGAGATCGGCGAGGGAGTCGGCGGCTTCCGGGTCGGCGACCGCGTCCTGGCGATCCCGAACTTCGGGCCCGGAGGTTTCGCCGAATCGACGACCGCGGCCGAGGCGGGCGTGTTCCCCATCCCGGCGTCGATGTCGTTCGCGGCCGCGTCGGCCTTGCACGTCGTCTACCAGACGGGCCATCTGGCGCTGCACCGGCGCGCGCACCTGCAGGAGGGGGAGACCCTCCTCGTCCATGCGGGTGCCGGCGGCGTCGGCAGCGCCGCGATCCAGATCGGCCTCGCGGCGGGTGCGCGCGTGATCGCGACAGCGGGCGGCCCCGAGAAGGTCGAGGTCTGCCGCAAGCTGGGTGTGCATCTCGCGCTCGACTACCGCGAGCACGACTTCGTCGACGCGGTGAAGGAGTTCACCGACGGCCGGGGCGCGGATGTGGTGTACGACCCGGTCGGCGGGGACACTTACGACCGTTCGACGAAGTGCATCGCGTTCGAGGGCCGCATCCTGATCATCGGGTTCACGAGCGGGCGCTTCGCCGAGGCGCGCACGAACCACGTGCTCATCAAGAACTACTCGGTAGTCGGTGTGCACTGGGCGCTCTACAACGTGATGAACCCCGCGCTGATCCGTGCGACGCACGACGAGCTCGTGCGGCTGTTCGACGCGGGCCTGATCGATCCGTTGATCTCGGAACGCGTGGCGCTCACCGAGGTGCCGGCCGCGCTCGCCCGGCTCGGGTCGCGCGGCACCTACGGCAAAGTCGTCTGCGAGCTGTGACCGATCCGTCGTCGAACGCGAGCGCCTCAGCAGTGAGCCTCAGCCCGCGAGGCGGTCCTTGAAGAACGCGAGGACCTGATCGAGCGCCTCGCGCGTCGGGTGGCCGGGCTCGTCTACGAGATGCTCGGTGACCACTGAATGGGCGGATTTCGGGAGGTTGTAAGGGTTGTGACCCTTGCGATTCTCGATCTCGATCGTGATCACCCGATCGCCGAGGACTTCGCGCAGGTGCGCGAATCGTTCGGCCGGTACCGCAGGGTCGCCGGTAAAACGCATTGCGAGCACGCACAGGTCTTCTCGCTCGACGACGCGCGCCAGGTCAGCGTCCGAGAGGGCGAGGGCGCGTTTGCGCGCCTTCCCCGCGGCGAAGGGCAGCGACGGCTGGCTCAGCACGGGCGCGAGCATGGCGTCGTCGACTGCCATCGCCAGTGCGAAGTTACCGGTGAAGCACATGCCGATCGCACCCACGCCGGGGCCACCGCACGCCTCGTGCAGGTCGCGGGCCAGCGCGCGCAGCCAGTCGATGATCGGCGACGTGCGATTGAGCGCCCAGTTGGAGAACTCGCGCGAGACGCACGCCTGGGTAATCGACTTCAGCACGTAGCCGATCGAAGGCTCTCGTCCGGGCGTGCCGAACATCTGCGGCATCGCGACGGTGAAGCCCGCGTCGACGAGGCGCTGCGCGAACTCCGCGACCTTGGGCGTGATGCCGGGCATCTCGCTCATGACGACGATTCCCGGTCCGGCGCCGGCGCGGAACACCGTGCGGGTCTCGTCGTTGTGCGTGAACGTCGTCGCGGTGAAGCCGTCGAGCGCGTCGGACGTGGCGGGCGACACTAGAACCGCGCCAGTTCGTCGCGCAGTTGGGCGAGTCCCATGCTGCCGAGGTCGAGGGCATACGTGTGGAACGCCTTCAGGTCGAAACTTCGGCCCTTGCGTTGCTTGGCGTCCGCCCGTGCCTCGAGCCAGACGCGTTCGCCGACCTTGTAGCTGATCGCCTGTCCGGGCCAACCGAGATAGCGGTCGACCTCGCTGCGCATGAACACCTCCGGGAAGCGGCTGCGCCCGACGACGAACGGGAGCGCGAGCTCCGCCGTCCACCTCTCGCCCGCGTGCGGTTCGCCTTCGATGATCGGGAGCTCGAGATGCATGCCGATGTCGACGACGACGCGCACCGCCCGCATTGCCTGCGCCGCGAGCATGCCCATCTCGAACCCGGGGTCGTCGAGGTACCCGAGCTCGCCCATCAGCCGTTCGGCGTAGAGCGCCCAACCCTCGCCGTGTCCGGACACGAAACCGAAGAGTCGTTGAAAGCGCGAGAGCTTGTCGGCGAGGTACACGACTTGCGCCACCTGGAGATGGTGGCCCGGCACCGCCTCGTGGTAGCAGGTGCTCACCTCCTTCCAGAGCGGAAATCGTGTCTCGCCCATCGTCGGGTACCAGGTGCGACCCGGACGTGAAAAGTCCTCGGCCGGCGGCGTGTAGTACATCGCGGCGGCACCGCCGGGTGCGGCGATCATCGCTTCGCACCGGCGCAAAGGTGGAGCGATGTCGAAGTGGGTATCGGCGAGATCGGAGATCGTCCGGTCGATGAGGTCCTGGTTCCATCCGAGAAACTCGTCGACACCCTCGATCGCGCGGTTCGGATCGGCGTCGAGGTGTTCGATCACCTCGTCGATGGAAGTTCCGGGCAGGATGCGCTCACCGACCCGCCGCATCGCGTCTTCGATCCGGTGCAGCTCGTCCCAGCCCCACAGGTACGTCTCCTCGAGGTCGAGGTCGACACCGGTGAAGTCGCGGGCGAACATCACGTATCGGTCGCGGCCGACCGGATCGCGCGGATCTGCCGCGGGCGCGTACTCGTCGCGCAGGTACGCCGCGAGTCGCGCGTACCCCGCGGTCGCCACCTCGGCTGCTGCCGCGAGCTTGGTGTCGCCTGGACGCTCGGCCGCCAGCGTGCGGAAGAACGGCTCGGTCTCTCGTTCTCCACCCCACGTCGCCGCCTGCTCGGCGCATGCAAGTGCCTGCCGCCGGGCCGCGACGAGTCCCTGGGCGACACCGGCACGCAGCGTTTCCTCGATACCGGCGAGGGAATCGGGGACGCGGTGCATGCGGGCAGCGGCGATTTCCCAATCCGCGTCGGTGTCGAGGGGCATGAGATCGAAGCACTCTCGCGCCGACTGGATCGGGCTTCCGATGATGCGAATGTCGCGGAGCCGTTCTCCGGCCTGGTACTGCTCAACCTCGAGCGCGCAGCGTTCGGTCATCACGCTCGCGGCGCGGCGATCGTCGTCGGTTTCCTTTGGCGCGGCGGCAAGCTCGACGAGTGTGTGGCGCACGAGGTCCACGCGTCGAGCGATCCCCTCGGGGGAGTAGTCGGTCATCTCGTGGTCGTGACCGGCGATGCCCGCGTAGGTCGCGCTGCACGGATCGAGCGCGCCCAGCTGCTCGCAGTAGCGATCGGCGATGTCGAAGACTTCCGACACTGTTCCTCCTCCGAGTGGCCGGTACGGTGGGAGTATGGCTCATCAGTTCATCTTGACGATGCGTGATCTGCGCCGGGTGCATCCGCCCGACCGGGAGGTCCTGCGCGGCATCAACATCTCGATGTATCCGGGTGCGAAGATCGGCGTGCTCGGTCTGAACGGAGCCGGCAAGTCGACCCTGCTGCGCATCATCGCCGGTGAGGACGACGGCTACCAGGGGGAATGCCGGGTGACGCCCGGCTTCTCCGTGGGATTCCTGCCCCAGGAGCCTCACCTCGATCCGGCCAAGGACGTCCTCGGCAACGTCGTCGAAGGCGTCTCCGACACGAAGGACCTCCTCGATCGCTTCGAGGAGGTCTGCACCGCCATGGGTGAGCCCGACGCCGACTTCGACAAGCTCCTCGCCGAGCAGTCGGAGCTCCAGGACAAGATCGATCACGTGAACGGCTGGGATCTCGACCGTCAGCTCGAGATCGCGATGGACGCGCTGCGCCTCCCGAACGCCACTGCCGACGTCACCAAGCTGAGCGGTGGCGAACGCCGGCGCGTCGCGCTCTGCCGGCTCTTGCTCCGGCGGCCCGACCTGCTGTTGCTCGATGAGCCGACGAACCATCTCGACGCGGAGTCGGTGGCGTGGCTCGAGCGGCACCTGCAGGACTACCACGGCACCGTCGTCGCGGTTACGCACGATCGTTACTTCCTCGACAACGTCGCGGGCTGGATCCTGGAACTCGATCGCGGTGCCGGTATCCCGTGGGAAGGCAACTACTCGAGCTGGCTCGAGCAGAAGGAACAGCGCCTTGCACAAGAGGAGAAGGTCGACGAGGCGCGCCGCCGCACCTTGCAGCGCGAACTGGAGTGGGTTCGGCTCGCGCCCCGGGCGCGCCAGGCCAAAGGGAAGGCCCGCATCACCGCGTACGACAAGCTCGTCGCCGAGGCGGAGTCGGCCGAGAGGCGTCAAGAGAAGGTGCAGATCTCGATTCCCCCGGGTCCCCGTCTCGGCGACCTCGTCATCGAGGCCGAACACCTGACCAAGGGCTACGGCGACCACCTGCTGATCGAGGATTTCTCCTTCTCGCTCCCGCCGGGTGGCATCGTGGGCGTCATCGGCGCGAACGGCGCCGGAAAGACCACGCTCTTCCGCATGCTCGTCGGCCAGGAGGAGCCCGACGGCGGTTCGTTGAAAGTCGGCCCGACCGTGCATATGGCCTACGTCGACCAGTCGCGCGAGGCGCTCGACCCCGACCAGACCGTCTACGAGGAAATCACCGGGGGTGTCGACCTCGTCAAGGTGGGTGATCGCGAAGTGCACGGACGCGCCTATGTGGCCGGGCTCAACTTCAAGGGGTCAGATCAGCAGAAGCGAGTCGGCGACCTCTCCGGTGGTGAGCGCAACCGGCTGCATCTTGCGAAAGCATTGCTTATGGGCGGCAACGTGCTGCTGCTCGACGAGCCGACCAACGACCTCGACGTCGACACGCTCCGCGCACTCGAGGAGGCGCTGCTCGAGTTCCCGGGATGCGCGGTCGTGATCTCGCACGACCGCTGGTTCCTCGATCGGATCTCTACCCATGTCCTGGCGTTCGAGGGTGACAGCCAGGTGACGTGGTTCGAAGGAAATTTCAGCGATTATGAGAAAGACCGGCACCAGCGACTCGGCGGTGACGCCGATCAACCGCACCGCATCAAGTACAAGCCTCTCACTCGCTGAGCGCCCGAGGCCGAGCGCCGACTCGCTGAGTACGCGGCGCGCTGTCGCGGCGCCAACGCGGCGGGCGTGGTCGCCGGTTGCCTAGTGTCGGGCCGTGGACGCCGAAGGCCGCGTGCGCATCACGCGCTCGTGCGTGATCGCGAGTGACGAACTCGACTGGCGATTCACGGCGTCGGGCGGTCCGGGCGGCCAGCACGCGAACACCTCGAACACCAAGGTGGAGCTCCGCTTCGACATTGCCGGTTCGCCCTCCCTCGGCCCCCGCCAGCGCGCCCGCCTCCAGGAGCGCCTCGGGCCCGTCGTCCGGGTAACGGCTTCCGAACGCCGCTCACAACACCAAAACCGCGAGCTCGCGCTCGAGCGGCTCCAGTCGCGGCTCGCCGCCGCGCTACGCGTCGAGGCGCCGCGCGTGTCGACGAAACCGACACGGGCCGCCAACGCGCGCCGGGTGGAGCAGAAACGCCGTCACGGCGACGTCAAGCGCAAGCGGCAGCGCCCGGTGGACGAGGAGTAGCGGCCGTGCACACCTTGGCCGACGTGCTGCTGATCATCGCGGGCATCGCGGCCGTTGCCGTCGTCCTGGATGCGGCAGTTCGCACCTTCGTCGTGCCACGCGGCACTGTTGTGCTCTTCACAGTCGTCGTATTCCGCACGACGAGGAGGATCTTCGCGGTGTTCGCGCCGGCGCGCCGCGGCTACGAGGCACGCGATCGCGTCATGGCGATGTACGCGCCCATCGCGCTCCTCGCGCTTCCGCTCGTGTCGCTCCTCGTCGTGTACGGCGCGTTCACGTGCATCTTCTTCGGCATCGAGCAGCGGGGATGGCGCAGCGCGTTGATGACGAGCGGATCGTCACTGCTCACGCTCGGGTTCGAACGACCTCCCGACCTGCCCTCCGCCTTCGCCGCTTTCGCCGAGGCGGCAATCGGCCTCGCCGTTCTCGCGTTGCTCATCTCGTACCTCCCGACTATCTACAACTCGTTCTCCAAACGTGAGGTCGCGGTGACCGACCTCGGCATCAGGGCGGGCACACCGCCCACGCCGCGCGAGATGCTCGTGCGCGCGCATCAGACCGGGTTCCTCTACGAGATGGACCGATTCTGGGAGAACTGGATGACCTGGTTCACCGAGGTGCAGGAGACGCACACCTCCTACGGTTCGCTCGCCTTCTTCAGGTCGCCGAACCCCAACCGATCGTGGGTCACCGCGGCGGGTGCGGTGCTCGATTCCGCCGCCATCCGGCTCGCGGTGCTCGACATCCCCTGGACTCCCGCCGCGCCCCTGTGCATCCGTTCCGGCTATCTCGCGCTGCGCGAGGTCGCGGGGTTCTTCGGGTTCGACTACGACGACTCCCCGGCGCCCGACGACCCGATCAGCGTCAGCCGCGACGAGTTCGACGAGTTGTACGAGAAACTCGCCGAGAAAGGGGTGCCCCTCCGAGCCGATCGCGACAAGGCATGGCGCGACTTCGCGGGCTGGCGGGTGAACTACGACCGGGTACTGCTCACGCTCGCGTCGTACGTGATGGCGCCGTACGCACCTTGGGTGTCCGATCGTTCGCCGGTGCAGCCCCTCGCGCACTACGGCTGGGGCAAGCGGCGTATCGAGATCACGCGGCGCGCGCAGCGCTGAGACGGCGGCGCCCCTCTCGTCCTCAGAGGTCGTCGAAGAGCCATGTCTCGCGGATGTCGGGCTTGTCGCGACGAATGAACCATTCCGCGCCGAACGCGAGCGCGAACGCCTCGGGGGGCAGCGAGAGGAAGAACGAGTCGGCCGGGATCTGGCTCGCGTGCGCTTGCATCGCGGATCGCTTGCGGTCGATGTACGCGCTCACGTCGACTGTCGTGGTGATGATCGACTCCGGGGATCCGAAGGTCTCCATCTGGGCCGCGTCGGGGGCGTCGGGCACGTCGGGCAGGTTCTGGGTCTGGGTCTCGAGAAGAGACCGAATGAAGTCGCGGTTCGCGGTGGATTCGTAGACTCGTCTCGTTCCGGCGAGCTCGGCCGCGCGTACGCCGACGCGATGTACCTGCACATGGTCCGGATGGCCGTAGCCGCCGTGCTCGTCGTAGACCGTCAGCACGTCCGCGTCTTCCTCGCGGAGAATGTCGGCGAGACGACGCGCGGCCTCTCCGATGTCGGCGCGCGCGAACGCCTCGTCGTCGTGGTTCGTCGCTTCACCGTCCATGCCCGAATCGCGGTAGCCGAGGTACTCGAGCCGATCGATGCCGAGGATGTCGGCGGCCGCCTGCTGTTCCGCCTCGCGCCGCTCGGCGAGCGATTCTCCGGGCGAGAGTGCCTCGGGCGCGTACTCGCCCAGTTCGCCACGAGTCGCCACGACGAGCACTACCCGGTGCCCCTCCGCCTTCGCGCGCGCCATCGTCCCCGCCGTCGCGATCGACTCGTCGTCGGGGTGCGCGTGGAAGGTGACGAGTGTGTAGCCCAACGCGGTCTCCGGGGTGACGAGCGTTCTTGTGGTCTGTGGTGTATGACGTTAGCGTCAGGTTTGTCAGGCGTGGCAGGGAACGGATTTCGGGGGACTCATGCGCGTTCGGAGCAATCTATGTCGGCTGTCGGCGCTCGGAGTACTGATCGTGCTCTTCGCCGCGGCGTGCGGCAACTCGAAGTCGCAGTCGGCGACGACGAACACCACCGTCAATACCGGCCCAGCGGCAACCGTGGCGCCGGCCGCCGATCTCACCAAGTTCGTCCCCGGGCGCGGGCCCGGCGTCGACGACAACAAGAAGGAGATCCGTGTCGCAGTCATCACGACCGCGACCAATCCAATCGGTGGCAAGTACGCGCAGTACGCCGACGGCGTACAGGCCTACTTCGACATGATCAACGCGCAGGGCGGCATCTACGGGCGGAAGCTCGTCATCGTCAAGCGACGCGACGACCAGGTCGGCCTGCAGAACGTCCAGCAGGTGCAGTCGAGCCTCGCCGACGACAATGCGTTCGCGACCTTCGTCGCCACGCTGCAGTTCACGGGCGCCGACCTGCTCGCGAAGGCCAACCAACCCACGTTCATCTGGAACATCAACCCCGAGATGGCGACGCCCAAGGACGGTCCGTCGCACGCGAACATCTTCGGTTCGGTCGGCGCGCTGTGCTTCTCCTGCGCCGGCCCCTACCTACCGTGGCTGGCGACGCAATCGGGATTCTCCAAGGTCGGCATCCTCGCCTACAGCAAGGCGACATCGGCAGAGTCCGGATTGTGCGCGGACGGGACGCGCGAGAGTTACACGAAGTACGCGCCCAACATCAGGGTCGCCTTCTTCGACGACTCTCTTCCGTTTGCCGCCGACATCACGGCCGACGTCACGCGGATGAAGGAGGCCGGCGTCCAGTTCATCAATACATGCATGGACACGAACGAGGTCACCAAGCTCGCGCGGGAGATGAAGCAGCAGGGTCTCAATGCGGTCCAAGAGCTGCCGAACGGGTACGACCACGCGGCAATCGCGGCGAGTGGCGATATCTTCGACGGGAGCTTCGTCGCCCCGCAGTATGTGCCGTGGGAGGACATGCCGCAGTCGCCCGCGACCAAGCAATATCTCGCCTACACCTCGGCCCACAACGTCGACACCGTCGAGATCACCGAGGACGGCTGGGTCATGGCGCAGATGTTCCTCGACGGCCTGAAGCTGGCGGGCCCGGAGTTCACCAAGCAGAAGGTGATCAACGCCCTCAATACGCAGACGGCCGAGGCGCCCGGCGGTCTGATTGTGCCCATCGACTGGACCAAGCAACACAACGACCCGACGAACAACCTCGCCGTTCGGTCGAAATACGAATGCGACGCGGTGACGAAGATCGAGGGCGGAAAGTTCATCCCGCAGTTCACCGAGCCCGGCAAGCCGTGGATCTGCTTCAACCCCGATCCCAACGCACCGATGCCTGGGCCCAACGGGGTCACGCACATGTCCTTCGCGCCCGGAGGTGTGGGTTGAGCGGAAGAACGCCGGCCTCGAGTTGAGAGCGATCGCCTGACGAGATGGAGAAGCTGCTCGCCGCGCTCATCGACGGCGTCGCGTTCGGGTGTGTCTACGCGCTGCTCGCCGTTGGTCTGACGCTCGCGTACAAGACATCGGGCGTGTTCAACATCGCGTTCGCGGTCCAGGCGTTTGCGTCTGGAGCCATCTATTACCAGCTGCACGTCACTGATGGGTGGGGGATCGTGCCCGCCTTCGTGGTTGCCGTGCTCATCGTCGCACCGCTCCTCGGGATCATTCTCGACCGGGCGTTGTTCCGGTTCCTTCGCAGCGCGCCGCCGATGGCGCGTCTCATTACCGCGCTCGGCCTGCTCGTCGCGATACCGCAGATCGTCCTGATCTGGTTCGACGAGACCACGGCGGTGAACCCCAAGGGGATCGTGCCCGGCGGCGACGTCGTGTACCACATCTTCGGGGCCGCCCTCGACCGCGACCAGCTCTCGATCATCGTCCTCGCGGCCCTCGTCGCGCTCGGGCTCACGCTGGTGTTCCGCTACACCACGCTCGGCATACGAATGCGGGCGGTCGTCGAGAGCCCGCGCATGGCCGAGCTCGCCGGCACCGACTCCGATCGCATCAGCACCGCGGCGTGGGTGATGTCGAGCCTGGTAGCCGGGCTCGCGGGGGTACTGCTCCCGACGGTGACACAGCAGGTTGGCGACATCTACTACACGACGCTGCTGACCGCCGCGATCGCGGCCGTGGTGCTCGGCTCGCTCACGAGCATCCCGATCGCGTTCGTCGGCGCGCTCGGCCTCGGCATTGTGCAGGAGCTCCTGAACCAGTATCTCCCGGTCAACAGTGTCATCGCGAGCAACCTGCGCCCGTCGCTGCCGTTCGTGGTGCTCTTCCTCGTGCTCATCTTGTCGCCGCGCCTGCGTAACCGAAAGGAGCTGACCGACCCACTCGCCAGCGTCGATCCGCCACCTCCCGCGCCCGCTTCCGGGCAACGGAGCCGCGAGCTGACGATCGCGACCCGCGTCGCGGCCGTGATCTTCTGCCTCGGCATCGGTTACTACGTGTTCGTCCACGGCAACGCGAGCGTCGTCGGTCAGGCGATCCAGGTAGTGATCTACTCGATCATCTTCTGTTCGATCGTCGTCATCACCGGCATCGCGGGCGAGGTCTCGTTCGCGCAGGCGACTTTCGCGGGCATCGGCGGCTTCGCGTCGGCGCAGCTCGCGTCGAGTGCCGGGATGTCGGTCCTGCTGACCATCGTCATCGGTGGTGTGGTCGCGGCGGCAGTGGGTGCGCTGCTCGCGATTCCTGCGTTGCGACTCGGCGGAATATTTCTCACCCTGGCCACGTACGCGTTCGCGCTGTTCTTCGACAACGTCGTCGTCAGCCTGAGCTGGGTGAGCGGAGGCCTGTTTCCGGTCGTCGCGCCCCGGCCCCAGCTCGGACCCATCGATTTCGCCAGCGACGGGTCCTTTCTCGCGTTGTGTTTGGTCATCCTGGCGGTGGTGGGGATCGTGGTGATCCGCGTGCGCAGCGGAACAACGGGCCGGTATCTGTCGGCGGTCCGGGGGAGTGAGGTCGCCGCCGCGTCCGTCGGAATCAACCCGACGCGAGCGCGCATTACCGCCTTCGCACTCTCGGCCGGAATCGCCGGTGTCGGGGGCGCGCTGCTCGTCAGTTACGAAGGCCACGCATCGAAGATCGACTTCAGCGCCGAGATCGGCTTGTTCTGGGTCGTGCTCGTCGTCACCCTCGGCTCGCGCACGGTCGAGGGCGCGATCCAAGCTGCGCTCGGCTTCGTGCTGTTCTCGGCGCGGATACTGAGCGATTGGATTCCCTGGCTCGTCAACCACGTGCAGCCGTTCCTGCACGTCGGGCCGCTCTCGCCCGCGATCGAGTTCATCTTCTTCGGGCTCGGCGCCGTTACCTACGCCCGGCATCCCGAAGGGATCCTCGAAGCCAACAAGACGAAATCGCTCGCGTGGATCCAGGCGAAGATCGACCGCTTCAAGTCGCGCGGCTCGACTCCATCCGCGGAGGTCGCGCCCGCCGGCACGGGGAGCGCCCCATGAGCCTGCTCGTCGCCGAGGAAATCACGAAGACGTTCGCCGGGATCACCGCGCTCGACCGGGTCGACATCGACGTCGAACCGAGCGAACTCGTCGGGTTGATTGGTCCGAACGGCGCCGGGAAGACGACGCTCTTCAACTGCCTGCTCGGCATCTTCAAAGCCGACGGCGGCCGAGTGTTGTTCGAAGGTCGCGACCTCGCGCGGGTCGCGACCCACCGGCGCGCGCGGCTCGGGCTCGCGCGGACCTTCCAGCGCATCGAGCTCTTCTCCGGCATGTCGCCGCGCGATCACTTCCTCGTCGCGGAGCGGGTGCGCAACGGCCGCGGTGCGCTCTGGAAGGACGTGTTGTTCCTCGGCGGACCGACCGCGAGCGAGAACGCCCGCGTCGACGCCATGCTCGAGCTACTCGGGCTGACGGACGTCGGCGACCGCCCGATCGAGTCGCTCAGCCTGGGTGTCGGGCGGCTCGTCGAGATCGGCCGGGCGCTCATGACCGAACCGAAGCTCGTTCTGCTCGACGAACCTTCCTCCGGTCTCGATCGTCACGAGACCGAGGCCCTCGCCCGCCAACTTCGTGCCGTGCAGAGCGAGCGGGGTTTTGCGATCCTGCTCGTGGAACACGATGTCGAGTTCGTGCGCAGCCTCGTCGCCCGGGTCTTCGTGCTCGACTTCGGCACGGTCATCGCGTCGGGTCCCACGGAGGAAGTCTTCGCCGACAGCGCGGTCCGCAAGGCCTACCTCGGGGACGGGATCTGATGGCCGAAGCCACGAGGGCCGGACCAGCGCCCCTCCTCGAGCTCCGCGACGTGCACGCCGCGTACGGCCCCTTCCGCGCGATCTTCGGCGTGTCCTTCGCGCTGCAACCGGGCCGCGTGCTCGCGCTTTTGGGTTCGAACGGGGCCGGCAAGACGACGATCGCGCGACTGTGCTCGGGCCTGGTGGTACCGACCTCCGGTCATGTGTTCTTCGACGGCCGCGACGTCACGGGCAACAAGGCGTACCGCTACGCGCGCCTCGGTGTCGTGCACGCGCCCGAGGGCCGTTCGGTGTTCGCGTCGCTCTCGGTCGAGGAGAATCTGGAGCTGACGTTCCGCCGCAGCCGTGGGCGGGCGGGCGTGCGGGAGGCGCTCGACGAGGCGTTCACCCTCTTCCCGCGCCTCGGGGAACGTCGGCGGCAGATCGCGGGAACGCTTTCGGGCGGCGAGCAGCGAATGCTGTCGTTGTCGCGCGTCATGGTCGAGCGACCCCGGCTCCTCCTTGCCGACGAGTTGTCGCTCGGACTCGCTCCGATCGTCGTCGACGAGGTGTACGACACGCTCGGCCAGATCCGCGACGGCGGCACGACGCTGCTCATTGTCGAACAGCACGTGCACCACGCACTCTCGCTGGCGGACGATGCGATCGTGCTGGTGAAGGGCGAAGTGGCCTACTCGGGCCCGGTCTCGGAGCTCGGTGACCTTCGCGACCGCGTGCTCGGCGGTGGCCACGACGGCGGAACGGCCGGGTAGCGCTCAGGCCCCGAACAGGGACGCGTGGGTGACGCGCGCGAGCGTCTCCGCGATGACGTCGGGTTCGACCCGCACCTGGTCGGTGAGCGCGTAATAGTTCAGGCGCTCCAACATTGCAACGAGCACGAGGGTCGCGATCGCCGGGTCGAGGTCGGGGGGCGCGACCTCGGCGACGCGGACCGCGACGACGCCGGTGAACTGGGTCAGCATGTCGGTCCCCAGACGGCCGAACTCGCTGCCCCCGATCTCCGCTTCCGTCCAGGCCCGGATGACCGCGCCGTGCTCCGTGTACACGTCGACGAACTTGCGGATCCAACGCTGCAGTCGGGCGCAGCCGGTGGCACCGCCGCGTAACGGTTCCAGGCTCTCCGCGAGCGCTTGCATCTCTTCGGCCACCTCGGCCGCGAGCGCACGGAAGAGCTCTTCCTTGTTGGCGAAGTAGAGATAGAAGGTGCCGTGCGAGGTGTGCGCGAGCTTGACGACGTCGTCGACGCGCGTTGCGTGATACCCCTTCGTCGCGAGGACCGCCTCGCCCGCGTCGAGGAGCCGCCGTCGGGTGTTGCGGCCTCGCGCGCGGAGCTCCCGCGGCTCGCTCACCGCCCGCCGGCGCGCCGCGGATTGGCTTGCACCGGCCCGGGCCACCCGCGAAGGGTAGGCCGGACCCGACGTTCGTGTCATGTTTCGGGCCGCTCGCTCTGACGCGACCGGGCTTGCGCCGCTACGATCCGACGCCGACGTCAGCTTCGGAGGGGCCTTGTGAGCGTGACCACGAATGAGACCGTTTCCGTCGGCGAGGAACGCACGCTGGAGTACCCGGCGCTCACCCGCACGATGTTCGTCAAGTACGCCGGGGCGAGTGGCGACTTCAACCCGATGCACCACGACGACACGATCGCGACGCAGGTCGGTAATCCGTCGGTCTTCGGCCACGGGATGCTCTCGATGGGGCTTGCGGCGCGGGTGCTGAAGGATTGGTTCGGACCAGAGGCGCTGCGCCGCCTGCAGGTGCGGTTCGCGAAGCAGGTCTGGCCGGGCGACGTGCTCACGTGCACCGCAGTCGTCACCGCAAAGCGCGACGAAGGCGGCGAGCATCTCGTCGACCTCGATCTCACCGTCGCCAATCAGGACGGCGTCGTCGCGATCACCGGTACGGCCACCGCCGCGGTCGCCTAGATGGGTCTGCTCGACGGGCGCGTTGCGGTCGTCACGGGATCCGGGCGCGGCATCGGCCGCGAGTTCGCGCTCTGTTTCGCGCGCGAGGGTGCCTCCGTGGTCATCAACGACGTCGGTGCGTCGCTCGACGGTCGTGGTGGCGACGAGGATCCCGCCGCGCAGGTTTGCAAGGAGATCGAGTCCCTCGGCGGGCGGGCCGTGCCGAACTACGACTCCGTCACGGATTTCGACGGTGCGCGCAACATCGTGCACACCGCGGTCGACGCCTTCGGCACGGTCGACATCCTGGTGAACAACGCGGGGATCGTCCGCGACAAGACGTTGCTGA
>Ga0335085_10001808_pt1 | contig 42924 bp, 35 predicted proteins | sample Lox_Sample_45_FD_206712 | JGI IMG/M metagenome (GOLD analysis project Ga0335085, IMG submission 206712) | Soil microbial communities from Loxahatchee National Wildlife Refuge, Florida, United States - Lox_Sample_4.5 | ecosystem: Environmental > Terrestrial > Soil > Wetlands | place: USA... | reverse complement strand
ATTCGGCAGAGAAAAACCAATCTTCATGGCGCGCACCCCCCGAGCAAAGATGGCGGGTATTTAATCACAGATACATTGTGTTCACAAATGAGAAGTTGGTGTTAGGCGGCGAAAAATCCCCATCTCTCCGAGTAGAGGAGTCCCGATAGGCTGTAGGTTTCCCCTTGGCTGTGTCCGCCGTTTCCAGCTTCGTGCCCGTTTAGGTCGACCATGGCACCACCGAGATGTCTCCTCCCTCACAGACCCCACCGTGCAGATTTCCCGCAGCGGGTTCCTCAAGCTGGACTCACCGGTTACATCCAGATATGGCAGATCCGAGGCGGCAGCAACGGATGACGTCGAAGGAGCTCGGTATATCTCTCCCACGTCAACCGGTTTCCACGCGTGCGTCGATTCAGCCACTTTCTCCAGATCCTAACGACACCTCGATAGAACTTCAGAAGACTCTGAGCGTTCGTCGGTCGGCCGTAGTACTGGTAGTGGCCTCGGAGCTTGGCGTTGAGGGTCTTCTGCTGCTCGTCCACCGGCGCATGTCGGTGCCTCTGGCACCATTCGGCGACCGCCGTGAGGCTCCTGCGGAGCCGCTTGCGCATCGTTCGCACATGCACTGTGAACTTCCCTCTCCGGCTGCGTGCGCAAATGTGCGTCAAACCGAGAAAGTCAAAGGTGCCGGGTTTCTTCTTGCCCTGCTTCTTCGCACGCTCCTCAGCGTAACGCCCAAATTCCAGCAGCCGCGTCTTCTCCGGGTGAAGTGTCAAACCGTATTTTGCGAATCGCTTCGATAAGACATTCTTCACCTTCTCCGCGTCTTCCCTGTAGTGGAAGCAAAGTATGGCATCATCGGCAAAACGGATCTCGTGGGCTTCACCCCTAAGTCGGGGCTTCACCACCTCCTCGAACCATTCGTCGAGCACGTGGTGCAGGTAGATGTTGGCCAGGAGCGGACTAATCGTCTGCCCTTGCCCCGTCCCCCTGTCACTCACGAGAAGCTGTCCTTGATCGATGACTCCTACCTGGATCCACTTCCGTATCAAGCGAAGCACGCTGCTATCGCTGACGCGTTTCTCGATCATCACCATGAGTTGCTCTCTCACGATCGAATCGAAGTAGGCAGTGATGTCTAACTCCAGGATCCATCCTGTGGAGCGTGTGCAGATGACTCGCTTCACTTCGTCCAGTGCCTGGTGCTGCCCTCGTCCGGGTCGGAACCCGTAGGAGCAATCGAGAAAATCCTGCTCATAGATGGCGTTCAGTACTTCCACCATCGCCTTCTGCACGATCTTGTCCTCCAGAGCGGGAATCGAGATCGGTCTCTGCTTCCCGTTCTCCTTCGGTATGTAGACCCTGCGCAGCGGTTGGGCTTGGTACTTTCCATCTTTGAGCCGCTGGTAAAGCTCTTGGATCTTTCTCTCAGCGTCCTGCTGGTACTCCTCATACGTGACGCCGTCCATCCCGGCACTAGCATCCTTTCGTAGGCCTCGGAATGCCGCATACAACGCCCCGGGCGTGATCAAGTGAGCGATCGAGAAGAACTGTCGCTTCGGTTCCTCCTTGGCTAGTTCAGTTAGTCTGTCGAGTTTTGTGGACATAGCAGTTCGAGTTCTGAGTCTCGCCTATGTTTCCTTCGGCAGATACGTCCGCTTGTTCCCCCCTTCCCTCCAGTGGGTGCCGTGGCCGCTCCTTGCGGAAGCCCTGCGGTTCCCCACTTTCACAGGTACTACGGGGTCGTAAGACTGCTCGTCCACCTTTCCCGGTCGCCTCCGGTTTCCCTTGGCGATCGGTACCTCCCATGATGAGGAGGCGATGGGGGAGCTCTCCTGGGTCCTGGGAAATCCCTTTGGAAGCATGCCCCGAGCTAGGGACTCCGGCGACCCCGGCGCGACCTCGCTTTATCGGTCGTCCGAGTGCTGCCTTCCGCATTGTTAACGGCGTCGGCATCGCAACCAGCCGAGTTTTCGGAGCTGAATCTTCACGGCCTGCTTCCTTGCTGTGTACGCTTCGCACCCACCAGTCGCCCGGTGAATGGCAACACTCGCTTCCGGCCTGTCTGCTCGACTGTGACCGGGCGGGACTTACACCCGCTGGATTCCATCAAGAAGTTTCACCGTCTCATTCTCGGTTCCTCCTCTTCCAAGCTTTTCCCAGCGCGATAACAATGTCGGCGGGGTCAATCAGGTTTTGAGCACCACTTCTGCGTGCACTTAGGGAAGAGCGCCATTCCTGCGGCGGATCATCCCTGGAGAAAAAACCGCCATCAACAAATGACAACACCGATATTTTCCTCGGCATGGTGAAACTACAACCCAGGGACATTTCTATTGTGGCCAAGACGGGGACATTTCTATTGTGGTATGACACTGCTCGAAAACGTGCTTGACACCACCCACATTGTTAGAGATGCTTCGCCAGATGTCACTCCCGAATGAGATTCAGTTGAGCGGGCGACGGACGAACATCTTCCTGACGATCCCCCAAACAAGTCGTTCGAGAGCAATCACGATGGTCAGGACGAGAAACCCTGCAAACACCAGCCACCACTTTAGATCGGCCAACATACGGATGTAGGCCCCCGTTTCACTGAAGCTGGACCACTCCTCCACGATCCGTCCGTCGACGATCCGCCAAATGGTGATGCCACGAAGCTCCACCCTTGTTCCGGTGGGAGGAAGACCTTGATAACCGGAGCCGGTATGGGTTCCTCGAAATGTCCACAGCACAGCCACCTTATCCCCTTCGGCGACCATTTCCTGGACGGTCATTCGGAGGTCTGGAAATGCCCTCTTTTCAGCGCGCATCGCCTCCTGGTCTGTCTTCAGGTCCGCCGATCGGTGAAGTCCATGGTTTTGAAAATCCGGAGAGTAGATTTCATCCGCCACTTGGAACTTTCCCTGGTTGAAAATCTCATCAAACACGCGCATCGCCACCGCTTTGTTCCCCGCTTGGATCGACCCATCAGGACTTGGCTTCCCCTGAGCTATCAACAAAACGCCGGTCAGGAAACACTGGGCGAAGACGGACAGCATGCGCATGGTCACCTCTCGACTGATGATTTGCGTTGGTGAAGCGCGGGTCGCGGCCTACCCCGTTTAGAAGACATGACAATAAAACAAAGGTGAAGGACAAAGCGGAAGCTGCATTCAAATGTGGTAACCATGATTATGGCGAATCACTGGCGAAATAGCAGCTGGTTCATCATCACGATCTACCCACTGAGACGCTCTAGTGTTCTCCTTTCACCCGCGCTGTGACATGACTTCCGAGGCCCTCTGGCGACAGAGAGCTAAGGCTACGAAGCAATAAACCTTTTCCTCGATGTTCCGAGGTAAATGCAACATCACCAGGGATGCCACGAATCCGCTCTGGCAGCAGAAACGTCACCACTGTTCCGTCTCCGTTCAGACGGAGGGCCATCTTAGGCGAGCAGCGGGGGCAAAGCCAGAAGTACTCCAATTGGTCAGACTCGGATGAGTGGAGCGCCGGGTTACTCTCGAGGCGAAAGAGTCTGCCCTCTTTGAGATGGAGAAACCGGGCGGAACACAACGGATTGCTGCACTTCGCGAGCATAACTAGCACCTCTCGCCCGCAGGAGAATTGTTCTCCGCTCCTACTGTGTTTCTCTTGTTCCCTAATCTTACAGCGGAAGAGCAACCACGAATCTGGTCAATATTGCTCTGGGATTACCGTTGCATTTCGCTGACGAACCTTTCAACGTCAGCAAAATCCTCCCAGCCCGCCGTGTCGACGACAGAAATAGTCCTAGAGCATCAACAACGCTCCTCTCACTACATTCGTAATCGTCACGAGTGGATTACGACGGGGCCACCGCCTCCGCCACTTCCGTCAAGATCACTCGTGACCGTAATGTCTACATCGTCCTCTGCCGGGCCTACAATTTTAAGAAGTTCGCCCGGGTTGAGCTCCAGCGGATCGGGGTGAAGGACTTGTCCGCATAGATCGTCATTGTGAAAACTTTCGGCTTGGCAGCCTTTTTCGCTTTGGAGGTCTTCTTCTTCGCACGCTTCTTCCCAGCTGTCATGACATTCTCCTTTGTTGAGACTTAGCTGAAACTAAAAGTTCCGGGTCGGCGAGCACTTGATGCATCTCGGGATCGCGGTGCAGGGTCATCGATCGTGTAACCATTCTGCAGGGTCAGACGGGCATATTTCAGGGCCTGTGAGTGGTCACCCAGAGCTCCGTACGTGTCACTCAAAATGGCGAGCACATCAGGATTACCGGGAGCCAAGGCGAGTGCGAACTGGGCGCGAGTCAGTGCCAGGTCGCGGATACCTTCTTAGCGTATTGATATGTCAGATGAGCTTGCCCTTGGGCATCGCGCGGACGCGACTGAGCAGCCTGTTCGCCGTGCCGCAGCGTTTGCGATCGCAGTGGGGAAATCATGATCGGCTAACTCTGATAGTCTGTCGGCTGTCTTTTGCATGAGCTACGCGTCCAAGATCTATGCGCCGACAATTCCTCGTTGCCATCCTGCTGACTTTTAACTTCGTACAAGTCCAGAGCCTCCACAATGGCGAAGATGTCCTTCGCGCGATGCACGATCGTTACGCCTCCTCCTGGTACAGCACTGTGACGTTTGTCCAGAAAAGCACAACCTACAAGCCCGACGGCACGAGTTCCGCCGAGACCTGGTATGAAGCAGCTTCGGTTCCAGGCAAACTCCGGATCGATATTGGCCCACCGAGCGATGGCAAGGGCTACATATTCGATGGCGAAAACTTGACGGTCATTAAAGACAACAAGGTAGCCGCGACTCAGAAGGATCTGAATATCCTTCTAGTGTTGGACTTCGACGTGTACCGGCAGGCTCCGGAAACCACGATTCAAGTCGTCAAAGGTGAAGGATACGATCTCTCGAAGCTGCATGAAGACACGTGGGACGGTAAGCCAGCCTACGTCGTGGGCGCAGACAAGGGAGATCTGAAGTCAAAACAGTTCTGGATCGCAAAAGACACGCTGCTGTTTCTCCGAGTGATTGAACCTTCACGTGGAGATGCCACAAAGCTTAACGATATCCGCTTCATCCACTATCAACCGCTCGCAGGTACGTGGATCGCGGCCGGTGTTGAGGTCTATTCCGACGGCAAGAAAGTGTTCTCCGAAGACTATTCCGATATTCATGCGAATGTGAAGCTAGACCCGAGCACATTTGACCCGGAGAAATTCGCGTCAACGCATTGGGAGAAGTAAAGAAAATCAGGTTTCAAAGTTTCAAGTTCTTGAGACCACCGAGACGAGGTGGCGGGTCAAAAGAGAGAGAGCTGCTCTCCCTTCTTTACAATCCGAGTCCGCTGCGAGGCGGTACGATCTCGTGGCGAAACCGTCCTTCCCCCGAGCGACCTGGATATTGCCTTCTCATGCAAAATCGCCTCCGAGAAATTCGCCTGGGGAGCGCTGCGATTTTCCAGAGTTCGAACGAAGTGTTCCAAACGCCGAAGACCATCCACCTTTTCTGCGTCACCCACTTTGGCTTGTTCGAGCGAGTGCTGCAGCACGCGAATGGTCTCATCGTACGTCTTCAGCGGTACCGGAAATGGATGTCCGTCTTTGCCGCCGTGAGCGAACGAAAACCGCGCTGGGTCGGAGAAGCGGGTTGGCGTTCCATGAATCACTTCCGCCACGAGCGCCAATGATTGCAACGTACGAGGTCCAAGCTTTTCCAATAGAAGCAATGACGCAAAATCGTGAAAACCGCGTTCATACGCTGCCGCCAGAACAGCTCCAAGACGCTTAAGGTCCACATCCGAAGGACGCACGTCATGATGAGCCGGCATGGTGAGCTTCCGAACATCGTTTAACGTCGAATCAGGGTGCGCCTTTGCGATGTCCAGGATTGCCCGCTGGGCCGAAGATGCCGGAGCCGCCACCAGATTCATAATCTCTCCCTGGTGCTCACCGACAACGGCACTATGAGGTTCGCTCACAAAATCCTTCACCGTTGCGGAATGCCAGTGATAGCGGCGCGCAAGCCCGGTGGCATCATTCAATCCCTGCTGGACAATCGCCCACTCTCCCGTTGAACTAAGCACAAAGCCGTGAAGATAGATCTGAAAGCCGTCAGCAATCGCATTGTTATCAACGCGGGCTGCAAGGCGGCTCGCTCGAACTAGCGATTCCCCATCCAGACCGGTGCGGTCAGCGTAACTACGAAGCTCATCAGGCGTGTTTCGCGAGTGTCGGCCGCGCCCACCGCAGACGCAAACGCCGAGTTCCTGGCTGCGAGGATTCAATCCTCTCTTCAGCGCTCCCAGCACCGAAGTCGTGATTCCAGACGAGTGCCAGTCCATACCCATGACACTTCCGAGAGCCTGAAACCAGAACGGATCGGACAGACGGGTCAAGAAAGCCGAAGCACCATAGTGATGAACGACATTTTCAGAGATCGCTGTGCCGAGCAGAGTCATTCGGTCGGCAAGCCATTTAGGGACACTGCCGCCATGAAGAGGAAGATCGGCAATGCCAGAGCGCTGCACCTTTTTATTGTAATCGGCACGTGGGTTACGCTTTTTTGAGTTCTTGCGCAGAATCCACTTGGGGCGCAGTAGAATATGCGCAAATCCTGAATTCACAAAAAGGACAAGCCTATGATTCACCTCAAGATCAATGGCTCGGCGCAGACGTTTGACGGCGATCCAGAGATGCCCCTGTTGTGGTATCTCCGAGACATTCTGGGAATGACTGGCACCAAGTACGGATGCGGCATGGCGCTCTGCGGGTCATGCACGGTGTTGGAGAATGGCAAAGCGATCCGCTCATGTACGAAGCCGATGAGCGCGCTGAACGGCGCGAATATCACGACCATCGAAGGGATCTCGACGCACGGGCCGCATGTAGTGCAGAAAGCCTGGGCGGAGGTTAATGTGCCCCAGTGCGGATACTGCCAGCCCGGGCAGATTATGCAGGCGGTCTCGCTGCTCTCTTCGAAGCCGCATCCTTCCGATCAGGATATTGATGACGAAATGGCTGGCAATATCTGCCGCTGCGGAACCTACCAGCGCATTCGGGCCGCGATCAAGGAAGCGGCAAAGGAGACCGCATGATCACCATTGAGAATGTTACGCGCCGAAGTTTTCTCCAGGAAGTATTCTCGGCCAGCGCATTTGTACTATGCGCGACGAAATCTCCTTTTCTGACCAAGGCTACCGCGGGCCGAACGATCACCAACGTGACGGCGCTCACGCCCGGCTCTGTGCCCACGATTGATGCGACCGCATTCCATCCCAGCATTTTTCTGGGAATTCAGCCCGACGGGGCTGTCCTGATCGTCGCGCATCGCACGGAGATGGGGAATGGTGTCCGCACAAGCCTGCCGCGCGTCATCGCCGACGAACTCGACGCCGACTGGTCGCGCGTCCAGGTAATTCAGGGCGACGGTGACGAGCGCTATGGATCACAAGATACTGATGGATCGCACTCGATTCGAGAATTCTTCGATACGCTGCGCGAAACGGGAGCCACCGCTCGTCTGATGCTGATCCGCGCAGCCGCTCAGCACTGGGGAGTTCCGGAATCCCAGTGTGTGGCAGATCCGCCCCATTTTGTTTCCCATAAGGCATCGAACAGAACCATCGGTTATGGCGAGCTCGCGGCATTGGCGACGAAGCAACCCGTTCCAAAGACAGAAGACGTAAAGCTCAAGCAACCATCGGAGTGGCGCTACATCGGCAAGCCTGCCCCGGGATATGACGTCATGGACGTCTGTGCGGGCAAGCCGCTCTACGGGATGGATGTGCGGGTCGACGGAATGCTCTACGCGGCTATCGCGCATCCGCCAGTGCTAGGTGGAAAAGTACAATCAGTCGACGATTCCTCGGCTCTGCAAGTGAAAGGTGTCAAGAAGACGATTCCGATCGCTCCCTTCACGCCTCCTCATCAGTTCCAGCCCTTGGGCGGAATAGCAGTCATCGCAGACAACACTTGGTCCGCCTTCAAGGGTCGCGACAAACTTAGAATCGAGTGGGACAACGGCTCCCACGCCGTCTACACGTCTGCCGATTACAAAAAGCAACTGCAAGAGACCGCGCGCCAGCCAGGCAAAGTCGTACATACAACGGGGAATCCCGACGCCGAATTTGCCAAAGCCGGCAAGGTCATCGAGGCGGAATACTATGCGCCGCATCTCGCGCACGCCTCAATGGAACCTCCCGTAGCCACTGCGGACGTGCAGGCAGACAAAGTAACCGTGTGGTCGCCCACCCAGAACCCAGTAGGCGTACAGGAAGAAGTCGCCAAGGCTCTCGGCATGAAGAAGGAGCAAGTCACCTGCCATGTGACCTTCCTGGGTGGCGGCTTCGGCCGGAAATCGAAACCCGACTACGCCGTCGAAGCCGCGGTGCTTTCAAAGAAAACGGGAAAGCCGGTGAAGGTCGTCTGGAGCCGCGAAGAAGATATCAAGTTCGACTACTTCCATTCGGTCGCGGCCATGTACATCAAAGCGTCTGTCGACGAGAAAGGTATGCCGAAAGCCTGGTTGCAGCGCTCGGTCTTTCCTCCTATTTCCTCTACCTTCGATAAAGACGCCGTCTATGGCAGCGAAGGCGAGATGTCGTTGGGCTGGAATGTTATCCCGTTCGACGTGCCGAATTTCCGCTCGGAAAACGGAAAGGCCGCGTACCACGTCCGCATCGGTTGGCTGCGCTCGGTAGCGAACATCTATCACGCCTTTGCCGTGCAGACTTTCGCGAATGAACTAGCTTACGCGGCTGGGCGCGATCCATACGACTATCTCCTGGCTCTGATCGGATCAGGCAAGAAAATCGAAGCGGATCAGGAGAAAGAGATCGAAGGCAAATATCCGTATGACACAGCGCGGCTGCGGCGAGTTACCGAAATCGCCGCCGATAAAGCTGGATGGGGAAAAAAGAAACCAGGAAACGGATGGGGCATGGGCATCGCCGTCCATCGCAGCTTCTTGACCTACGTCGCAAGCGTGGTCGAGGTCGAAGTCGATAGCAGCGGCGCGGTTCGAATTCCGCGGGTAACGACCGCAGTCGATGCGGGGATCGTCGTAAATCCTGACATGGTTCGCTCACAGTTCCAGGGCGCGGCAGTTTTTGGAACGAGCCTCGCGCGCACCGGAGAGATTACAGCCACCAATGGCGTGATCGATCAATCCAACTTCCACGACTACCAAGTCGCACGCATGAACGACGCGCCTGTCTACGTGGATGTACACATTGTGGAGAGCTCCGCTCCACCGGCGGGTGTTGGAGAGCCGGGAGTACCTCCGATTGCTCCAGCTATCTGCAATGCAATTTATTCGGCCACGGGAAAGCGTGTGCGCGAACTTCCGCTGGCACGAAACGGCTTCGCATAAAAGAAGGAGCCGCGCAAGCAGCTCCTTGTATCTTCTTCTTTCAAAAATTACTGTGTTATTTTGCCTCGTAAAATCGTGATCGACGCTTTCGGGAGCAGATAAAGCGTCTCCGCGCTTCCCTGCACCGTCGATCTCGATGGCGGCCCATCCGGATCGGCGTGTCCACCAACTCCTTCCTGGTGCCATTCATATTCGTTCGAGCCAAACGTGATCCGCTCGACATTTCCAGAAAAGAACTGCGCCGATCTCCCCACTCCATCAAAGGCGATCTTCACCGGATGATCGTTCGACTGATCGCGGTTCACGAGCATCAAAGCCCACTGACCATCCGGTCTTTGAATCGCATACGAGGTGACGAGGACATTTCCGGCTGCGTCGGCAAGGTCGCTATCCGCTTTGAACTGCTTGTGCGGAGCATCGATGGGCTGCACCCATTCCTTGGTAATGAGTTGAGCCGCAATGTATTGCGGTGGATATCCAATAACTTTGTAATCTTGATCGATCCAAAGGAAATTACCAAAACCGCTCTGTTCTCGCGGATACGGCATGTAATGGAAATAGTAGGTCGCGCCTGCGCCTTCGGCCATCATGCTGCCAACGTAGTCGGCAAGCCAGAGGCCGCTCTTCACCGTCGAAGGTGGCGCTCCTCCACCGATATTTCCTTCCGTCATGAAGAACGGAATATTCGCTGGCACTCCGTTATCTTTCCAGACCTGTACTATGTGCTTCACATATTCCGGTTCGGGATACAGATCGGCCCATGAATAGCTCGGGCGATCCTGATACGGATAATGCTCGAACGAGAAGAAAGTGAAGTCGTTCAGCCGCCCGTGCGCCTTCAGGTAATCGACAAAGCGTCCGATCCACGACACTTTGCCGTTCACATCGGGCCACACTTCGACATCGCCAAATGTGCCCTCAAACGGCGGACCGCCGAGTTTCGCTTCAGGAACGAGTTTGTGAATCGCGGTTGCGAACTGAAGATACAGCGTGGCGTAGTCTTCCGGCAGCATATGCTGGCCGTCGGCTTCTTCGCCCATCTCAACGTACGAGATTGGGTAATGCCTCTTGTACAAATACGCAATCTCGTTTGCGGCATCTTCCGGTGTGGCATAGAGCATGGCGATAGGAACCATTGTCGGCAGCCCGCGCGTCACTCCGCAATTGAAGAAAAAGTCGAATCCAACTTGATCTCCGCGGTTGTGGTCGAGATCGGACGCCGCATGCCAGGGATCCACCGATGACGGCCACGTCACCGTCTGATTCCGGCTTGGAAAGTGCGTGACGTAATCATTAAACGAACCATCCTTCGAGAGTGCGCCAACATAGAGTTCGTTGATCGCGTACCCCACGCAGTTGCGCTTGTCGGCCGAACCATGCGTGTCGCAGGTGTTCGATGACTCCGTCATCCATATCCGCAAATAGCGAACCGGAATCATCCAGTCAACGAGCTTTAGAGTAACCGTGCCGCCTTCCCCCTCGGTGATATTGCCGAGCGGATACGTCTGCCAGGTCCCCTTCGTCGTCCCGTCGTAAAAAGGCTCCAGCTCGCCCGTCCAGAACTGTACGGCGTACTTCTTCGCGTACGGGTCCGCCCAGGCAATCCGAATCGCATTCACATCGATCTTCGTCCCGAGATCAATCATGACCCATTGCGGATGCAGCGAATCGTCTTCGCCCGTGAAAGCCTTCGTCAGATATGGATTGCTCTTCCAATAAGAATGGATATCGCCATCGGTGAGCCGCGACCATCCGTTGCCGTCGCCACGGCTGAATCCACGATGCGGCAGCGGATACGCCCAAGAACTGTGAATCTCTTCGCCGGGCTCGGCGTTGCCGACAAAGTAGCCTTCTTGCTTTTCAGCATTGCTCCACTTCCCTGCAGGATTCCAGTGCCAAGCTTCGACCATCAACTCGGTGTTCTGGCGATACGTCACAGTTTGCCATCCCGCGTTGAGGATTTCCTTCAGAAGCGGATCCTTGAGCAGATGGTCGGGCGTCCCCGTACGCAGCCGATCGATCGCCGCCCCCAGAGAGTGCACCGGGCTGTAAGTATTGGCTACGTGTGCAGGATCGGCATCAACGGTAACCTTCTGCGCGATTGCTTGATGAGTGAAAAACGAAACGATTGCAGCAAGGGCAATCCGGCAAGACACACCTCTTTGAAATGTAACCGGCATCATGCCTCCGAAACCGAGCGGATTTCTTCCCACAGCCAAGGAATTTTGCTCTATTGAATCGTTTGAGTACTGGGAAAACAACGCGATTAGCATACACCCGCCGTCAAATCATCGCAGTGCCCCCAGGCGCTTCGCGCCCCACATTGACCGCTTCGCGTACCCCTGCTACCGTCATATGTTTGCCTTTTTGACTATAAGCGTGGAGTGCCCTACGTCCTGCTTTTGCGAGACGTCGAAAACTCCCTGCAACGCTTTCCCAGGCCGACTGCACAGAAACGGAGATTCATTCATGCCTGCCATCAAATTTCGCGGTGTCGATTTCATCCAGTACGATTCTCTGCTCACCGAAGAAGAACGTCTTGTCCGCGATACCACGCGTCAGTTCATCGAAGACAATCTGATCCCGATCATCGAAGAGTGCAATCGTGCCGGCCGTTTTCCTCGCGAACTCGTCAAGCCCATGGCAGAACTGGGATTCTTCGGAGCCTCGCTCAAGGGATACGGCTGCGCCGGGATGGGCAACGTCGAGTACGGACTGATGACGCAGGAGCTGGAGCGCGGTGATTCGGGCGTCCGCAGTTTTGTCAGCGTTCAGTCGGGCCTGTGCATGTACCCGATTTATGAGTTCGGCAGCGACGAGCAGAAGGAAAAATGGCTGCCCGCGATGCAGAAAGGTGAAAAGCTCGGATGCTTCGGCTTGACCGAACCGGATTTCGGGTCGAACCCCGGCGGCATGCGCACACGCGCCCGAAAAGTCGGAAACGAGTACGTCATCAATGGCGAGAAGATGTGGATCACCTCCGGCACCATCGCCGACGTCGCTATCATCTGGGCAAAAGTTGAAGACGAGAAAGATCGCATTCGCGGATTCCTCGTTGAGACCGACCGGCCCGGATTCAAGGCGGACGATATTCATGGCAAGTGGTCGTTGCGCGCCTCGGTCACTTCGGGCCTATCGCTTCAGGATGTTCACGTTCCAGAATCGAATCTGCTGCCGAAGAGCGGTGGACTCAGATCCCCACTCATGTGCCTCAACCAGGCGCGTTACGGAATCGCATGGGGCGCAATCGGCGCAGCGATGTCGTGCTACGACTGCGCTCTGCAGTATTCCCTCCTGCGCAAACAATGGCGCGATCAGCCGATCGCTTCCCACCAACTCGTTCAAGACAAGTTAACGTGGATGATCAGCGAGATCACGAAAGCCCAACTCTTGGTCCTGCAGGTTGGACGCTTGAAAGATGCGGGCAAGATCGAGCCCCAACATATCTCAATGGCCAAGCGTAACAACGTTTGGATGGCGTTGGAGTGCGCTCGCCTATCGCGAGATATTCTGGGTGCCAACGGCGTCGCCGACGACTATCCGATCATGCGGCACCTGATGAATCTCGAGTCCGTCAAAACCTATGAAGGTACTCATGACGTGCACTCGCTGATCATCGGACAGAGCGTGACGGGCATCGACGCCTTCTAAACACACGGTCCGTTTGGGTCGCCCGAACACATTCGCTGCTGTTCCAATTTTGTAACACGCTGAATGGCTTGGCAGGCTTCGCTTCTTCCCAGAGCGGACTGCCCTACTTCAGGATGTGCAAGGAAGGCGGCTTCGATTCATCGGGAAATGTGGGCCCCCAGCTAAGGAATTTCCGAATTCGTAACAAACTTTGATGTCCGAGTCGATTCCTTCAGTCTTTAGAGTAATCTTCGCTCCCGGACTGAGAAGTAACGTCCCAGTTCACGTTTTCTCGGCGGCCTGTTTCCTTTCCCCTTGGCCCCAGTCCTACTATAGGCAGAATCACAATTCAAAATGCAGGCATCCTCTCGCTGCCGTGGTCGAGCGCGAAGCTCCGGGTTGGCGGGAAAGTGTGTGTAAAAGGAGGAACACAATGGGAATGCTCCAGACGCTGTTGGCATTAGTTGTCCTTATTTACGTATTGTGCGTGATTGTCCAGGGTGTGCAAGAGGTACTCAAGTCATTCCTCAATACGAAAGCCACCATCATGGCGAGAACCCTCTTCAATTTCATGGGTGAGCACCTACTGACCCCAGAACAAATAGCGACTGCATTGAAGATGCGTGGCTTCGACAGTCTCGCAGCTCTCGAGCACTTCAGCAAAGATGATTTCCGAAGCCTGATTGACACAATCCCATTCACAGATCAGCAAGCCCAAATTCTCGCTGATGCGAAAACAACAGCCGAGCAGTTTAAAGATCACGCTGCCGCCTCTTACGACGCCGCCATGGCAAAGTTTCAGAAGTCCTACGCAGCGAACAATAAGAAGTGGGTAATTGGAGTAAGTTTCGGCGTCGTTCTGTTATTGAACGCGAGTGTGATTAAGATGTATGAGGTTTTGGCAGTAGATCAGAAACTTTCCCAGACGATTGCGGGAACCACCTCATCCGTCACTCAGCAAAGTCCTGGGGGAGGACTTCAACCGGTGGATCTCGATGCTGCATATTCCAAGAGCCGTCAAGTGATCACCGATGACTTTCAGAAATATCCGATTCTTCTGAGAACCAAGCAGTACCCAATCGACATACAGGACCCCCTCAATGATTTCGGGCTGATCGTTATGGGCATTCTTGTTTCCTTAGGAGCGCCATTCTGGAATGACATCCTAAAGGGCACCATGGGCCTTAACAATGTGCTAAACACAGCCGCAAAGAAAAATTGACAGGAACCAACAAGCGACTAAAGGCACCTCGCTTCATAGAGTGAGGCGGGATTTAAGCGACAAAGGCTAAAGCGATCCCTTAGCCGTAAAGTTCTGCCAGCAACTCGTATACCCGCCGGAGATGCGGGATTACGATGCTGCCCCCAACCACCATTGCCACGTTCAGCGCTTCTTCTTGCTCCGCCCGGTGCACGCCTAGGCGGTACGCCTGTATAGCGTGGTAAAAGATGCAATCGTCACAGCGCAAGACTGCCGACGCGACCAGTCCCAACAGTTCCTTGGTCTTCGCCGGCAGCGCTCCTTCAAGGTAGGTGTTGTGATCGATGTTGTAGAAGCGCTTGACAAGAAAATTGTTCGCCTTTTCCACCTCGCCGTTGAGGCGCTCTCTCGTATCCAGAAAACGTCGAGCCAGTTCGCTCTTTTCTGAAACATATTTCTCGGTGAAGAGATAGGTCGGTTCTTTGCGCTCTGGAACTTGTTTTTCCGGTACCGGATATTCCGCATTCCCGTTCTGTTCGGTTGTGCTGGTAGGCATGGGCAAATGGTAGCACCCTCGCTCAAGGAATGAGAGGATTCTGGACGATGACGGCCGAGCCACACTCCTCAGGCCGTCGGCTTATCGCGTGGCGGCTCGACGGCCATGAAGTCATGGGCGAACCGCTGAGCATAGCCCTCAAGCAATGTGGGGATGCGATTTGGATCGCTCGACTTCAGCACCAGTCCGGCATGGTGATGCTTCTTGATACGCAGGCATACTTCGGGATCGTTATAACCTGAGGTGTCAGGATTGTCCTGCTTCGCCAGCGACAAGATCACGCCTGCATAGTCCTCGCGCGCAGCAGGCAATTTGTAACTTCCATCACCGCCTGCTACTTCAATGCGAGCCCATTCGCGCCACAGATTAATTCCCGTCGCAGTCTCCACCATCTCGCTGATATACGCTCCACCGACGCGTGCGGCACACTCCAGGAAATAGAACTCGCCGTCGGAATGGGCCCGGATGAATTCCGCGTGGGAAACACCTCGCAGCAGACCCAAAGCCTCAATGAGTGCGCGGTTTGTATCACGCAGGCTATGATCGTCTTCGCCTCCCCGAGGTACGCTAAAAGTCGTGAATACTCCCCCATGCGCCACGTTCATCGGAGGCTTCCCATACTTGCTCACGTTGGCGAAGACAACCTCGTTTTCGGAAACCACGGAATCGACGTGATAGACATCACCCGGAACAAACCTTTCGACTAGATAGTTCGACTGCTTGTCTCCCAATTGCTCCAGCAGCGGCCATAGCTCTCCCGGCGCATGAATCTTTTTGATGCCAATAGCTGATGCCTCCTGCCGCGGCTTCAGCACCCACGGTCCGGGAACATGGTCGAGGTAGTACTGGATATCGCTATGATTCACCACAGGCACAAAATCTGGAACGCGGATCTTCCGATCCAGCGCGCGCATGCGCATGGCCAGTTTGTCCCGGAAATACCGCATGGTGGTCAGCCCCATGCCCGGAATCCGCAGATGCTCGCGTAGCGTAGCCGCGGTTTCCATATCGAACTCGTCCAACGCGACAATGCGGTCAAGCTTCTCATTTCGTGCTAGATGCGTCACGGCTTTAACAACGTCATCCAACGGAATGTCTTCCGGCAGGTAGTAAGTATCGTCGAGGCTCTCGCGCGGCCAATCTGCGTTGCGCAGTTTTTCCGCTGTCAGCAGGAGCACGCGGCAGCCCGAGCGCTTGCACTCGCGCATAAACTCCTGTCCCTTCTCGTAGGTGGTAATGCAGAGAAAAGTCAACCGACGTTTTTCAGCCATGAGTCTCGTTCAGGTCAGGGATAGGAGAATACCACGCCGGGCAAATCCTCACGATTTATCCGGGACATCGACAAAATCGATTGGGTGAATCCAGTATTTTCATAGTCGCCTGATTTCCTGTATAGTCTCAACCCGGCGCATGCCCTTTTTTCGGGCGCCGATGGGAGAAAGCATGGCAACGCAGACTCGTACAGAAGGCAAGGCCCGCACATTCGGGGAGAACATTGAGAGCGATCTGGCATCACGTTTTCTGCGGGTGGTGGAAGTAGCTGCGATTGAGTCAGCGCGGACCATGGGCCAAGGCCAGCGCAAGCTCAGCGATCAGGTCGCGACCGAAGCCATGCGCCGAACGATGGACTCGATCCCCATGCGTGGGACCATCGTCATTGGCGAAGGCGAGCGCGACGAAGCTCCCATGCTTTACATCGGTGAGAAGGTCGGCGCCGAGTTCCCCGACGGGACCGAAGTTCCAGAGGTCGATATAGCCGTCGATCCCCTGGAAGGCACGAATCTATGCGCCACAGGCGCACCGGGCTCGATCACCGTTCTGGCGGCCTCGGAGCGCGGTGGCCTGCTGAACGCCCCGGATTGCTACATGGACAAAATCGTTGTTGGGCCATCCTGCAAAGACGCCGTCTATCTCGACGCGCCTGTCTCGCACAATCTGAAGAACATCGCCCGCAGACTGGATCGCGATGTCGATGATCTCGTCATCATGGTGTTGGACCGGCCCCGTCATGAAAAGCTGATTTCCGATATTCGCGCTGCAGGCGCAAGAATTCGGCTGATCGGTGATGGCGACCTTTCCGCCGGTATTGCAGCCGCCGTCATTGGCACTGGCGTTCACGCTGTAATGGGATCAGGCGGCGCTCCCGAAGGTGTCATTACCGCAGCGGCCGTTCGCTGCCTCAACGGCTATATGCTCGGCCGCCTGATCGTGAAGCCAGACCAGGAAGAGCGGCTCGAGCGCATGGGAATCAAAGATAAGAACCGAATCTACGAAGCGGAAGACCTGGCCCCTGGAAAGCAGATCATCTTTGCCGCAACCGGCGTCACCGACGGCGCACTGATGAAGGGTGTCCGTTTCTTCGGAGAAGGAACGCGCACAAGCTCGGTCATCATGACCTTACGCACCGGGAAAGTGCGGTTCGTGGAAAGCATCCACCTCGACAAAAGTCCGGACTTCAAGGTGCGCTTCACTTAACCACGGGATTAGCCGATACAAACCCCGGTCATTTCACGTACTCGGAGTTCTTTTTCAGATCTTCGGGTATCGGCGGAAATGGTGGCCACTCCTGTGAGTATCCCTTAAGCAATGGCGTCGCAACTTCCCTTCGCAGTTTGCCGTCGTGAACAACAAAGGTGTGCGGATTTCCGGCAGAGTATCCTTCCCACAAACTCACGCCCGCATAAGCACCGTCCTTGCGCAGGACGTAATACGTCATATCCATATACCGCAGCTTGTTCATGTCGCCGTTGTAATTGCGGATAATACGCTTCAATGCGTCCATTCCCGCTTCTTGCGGCGACATCCCATGCCGCATATTCTCGACGATCGTATGTGCTCCCGCGACCTTGATATTCTCTTCCCCGCTTCCGGTCGCGCCAGCCGACCCGACATCCTGATCGGTATAGCAGCCCGCTCCAATAATCGGCGAATCGCCAACCCGCCCTGGAAGTTTAAAGGCCAGCCCGCTGGTCGTCGTGATACCAGACATTTCCCCCTTTTCGTTGAGAACAGAGCAATGGATCGTGCCGGTCGGAGGAAACACAACACGCCGGACAGCAGCTAACTGAAATTCTGGCTCAATGCCAAGCTTCGAAGCGCGCTCTTGCAATTGCCGGATGCGCTCTTGCCACAACTCTGCCTGCGGCTTGTATTCCGACGGGCCACGCCAGTGAGGATCCGCGATGCCCGGCCCCCACCAGTCCCGATCGGAGTTGAATTCTTTCCAAAGCATCCAGATCTTACGGGAGCGATCCGTCAGCAAGTTTTCCCGCGGAAAACCCATGTCCACGGCGAAGCGCTCCGCGCCATCACCAACAAGCATGACGTGCCCGGTGTGCTCCATGACCGCCTTTGCCACCATACACACGTTTTTGATATTGCGAACTCCACCCACGGACCCAGCACGGCGAGTTGGTCCATGCATGCAGCAGGAATCTAGCTCGACCACACCTTCTTCGTTCGGCAATCCCCCAAGGCCAACGGAATCGTCGTTTGAATCGTTCTCTGGGCCTTTCACGACCCGGATACCGGCGTCTAATGTGTCCCCGCCACCTTTCAAGAAGGCGTAGGCTTCTTCGACGTACGCGTAGCCGTTGTGAGCACAGATGAGGATCGGCCGTTTCCCCGCACCTCCATTGGAACCATTCTCCTGCCCACGGACAGACGATTCTGCAAGGGCGGGATGACTTGTTCCAGCAGCAACCGCTCCTAACACTGATGTTTTGACGAAGTCACGTCTTGAAATTGACACGAAGAGACCCTCCGGCTCACAACCGCTCTATGACACACGCATATGGACGCGCAAAGCCGCAAGAATATCACGGCGACCGTGCGCACTGTCGCGGGTCAGTCAATTTTTATGGGATGTTTTCAGTTCAGCGCCGCGCGTACCGCCTCAGTCGCCCGGGATATTCTGCACCAGCTTTTTGCAGACGATCTGCCGCTGCTTGGCTGATCGGCTGCACCTTCTCTGCTCGATAGCGCAGCAGAGCAGCAATGTTGCCGATCTTGTCGAACTCAGGATCACTCTTCACGTAAAACGTTTCGATATCGCGTCGCACGACCCAAGGCAGAATCGCTTCTCCCACATCGACAATGTCCTGTGTGGCTCGTCCACAAACCGGACAGTAGCTGACGAGATGTGCGTCGATGTGTCCGCAACCTGTGCATTCCACCGCATGCCCCTGGAGATTCTCTCCAATGAGCAACGTCTGCACTTCTCCCAATTCGAGCGAGCGCAACACACGACGCAATCCGGTGACGCCCCGGTTGTGGCTGCGCGCCTGGTCCAGAGTCTCGCGAACCATCTCGCGGCGGCGCTGTTCTTGCCAACTCTCCAGGATCTGCTGCGCGTGACTGCGGATCTCATCTTTGGTAACGCGGCCCAAGTCCGCATGAAAACGTCCAATGAGCGCCTGGCTCACATAAGGATGCAGTTGCGGCTCAAACAACGAGCGGTGCGAGTCCGGACAGGCCAAAATCCATTTTTCGAAAACACCCCTCTCCAGCAACTCCTTGATGTTCTCTGCCACGTTCTTAAAGTGCTGTCGTACTTCATCCTCCACCCGTCGCTGCGCGTGGCCACCTTCGTATCCGCCAAATCCATCACTCCGGCCACGGCGCGGCACCGGATGGAACAGGTCTTCTCTTTCGGTCAGCTCTCCAAGCCGCAAATCGAAAATCCGGGCACGATGCCGATCGACCAAAACGATGCCCAACAAAGGAGAGGCTCCCAACAAATGCGCGAGTGGCTTTAGGTGAAAATGGCGATCAATGAATATCTGCGTGTTGCCAAGGGTCGGGGGCAGGTCGTATTCCTGCCAAAGGTTTTGAGCCGCACATGCGAACACAGCCTTACCATGAACACCGTTGCTGCGAAACTCTCCCGAAAGACGGACGACGCGTTCAATATCTTCCCGAGCAGACTCCTTCTTCCCTTTCGCTTCAAGGCTACGCATGGCTTCACGAGCAAGATCTTTGATTAGTATGGCGTCTTCTTTATGTGCCTTGTTGCGTGGTGTCGAGGGTTGGAAGTAGAAGCTGACAGCGCAGGACTTGTCGTCCTGAAATTCCGCCAACTGACGGATTTGTTCGCGAGTAATACTCATAGATTATCTCCCCACAGAATTAAGTTTTGGATTAGGCTGCGCCAGTTGGAGCAAACCGGCCATGGAATCGTCCGGCCAATCCCGGCGCTTTGCGCAGATGGTCACGCGCCGCCGACACAAAGGCGAGCACGCTGTCCGCAGTTTCCCCCGTAATAGCAGCAATCTCTTCTACACTGAAGCCTTCGATCGAATGCAAAATGAAGGCTTCGCGGGATCCCGATGGCACGTCCCGCAGGGCCGAAGCAACCATGCGAAGCAGTTCGTCAGAGGCAAGAATCTGCTCCGGATTGGCAGCGCGCGAATCTGGGATTACGTCCTCTCCTGTGATCGACTCGTCCGGCTGATGGAATTGCAGCTGCGGTTCATCGCTGCCCTTCACATTTGGCCGGCGCGCAGACTCTTCAAGGTGTACAGCGTTCCCGTTGCTTTCGTCTGTGCTGGCAAGCCGCTCTAACGCGCGTAACGCCTGCCGATACAGCCATGGCTCCAGTGCAAGTTTTTCCGGCTTCTCTTGCCCTTCGGTCAGCGCAGACGCGATGGCCTCGTCGATAACCTCCTCCTTCGAGATGGAGTTAGCGGCAATCGTTTCTTGCGCCTCGCGGATGTAAATCTCGCGTTCTACGAATCGATCGAGGCGGGCAAGGTTCGCATTCACATATGACCGGACATCATCGGAGGAGATCGTCTGCGGAAAAACAGCTGCCACGGTCTCTTCAAATGGAACTTCCTTCAACTTCGCACCCCGCCGCATCGCGTTTCCACGGCGATCGCGTTGCCACTTGTGCGAGGCACGCAGCATGTCCTTGTGCTTATTGAGTTGCTGCAACAAGTCTTCGAACCCAGCCTTAATGGCCCCCTCGGGCGTTGGAGCATTCTTCTGCACCGCCATTTGTCCAGAGGGCAAGCGGAGGTTAAGAGAAATGCTGATACCCTCGCGAGGCGAAAGCTCTTCTACGACGCCTCTCAGGTGAACCAATTCCGGCCGGAAGACCTGCAAACGTTTTTGGAGTTTTTCGATTTGGTGCTGAACGTCTTTCTCGACGGCGGGACTCTTTGCGAGCCTGTAACTGACGTGAACGTTCATGAGCGCCTCGGCCTTGCTGTACGAAGGTCGCGCAACCAAGTGCTATCTAAGGCCGATTGTACACCCGCCTTAAAAACGCAAATCGATAATTCGAAAGGTGCACTAGTATTTTTTCCACTAGTAAATCAGTTGTATTGCCAGATGCAAAACACCACGGTTTGCAGCCAGCAGCTCCGCAATTTATGATCGCTCGCCATGGGTTTCCCAAAAATCGTTTTGGCGCTGATTTTTTTCACTTCGGTTGCGTTTGCACAGACTTCACTTTCAAAAGAGTTGGAAACGGTCTACCCGGACGCTCACGCGTTCTATCTCGATCTCCACCAACATCCTGAACTCTCCGGGCACGAAACAGAAACCGCATCGAAGCTGGCTGCGAAACTACGGGCTCTTGGCTACGAGGTTACCGATCATGTAGGTCGCACAGGAATCGTCGCTGTGCAGAAGAACGGCTCAGGCCCGACCATCATGTTGCGCACTGAACTCGACGCTCTTCCGGTCGAAGAGAAAACTGGCCTTGCTTATGCCAGCAAAGTTCATGCAAAAGACGACGCCGGCCACGATGTTCCTGTCATGCACGCGTGCGGCCACGATCTTCACATGGCGTCGCTGCTTGGTACTGCCGAGATCATGGCGAAGAACAAGAGCACATGGCATGGAACACTAATCCTGATCGGGCAGCCTGCAGAAGAAACGATTTCCGGGGCGAAGTGGATGATCGATGACGGTCTTTTCACGCGCTTCCCCAAGCCCGATGTGATTGTCGCCCTCCACGTCCACAACATGGCCCCTGCAGGAATTATCGGGATCGCGCCTGGCATCTATGACGCGAATGCCGATTCTCTTCGAATCACGATTTACGGCAAAGGCGGCCACGGATCGGCACCGCACACTGCCATCGATCCCATCGTTATCGCTGCGAGGACGATCCTGGCTCTTCAGACAATTCCCTCTCGCGAAGTGAAACCGGGTGAGATGGCAGTGGTCACCGTCGGTTACATCCATGCGGGCAATAAGAACAACATCATTCCCGACACTGCAGAGCTTGGCCTTACGATACGAACCTATAAAGCAGTGGTCAGAAAACAGGTTCTCGCCGCGATCACACGCATCACGAAAGCCGAAGCAGCTGCTGCTAATGCTCCCCACGAGCCGCTCATCGAGCATTATGAAAGTACAGACTCTGTATACAACGATCCAACGCTGGCGCAACACTTAAAGGGCGTGCTTGAAGCAGCGGTCGGCAAGAACAATGTCTCCCTTGATGAACCGATCACGGCTTCTGAAGATTTCTCGTACTTCGTCGAACAAGGCATTCCGGGTTTCTATTTCAGCCTTGGAGGTGCAGATCCCGCAAAATTCGCCGAAGCTAAGGCCTCCGGAGCTACGCTACCCTCAAACCATTCGTCCTTGTTCGCACCAGATGTTGAGCCCGCGCTGAGAATGGGAATTACAGCGGAGGTAGCGGTTCTGCACAATCTTTTGAATACTTCTCCGCAGGACATTCACAAGTTCACATCGAATGCGCGGTGATGGCCTGTACAGCGGGAACATCACTGAATTGAGATGGAGGTTTTGAAGGGCTAGACCGCAACCGTGACCGAAGTTTCCGTGCGAGTAACCGGCCGATAAAGAGTGTCTCGTTCGATCGGAACACGCCCGGCAGCGCGGATCAACCGTTCCAATTCCTGTCGGCGCATTCCCTGCGGCGTAGTCGCTCCGGCATCGTGATAGATCTTTTCCTCAATGACGGTGCCGTCCATGTCATCCGCGCCAAATCGCAATGAGATCTGCGCGATCTTCGCCGTCATCATCTGCCAGTACGACTTGATATGCGGGAAGTTGTCGAGCACCAGGCGGCTCACCGCAATCTGCTTGATATCAAGCATCCCCGTGGTCTTCGGCAAGTGCTGCAGCGGAGTGTTATCCGGATGGAAAGCGAGCGGAATGAAAGTCTGGAATCCGCCAGTCTCGTCTTGCAGATCACGCAGCTTCATCAGATGGTCGACGCGATCCTCGTCATTCTCAACGTGCCCATAAAGCATCGTCGCGTTCGATTTCAACCCAATCTGATGCGCCAGTTTCGCAGTTTCCAGCCATTGATCACCATCAATCTTATGATCGCAAATGATATGCCGCACACGATCGGCAAAAATTTCTGCTCCGCCTCCCGGTAACGAATCCACCCCCGAAGCCTTCAGTTGCTCGAGTGTTTCGCGAATCGATAGCTTGGCGCGCCGCGCAAGATACGCCACTTCCACCATCGTGAATGCCTTCAGATGGACTTGCGGGAAGCGCTTTTTCAAACCAGAGCAGAGATCGAGAAAATACTGAAACGGCAGATCCGGATGGAGGCCGCCCACGATGTGAAATTCCGTCACCGCTTCGCTGTATCCTGATGCAGCCGTCTCATAGGCCTCTTCCAGAGCCATCGTGTAAGCACCGGGCGTATCTTTCTTGCGACCAAAAGCACACAACCGGCACGCCGCCACACATACGTTCGTCGGATTGATATGCCGATTAACGTTGAAGTAAGTCTTGTCCCCGTGCATGCGTTCGCGGACAAGATTCGCCATCCAGCCAACTGCAAGAATGTCGCCTGTGCCGTACAGCGCGAGTGCATCAGCGGCATCAAGTCGAACGCCGCCGAGCACTTTTTCATGAATCGACGTTAACCGCGGGTCGTCGGTCTGAAACGGATGCGCCTGAGACGCGTTGGGAGCCATCTCTTCGATGATATCAAGAATGTCCGGTTTTTCGACCTGTGACTACTTGCCCACTACGACTCGATCTTGTACCTGGGCGTACTCGTCTTCCGAGAGAATCCGCCGTGTCACCAATTGATGAGTATTCGCATACGGGCGTTCCGCAATAATCCGGTCGGCTTTCTGCGTTGTAACGCCCGGGAGCGAGGTCAAATCGTCCTTTGTCGCTTTGTTCAGATCGACCGCTCGCTTGCTGTTTAGCCCGTCTTTTAGCCCTTGGGCGACAGCTTTTGTATCACGCTTAAGGGCGGCAGTCTCCTCAGCCGTTTTTTGTCGAATCTGATCAGGATTCTGGTTTGTACAGCCCAGAAGCAAAGCGAGGCACAGGCCTGCCAGTCCATACGTAACGCGACGCCCAGACATGCTATTCGGATGCGGTTGCAACCCTTGCGGTTGGTCTCGAACATCCCTGCCCACCATACCGCGCCAAAACCGCATCTACTTTTTCACAGCCTGGTTGCGCGCCCTCACATCATGGAGGAATGGAAGGATGAAAACGTTATTCTCAGGAATTTGTACTCTCGCGTTGCTGTGCGGGACCATGCTGGCGCAGACAACGTCTTCAGCGCCGACCAGCGCACCGCAACCCCCTCAGGCTTCCCCCAATGGACAGCCGCAATCAACCGCAACCACCCCGGGCAATAATCGCCCAACCGCAAAACAGGTGGCCCCGAACGCCTTGAACATTGCTCCCGGCAGCGTTCTCCCCGTACAACTCACGAAAACTGTTGATGCAAAAAAAGCAAAGACCGGCGATGAAGTCGTCGCAATGGTTACGCAGGACATGAAAAACAACACTGGCGACGTGATCGTACCCAAGGACACGAAAATTCTCGGACACGTAACCGAGGCGCAGGCGCGCAACAAGGAGCAGAAAGAATCGCAGTTGGGAATTGCATTTGATCATGCAGTCGTGAAGGGCAATGAAACATCGCTCCCCATGTCGATTCAAGCCATCATCGCGCCGCCTCAGCAAAACCCCGCAGCTGCCGCCGGCGGCGGCGGTACTCCGGAAGCTCCTTCGAGCCCGAGTCCAAATGCAGGAATGGCTGGAAGTCAGGCAGGAAGTTCCCCAAAAAGCACCAGCACTTCCTCACCACAGCAAAATTATCCGCAAGATAATGCTGGTGCGGGTGGTGGATCCGAACCGGCGCAGACCAGCGCCCGGCCCCCGATCACAGGCAACACGCAAGGCGTCGTCGGAATGGAAAACGTAAAGCTCGAAAGCAATGCCCAGAACAACGCTCAGGGTTCGCTCGTGACCTCAGAGAAGAATAACGTAAAGATCGAAAAGGGCACGATGATGTTGCTGAAGGTCAATCAATAACCGGCAACAGGCAAGTTCTCAGTCATGCGCCCGTCTGCAGCTTCTTTTTGGCGAGTGGACGGGCGAATGCATTTGTTGGATTGTGAACATTGATGTCCAACACCTTGTGGTAGTAATCCTTCGCCTGAGCCTCATCCCCGGACTTCTCGTACGCCTGCGCGAGCATCACCAGAATAAACGGATCGCGCTGGTCAGCCTTCTGGAACTCGCTGACGGCCGTCTTGTAGTCGCCGCCGTAAAAGGCGACATACCCGACTAGATACGGATAGAAGCGCATTTGATCAGGATTGTTAGCCTTGTCGAGCGCGGGCTTTGCCGCCCGAACATGTTGTTGCGCTTCTTCGATATTTCCGCGACGAGCTGCTACACGGGCCTGCGCACTCTCCCAGCGAAATAACCATAAATTTTTGTCCGCGTCCGAGAGATCGGCCTTGCGCGAGACCGTGTCGTATCCCATCTTGTACCACTTGAAGGCATGATCCGGATCGCCGAGTTCCAGATAAATGCGGGCCAGCTCATTGCAAGCTTCCCCAGCGGCGACTACGTCACCTTTTGCCAATCGTGCATTGAAAACCTGCATCTCGGGCTCAGCCGCTTTAAACGCGTCGCCCTGAAATGCGTACGAGAAAGTGAGTGAGCGCAGCGCTTGCTCTTTCGACTCTGCTGGCGCAATCTCAACAGCTTTGTTGAAATGTTCTTGCGCCTTCGCGTATTCACCCTTCAGGTCAAGCGCGATCCCCGACTCGAGTTGTGCCTGATACGAGTTCGGATCTCTCCCCAGCGCCTGCTCATAGAGCGCAAGCGCGTCGTCCTGCTTACCTTCACGACTCAATTTCAGTCCGCGCTGTACTGGGTCCGCAGCGCTGCCCGGTGCGGGTGCTGGCTGAGTCGCGTCCTGGCCTAGGCAAACAACCGCGATGAAAACTAACGAGAAGAGCAGAATGAATACACGAGATCGCATGGATGCCTCCAGTTGCGCCACAAATTATGACATGTGTCTGTGCAGGAAAGGTCAGGATTACTTCCGAAGCAGCAAATCCGCCGCCACGAAGACAAAGAACAGCACTGAGATCACGCCATTCATCGTGAAGAACGCGGCATTTAACTTGGAAAGATCATAGGCCTTCACAAGAGAATGCTCGTACGCGAGCAAGAGGATCACCGCCAAGATTCCCACCGCAGTCAGTTTTCCCAGTCCAAAAGCAAGAAACAACGCAACCAGAAGCCCCACCATGATCAGGTGAAACGCGCGCGCGATCCATAAAGCCGCACGGATCCCGAAATAACGGGGCACGGAATGCAACCCGGCTTCTCGGTCAAAATCGAAATCCTGGCAGGCATACAGCACATCGAAACCGCCAACCCAGAACGTAACTGCTGCGGTAAGCAACAAAATGCGCGGATCGAGCGAACCCCGCACCGCAATCCATGCTGCAGAAGGCGCGATACCCAACGCAAATCCCAGCACAAGGTGGGACCATCGCGTCACCCGCTTGGTGTACGAATAAAGGAGAAGTACAGCAAGCGCGACCGGCGACAGCAATAATGCCAGCCGGTTCAACTGGCTCGCAGCCAGGATGAAAACCAAACTCGAAAGAATCACGAAGCTGACAACGAACGCGGGCGACAGATGTCCCGCTGGCAAGGCTCGCGTGCTGGTTCGAGGATTCGCGCCGTCAATTGAAGCGTCGGCCCATCGGTTAAACGCCATTGCCGCCGAACGGGCCGCAACCATAGCAACGATGATCCAAACCAGCTGATGCGCGGTCGGGAATCCTCCGGCTGCGAGCATTGCTCCGCATAGAGCAAAAGGTAGCGCAAAAATCGAATGCTCCCATTTGATCATCTCCAGCGTTACGCGCAAATTGTGCAGGATGGGCACGAATTCGATTGTAATGCAGAGGGAGAACGTCAGTTCTCGCGAGCGACCTTAGTCCCTGACGGCCAGTTCTAGTTAATCGAGTCCGACACCAATGGCACGAACCGGCAGAGTTCCCGCATTCTCGTGATGACTCGCCCATCTTCTTTGTAGATGAATTGCAATTGCTGCGACTCCCCCTCGCCAATAGGAATAATCATTCGCCCTTTCTCGGCAAGTTGCTCGATCAACTCTGGGGGAAGTCTCGGGGACGCCGCCGACACGATAACTGCATCGTAAGGCGCAAGTTCCACCAGCCCGCGACTGCCATCACCTACGATAACTTTGGCATTCGAGTATCCGAGCTTCGCAAGCAGTTGGGAGGCATGCTCAGCAAGCAATGAATGCCGCTCAATCGAGATCACTTCAGAGACCAATTCCGCAAGCAGCGCCGTGACGTAGCCCGATCCAGTTCCCACCTCCAAAACCTTATCTCCGGGCGACAGCGTCAGCGCTTCCAACATCAGCGCGACGATGTAGGGCTGCGAAATGGTTTGTTCTTCGCCGATCGGCAGCGGATGATCCTCATAAGCCTGATCGCGAAAACGTTCTGGAGCAAACTCGTGCCGAGGAACGCGGAGCATGGCCTGAAGGACCCGTTCGTCGGCAATGCCACGAAGACGCAATTGCGTCTCGACCATCTGCTGCCGCAGGCTGGTGTAGACATCAGTATTGACAGGAAAACGCACCGGTAGGCTACCTGGCCGTATTCTATTTCTTGCGCTGCCGGATGCGCACGTCAAAGCTTACGACGCCGTTCTGGTCGCGCGTCCCTTGCACCGAAAGATTGCGATTGAAATAGTATTCGCCCTGGATAATCTGCTGTGAACTCTGTGAAACGTTCGTGCTGTAGCTGAGTGAAAGGTTGTTGGCGAATTCCTGCTCGATCGTAATCTGCGGGCCACGGGCAGTTGGGTTCGTTTCCGTCGTCAGTCCCTGAGGATCAATTTTGATCCGGCTCACTCCGAACAGTTTCTGCATGCGATTGCTCACCACAGAGTTGATCGCCTGATTGATGATCAGATTTGTCGCTTCATCGTTGAAAAGCGTCTGCCCTGACTGCTGTTGCAACTGTTCGGATTCTTCACTGGTGCGTCCCAGCGCAAGCAGCGCGATGATGTCAGACTTCGGCAGCGGCGGTTCCGAGCGGTAATTCACGTTTAGCCGGTCCGGCGTTCCGGTGACAGTTACATCAAGATCGTAGTTGCGCACGTGGGTCGTGGCCTGCAAGTTCACCTGCGGCTCAATCGCAACCGGATTCGCAAACGTAACGTCGCCTCGCTCCAGGCGAAACTTGATCCCGTTAAATGTCGCATCACCTTCCAGAATGTCCGCGCGGCCCAGAACGCTCGGCCTGGCCACCGAGCCCCTCACCCGCAGATCCGCGTCGCCCGATAAACGTGCCACGGTGGTCTTCATCTGCAGTTCTGGAGCCGTCCGGACAGAAACATCAAGCTTGATGTTGTACATCGGTGAATTTGCCGCGGTCACCGACGCGGTTTGCCGGCTCCGCTCTAGGTAAGAACCAAAGTCAAAACCAGGAGTCACTGACAACTTCGTCACCAGGACATCGCCCGAAACCAGCGAAGCCGACTTCGTTCCGACCCAATGTAGTTCCGCGTTCGCAGTAGAACTCACACCTGGGGGATAGCGAAGTCTGACCTCTTTGCCCACCGCAGTCAGATTGAAGTTAAGTTGCCCGTTGTAGTTGCTGGCATCGCCTTTCAGGTCCAGGCTTCCCCCACCGGTATGCGCCGTAAGCTGATCGATGTGGAGACGATCTCGCGTGAACGTGATTGAACCAGTAATGTCACTCAAGCCGCTGGGCAATCCCGCGTAGTTTGCGGTTCCATTCTCGATTTGAATTGTCCCCTGAGGTAGCGGATCTTTCACAGTGCCGCCCATCGTGCTATGCACCGTCATCTGTCCCGTTGCTGTCAAATTGGGATCGACGCCGTCGAAGATGCGCATATCGGCGAAGCCATCAGCGGTGAAGTCGAGACGCCTGCCCTCTGCGTAATAAATCGACCCATGGCCCGTAATGTCGGTGCCGTCGCCCACGAGATGCGCCGGGCCGATCTGCAATACTCGGTCGGCGTAGACGAAGCTCGCGGGACCTTGATTGTGTACCTTCGCGTACTCAACCTCAATGTTCATATCGCTGGCCGTGCCGCTCAGTTTCCATTGTTGCGGATACCGCAGCGGCCCCTGCATCGTCATCACGCCGGTGACCGAGGAATGGCCGGTCAGCTGTTGCCCCAAATAAGCCCGCCACAAAGGATCCAGGTCGAGATTTTTCGTCTGGGCCGAGACGGTCGCGGGAAAATCGCCATGCATGCCGACGCTTCCATCCACCAGCAGGCTCCCCTTGATAAACGTGGAATGTCCGCTGAACTCTAGCTGGTCTTCCTTGCTCACCGCCCGCAATTCCATGCCCCCGGACAATTCACGATCAAACCTCAAGTCGCGTAGATGGACGCGTGCGTCAATCGACGGATGTGCAATTGCTCCTGAAGCCTGCAACGTGAAGTCCGCTCGTCCATCGATGGGGAGTTCGTCGAGATGGATCTGCGTCACCCGCGACAAGTCGAAATTCTTCCCCGCCAGATCGAGACGAAATTGCTTACTCGCTGGAGAGTAGGAAGCATCTCCGGATACTTCAGCATCCTGGTGAGTTAGTTCAATATTGTTGAGAGCCGTACCGTCCGCCGCGATGTGAAGGTCCGCTTCGAAATCCTCAATCGCCTCGCCGTATGCCGATCCATCCGCGGCGTGGATATGTCCCTGCGCCTGTGGACGTGCTCTCGTTCCCGTGATTTGCAAATTTACATCGGCGGTCCCCGAAATCGGATAATCATAACCCGCAAGGGCCGCCGTCGATGCCACGTCTACGTTATGTAGTGACACTCGCGCGGTGTACGGGCTGTTGGCGGTGAACTGGCCCTTCTGGAGCGTGGCGTCCACATCGAAATCCGCACTCGTGTCTCCCCGCCGCAGGCTCCCACCTCTAATGGAAACTTCACGCGAAGAAAACTGGATGTTTGCCGCGAGCGAATCCCAGTGAACGGGCTTGGCAGGAGTCCGCGAAGTGGCTGGAACCGTGAACTCGAAATCTTGCGCGACGAGTGTGCCAGATAGACTTGGGGACGAGAAGGTTCCAACGGCCGATCCGTTCAGTGTGGCGTTCCCATCCACACGGAACGGCAAATCGGTTGGGCCGCCCAATGCCTTCACCAACGGACGCCACTCTTCCAGGTTGGAGGTTGAGATCGAAAATCTCAATCTCGACGAGGCCGCCAGAATTCCATCGGCCGTTACTTTGGAGGATGGAGTCGTCAAATTGAATTGGGATAATTCCAGCGAATCGCTGCTCCTTCGGTATTTCCCTTGAATGTGTGCCGTTACTGGGAGTTCCCGCGGGTTCGAACGATTTGGTGGGGCTACATCGAATGTGAAACCAATATCGGCATTTGCCGGCGTTCCCTTCCAGGCCGCATCCACGTTCCCATCCGTCGACCCCGCCGGATGAAATCCATTGAGCGGATGCGCGGGAACATCAAGTGCCATCGCAGTCTCAGCTACTGAAACATCCCTTAGCCGGAGATGAACCGCGCCGCTTTGCACTCCAGGCGACTTCGGCTTTTCCCCTCTTTTCGGCACAGGCCTCGCTACCCCAATCACTGGGAGTTCTTCCCTTTTCGACTTTGCTTTTTCCGCTACTGGCGGAGGAATGCTGTGCAGCCAGTTATCAACCTGGGCATCGCCAGTAATAGCTCCGCCCAGTGCCTTCGTCTGCAATTTTTGGATCTTCATCTGATCATTCGTCAGTGAATAATCAGCCGAGCCATTGACCTTGCTCACAACAAACTGTTCGCCGTGCCACCCCAAATCGTGCAAGGCAAGTGCCCCAGAAGCGGCGAAGTCAGACAAAGACCAGTGTCCATTGCCTTTGACATCGGCAACACCTTCGCGCAATTCTTGGCGGCGCAAAGTAGCGGCGGCTTCCTCCAGGTTCACATGACCCTCATAGCTGCCATCGATGCGCGGATGCTGGAAATCGCTAATCCTGCCGCTCGCCTGCACAGAAGATCTGCCTGAGTCCCATTTCAGCGACTTGATCTCGGCGAACGTGGACGCCAGACTGAAATCAATCGACGTCATCCAAGAAAACGGCCGCAGATCCTGCACCGCCGTATCGACCTTCCCAAGCCAGAGACGGCCTTCATATCTTCCGCGCAGAAAGGCATAGTCCATCTGCAGATTCGTATCGTTCACCGCCAAGTCGAGCGGAATCTTTTGATCGCCCCACAGCAACTCACCATTTCGAATCAAAAGATGATCGATCGAAAGGTCAAATAGTCGCTGCAGTTGTTCTGCTCCGCTGCCCGCTGGCATTACGCGGACTGCAGGAATGTTCGTTGTGGCCCCATCGCGACCAATGACGATATGAACTATGGGATGTTCAAGAACCAGCGAGTAAAAACCGAACTCGGTCTTGAGAAAGGAGATGATTTTTAGCTGGGCGACCAGGCTATCGGCATGCGCCAGCGGTACATCAGTCGGTGCCTCTTTACCATGTACCGTGATGTTCCGAACTTCGACCTGCAAGTGAAACGGGACAACATGGAAACTACCGACTTCCGCACGGCCACCGGTAGCGCGTTCGATCTCGGCCACCATCCGCCGACGTACATAGTTCTGAAAGGATTGTGTGGTTGTATACCAGAGAAAAGCAATGATGCCGATGAGCGCCACACCGGCAGACGCCAACACAATCTTCCACCAGCGCCGCGTCTTGGCGGCAGATTGGCTCACCGGCTCTGAACTCCCTCGCCGGGAGAACCCTCCATTCCCGGTACGCTGACCTTGCTTTCGGAACGCAGAGACTGCAGCCAGGAAACCATCAGTTCGCTCACTTTTTCCTGAGTCAACAGTTCGCGAATTTTCGCAGACACGTCGGCGAGTGGAACTTCCTGCTCGCCGGATTCTTTCAACCGCGGGACAAACTTATCCCGGTAATAAGTTTCCACGCTCTTGGAGTCGATCTGAACGGCGGGACGAAGATGCGCATCCACAAGCCGCATCAGATCGATTTGCTCCCGCACGTGCTGCAATAAAGCGCTGTCAGTCAGGTTGTACTTCGCCAGCACAGACTGCCAACCTTCATCCGTACTCGCTTCCGGATACAACTTGCGCGCCGCGGCGACTTCTGCAGCTGCTTCCTCTTCTGTAGCGTGTTGGAACGAAGCAGCCTTCATTTGCTCATCTAACAATTCCTGATCGATCAGCCGATCCAACACGGCCCGCCGCTCTCCGTCATTGAAATCACTGAGCGTGCGTGCGCTCAACAAAGCTTCATATCGAAGCGCATCGTTCCAGTCGCTCTGTAGGATGATGTGTCCGTTGACGGTCGCGACGATGCGGTCAATTACCTCTGCGCGCGCGGAAGATGACCCCATTCCCAACAGGAATAGCAGCGCGACAGCGAATATATTTCGGCGAAAACTCTGCATTAAAATGGCTGACCTATACTGAAAAATACGTTGAAATGCCGCAGGTGTTGCGTCTCGAGTATGGAAACCGGCGGATTCGATCCTGGAACCGCAACCAACTGAAAATACTGGGTTGGGTTCAGATTGTATCCAAAGTCGAAGCGCAAAGGTCCGATCGGTGTTTTGTATCTTACGCCAACCCCGACCGCGTGCGAAGTGTAATCATAGCCTTTGTTATTGAACTCCGTACACTCCGGAGAGGTCAGTGTACCAGTGGCCAGACACCATTGGGGACTTGCCTGATGCCAGCGCAGTAGTCCCTTCACCATGTCGTGCGGCGCAGTGAAGACGTTGCCCATATCGTGAAACACGGCAAACCCAAATCCATCCCCAAGCAAGGGCAACGATACCTGCGGGAAGCGCAACTCCAGATTGTTGACGAATAGCGCCGTTCCGCCCACCGGAAATCCTGAACTCGGATCGCGTGGTCCTGCCTGATTTAACCCGAATCCGCGATGAGAGTTTCCGCCTCCCGCAAAGAACTGTTCCGACAAAGGAATGGTCGCGATGTTCGTACAAGTTACCTGACCGTTTGTTAAAGGGCATGACCCAGGAGGCAATATCTTGGTCCCTTGAAAAGGCTGCTGAAGCCCAATACTCGTGGAACGGGCAAATACGAATTGCCGGTTCCTTTTCCCCTTGGGACCGAACGTATAGTAAGTGGAATACTGCCCAAGGGCCCTCCCGAAATTCGTCGGCAGGCTCTCCGTAGATGTGTCCGACCGCGAACCGAAAAAGCTGGACGCCAGGAATGCATCGAGCGTGAAGTAGTCCCCTTTCGTGCTCTCCAACGGATTGTCGCGCCTGTCGTGAATGAAGGTAAAGCCAGGTCCGCCTATACGTGCCGGAAGGGACAAAACTGCAATTTCACCGGGCGAAAAATTCTCCGCAAAGTTGCTTGCCTTCACTAATCGATAGTCGAACCGGTAGGTGATCGAATCTGGTCCCGGACGCGTTCCGGGCTCCCGCCCCGTGCTTCCAAACTGCTGCCGCAAGTCGATCTTCCCTTCCAACCGTTGGGAAGTAAAGGTCGCCACATCCAGGCTGTTATCGTAAAAAACGGTATAAATCAGCTTGAACCGGTCACTATCGAGCAGCTTCGGGACTTCATAACTCAACAACCCTCTCTGCTGCAGACGCCCCACGTGCGACTGAAAAGTAATCGTCTGATCGCGGCCCGCAAAGTTTAGGCGGGTCACGTCGAACTCCACGCGTGGACTCACTCCAGTCTTCCCCTGCGGAGCCTGCGATCCAGAAGGCAGTCCCGTTTCAAACTCCAATCCCCCGCCATACGTGAATGTATACCTCTTGGCCTCACGAACCTGCACCAGCACGTTCTTCTGCGGATCCGCTCCCTCTGGATTTTGCACCGCCGTATCCACCTGGCTGAAGATGCCCAAGTCGTAGAGTCGCGTTTGAGTATTCAGCAGATCCTGCTGGCTAAGCGCGTCCCCGGGTGCTACCTGCAATTCGCGCTGCACAACGAAACTCCGTGTGTGCTCGGTTCCACCGACCATCACTCGATCCACCGTGAATTCCTCGCCTTCCTGGATCGTGAAGGTGACGTCCTCCCGATTCGGCTCGGAGGATGGATTGGTCGCGATCTCCAGCGCTGCATTCGGAAATCCATGATCGAAGTAATAGCTAAGGATTCGCTCGCGATCGTTGGCTAGGTCCTGTTCCGAATAAGGCTGATTCGGCTGTGTGGTGAGTTCGGGAAGGTCGCTGGTTTTCACCTTCTGGTTCCCCGTAATGTGCACTGTCCCAACTTGCGTTCGCAGTCCTTCATTAATCCGAATGTGCACTGCCAGCTTGTTCCGGTCGCCGTCATAGTTGTCATCGACGCTGGTTTCAATTTTGACCGCCCGAAAACCGTTCGATCGATAGAGTCCTTCCAGCGTCGCCACATCACTCCTCAGAAGTGCTTCGCTATAGCGGCCATGACTCAGAAGCCGGGTTGCAGGTTGAACTTGAAGATAGGAACGCAACGTCTGGGTATCCAGAAAGTTCTTGTTTCCCGTGATCTCAACCAGGACCAGCTTGTGCAGTGGGCCGGGGTCGATCATGTAAATCACCCGGGATATATTCGGAGCCATTTCTTTCTTGATGTCGATCGTCGCGCCGAAGCGGCCCTTTGTCTGAATGTAATTCAGCAAGTTCCGCTTGCCCTCATTTAGCAAGTCATCATCCACAGCGTTTTCTTCATAGACGGGGATTTCTCTCTTCAGAACACCCTTACTGATGTGAAAACCCTCCGCGCTGATCAAAACGACCGGCCCTGGATCAATCTGAAAGGTAAAATCGACGGCATTGGTTTCCGGACGGTAAGTCTGCTCCGCGATCGAGACCTGGGCAAGCGCTCGCTTCTGCTTCTGAAACTTTTTCCGCAGCCGCTGCAATGAGTTGTTGACGCGCGCCGACGTAATGCGGTCCCCCGGGCTCATGTGGACGATTTTCTGCACCTCTGCCGGTGAGAGTTTCGAACTCCCCGTAACCTTAACTTCGCCGACGTGCGCTGGTGCTCCTGCGTCGATGTGAAACAAAATGTCCACCTGCTGGGTCGTCGGATTCGAGGTGCTCTCCGCCGTCACTTTCGCCTTGTAATAGCCATTCTCCTGCATGATTTGGTGGACGTTTCCGATCGCGCGATCCAGCTTTTCCTGGCTGTACGTCTCGCCCAGCTGGAATTTCGACGCGTTCACCACCTGATTCGCATTTGGCCGATTGGGAGCTCCCTCCACGTCAATAGCACCCACAAAGAAATTAGGTGACGTGACAAAACTCAACGCCACTCCATCTCCTGACGGGCTGACCTCGGCCTGGATATCGGCGAATCGTCCGGTTGCAAACAGTATCTTGATACTGTCCCGAACCTGGTCCTTCTTGAGCGGCGTATCAACTTTCACAGGAATGAGGCCAAGCAGATGCGCGCGATCCCGCTCTGCGACGCCTGGAAGTTCAATCGCCCGCACCATCTTCCCTTCGTATGCCGTCGAAGGTGCGGAAGTCTGTTGGGGAGAGTTGCCCGCCGACCCGGTGTGACTTGACGAAAGAAGCGCTTTTGCACTTGCCGAGCGGACACCGATTCCTGACGGAACCGCGAAAATCCACAATAAGACCGCCGCGGTCAGAAATGTCGCGTACCGTTTCGTCAAAGGTGTCCTTAAGGCTCTGCTGTCTTCGATGGGAAGCGCCCAAACTCTCGTTGTACAAAAGGCTAGCCGGCCTTGCGGCAGGAGCGCGCCCGCGGAAAGCTCTACTCGCAGTCCAGCCCCTTATAATAATGGTTTTGCTGGCCTCAACTGATGACGTCTTTGGATCAAGAACAACACGACCGTAACTCAGGGCTCGCCCCCAAGCACCCGATGCTGGATCGTTATTCTCGCCAGATCCTCTTTCACCCAATCGGCGAAGATGGCCAGAAAAAAATTGCAGCCGCCCGCGTCGCGATTGTCGGTTGCGGTGCTACCGGATCGGCCTTGGCCGCTCTTCTCGCGCGCGCAGGCGTCGGAACTCTTCGCATCATCGACCGCGATTACGTCGAGCCAAGCAATCTACAACGCCAATCCCTCTTTGACGAAGCGGACGCCGCAGAGTCCCTTCCGAAAGCAATTGCCGCTGCCCGAAAGATCGCAGCCTTTAACTCAGACATCATTGTCGAACCACACGTTGCGGACTTAGTTCCATCGAACATCCAAGCATCCCTTGAGGGAATGGATCTCATTCTCGATGGAACCGACAATTTTGAGACTCGCTACCTCCTCAATGACTATGCGGTCGACCGCTCGATCCCTTGGATATACTCCGCTGCAGTCGGAAGCTATGCCGTCACATTGAACGTGATTCCCCGTCAAACTGCGTGTCTTTCCTGCATCTTCCCGGACTCTCCTCGTGGGATAGTCGAGACATGTGAGACTTCAGGAATCCTGAATTCAGCGGTCAATCTCGTGGCATCGGTCGCCGCGACAGAAGCGCTGAAAATCCTCGTTGCCGGAATATCCGCCCCCGCCCTCAGAAAAACCCTCCTCTCCTTTGATCTCTGGACAAATGAGCATGCCGAGATCTCCGCCGCCAAGCCGCGACAGGGCTGCCGAGCCTGCGGCGAACACAATTTCATCCATCTCGCCGGAGAAGGGCGCCCGCACATCACTTTGTGCGGACGCAACTCCGTCCAGATCCACGAACGGCACCGCCCAATCGACTTTGCCGAAATGGATCGCAGGCTTCAGCCGCATGGCATCGTACGCCGCAACGACTTCGTCCTGAAATTCTGGCACGAGCCATACGAGATGACTCTCTTTCCGGACGGCCGCGCCATCATCAAAGGGACTACTGACACCGCCACTGCCCGTAGTCTTTACGCACGATTTGTGGGGAGCTAGTCGAAGCTTCTCCTCCGTTTCTCAATTCACCGTCAGCATCAGAACGCTACTCTTGCCACCGCTCGTGCAGCCGACATCTCCCGAGTTTCCGGTCGGCGTCTGCACCATGATCTTCACCACTCCCGGCCCCGAAATCACATCGTTCGTCAGCTTCACATTCATCTCTGTCGGGCTTACAACCGTCGCGCTGATTGGGATGTTGTTGACCACAACCTGAGATGAAGAAACGAACTGGCTGCCATTCACCGTCAACTTAAACCCTTGCTCGACTTCGGAGAATGTGACGGTGCTCGGAGAAAGTGATCCGATAATTGGGGCTGGCCGGGCACTTCCACACAAGGGATTGAGAGTGTTGTTGCAACCTGCAAGCAGAGCCACACCGAAACCGAGCACGCACAGAAAAGGGAGACCACTACTGCGGAAACGCATGGAGATACTCCTTCGGAATGGGGTACCCGTTTGGACGTCGCGAGCAAGGCATCCAAATACAGGCCGGACTTGTGGTGTGCTGCTGCAGGCCTGAGACCAAATACGCGCGCCCAATTCAAACGCGTGTAATTCCCTAATTCTTTAAAGCATTGGATGCTTGATGGGCACCGATCAGTCAGTCAGTCGCTCGGCCCGCCGGTGGCTGAGTTCCGCCGGATTGGTGCTTTTCAGCCACCATGCCTGACGTAGCTCGCCAGAAAGTCGGGCGAACTCTCACGCACTCTGCTAATCTGCTCGGTTCCTTAGTGAGTAGAAGCCCGAATGCCCGAAACTAGCCGCCCGGAGCCAACCCGGCTGTACCGTTGGGCAGTCCTCGTCTTCATCAGTCTGGCCCAGGCCGGGAATTACTACATTTACGACAGCATCAATGCGCTGGAACGCATTTTCATCGATCATCTCGGCTTTTCGGCCACTCAGTTCGGGTGGCTCAATGCCAGTTACAGCGTTGCAGCCGTAGCCACGCTTCTGGTCGGCGGCATCATCATCGACCGCATCGGAACCAAGAAGTCGATCCTCGTCTTTGCCGTCATTTGCCTGGTAGGAGCAGCAATCACCGCGGCGAGAGGAAGTGCCCCACTGATGATTGCCGGGCGCACCGTCTTGGGCCTGGGTGCGGAGTCGATGATCGTCGCGGTCACTACCGCGCTTGCCAAGTGGTTCAAGGGCAAGGAACTCAGCTTTGCCTTCGGCATCAACCTGACGATCGCCCGGCTCGCATCCGTCGCGGCGGACAATTCTCCCACTTGGGCCAATCGTTCTTTTTACCCGAACGGCCCCGCTGGAGAACCAAGCTGGCAAAACCCGCTGCTGATTGCGGTTGGAGCCGGAATCTTCGCAGTTGTTTGCTCCCTCATCTACTGGGCTCTGGAGAGCAGGGCGGAAAGAGCTTACGAACTCGGAAGAGCTGGAACTACAGACAAATTGGATTTTCGAGGAATCTTCCGCTTCGATGCGTCATATTGGCTGGTCGTCGGACTCTGCTTCACGTTCTATTCAGCAATCTTCCCGTTTCGTACTTTCGCGATCGACTTCTTCACCAACAAGATCCTTTCTGCCCACGGCGGCATCAGCGCTCCAGAGTCCGTCCGAGTTCTCTCTCTTGAGCTGGCTGGCCGCCTGAACAGCTTGCTTCCTTTGTCGGCAATGATTGCCACTCCCTTGTTTGGACTCTTGGTCGACCGGGTAGGCAAACGAGCCCTGTTCATGATGTTGGGTTCGCTGCTCTTGATGCCTGTCTACTTGATGATGGCCTACTCCTCAACCTCGCTTTATGTTCCCGTGTCTATGATGGGAATCGCATTCTCCCTGATTCCAGCGGTCATGTGGCCGGCTGTCGCCTACATCGTGGACCAGTCGCGCTTAGGCACCGCCTATGCCTTAATGACGTTGATTCAGCAGATCGGTTTCTTCCTGCTGAACCTCCTCATCGGCAAGGCGAACGACTTCTCCCAAGCCAGTCTGTCCAACCCTGGCGGGTATGCTCTCGGCATGTGGATTTTCTCGGTTCTGGGATTCGTCGGGATGGCTCTGTCGATCCTTCTACGCCTCCGAGAAACGGGTCCTCATCGCCACGGTCTGGAAACCATCACCACCACTTCGGCGACAACCTAGCGACGAAAAAATTACCATTTCCAGAAGAATTGGAATCTAAATTTCGTATAGGGTAATTCCAGCAACTTGCATCCGCGTCATGAGTTTGAATCACAATGGTTTCCGACGCGGAAGGCAGCGATCGGAGAATCCAAAGAACGGTAGATTTGCTCTAATTTCTTGAATACTGCAATTACTTTAGTTCTGCCGGGATTGCCCGCAAGCCATACAACGTAAAGATATTTAGCCGCATCTCACGGGGTGCGGCCGGAAAAGGCAACTTGACCGACCCAGGACAGCGACAGCCTAGCGATTCGATCGAAGCCAGTCTTATCGAGAGGGCAAAGCAGGGCGACGCCGAGGCGTTCCAATCCCTCTACGACAAGCATAAGAGGCGTGTATATTCGCTATGCTTGCGCATGACCTCGAACACTGCGGAAGCGGAGGATTTGACCCAGGAAGCATTCCTCCAGCTTTACCGTAAGATAGCGACGTTTCGGGGCGAATCGGCTTTCTCGACGTGGCTGCATCGGCTGTCCGTGAACGTGGTGTTAATGCACCTGCGTAAGAAAAGCCTTCCCTTGGTTTCCCTTGAGGAAACAACCCAAGGCGCAGGCGAAGACGATACACCGAAAAAAGATTTCGGTGCGGAAGATATGGCGTTGGCGGGGTCCATCGACCGGCTTCGATTGCAGAAAGCCGTGAACGATCTTCCCCCTGGTTATCGAACGATCTTTGTGCTTCACGATGTGGAAGGTTACGAACATAATGAGATCGCTGCAATCGTCGGCTGCTCTATTGGCAACAGCAAGTCCCAGTTGCACAAAGCGCGGATGAAGTTGCGCGACATGCTCAAAATGAGTCGTAATGAAAAAACTGAAAAAGCAGAGAAATCCTGAACGGCCTCTACAGGCAACAAAGTAAGAAACAATGCCTGAAGAGCTGTAGACGAAAAGTGAGCAGGCCGTAAGGAGCAAGCATTGATTTTGGCGGTATCCGGAAGGTAGCAGAGGCTTGGGGAGTGTTGTATGACGTGCCTTGAATTGCGGGAGAGTCTGGCAGAACACGAAGACGGCAGCCGGCCCGAACAACGCGCTCATCTTAAGAACTGTCCCGAGTGCGCCGCTCTGGTAGCCGATCTGCTCGTCATTGCTTGCGCGGCCGGCGAACTACGCGCCGAGCACGAGCCCAGTCCACGGGTTTGGAACTCCATCGAAATTGCCTTGAGAAAGGAAGGCCTGATTCGTCCGCAGAAATCAGGCCATTCCCTGTTACCTGCTTTTGGCAGTTCCTGGGGTTGGGCCCGCTGGCTCGCTCCCGCCGCAGCATTGTTCTTGATCACGGCTGGCATCTTCGTTCGCCAACACACCAACACGCAGACCGGTAGAGTCGAAAAGGGACCAGCTACAACTGCGGCACTCTCTTCTGAGGCGGCAATCGAAGGCCTCAACGATGCCGATCTCTTGGAGGCCATCGCGCAACAGACTCCTGCACTGAAAGCGGAATACACAGAAAACCTGCAGCGAGTCAACCAGTACATCGAAGATGCGAAGAATGACGTAGATGCCTATCCAAACGATGAAGAGGCTCGCCGCTCCCTGATGGCGGCGTATCAGGAAAAGGCCATGCTTTTTGAGCTGGCCTTGGACCGTTCTCTGCCATAATGGCGATGGTTCACTGCGAAGCGCTCGTGCGATCGAACGAGGATTAAAGGGAACTATGAAGGGGCGCACTACTCAAATTGCAGCAATTGGCGCGGTCATGGCCGGAATGACCGTAGCAACTCTCGCCGCTCAGACTCACAAGGACTTTCACTTTAATGTTGCGCCGAAAGCCGGTCTCACCGTCACCAACCCTTATGGTTCGGTTTCGGTGAAGCCTTCAACCGGCAATGTCGTCGTTATAAACGCGATCCTCGCCTCCGATAAGGTGGAAGTCGATAACTCTCTGGTCGGAAATCGCGTTGAAGTCCAGTCTCATTTGTTGCCCGGAGCCAACGAGCAATCGGGCCGCGTCGATTACGAGATTCTTGTCCCTGCCGACGCCAGCGTGACGTTACATTCCAGCGCGGGCTCCCTGCACGCCGAAAGACTTCACGGCGATGTCAGTCTCGAAGGTGCAGCCGCGAAAGTTGACGTGAGCGATATCAGCGATGCTCATGTCCACGTCAAAACGCTCAATGGCACTGTGACTCTCACCAATGTCAAAGACGGCCACGTCGAAGTCGACTCTCTGAGCGGCCCTGTCACCCTCAAGGGTGTGAACGGCCCCCTCGTGCAAGTAATCTCTACCAGCGGCGAAATTAAGTACATCGGCGACTTCGGTGACCATGGCGAATACCGCCTCACCAGCCACAGCGGCGATATCGAGGCCACCGTCCCTGACACCATCTCCGCGGATGTCAATGCCCGCTCGGTTCGCGGCGAGGTGCACGACGATGTGCATCTTCAGCCCAAAGAACACCCCTCCTTCGTCATGAAAGAAGGCAGTGCCTTCTGGGGTACTATGGGTCGGGCCGCAGTCTCTTCGACGGTGGTTCTCCGCAGCTTCAGTGGTAAAATTCACCTCAGAAAACGCCCTGAGAAATAACCAGAAAAAGAAGAAACTGGAGCGTCCCAGCAAGCGTTCGGCTCCCAAATCCCGCACGAGTGTGCGGTTTGAGACTGGAAAACGCTCTGCATCTCCGGTAACTGCCGTGTTTCTGGTGGGCTTCATGGGCGCTGGCAAGACCAGCGTCGGCCGAACTCTTGGGCAACGGCTGAACTGGGCCTTTGAAGATCTCGATGACCGAATCCAGCAGCGCGAGGGGCGTACGATCGCAGAGATCTTTCGCGATTCCGGAGAACTCGAGTTCCGCCGAGCGGAGCACAACGCTCTGCGGCAACTCATCTCGGAATTGCGCGGCGGGGCGGCCAAAGTCGTCGCGCTTGGCGGCGGCGCATTTGTGCAGCCGGACAACACGACTCTTTTGAAAGCATCGGGAGCAACAACGCTTTTCTTGGATGCTCCCGTGGAGGACCTCTGGAACAGGTGCTGTCAGCAGGCCACTGAAACCGGAACTGAGCGTCCACTTCTCCAGAGCCGGGGACAGTTCGACGACTTGCATCGCGCGCGGCGCAAGATTTACCTGAGAGCTTCAAAACGGATCGAAACGGGTGGCCGTTCGATCGAGGCTGTTGCCCTGGACATCATCCGCGAGCTAGGCCTGAAGAAACTCAGGGTTCGCAGCCAACAAGGAGAAATTGAGTGAAGTTGAATCGAATTGTCTTCCGAGCTGGCCTCATGGCCCTGGCTTTTTCCAGCACATTCGTCGCTCACGCGGCAGACAAAAAGGGCCAAGCCAAACCCGAGAGTAAGACCATCGACTCCGGATCTTTTGGCGTGTTCCTCAAAGGAGCGCGGGTCGCGACCGAGACCTTCCACGTACAGCAAGGCGCGAGTTCCAGCACCATCAAGTCCGAGATCAAGCAGACCTCCGGCAGCAATCCCGTCACTCAGAAGTCCGAGTTGCAGGTCTCGTCCGGAGGCGAACTTGTTCTATACGATTGGAGCCAATCTTCTGGCGGATCGCTCACCGTCCTGCCCAAAAACGAGTTCTTGATCGAGAAGATCACGACTCCCGCCTATTCCAAGGCTGCCGAGCGATCATTCCTGATGCCGAACACTTCCCCCATCCTTGACAACAACTTCTTCATCCAACGCGAGGTCCTCATCTGGCGTTATCTGTCGGCAGACTGCAAGCCGGAAGGCGCGAGTTTCAAGTGTCAGAAGGATCCTGCCGAATTTGGCGTCCTTATTCCTCAGGAGCAAACTTCCGCTCGCATTCGCCTCGAATTAGTCGGCGACGAGAAAGTATCGATCCGTGGCACTGAACGCGATCTGCTCCGTTTGAATCTAAAAGGGGAAAATTTCGAATGGTCGCTGTGGGTAGACGCCCGCGACCAGTTTAAGCTCATACGAGTTGCGATTCCTGCCGATGAGACCGAAGTAGTCC
>Ga0335085_10001807_pt1 | contig 42926 bp, 27 predicted proteins | sample Lox_Sample_45_FD_206712 | JGI IMG/M metagenome (GOLD analysis project Ga0335085, IMG submission 206712) | Soil microbial communities from Loxahatchee National Wildlife Refuge, Florida, United States - Lox_Sample_4.5 | ecosystem: Environmental > Terrestrial > Soil > Wetlands | place: USA... | reverse complement strand
CCAGGACGATGCGGCCGTATTCGGCCACGCGCGCCCGACTGGTCTTCACGCCATGTTGTTGCAGAAGTTCTGCAACTGACCTGTAGGACGCTCTTTTAGCACGCAGTTCTACGATGGAATCATGGAATGGTTTGAGGCTGTTGAATGGCACACGATGCGGATTAGGCCGGAACTCTTGAATGGCCTTGCGCAAAGATTCAAGATCGAGAGTCGGTTGTGGTGTGGTTGGTGTATTCATAATTTTTAACTGTGACGGTTGAAGGTCGGCGGTAGGAATCTCACGAGTTGCTTGCGGGATTTTGCGTGGGCTGTTGCACGGCTGTTGCACCGCCGTTGCGCGAACAGATCGTGGGTTGTCTCGCAAGTTTCCAGGCGGACGCCGCGCGCCCGACATCGGCGTAACGCCAGTTATCTTGCGAGTCGTCTCGCCGGTCATCCGGCGACAATGTGTCGGCGGCTGCCTGCCTGTTGCGCGGACATTGCGCAACTGTGACGCGAGACATCTCGCCGGATGTCTTGCCGGTTGCATCGCGGATGTTGCGCGACCATCTTGCGGGACTCCGCACAAGTTCCGGCGAGCCATTGGCGAGTCGTGAAACCTTAGCCCGGCTAAGGAGTAGGGCGTGCACCCTGTCAAGGCGGTAGCCAATAACCGTGCGACTGCACCGTGACCCAAAAATTGCTGCATCAGGTTTGACACGCTTCGTGAACGCGACTGCGCAAATTGATGATGCGATTTGTGGTGTGAAATTGAACGTGTCGGCATTCGCCTGTTTGCAGACGTGCCTGGCACAGCTTGGTTGCGGTGAGCGAAATGTCATCATGCTTAATTCGTTGTTTCGTCGTCGCCACTCCACGTCTGTTCAATCTCGATGCCGATGATTGGCGGTGGCGATTGTGTCGGTGGGTGCATTGAGAAAATGACGCCGGGAATAACCGTGGCAGAGTTTCCTTTCATCCGTTTCCGCAAGCCGCCGCTAAAAATCCAACCGATGACCGCCAGCGCCAGCCAGACGAACACCAGGTAGAGATAAACGCCGTAATCGTCAATCAGACCATCCAGTGCCCGGAAAAAGTGGTCGAGCAATTTCAGCATTTCAAGATTCGGGTTCATAATTCATTCGCCGTTTTTGTTTCGTCACTGTGGCATCCAAACCGCAGCCGTGGCGATTGCCAGCCTCGCCAGCACGTTTTTCCATCGCGGCGATCTCCAAGCTGCGCCCGCCGCGAATCCCCGGCCTGCAAGCGCGTAAAAAGCGGTTGCAGCGCGTCCAGGTGAAATGTTAGGTTCAAGGCCATAGTGATTGGTGGAGAATCAGCCCGCCGTTCTGACCAGTGCGAGAATGGCGGCTTTGATTGGAGCGGGGAGTTTTGCCCAAGCCGTGACTACTTGAGACAGTTCGGGACAGGACGCGATTGGATTTCGGGAGTCTATTCGGGAGTCTGTGTGAGATTCCCCTTTATTTACGGGCAAAACATTGGGGTTCGAATCCCCCTCTCTCCGCCAGCCCCAAAAACTATAATCGTTGCTCGCGGACGCAGTAGAATTAGCCCGAAGCACCGTGAATCGGAACGTTAATCTGGCAAAGGGAAGCATTTCTGGTTGGCCGGGCGGTAGAAAGGAAGCGTGCGGCAGCTATACCGGTTACATGGAAAACGCTGCCTGCATTTTGAACTGGGAGGTCGGGCGTCAGTGTGCTGCCGCCGCGCCGTCAACGAGGACGGTTTGACCTTCGTGGAGTTGCGTCGTCGTGCCATCCCGGTTCTTGATGGTACCGTCCCCCTGCACGCGGCTTCCGTCGTTCATGCCCATGATTTGTGCCGGCGCCAACGTAATCAGCGTGCCGGATTTTTGCACCACCACCTTGCCGTCTTTCAGGGTAACCGTGTCTTTGGAGGGAATGGAAGAGCCGTCCAATTGAAATATCTGTCCATCCGCCAGGCGCGCGTTACCGCCATTGGGATAGACGCACGAGCCGTCCGGAGAAATGCTCAAATGATTGGGGAACGTCATCGTTTTCGTAACCGTCTCGGCCTGGCCATCGCGCACCACGATCACTTTGCCCGCCTTCATGGTCACATAATCATGAACGGGCCAGAGCGAGCCGTCCTGGTTCAATAGCCAACCGTCGCTGCGCAGCACCTGTCCCTCTTCGAGTTTGCGCTCGTGTCCGTCCCCGACTTTGAAATAGCCGTTGGTATTTACCTCGACGTCGCAGGGGAGCTTGAGGTTATCCGTAAGCTCATCCAACTGCGTGCCGTGCATGGCATACACGATCTGATTCCTGACCGTGACTCCGTCCACGGACTTGTCCGTTTGGGCCTGAAGCGAAGACGTCCAGACGGCGGCGAGGAAAGCCAGGCCGAACAGCACGCGAGCGATTCGGTTTAAATTCAACAAGACGGGTTGATGGGGAGTAACGCTTGAGGCATGCGACCCTGCCCAATACGGGAAGTTCGACTTTTTCATGCGGTAGACCTTTGTGTGTGAATTAATTTACCCACTTAAATTGGTTTAACGATAGAAGACGGTTTGCTGAAAGTCAAACGGATTGTCGGTCAGAGAAGCTTCTCGATGGAACGAAAGTCCAAAGTTTAGAAATTACTGTCCAATTCTTCACCATTCCAGCGCTCAGACTTTTCAAAATGACTTCAATCGGCCGTTCGGACCAACGGCAGCGTGGTCAGGCGCAAATGTGTGGCGCCGTAAGGCACCAGCGTGACAACTTGTGGCCGCCTTGCGCCATGCAGTTCCGCAGTTTTTGGCAAGCCAACAGGTTCGCCGTAAGTTACGCCTTTCATTTCCGGTGACCAGCCGGGCAACGGGCACAACGGCAATTCCAGCCGTACCGGCGTCCGGTCTTCCAGGAACGGGTTGTCCGGCATTGCTGTTTCCACGACCCTGATCTTTTCCGGTTCGTTCTTCAGCGCCCGGCTGAAGCCGTAACGCCAGTCGCTGCGCGGCAGGAACTCGACTTCGGGGAAACCTTGAATGGTGTGGCCGCCCATGAATCGCGCGATGTCCGGCGGATCGTTGGTGTGTTCGATGCGTTCCTCGGCAATCCGGAGCGAAAATACCAGCGGCCCGCGCGTGACGCAGACACTGCGATGGTTGAACCAATCTTCAATCTGCACCGGCATCGGTATTACCAGTTCTACCACGTCGTTGTCATGGAACTCGCGGAGAATTGAGGCGAACGTCCCCGGTTTTCGCGCGGCGTTCAAGGCGGTGCCGTTCAGCTGCAGGGATGCGCTCGAACACCATTGCGGGATGCGGCACTGAAAATCGAAAGTGACCGGCCGGGCGGTTTTAAACCGGAACGAAATGCGGTCGCGGAAAGGATAATCCGTTTCTTCGGTGATGGTGACTTTCTGCCCGTTCAGTACAGTCGTCACCTCGCTCGGTCCGTAATAAACTGCCGCCAGCCCGCCGTCGTGGGCGCGCATCCACATGCGGATGACGTAATTCGGCATGGCGCGGTTGATGTTGCCCGCGCAACATTCCACGTCGTGCGCCGCGCGGTAGGTCATGCGCGTGGGCCATTTGGGAGTATGACAGTTTGTCGCCGCGATTTCCGTCTGGTTCACCGCCGAGAAATATTGGAGCTGTTTGAAATCCTTCGTGACCGCTCCCGGCAACGCGTTGAACGTCGTGCGCTCAATCAAGTCGGCGAACCGGGCCTCGCCGGTCGCCATGAAAAGGTAGCCGAGACTCCACGACCAGTCGGTGATGTCGCAGCTTTCGTGGACAGAATAGAACGCGGTCGGCGCAAGATGTTCGGCGCTGACGATCCCGCCGTCGGGCATGAGGCTGTGGTCGAGAACCTTCTGGTAGGCGCGTTCCGCCAGGTGCAAGGCCGCGCGGTCGCCGGTGTAACTGAACATCAGCGGCAGACATTTCAATTCCTCCGCCGCGGTGACGCCGTGTTCGCGGAAGGGTTCCCGGCTCCGGATTTTGGCGACCGTGCAAAACGAATTGGTGTTGGAGTTGCGCAAATAGCCGTCATAGATCTTCCGGCACAAATCCAGCAACCGCGGGTCACCGGTCAGTCCGTAAAGATAAAAGGCTTCCTCGAAATTCACGCCGTTGCGGCCGCCGGCGGCGATGGCATCGGCACTGGTCAGCAGCCAGTCTTGCATCGCCGCCTCCACGCGCGGGTCGTCGGTGGCCGAGAATTGAGCCATCAGCGCGCGTCCGACGACTGCATTCGGCCAACACCAGTGCGAGCCGCCAAAGTTGGTGCCGCTGGCGTGGGCCAGAATGTAGTTGAGATTGGCGTCGCGCCGCCGGCTGATAGCCGGGTCGTTGATGAGCCAACTCAACCGCGTGGTGGCGTCTACGAAGTAGGCTGATTGTTCGTAAGGCCACCAGGGGCTCCACCATTTGTTTTCGTACGGTGGCGGCGGGATGACGCCGGCATACATGCAGGTGTCGTATGGATACGACACGTTTTCCGGATGACCGGTCAGGCCCTGCGCCTGCCGTTCCAGCCATTGCTGAATCCAACCGCGTGGCTGGATTGAACCCACGGGCAATTCAGAGAACTCTCCGTAATACTTGACCTTGAATTGCCCCGGCGCAGCCGGTGAGGCAGGCTGAATTTGCGCCAGCCCCACACTGGCCAGCCCAAACACCAGGACGACGGCGACGAAGCCGGCGTTGAATTTCATTTTCATCTGCAAAGTTTAAATACGTGAATAATCCTTGCGGCGCTTGGAGTTGATTATATCCCCGATGAGCGGCGTGTCGAGTTATGGAATTGAGACTGCCGGACGGCAAGTCTGCCCGGCAGCGCTCGTTTCACCCAGACTCCCCCGTAAAGCCGGTGGATTCAAATCCAGTTCCATTCATCCGCGCTCAAGGCACCTGGAGAATGAAAAACTGCTGGCTGCTCGTTCCCGTCGCGTTGGTGGACGAGAAATTGCCATTGGCGTCGAAGTTTCCGTTCGTCAGCACCGTCCAACTGGCCAGCGGCAGCGCGACATTGGTCGAGGTCAACAGATGGTAAGTGCCGCCCGCTCCAACATTGTTGGTACCGCTGATGATGACCTGGCCGCTGCTGACGTTGATATTGTGGATGGTGGGCGGTGGTGGCGGAGCCGAGACATTCACATTCAGATCAATGTTTCCGCTGTTGTCCACCAGATTGCCGGCGTAACCCGACGGCAACGGGGCCAGGGAGAAACCGGCGAACGGATCAGTTCCGCTGTAGCTGATCAGATGAATGGTCGTCGGGCCGGAGACGTTGGCGACGGAATCAATTTTAATCGTCGTGCCGCTGGCCGACACGGCAGTTGCATTGACGGGGGCTGTTGTGGCATTTCCATCCACTTTCAAACGCAGTGACGCGCCGGTGAGGTTCAAGGACGTGAGCGGCACGGCGACTGTGCCGGCGTTGTTGACAACGATGAGCGCGCCGGCATTGACGTTGACGGTGCTGAGGCCGCCGCCGGCGGTAATCTTCGCCTGAACTGTGCCGTTGTTAATGTTCAGCGTGCCGGTAACCAGCGACGCGTTTGCGCCCGAAGCTGTCTGGGCCAATGTGACATTGGTGCTGATGAGCGTTGCCGTTCCGTTCACGTTTACGATGCCGGATTCGGTGGCCGTGTTGTTCGCGTGTTGGACGCCGAGCTGTAGGTTGGTCACATTCAAGGTGCCGGCGGTCAACGTCAATGTCCCTTGCGCGAAGCCGGTGTCGCTTGCCGAGGTCGAGCCTGCGCCGAGGATCATCGTGCCAACCAAGACATCCACCGTCCCGCCACTGAAATCCACCGTGCCTGAATTATAAATAGTCGTAGCAGTAGTGTCGCCATTAACATTTCCAATGTTCCAAGCGGTCACCCCGCTGGCGGGGCCATTGGTATTGCGAATGTAAACGGCCGGATTGGCATTGGTGAAAATAGGATTAAAACGAACTAGGGCATTCGTCGCCCGTCGGTTACCGACATTCATGCTATCAAAATAAAGGGAGTTGGTTAAACCCAGATTCAGTGTGTTGCCGGGCAAGGTATTGGGGCCGCCACTGCTGTCGCCGACCACAAACACACCGGAAGTTACTCTCAACAAGGTAATGATGTTGGTCCTCGCCAGACTCACGCGCGCGGTGCAATTGCTTTGGGCCGCGCCGGTGCCGCCCTGCCCGACGGTCATTTTGCCGACCCTGGCGATGAAGGTGCCGAGGCCGGACATGTCCAGAACCGTCTGTTCCGGAGCCGCCGGAACAGCGCATTGACGGACTTGAAAATTGAGCGCGTTGGCCAAGCCGCTGCCTTGGGGATTGCCCAAAACAAGGAGCGTTCCATTGGCACCCGTAATGGTGTTGGTGACCTGCATATTGAAGACGTTGTCATTGAGGGTGCCAAGGCCAGCGCCAGCATAATATCCGCCAACTGTGAACGCTTGTGTGCCGTTAGCGGTTGCCCCGTTCGTAACCGTCACGGTCACGCCATCTTGGATCCAGGTCGTGTGATAACCACTGTTGTTCGTGGAGTAGGACAGTTGTCCAATTGTGACATTGGTGGCGACGATGTTGTTGGTGACCAATGTGGTGGTCGCTCCCGGGTTGGCAAATACCGCGACGCTGCCCAGCCCGGGCGTATTGCCCGTCCAATTGACGGCATCGGCCCAGAACATGTCGTTGGAGCCACCGCCGCCGGACCAGACCCCAGTGCCAACAATGCCACCGGAGGTGCCTGTGACAAAGTTCCAAGAATTCGTCACGTTGACGCCCGCGCTGTCGGTGAAGATGGCCGTGACTGTGTTGCTCGCACTGGCCAGCAGGTTATTGGTCGGCGACCAGGAGACGGTGACGCCCGCCGTGTTGCTGCTTATCACCAAACGGCTTGTTAAATTGTTTGTGATTGTCACGCTGTTTGTCGTCATGTTCAAAAACACCTGGAGGTTGTTCGTCGTGGCGGTGGTTTGCCGGTTGGCTATCGCAAAGGTAATCGGGGTGGTCAGCGAGACCCCCGTGGCGTTCGGAGTGGGCGAGCCCGTGGCGATATACGGTCGGAGAGTCGTGTCATTGGTGACCGCCACGGCGACGAGGTATTCAAGATTGTAAACCCGGCTGGCGACGGCGGTTTCACGCAGCGTGTTCACTCCGGAAAGCGGTACTACCACGGTGTTGCCAAAGAAATCGGCCAGCGGCATCAATTGGCCGCTATAAACCTTGCTGCCACCCGTGACCGGGACGTTTACCCGGCCCAGAGGAATCATCGGCTGGTTGGTGGTGGTGGCGGTGGCGGTGGCCAGCCTTTCGATTTCAAATTGTCCACCGCCGGCACTGGCTGCCCGCGCATAAATGCTGTAGTTGGTTGCCGGGAACGTGCGAGAGTAATTTTCCCAGTTGCCGGTGTCCGTAAAACCGATGTTGTAAGCGGTATAACCGTGAGCCCGCAGATTGGCGTGGTCAATCGGGTCGCCCGTGGCGTCGGTATTCAGTTGCAGGATTTGCGGCAGGTCACCCGGGCGATAGCCGGCGGTGTTATTGGTGCCGGTCAGGTCAGAGATCGAGTAATCAGTGCTGTTGTTTCCAAGCAGTCCGGCGTAAGCGTTGCTCGGCGTGAAGGCGTCAATGAATTGGCCGTTGCCATAATTGTAATCGTAGGCATCAATGTAAAGGTCGCTCGCAAGGAAAGTGTTGAACGTATAATTGTTGCTCACGACGTTGCCGTTGGCGTCCTGGGCGGCGATGGTATAAGTGTAGAACGTGTCCGGTGCCAAAGTGGCTGCGCAGACGGCCAGCAGTTGGTTGGTGGGGCCAGCCGTGTTGAAAGAGAGGGACGAGCCGGGTTGCTGAATGCCGTTCAAATAAACGCTGACCGAGTTGCTGGACACCGTGGAATTGAACGAATCCACCTCGAAAGAAAGGTTGGTCGGGCCGGCGCTGACATAAAGCGAGCCGTCCTGCGGCTGGAGATTGGAGATTGTCGGCGGGACCCGGGGGACGGCGATTTGCATCCGGTTGTAAACCTGGTCACCGGTGGTTTCATAGCAAAACAGCGCGGCGCTGTCCACGGTTCCGGAGCTGATGAAGACGCTGTTCGTCGTAAAAATCGTCCGGTTCTGAACGCAATCCTTCAATACCAGATGGTAGGAAAGTCCGTCCGGACCCGGAGTAACTTCCGCCTCGATCGCATTGGTGATGTTGTTCCGGCCCAGGTCGCTGAAGGAGGTGCCCGGCACGGATTGCACGCCGTTGCCGTCCCAGAAATAAAGCGTGGATGGAGCCGCGCCATCGAGGAAGTAGAAATAGAGCAGCGCGCCCGTCTGAAAATCCAGGACGCTGTTGGTGGCATTACCATTGCGCAAGGTGAACCCGCACCAGCCATGAACGGGACCGCTGTTAAGGGTGGTGGTGACGCCGGCGCCGCGCGAACCCCACTGGAGTTTGAACGTGTTGGTCCCCAGCGAACTGGCAAAGCCTCGATACGCGGTCGTTTCGTTAATGTCCGTAGGTCCATTCGCAAAAACGCCCCACACGCAGGTATAGTTGGTACCGAGAGCGTTGGTGAGGGAGGCGATGACGAATGTGGGATTATTGGCCGTCGTAATATACGTCCCGTGAAAGTCGGGGCCGTTGGTGACGATGGTCCATGGTGTGAAACCAAAGCCCTGGTTCGCGCCGTTGGTCCAGTTGGCGGTTACCAGATAATTCCCGGCGTCATCATAAGCGAGGAGTTGCGCGCAGACGGAGCCGGCGAAGGCAAGCAACAGAGCGGCAATGACAATGGGAAACAACAGCAAGCACTTGGCTGATTTCATGATCGGTTGTGGGTTAATGATTTTTTCATCATAAACCGGCCTGGAAACCTGACCAGCCCCCAAAAACTGTGGTAATTGATTTTTTCGTGGCCATAAAAAGACCGCTTGTTTCATACTCGCCGCGTGCAGTGCCTTACGAGATTTTTCCTTGGTTGGTTTGCGTTGTTCCTTTGTGGGGCGACGCCATTCCTGGCGTCTGCTGATGAAGATGATACCGCCAACCAGGATTACATCATCAAAGTGTGGGGTGCGGATGATGGGTTGACTGAAGGTTCAGTCACAGATGTGGCGCAAACGTCAGAAGGCTATTTGTGGGTGGGCACCCTGTTTGGCAGTGTGCTGCGATTCGACGGTACCCGGTTCGTGAGATATAATTCCGCCAACACACCGGAGTTCTCATTGAAATGGGGTGTTCCGCGTCTGATGGTGGACCAGGGCGGCACGCTCTGGATCAGTATGCGCGACGGAGGTATGACCACGTGGGACCAACACGGTTTTCGTTCGGTATTCGCCAGCACCAACCAGCCGGACCGCATGTTGTGGTCCGCCCCGGGGAGAGTCATTTTTGTTTATGACAACGGTCAATTGCTGTCCGGTCACCAGCAAGGCGAACAATGGAACTGGGAAACGGTGACGCTCCCGGACGCACTTTCCCAGAACCAATGCTGCGCCGACACCGCCGGCCGCATCTGGTATCTGCGAGGTCCACGCGAGATGGGGATCTGGAGTGACCAGGGAACCCAAACCTTCGCATCACCGCCTGGGCTGGACGGCGGCCAAATTCAGGTGCTGACCGCGGATGCGCAGGGCCACATCTGGATCGGGACGGACTGGTCTCTGGCGATATGGCAAACCAATCATTTTGTTACGATGACGCCGACCAACGGCGAGCCGGAACTGAACGTGAAACGAATTGCTTCCTCCGGTGGCGGGAGCCTTTGGGTGGAAGCCGACGGGCGGATGCGGCGATGCATCGGGCGACGATGGCTGGCCGAAAGCGACGGTTGGAGCCGCACCCTCGGCAAGCGAATTTCGCTGCGGTTTCTGCACGGCGACGCCGAGGGAGGGTTGTGGTCGAGTGCCGGTGATTTGGGACTGATACACGTGTCGGCCGACGGCGGCTTCCAGCGGTTGACGACGCGCGATGGTTTACCCAGCAACACGATCCATTTCGCCTATCAGGACCGGGACGGCAACATTTGGACCGGCTATGAACGGGGCGAACTGGTGCAGGTGCGGCGCCGGCTGTTTCGGGCCATCGGAAAGGAAGAAGGATTGGGCGACAGCCTGATCAACACCGTATGTCAGGACTCACAGGGCGTGGTCTGGATCGGTACTCATAGCGGCGCCGTGAATTGTTACGAGAATGGCGTCTGCACGAATGTCCCCCTGTTGGAATCCGGGCGGGCGCAGGACAGTTGCGTCGCTGCCGACGCGCAGGGGCGGGTTTGGATTGGCGCGCAGGGAATCGGGTTGTTGATGTCCAAAGGCGGGCAAATGCAGCGGATTGCCTCGCAGACAGAACTGCAAGGCTATCCGCGCCTGTTGTTGCCGGGTCGCGATGGCCGGCTTTGGGTGGGCACACTTTGGTCAATCATTTACATCACCAACGGGAATCCGAACGCTCAACTGAATTTTGCATACGCGGCCCAAACCGTGGGGGGTCACCCGACGGCGTTGGCGGAGGCGGCTGAGGGCACGATTTGGGCGGGCACGCTCGCCGGCGTTCTGCTGCGCTGGGACGGCAAACAATTTGTCCCGGTGGAACCGCCGAACCGGAGTTCGCTGGGCCGGATCTGGGCGTTGTGCCCCGCGCCCGATGGCAGCTTGTGGGCGGGAACGGAGGAGGGTGGATTGCTTCACTGGAGCGACGGCCGATTCCATCGTTACACCATGGAGGACGGTCTGCCTTCGGACAGCATCGTGCAAATTCTGGGTGATGCTCAGGGCAATTTGTGGCTGGGAACACGCGCCGGCATCGCCCGCATCCTCGGCCCGTCGCTGGTCCGGTTCGAGCGCGGCGAGTTGGACGAACTGCCGGTGAGCGTTTATGGAAGGTCGGATGGTTTGCTGACGATTGGCAGCGCCATCATTTACCAGCCGAATTGCTGGCGCGGCCGGGATGGCACCTTGTTTTTTGCCATGGCCAACAGCGTGGCCGAAGTCAATCCGGGCCAAGTGCATATCAATTCTTCTCTGCCGGTGGTAACCCTCGAAGAACTGTGGGCGGATGACCGAAGGGTGTGGCCGGAGCGCGCGGGCGCAATTCTGGCTGCCGCCAAAACCACCGGAAAAGAAAACGAGCCGACCGCTGTGCCGGAAATCAAAGTGGCTCCCGGTCGCGGCGACCTCGAATTTCATTACACCGGATTGGCCCTCGGCTCGCCCTCGCACGTTCAATTCAAATACAAACTCGAGGGCCTGGAAAGCGCCTGGAACCGCGCCGGCAGCGAGCGCAAGGCTATCTATCGCCATGTGCCGCCGGGCGAATACACTTTTCGCGTCATCGCCTGTAACAGCGACGGCGTTTGCAGCCCGGCGGGCGATCTGCTCAGTGTCGAAGTGAGTCCCCATTTCTACCAGACAGTCTGGTTCCGGGGCGGCACCGGTCTGTCGGTGGTTTTGGCCCTGTCACTGGCGGTGGCCATCGCCATGCGCCGCCGGATGCATCGGCGCATGGAACAATTGGAACGGCAACACGAAGTCGAACGCGAGCGGGCGCGTATCGCCCAGGATTTGCACGACGACCTCGGCGCGGGTCTGACCGAAATCGGCCTGCTCGGCGGCCTGCTCCAGGACCCGTCAAAGTTTTCAACGCGTAAGGAAGAGGCATTGGATCGGATCGTCCGGCGCTGCCACGACCTGGTCATGGCGCTGGACGAAATTGTCTGGGCGGTGAACCCGCGTAATGATTCGGTGAATTCGCTCAGCGGTTATCTCTGCCGCTACGCGCAGGGCTTTCTGGAGCCGACGACCATCCGCTGCCGTCTGGAAATGCAGGAGGTGGAGCCGGACCAGCCCTTGAATTCCGAACAACGGCATAATCTCTTCCTGGCCTTCAAGGAAGCTTTGACCAATATTGTGCGCCATTCCGGGGCGACCGAGGCCCACATCAAAATTTCGGTTGAAGGGAAAAGCCGCTTGTCCATTCGTATCGAGGACAATGGACACGGGCTGCCCGCAACCGTAACGACCGGGGCGGATGGCCTGACCAACTTGCGGAGGCGTATGGACAAGATTGGCGGTCAATGCGAGATTTCGAACCGGTCAGCCGGCGGCGTTTCCGTCGGTTTGAGTTTGTCGCTGCCGGCGCGGCCATAACCGCGAAGGCTACGCCCTGGCACGCGTCCCGAACCTTCGGCACGAAGAGAAAAATGATTGCGGTGGCAATAGTCGAGGATGACGCCGGCATTCGCCGCAGCCTGGAATGGCTGGTGAAATCGTCATCGGAATTCTCCTGCGTCGCTTCTTGCCAGAGCGCCGAGGAAGCGTTGCGGTTATTGCCCAAAGCCGCGCCCCAGGTGGTGCTCATGGACATCAACCTGCCGAACCGCTCGGGCATCGAATGCACCGCGGCTCTCAAAGAACTGCTGCCGGCGGTGCAAGTGGTGATGATCACGGTTTATGGCGACGCGGAAAAAGTTTTCAACGCCTTGCGGGCCGGCGCGAGCGGTTACATTCTCAAACGGACGCCGCCGGAGCGGATTCTGCAGGCCATCCGGGAAGTGCACGCCGGTGGCGTGCCGATGTCGAGTGAGATTGCGCGCAAAGTGCTCGGTGCGTTTCGCGAGCCAACGGCGGCGCCGACGGAGGAACAAAATCTTTCGCGCCGCGAGCAGGAGGTGCTGGAGCTGTTGTCGCAAGGTTGCGCCAACAAGGAAATCGCCGACAAACTGTCTATTAGCATCGAAACAGTGACCTGGCATCTGCGCCATATCTACAGCAAGTTGCACGTCCGCTCGCGAACTCAGGCGGCCTTGAAATTTCTCGGCCGTCAAAAAAACCCTTGAGGCCGATTGAGCGAAGAATTGCCGAGTGCGAGTGGCAATGGGAGCAGGCGATACACCGGGCGCACCCCGTCATGGTTTAGGCATTACGATTCAGTCAGTTATCAGTCCACGGATAACCACAGTTTTTGGGGGCTGGCGGGTTTGCGAACCCGGCGCATAATCAAATCAATGAACCCGCATCAACGGAACAGCCCTGGTGGTCTCAAGGCAATGTCCCGTCACGTTTCGCGTTTCACGGGTCATGGCTTTACTTTGATTGAATTGCTGGTGGTGATTGCCATCATCGCCGTTCTCGCGGCACTCCTGCTGCCGGCTTTGAACCAGGCGAAACTGAAGGCGCAACGCATTTCCTGCCTGAACAATCAAAAGCAATTGACATATGCCTGGCTCATGTATGCCGACGACAACAACGACCGGCTGGTGCTGAACGCCAATAACTTCGCGATCAACCACGGGACCGTCGGCTGGGTGGATGACAACTTGAATTGGGATTTGAAACCGTTGCCCGTCAACTCGCAGAATTACGACACGACGCTCCTCGCCAACGCGCTGTTGGCCCGCTACGGGGCGGAGTCCTACGGCGTATATAAATGTCCGGGTGACAATTTCGACGGGCAGAAAGGGCCGCGCGTGCGGAGTGTTTCCATGAACGGCCAGATGGGCGGCACCTGCACCGGCACGGACGGCTCGGTCGATCCGCAAAATGATGTTAACTTGAATCAACCCCAGTACAAACTTTTCAAAAAGATGACGGACATCCGGAATCCCAATCCCGTCAACGCCTGGGTGTTAATTGACGAGAGCGCGGATTCGATCAATGACGGTTTTTTTCATGTGGACATGACGCCGGGCGACAACAAGTGGCCGGATTGGCCGGCTAATTATCACGGCAAGAGCGGCGCATTGTCATTTGCCGATGGTCACGCCGAAACGCATAGATGGACGGACCCCGTCGTCGCAGATTACACCATCAAATTTGTCGGGACATTCGGCAAGCCCGGCAAATCGGCCTTGAACGCAACGGCGCCTTATGCCGATTTGGAGTGGCTCCAGGAAAGGACCACCAGTTTGCAGTAACGGTCGGGGAAAGCCTTGGATTTCTCCAGGACTCTTTGCCCCAGCCATAATCCATAAAAAAAGTCATTGCCCATTCGCCGCCGGTGAAGGGCAGAATCAATTCATGACCAACGACCGAACGTGAAGATTCCAAACCGGTCCAATTAATTGTAATGTTCCGTCACATCGCCATGCTCAAACGAATTGGCCTTCTACTTTTCCCCATGACCTGGCTGGCGCTCCCGGCTGGCAACTGCCAGGCGTCATTGGTATCGGTTACATCGGGTGGCGGCCTGTCGGCGCAAGTGGATGCGCAACGAGGCGATTACCGGATTGTTTCAGAGAAGCCGGCGTGGACCTTTCAAGGCAGTATCGGTGTCGCGCTGAAAAACGCGGCGACGAGCCGTGGCCATGACGAAGTGGGTGACTACCGGCAGGTCGCTTTTGAATGGGAGGCCGGCACGATGCCGATGAGCGGTTGGATTCGGGTTTACGATGGGAAACCGCTGGCGCTTTTCTCGCAGACGTGCGGCGTGGCCGCCGGGTTGCCACCGGCTGCCTTTCCGGCGTTCACCAAACTGCCGCCAGCCCTGCACGTTTTCAGCTACGGCCACAGCAATTTTTCGCCGCCGGATTTTGCCGCCGGCGAAACTTCAACACCGTGGCTGTTGTTTGATGATAACGCGAACGCCTTCGTCATTTCGCCGGCATCGCATTTTATGGTCGCCAGCATGATTGGCGACGGACGGACGGAGGTGGCGAGCGGTTTCAATCCCCAATTACGGGATCTGCCTGCTGGTTTCACGCAGCAAACGCTCGTGACTTTCGGCCAGGGCATCAACCGGACCTGGGATACGTGGAGCGGGGCGCTCCTGGATTTGCTGCATGCCAATCGGCCGTCGAATGACGCCGATACGGTACTGAAATATCTGGGTTATTGGACCGACAACGGGGCGGTTTATTATTACAACTACGACCGGGAAAAGGGTTATGCCGGCACGCTGGAATCGTTGGTCGAGCATTATCGGCAGGAACAGATCCCGATCCGCTATCTCCAACTGGATTCGTGGTGGTATTACAAAAGCACCACCGATCCCGACGGCAAACCGGGGAAGGAAAAGAAGTCGGACAAACTGCCGGCTGGCGAATGGAATCGTTACGGCGGTCTGTTGGAATACAAGGCGCACACCGATCTTTTTCCCAACGGCCTCGACAGTTTCCAAAAAACCATCGGCTTGCCGTTGGTCACGCACAACCGCTGGGTTGATCCGGCCAGTCCTTACCACCAGCATTACGAGATTTCCGGCATCGCACCGGTGGATCCGAAATGGTGGGACAAGATTGCTGACTATCTCAAAACTTCCGGCATTGTTACTTACGAACAGGACTGGCTCGACCGCATTTACCGATATTCGCCGGCGTTCAGCAGCAACCTGGATACGGGAGAGACGTTCCTCGACAACATGGCCCGCGCCTGCCGCGAGCAGGGAATCACGCTCCAATATTGCATGCCGTATCCGTGTTATTTCCTCCAGGGCAGCCGGTACGACAATTTAACGACCATCCGCACCAGCGGCGACCGCTTCAACACGAACAAATGGAACGATTTTCTCTACACCTCCCGTCTGGCCGCCTCGATGGGCATCTGGCCGTGGGCGGACGTTTACATGAGCACCGAAACCGACAATCTCCTGCTGTCCACGCTTTCCGCCGGGCCGGTCGGCATCGGGGACGCCATCGGCGCGGAGAACAAGGCCAATCTGCTCCACGCTGTCCGCGCCGACGGTGTGATTGTGAAACCGGACACACCCATCGTGCCGCTCGACTCCAGCTACATCGCCGATGCGGAAGGAAAACCGGACCCGCTGCTGGCGGGCACTTGTACCGACCGCGGCGGGATCAAAACCGAATATCTGTTCGCGTTCAACCGGCCTCGGACGCCGAGTGGCCTTGTTCAGTTTTCGCCGGCCGAATTCGGCTTCGCCTGTCCGGCTTACGTTTATGATTACTTTTCCGGCATGGGCGAACTGCTCAAGGCCGATGCCGGGTTCTCCGCGCCGCTGGGCACCAGTGCGGCCGCGTTTTACGTCGTCGCTCCGGTCGGCAAAAGCGGGATTGCTTTTTTGGGTGACAAGAACAAGTTCGTCGGCACTGGCAAACAGCGAATTGCGGCGCTGCATGACCTGCCCGGCAAGCTGACGGTGGGCGTCGAGCTGGCGAAGAATGAAAAATCCGTCACCCTCCACGGCTACGCCCCGGTTGCCCCCAAAGTAACAGTAATCTCCGGGATGGATGACGACGTTAAATACGATCCAGCGACGCATTATTTCACGGTCGAAGTCAAAGCCGATATGGCCGCGCCGGTTGAGAAATCCGCCGGAGACCCAGTTCGGGAAATGACCGTGGTGCTGGAAACCAAAAAGTGACAAGCAACGAGTGAGACGTGACAAGAAAAATCCGGTGATTATGACCTCGTGTTGCGTGTCCCAAGTCATATGTCGTTTCTGGGTTGCGGTGGCGATAGCTGTTTTCTCCATTCCCGCAACCGCCCAGAATGCCGACGACAGCTTCTGGCAGCAGCAAAGCATCTACCAGATCATGACCGACCGCTTTTTCGACGGCGATCCGTCGAACAACAACGCCGACGGAAATTACAATCCCGCAAACTCAGGTTCGGTCCACGGCGGCGATTTCAAGGGCGTCGAGCAGAAACTCGATTACATCAAAGCGCTCGGCGCGACCGCGATCTGGATTTCACCGATTGTGGTCAACGGACATGGGCAGTTTTACGGTTACGCGGGTCGCGATTTTTACCACGTGGATCCGCATTGGGGCAGCCTCGCCGACCTGCAACATTTCGTGCAAACCGCGCACGCAAAGGGCTTACTGGTCATTGACGATATCGTTTGCAATCACGGTGATGACCTCATCTACAGCACGGATGCCGGCTATCCCAATTTCTTGGCGCCGCCGGCTGGCTACACTCTAAAATACAGCAGTGCGGTCACCTATGCATCGCCGTTTGACATCTACAATTCGACCTACACCCCGGCCAACAACGCGCTGACCAATCTCTTCCATAACAACGGCGCCATTCCGGATTACAACACGCCGCAACATTACCAGTTGGGCGAGCTGAGCGGGCTGGATGATTTCCGCACCGAATCGGACTACGTCCGCTCAAACATGGCGGCGATTTACGAGTATTGGATCGGGCAGGTGGGTTTCGACGGCTTCCGCATTGACACCACGAAGCACATTGAAAACGGTTTCTGGCAATACTGGTGCCCGGTCGTTCATCAATTTGCGGCAACGAACAGTGCGAAGCCGAATTTTTTCATGTTCGGCGAAGTGTATGACGGCAACGAACAGCTCTGCGGTTCCTACACCGGCACGGAAAGCGGCGGGCCGTTCATGCAGGATTCGGTCCTGGATTATCCGCTCTATTTCATGGTCAACAGTGTGTTCGCCTCTGCCACCGGCAACACGAAGCAAATTGAAGACCACTACAACGCCATCGCCACCAACTACGATCCGTCCGCGCAGATGCGACTGGTGACGTTTCTTGACAATCACGATCAACCGCGGTTTTTGAGCGTCAGCGGCGCCACCACCAACCGGCTACAAGTCGCATTGACCTTTCTTTACACGTCGCGCGGCATTCCTTGTCTGTATTACGGCACCGAACAGGGCTTCAACGGCACGACCGATCCCAACGACCGCGAGGACATGTTCGCGGGCCAGTTTAAGGACGGTCCCAAAGGCGTGGACAGCTTCAATATGACGCATCCGCTGTTCTTGCTGACGGCCGAACTCAACAATTTCCGGCGACTTTATCCCGCCCTGCAAATTGGCAGCCATGTCAACAAATGGAACGACCCCAACGGCCCCGGCCTGTTCGCTTACGCACGCCGGCTGACGAACGGTGTGGGGACGACACAGGAAGTCTTTGTCGTCTTCAACACCTCCACCACCGCGCAGACGTTAACCAACCGCTCGACGACCTTCGCGCCGGGAACACAAATCGTCAATTTGTTCGACACGAATGAGGTGTTGACGATTCAACCGGGTCCGCTGACGCCACAAATCACTGTTCCGGGCACGACCGCGAAAATTTTCGTCGCGCAAACGGATTGGCAACCGCTCGATCCGGTCGTCGTGAGCGATTCGCCGATGCACGACGCGACCAACGTGCCGATTAACTCGCCGCTGGTTCTGCAATTCAGCAAACCAATGGACACGAACAGCGTCCAATCGGCGTTCAGCACCACGCCGGTGATCAGCGGGACGTTCGCGTGGTCGGCGGCGCATGACACCATGACGTTTACGCCCGCCGGGAACTTGCCCGGGTTGACCACGGTTGTCTTGCAGATCACCAACTCGGCGGTGGACGCGGTTTCCGGGAACGCGATGTATGCGCCGTATCAAATGCAATTTCACACGGGCAGTGGGGTGGCGGACACGACGCCACCGACCGTTTCGCTGGTCACGCCGGCCAACAACGCTGTGATTTCCGGGAACCTGCCGATTTCCGGGACCTCTGCTGATAACGTTGCGGTGCAAAAAGTTGAAATCAAACTGGAAAGCGGTATTTGGACGACTGCCACGGGGACGAGCCCCTGGAGCTTGAATTTGAACAGTTCCAATTTCCTCGACGGACCGCACGTCCTCAGCGCGCGCGCCACTGACACTTCGGGAAATATCTCCGCCACCAACAGCGTCAATGTCCGTTTTGTCAACGTGCCGGGAAATTATGTGCAGCGGATCAGCGGCGGCAATCCCAGCAACGTGACCGACTGCAGCGGCAATACCTGGCTCAAGGACACCGCCTACGCTTATGGCGGGTTCGGATACAACGGCGGGACAAATGGGTATCTGGCCAACACCATCACTGGCGTGTGCGCACAGGCCCAATCGCTTTATCAACGTGAACATTACAGCACGTCGCCCGGCGGGTTTTATTACCAGTTCGATTGTCCGGAAGGCATCTATGAAATCACCATGCTCGAAGCCGAGACGTATTGGAACGGCGCTGGCAAACGGGTGTTCAACGCTTTCATTCAAGGCCGGCAGGTGCTGACTAATTTCGATATTTATGCCGCGGCGGGCGGAATGAATCTGCCAATCTCGCTCGTCTTCACCAACAGCGTCACCAATTCGCAGTTGCAGGTGCTCTTCACGCCCGTCGTGGATAACGCCCGCATCTCCGGCCTGCAGGTGCGGAAAATCGCCGATGTGTTCAGCGACACCGACGGCATCCCCGATTGGTGGCGGCTGGCTCACTTCGGCCACGCACTCGGCCAGGCGAACGATAATTCGCGCGGCGCGGATGATGCCGACGGCGATGGCGTTTCCAATTTCACGGAGTTTCTGAACGGAACCGACCCGCTTAACCCGGCTTCCGTCCCGACGTTGCCGGTTTTCAACATCGGCCCGATTGCCGTGGCGGCGAACACCGTGCAGTTGAGCTGTTCAACGGCGACCAACTGGACGTATCAACTCCAATACCGCGACGATCTCGGTTCTGCTGCTTCCTGGGCCAATGTTGGTGCGGCGATCCAAGGCACGGGCGGAACCATTTTATTGAGCGATCCGGGCGCAACCAACGCCACACGGTTTTATCGCGTGCAAGCGCGGTGAAAAGACTAATGACTAAACCCTGATGACGAATGACTAAAGAATCCCCAAATGACCAAAAGGCGAACGGCGCTGCTAATTGGTCATTCGGGTTTTGTGATTATTTAGGCATTACGTTTTGTTCATTGCTCATTTCTGCGCTGGCCTGCTGCGGTCTTTTCGCGGCATCAGCGGAGGCACAGCCCGTTGGCAACGAATTCTGGCAGCAACAAAGCATTTACCAGATCGTTACCGACCGTTTTTACGATGGTGACCCATCGAATAACAACGCCGACGGAAATTACAATCCGGCCGGGCACAGCGGCACCTCGGTTCATGGCGGGGATTTCAAAGGCATTGAGCAAAAATTGGATTACATCAAAGCACTCGGCGCGACGGCCATCTGGCTTTCACCCGTCGTCCTGAACGCACGCGGCGAATTTCACGGCTATGCCGGGCTGGATTTTTACAAAGTGGATCCGCAATGGGGCACGATGGCGGACCTCCGGAATCTGATCCGGGCAGCGCATGCGCGCGGCCTGCTGGTCATTGACGACGTGGTGGTGAATCACGGCGGCAACCTCGTGGACAGCGCCGATCCGGGTTATCCGAACTTCAAATACCCGCCGGATGGCTATCATTTGCGGTTCCGCAATCCCGCCCGGCAATATCCGCCACCGTTTAATCTCGATGCCGTCAATCCTTCGCTCACGAATCTTTTTCATAACAATGGGTTCGTTCAGAATTTTGAAGACCAGACACAGCTTGAATTGGGCGAGTTTGCCGGCCTCGACGATTTCCGGACGGAAAGCCCTTTCGTGCGGGAACAAATGACGAAGATTTACGAGTTCTGGATTGAGCAGGCGGGTTTCGATGCGTTCCGCATTGACACCGTCAAGCACGTTGAAATGGGTTTCTGGCAGGAATGGTGCCCGGCCATTCGCGCGTTTGCCGCCGCGCACGGCAAGCCGGATTTTTTCATGTTCGGCGAAGTGCCGGACCATTCGGATGCCAAAGTCGGCTCATACACCGGCAGACGTGGTGGCGACGCCTCGTCGCCGTTCAAACTTGATTCGGTTCTGGATTACACGCTCTATTTCAAAATCAATTCCATTTTTGCCGAAGCCGCCGGCAGCACGCGCCAACTAGTCAGGCATTACAATGCTATCGCCGCCAATTACGATCCGGCAGCGCAGAACCAACTGGTGACGTTTCTTGATAACCACGACCAGCCGCGGTTTTTGAGCATCCCCGGAGCGACCACGGACCGGCTCAAGCTCGCGCTGGTTTTCCTCTACACAGCGCGCGGGATTCCGTGTTTGTATTACGGCACCGAGCAGGCGTTCAATGGCGGCAAGGACCCGTGGGACCGCGAGGACATGTTCGCCGGCCAATTCGAGTGGGGCCCGTCGCGCGGCGATAACTTCAACATGACCCATCCGCTGTTTCAATTCGTCGCCCGGCTGAATAACTTTCGCCGGCTCTATCCGGCACTGCGAACCGGTGTCCAATCCAATTTGGTGAGCCAGACGAACGGCCCCGGCTTGTTTGCTTACACACGCCGGCTCGCGGCCCAGGAAGTGTTCGTGGTTTTCAACACAGCCGGCACCAACCAGACACTGCCGGCCTGCACAACGATTTATCCGGCGGGAACGAAATTGGTAAATCTGATCGGCGAAAATGAAATCGGAGCGCCGGTCTCCGACCCGGCACGTTTGGAAAAAGAACCACCTCGCGCCGGGCCAGAGGCCGGCGCTCCAGTTCAAATCATCACGGTAAGTTCCGACCACCGTCTGCCGCCCATCAACGTCCCCGGCACGTCCGCAAATCTTTTTGTCGCCGAATCAGACGTCCGTCCGCTCGACCCGGTTGTTACTGCGATTTCACCCGCGCACGACGCCGGAGACATTTCACCAACTGCGCCGATTGTCATTCACTTCAGCCGACCGATGGACGCCGGTAGTGTCGAGCGCGCGTTTTCCCTGGAACCATCGGCGAAAGGCGCGTTTTCCTGGTCACCGGCACACGACCTGATGACGTTCACGCCGGACAGTCCCGGATTTAAGCCGCAAACATTGGTCACAGTGCGCATTGGCAACACCGCCCGCGATGCGACTGGCAAGGCGTTTTATGCCGGGTTTGAATCGCGTTACCGGTGCGGTGGCGGGGAAACTGGACATTGACCGGAAATTCTCCGGGAATTCCGCCCGCGCTGTCTTCTCAAATTGAATCCCCCAGTTTTTGGGGGCTAGGCAGGTTCCGCGACCCCGCGTTACACTTAACCATGATTCTCCCTGTCAAGAAGAGAACGATTGAAACCTTTAAAATTGTAAAACTATGAAAATGACCAGCAGATCGAAAAGATTCGCCTTCGGATTTGGCATTGTGGTTTTTGCCGGCTATTCGGCGACGTGTGGTACTATCTATCAATCGGGAGGATCAGGCACAACTTTCACCGACGCGCTGGGCGATCACCAGGGGAGCGCCAACCTCTTGCGCGATCTCTCGTCGGTGACCATCGCCAATGACGCGAACAATCTTTACATCACCATCAATGTCAATCCGGGCGCCAACCTGCTGACCGGCGGCTCATTTAATTATGTCATCGGCATTACCACGGGCGATCCTTCTGCCGGTGGCGACACCTCCGCCGCGACCGACCACGGCAACCCGTACGGTCGCAGCATATCCTTTGACAGTTCGTTTGGGGGTATGACGGATTGGATTGGCGTATTCGGGGCGGGTGGCTCTGGTTCGGTCAGCAGCCCTTTCACCAGCTACGGGTTTAACGATTACGTTTATGGCACGCCCGGTTCCACCGGCGTCACACTCGGCGCCTGGACGAAAATTGACACGGTGTCCAGTGGTCAGCCGGTGACCATGCAGCCCTCGACCAGTACCCCGAATTCGATCAACCTTACCGTCCCGTTGAGTGATTTCGCCGCGAATCTGGCTCTCACTCCCGGAACAACGTTTGATTTCGACATTATGAGCACAGGCACCAGCGGCAACCAAACCGCCTACGACTCGCTGGTGGATCAAACGCCGATTCAAAGTGGAACCTACAGCAGCACATTCCAATATAATGCGACCGTCCTTGATCAATACACCGTCAGTTCGGTGCCCGAGCCGGGAACGCTGGCGTTGGCGGGTTTAAGCGGGTTGTCTCTGATATTATTCCGGCGCCAGCGGAAGTAAGCCGGGCAGCCTCCCTGTGAACCGGGAGCGCCGGCACCCTGCCGGCGAGTTCCCCGGAATACAGCACGCCGGCAGGATGCCGGCGCTCCCAGGTGTTGCGCTCCAGTTCTGGAGGGCAGTGCGCGCATTGCTTCGAAAAATTCTCTCCGTTGTTGCCAACGGAGGCGAGGGGGTGCGTTGCCAGACTGTTTGATGTCAACTCGGGCTGGATTTCCCACAGTTTTTGGGGGTTAGGCGGGACCCATAAGTCGCGTATATTGAAACCAAGGCCTCTGTGATGTCGCCATGGTAAATCGCGATTTCGCGGAGGTCTGAAGCCATATCATGAAGCCGTCCACAGTTGTTCTCACCGTGGTGTTTGCTGCATCGGTCGCGCTACGCTCATCGGCCACGGTTTTCCGGATGTTAAGCGGCGATTACACCACCATCAATCCCGACTGGTCTGCCTACGAAAACGGCTGGTCATTCGACACCGTGGAAAGCGGTAACCCATCTCAACCGCTGATCTCGACGCAGCACTTTGCCGGAAATAATTCAATTCAAATCCAGGTTCCGTCTGATGCCAGCGGCAACAAAGAGCGGTTTGAATATGTGATTTGCCACGCCACGGACTCAAACGGTTTGCACTTCGACAACGCGCGCCATTGCGGCTTTGCCTTCCGGCTCGGCTCGCCGGTCGCGGGGTTCAACAGTTCGGATTTATTCTGGCAGGCATGGCAGGGTTCGCCCTGGGGACCGCCGGCAAGCCTGAAGTTGACGACGGACAGTTCATCGCCTTACACGGTCGGACTCTACGTCCGCAACATGGCTACCGGGCCGGATTCCGCCGTTTCGGACCTCAAACTCTGGAGCAGCGCGATGATTCAGCCGGACACGTGGTATGCGGTGGTGATTTATCTCTCGCCGCGTTACACGAACAACAATGGCAATATCAAGCTCTGGATCAACGGCACAAAATACGTCGATTGCACCACGAACATCGGCTACGACCCCGACCAGACTTATCCCTACAACGGAACTAACTACGGCGTGTTGAACGGTCTGGACATCAAAAACGGCATGTACCAGCCCGACGCCAACAACGGGCATACGATGTTTTTTGACGAAATCATTTTCGCCGATACTTACGCGGAAGCGGCCGCCACTCCTTTGCCCGTCAATACGCCACCGGTTGCCAACCCCAGCAACGCAACGATTCGCCGGAACACTTTTGCCGATGTGGATCTGGCAACACTGGCACATGATTTAGAAACTCCGCCGACACAATGCCTTTACAGCGTCAGCGCGACCAACGGAACGGGCATGTTGCTCGCCGATGGACACACCGCGCGTATTACGCCGGCGACGGATTTTGTTGGCACGGCCGGCTACACCTACACCGTCACCGACAACGGCGAAGACCCGCGCGAGTTGTTGCATTACACCTTCGAGTCGCCGGACGGCGGAACCGATGGGTTTGTCACCGACCATTCCGGCCATTTCCGCGACGGCAATATCCTGACGGTCGGAACGGGCGCGTTCAATTACTCCACGAACACGCCGTTGCCACTATACGATTCTGCTTCATTACTACTGACGAAAAGCGGCACGACCAACGCCGCGCGCCTTTCACGCTACGTCAGCAACCCGGGGGAGTTTAACTTCAGCGACAGCAGTTGGACCTTCGGCGGCTGGTTTCAACGCGTATCAACGGGCAATCATGATTTTATTTTTTACATCGGTACCGGCGACGGCTTCGGCGGCGACGGTGATGAACTGCAATTTTATTGTCCGAACGGCAGCCAAACCCTGGCACTGCAACATTACAACACGAGCAACCTTTTGGACGTGAACGTCTCCTCAGCGGCTACCGTCGCTCCCGGCCAATGGCACCATGCCGCACTGGTTTTCGAACGCGCGAACGCCAACTCTGGAATCCTCCGCGCTTATCTCGACGGCACGCAGTTTGCGGCGACCAATGTGATCTGGGGGCTGCAACAGCAAATGCCCATCGTGTTCGGCGGCCACAACAAGACCAACTCCAATGTGAATCGCTGGTTCAACGGCTGGCTGGACGACCTCGTAATCTTTACTAACGCTCTGAACGCATCGGAGATTTCCAATCTCGCCACGCGCACTGTCAGCCAGTTCGGCGGCCTCAGCGCGACCAATGTCGCCAGCGTCAACGTCACGAACTATGCGCATCCTGAATTGAGCCAACTGGAATTGACCAATGGCACCTGGAGCTTGTTTGTGAGTGGTGATGTTGGCCCAAGCTACGTCATTCAGATTTCGACAAATCTGGCGGACTGGGTGACGGTGTTAACGACCAACCCTCCCGGTTTGCCCTTTTACTTCGCAGAACCCTGGTCCAACGATGTCGGTCCACGTTTTTACCGCGCGCTCATCAGCCCGTGACGCCGGTGCTGGCGCTGGCGGTACTGCCGTTTACGCCCGGCACAAACCGAATTCGCTTTGTAGAATTGACATCATCGGACTTGGTTTCTAGCCTTTCACCGCAAAGACACGCGCTTTGCCCCGAATTAACGTTCGGGGATTTTTATTGTTTGTGATTTGTTAAATTGTTGAACCGTTAATTCGGGATACCATTCAACGATTTAACCATTCAGCGATTTAACGAAAATGAATACCATTCTGGTTGGCGCCCAGTGGGGCGATGAAGGCAAAGGCAAAATCATCGACGTGCTCACCGAAGACGCGGACATCGTCGTCCGCTACGCCGGTGGCAATAATGCCGGGCATACGGTTTTCATCGGCAAACAAAAATACGTCCTGCACCTCGTTCCTTCCGGCATCCTGCGCAAAAATAAGTTGTGCGTCATCGGCAACGGCGTGGTGGCCGACCCGGTCAGCCTGGTCGAAGAAATCCAGGGGCTGCGCAAGCTCGGCGTCAAGGTCGGCGACAATCTCATCGTGAGCGAAACCGCGCACCTCGTTTTTCCCTATCACCGCGAGCTGGACGCGCAGCGCGAAGTGCTCAAGGGCCGGCAAAAAATCGGCACCACCAAACGCGGCATCGGCCCGGCTTACGGCGACAAGGCGGCCCGCGTCGGCCTGCGCATGAGCGATCTGGTCAACCCCGACCGCCTCGAGGAAAAGCTTTCCGCCCGTATCAAAGAGAACAACGCCGTGCTCAAATCGCTGGGCGCAAAACCGCTCTCATTCAAAAAGGTTTTCGCCGAATACCATGCCGCCGGGAAATATCTGAAACCGTTTGTCGCGAACACGGTGGTGTTGCTCCACGACGCCATGCGGCGCGGCAAAGACCTGTTATTTGAAGGCGCGCAAGGAACGTTTCTGGACATTGACCACGGCACTTATCCATTCGTGACGTCGTCGAACACGACGGCGGGAGGCGCGTGCACGGGATCGGGCGTGCCGCCGCATCGCATGGACCGCGTCGTCGGGGTGATGAAGGCTTACACGACGCGGGTGGGGGAGGGGCCATTGCCGACCGAGAACGCCGAGATTTCCGATTTGTTGCACGGCATGGGGCGCGAGTTTGGAGCGACGACCGGGCGTCCGCGCCGTTGCGGCTGGTTCGATTCCGTGGCCGTACGTCATGCGGCGATGGTGAACGGCGTTGACGACCTTGCCGTGACGAACCTGGACGGCCTCGACACGGTGGAGAGCATCAAAGTCTGTGTGGCCTATCGTCACGACAAAGCGCGTTACGATTTTGTGCCGAGTGACGCTCAAGTGTTGGCCGAGTGCGAGCCGGTTTACGTGGAGTTCGAGGGCTGGCGTACGCCGACTCACCACGCGAAATCGTGGAACCAATTGCCGCCCAAGACACGCGCTTACCTGAAAGCCATCGCGGAGTTAAGCAACGCGAAGTTGTTTATTGCCTCCGTCGGCCCGGCGCGCGAGCAGACGATTCTTGTTTGAGGACGGAAGCTCGCCTGGTCGGCGACCACAAGTTGGGGGACCGCGGCACGCCGTCCCTCCGGACAATTACCGGGCCAGCGGCTGAAGCTGGACGTCCCCGGCATTGACCACTGGTGCGCCGCCGGCGGTGTTGGTCGTGACGTTGATGTCGGTGTAATTCGTCTGGAAGGTTGCATAGCCGGAGTGGCTGTACGCGACTGACAGCGACAACCAACCAGGGCTTTGGAACAGGGCAAACACCCTTTGGCTGTCGAGCACAAACCGGCCATCCGCGCCCGTCCACGCCGGACCGGGTTGAACCATCTGCTGCGATCCATGAACTGGACCTGACACGTTGTCGGTAACTTGATTTGGTACCACGCGTCTGACCCGGGTGCCGGCCAGCGGTTGGTGCGTATCGGCTGCCAGCACCCGCCCCGTTACCTGCGGTGACGTATAATGGGTGACCTTCCCCGATTGGCACCCGCTCCCAAGCAACGTCATTGCTGCAAAACCGGCGACCCAGCCGGAGTGATTCATGGAACATTTCATAAATTCGATTCGGTTGATTCCGCATTCAATCGCCAAGCCGGGTCCGTGTAAAGGGCTATCGGCACAGGGTCGCGGCTGCTCCAGCAAAATCGCAACGGCTTCGGTGGCTGCGTTCGCACTCGCCGGCCGCAGTACCGCCATTGCCGAATTGACCGGTGCCAGGCTGGCAATTGCCTCTTTCGGCCCAGCCCGCGAACAGACGATTTTTGTTTGAGCAGGGAAGCTCGCCTTGTCGGCGACCTCAAATTGGGGACCGCTGCACGCTGTCCCTCCCAAGGACAATCAAAATTGCGCCTTTTTTTGTTTTGTATCTGCGTATTCCGCGTAATCTGCGGTTGAATGAGTTCCGTTCCGCATTTAAGTCCTGAAGCCAAGTCTTCCCTGCCGCGGCACGTCGCAGTCATCATGGACGGCAACGGGCGTTGGGCGAAAGCACGTGGCCTGCCGCGAATCGAAGGTCATCGGCAGGGGGCGGAATCCGCCCGCGTCATCATTCGGACCGCCGGCGAACTCGGCATCAAATATCTCACGCTCTACGCCTTCTCCGCCGAGAACTGGAACCGGCCGAAAGACGAAGTGGACGCTTTGATGAAATATCTCGTCCATTATCTCAAAACCGAAACGCCCGAATTGAACAAGAATAACGTCCGGCTCGAAGTCATCGGGCAGATTTATCGGCTGCCGGAAAACGTGCAGGAACATCTCAAAAAATCCATCACGACCCTTTCCAAAAACAACGGCTTGACGCTGGTCATGGCGTTGAGCTACGGCAGCCGCATCGAAATCGTGGACGCCGTGCGGCGCATCAGCGAAGAAGTAAAACGCGGCAAGCTTGAAACCGCTGACATCACCGAAGATGTTATCTCCCAGCATCTCTGGACGCGGAACATTCCCGACCCGGACCTGCTCATCCGCACCAGTGGCGAGATGCGCATCAGCAATTTCCTGCTCTGGCAGATTTCCTACGCCGAGCTGGTGATCACGCCGACGCTTTGGCCGGATTTTCGTAAGCCACAATTTTACGCCGCGCTCGAGGAATACACCCGCCGCCACCGCCGGTTTGGCGGCGTGTGACATCTTAAAACCGGACGAATCTGCGGGAATTAGGTCAGGAAATCTTCAAAAGATGGCCTGACATTTCCCGATTTTTTGGTCTATTTCCAACCGCATGGCTCCTGAAGGAAATCCGACTGCCGCTCCGGAGCGTCGTTTTCAGCCGATCCTGGGCGCGTTGTTCATTTTCGCGCTCGTGCTGGCGGTTTATCTTCCGATCCTGCCGGGCAGTTTCCTGATTGATGACCAACGTTTGATAGGCAGCGACAATCCGCTGGTCAATGGCGAATTCACGCCCCGCTCAATCTGGTTCCAAACGGATTTCACACTGACGACGTTCGTCTGGTGGCTTGAGCGATCGGTTTGGGGAGAAAATCCGGCGGGGTATCATGTCGTGAACATGGCGCTCCACGCCTTGAGCGCGGTCCTACTCTGGCGCTTGCTGGTGCGACTGAAAATTCGCGGCGCGTGGCTGGCGGCGGCAATTTTCGCCGTCCATCCGGTTTGCGTAAATTCAGTCGCGCGCGTTTCCGAACTTAAAAACACCCTTTGCCTGCCGTTCTTTCTCCTCGGTTTTCTGGCCTATCTACGCTACGAAACACTTGCCTTGTATCCGGCCAATCTGAATCGAGCTGGCCGCGGGCCAGGACGCAGTCAGGCCACGTGGTGGTTTACCTTTTCGCTGGTTGCATTTATTTTGGCGCTTTTGAGCAAAACCACGGCGGTCATGTTGCCGCCAGTGTTGCTCCTTTGCGCGGCGTGGCAACGCCGGCGCGTGACGGGGAAGGACATGTTGCACACGGGCCCTTTCTTTGTGCTGGCATTGGCGTTCGGTCTGATGTCCGTCTGGTTTCAGAAACATCAAGCCCTGGCCACTGCCGCGGCAGCGCTGCCACTGGAAACTTTTGGAGAACGGCTGGCATTGGCCGGGCGAATCCTCTGGTTTTATTTGGGCAAGACGCTTTGGCCCTTCAACTTGAACCTTTATTATCCGCGGTGGGATGTGAATGCGGCGTCGCCGATCGCGTATTTGCCGGGGCTGTTGTTTTGCGCAGTTCTCCTGGTGAGCTGGTGGATGCGCCGCGGTTTCGGTCGGCACGTCCTGTTCGCGCTGGGTTGTTTTGCCGTCACTTTGTTTCCCGCGCTGGGATTTTTCGATTCGCAATTTCTCACGATGTGGCAGGTCTCGGATCACCTCCAATACCTGCCCATGATCGCCGTGCTGGCACTGGTTGCAGCCGGACTTGCCTCGCTGCTCCCGAGAAACATTTTCGGGTGCGCTGCCATCGCCTTGCTTCTGGCCCTGTCGGTTTTGACTTTCAAACGTGCCCAGGTCTTCGCCACAGCGGAAGGCCTGCTGCGCGACGCCCTCGTGAAAAACCCGGCGGCTTGGCCGGTACAAAATGATCTCGGCGCTATCCTCTTGAAACAGGGAAAAGATTCCGAAGCCACGGAACTTTTCATAGTTTCGTTGCGGTATAATCCGGACAATGCCGGCGCGCACGCGAACCTCGGTTATCTCCTCGCCCGGCAAAGGAGATTCGCGGAGGCCGACCGGCAGTTTCGCGCCGCGCTCAGGCTCAGGCCAGACGACCCGGTGGTGCACGAAAATTATGCAGAAACCCTGGCGGAACAGGGCAGGGAGCAGGAGGCCATCGTCCATTTGCGCGCGGCGATTATTTTTCAATCAAGGTTCAACCCGAGAATTGAACCGCGCATGAACCTGGCCGGACTGCTTTACCAGGCCGGCGATGCGCGCGCGGCGGTCATACAGCTTCGGCAGGTGTTGTCACTCAAACCCGATTATCCCGAAGCGCTCAATAATCTGGCCTGGATTCTTGCCACCTGTGCGGACGACCGGGTGCGTGCTGGCAAGGAAGCGGTCCGATGCGCCGAGCGTGCCTGTCAATTGACTGGGTTCAAACAGGCGAGCATGGTTGGCACTTTGGCGGCGGCTTATGCTGAGGCGGGACGTTTCGCTGATGCAGTCACCAACGCGGAAACAGCGGTGAAATTGGCTACCGCCGCCGGCAACACGAACTTTGCCGCCATCAACCAGCAGCTCCTGAAGCTCTACCAATCTGGCAAACCCTGGCAGGAACCGTCGGAGGCCGATCACGGCCGATAGGCACGCGCCGCAACCACTTATTTGCCGCCGGTTTGCGGGGTGGATTCAATCACCTTTTCCTTTTCCAATTTGTGCAGCTTGGGCGCGATGACCAGCCGGCAGTAAAATGCGGTGGAATTGTTATCGTAATATTCCTGGTGATGCTCCTCGGCCGCGCAAAACTTCGTAAACGGCACAATTTCGGTCACGATGGGGTGCTTGAAATTCTTCTGCGCTTCGGCTTTGGATTTTTCCGCCGCGAGTTTCTGCGCGTCGCTGTGGTAAAGGATGATGGAGCGATACTGCGTGCCTTCGTCCGCGCCCTGGCGGTTCAAGGTGGTTGGGTCATGCGCCTGCCAGAACACGTCGAGCAACTTCGCGTAGGAAATTTTCGCCGGGTCAAATACGATTTGCGTGACCTCGGCATGCCCGGTGTCCCCGGTGCAAACCTGTTGATAAGTGGGATTGGGTGTTTGGCCGCCAGCAAAGCCGCTGGTGACGGAGAGGACGCCCGGCAAGCGTTCATAGACGGCTTCCATGCACCAGAAACAGCCGCCACCAAGCGTCGCGGTTTCCGTATTGTTGGTTGTGTTCATAGCATCAGCAGATTGCGCCAGGGCAGCTGCATGCAGCGCCAGCAAAAGATAAATCGGCAGTTTCATCGTGGTTCGCAATGTTCGAAGGTAACACAAGCTGGCCGTCTGTAAAATTATCAGGGTGGAAACGGAGCGCGGGCGCTACGCCTCCTCCAGGTTCTCCAACCGCAGCGGTCCGGAAATCGTATGCTCCTCGCCGAGCCATCTGCCCAGGTCAATCATTTTGCACCGGTGCGAGCAGAACGACCCATATTTGCCTGCAAACCAGTCACCGGCTTTTTTGCACACCGGACAATGAACCCGGTGAAGGCGTTCATTTCGTTTCCGCGGCAATCTGTTGGATGTCATTGACGACATTGGTGGCATTTTCCAGCGCGACCCCGCTGCTTTGTAAAAGTTTCCGGGTATCGTCAAAAATCATTTGTTGTTGCGACGGTGAAAGGTGGGAACTGTTGAAAATGGCGTGGAGGTTCTGTGCCAGCTTCTGGTGTGTTGCGTCCGCTTTTACCTTCCCGGTGGTGGCTTTGGCCAGGTCATCGGCCAGTTTGGCCACAGACGCGGATGATGGCTTCGTGCCCTGGGCCGCCAACGCCAGATCATTCTGCAACAATTGCTTTTGCGTATCGGCGGAATTGGTGTCTGCCAGGTTGCCAAGGGCGGCGAAATCGGTGTGCAAATTGGCGATGTTCCGCAGGGTCGCGGCAAGCACCGGGTCGGTTTGGGCCGGTGCCGGGTGTGCCGGCGTGGTAGCCGGCGGATTTCCCTGTTCCGCCTGAGTCACCTTGGCGGAGACCTCCCGGGCCTGCCGCAGCGCCGCTTCGTTGGGACCGGCCACGATGTTATTGGCCAGGCACAGCGCACAGGAAAAGGCGATGAACGTCTTCATAAACCGGGATGGGTCGCGAGCAGAATGTTGCTTTTTGACAGCAAGGCAACGTAATCCTCCAGAATATTTTCGGTTTCGCTGAGCAGCGGATCAATCGGCGTTGTCGGTCTCTCCGGGGGCGTCTCGAGGACGGTCTTGGCCGCGCCGGCGGCCGGGACTTCGTTCGTCTGGCCGAGGGGGGGAGGCAGACCGGGTTGGTCGCAGTTCTCAACGGTCAGTTCATAAATTTTATCGTCGGGCGCTTTCCGCGCGGCCCGCTCCGCTTCACGCGCCTTGTTCCGCGCGGCCGCTTGTTCACGTTCCTTGATCGCTTCGCGTTCATTGAGCGTCGCGACATCATCGGCTGCCATTGCTACGGGCACATTCATGCCCGCCGACCGCTCGGGAATGCTGGTGGCGGTTTGGAGTCCGCCCGCGGCCGGTACAGTGGCTTGAGTGCCAAGGGCCAGCTCGTCGGTCTGCAGTTTTTTGAGATCGGCAATGTCCTGCCGGATGTAAATGAAATCCTGGTTGGTGGCAACGCGCGAATCCGAGCGTTCGCGCAACAGTGCGAGATAGGGTTGCACCAGATTCAGCCTGGTGAAGTGCACCGACTGGATCGCGTCCGATGGCAAGGTGTCCCACGGCAGCGCGTGCTCCAGGGTGCGTTCACTGGCCACCTCCGGCATGTAACTCAGCGGATCCGGCAGGATGATGTCCGGAATCACACCCCGCAACTGCGTCGAAGCGCCGGTGACGCGATAAAATTTGCGGATAGTGACTTTGAGCGTGCCGGGGTCGTTGGTCGTGGCTTGCCAGATAAATGGGCGCAGCCGGCTCAGATTTTGGACCGTGCCTTTTCCGAATGTGGAAGTATCGCCAACAATCAGGGCGCGCCCGTAATCCTGCAGCGCCGCGGCGGCAATTTCCGAGGCGGAGGCGCTTAAACGATTGACCAGTACCACCAGCGGACCGTCGTAAAGCAACGCCGGGTCATTGTCCGAATCAACGGCAAAGCGCCCGCCGGAATCACGGGCCAGGACCACGGGACCGTCTTTGATGAACAAGCCGGTAAATTTGATGGCCTCATCCAGCGAGCCGCCCGGGTTGTTGCGCATATCGAGAATCAGGCCGGCAATTTTTTCCTGTTCGAGTTTCTTGAGTAATTTGGCGACATCCTCCGATACATAATTCTGTTTGGAATGGCCGGCGTTGCCTGCAAGATCCACCGGCGCGTAAAATGACGGCAGTTCAATAACGCCAATGCGGTTGGTGGCGCCATGTTGGTCCGGCCCCTCGATCAACCAGGCCTTGACCGCTTGATCGTTGAGATTGATTTCATCGCGGATCAAGGTTACCACCCGGCGCAAGGCGCGGTCGTCCGCCGGGCTGATCGTCAGCCGGACCTGGGTGCCTTTGGGCCCGCGAATCAGCGACACGACTTTGGGAAGGCCCATGTCGACGACATTGACGGGCGGCTGATTGCTCTGGGCGACGGCGACAATCCGGTCTCTTTCCTTGAGCTGCTTGCATTTGTAAGCCGGACCGCCGCGGACCAGCGAACTGATGGTGCAATAGCCGTCGTCCTCGGTCAGGGTCGCGCCGATGCCAAAAAGCGACAGGCTCATGCCGATGGAAAAATCCTCCGCGTGCTCGTTGTTGAGATAATCAGAGTGCGGATCGTAAGCGTGCGTGAGGGCATTGAGGTAGGCTTGCAGAATATTGTCGCCGTCCCAGTTTGTGAGCATTTGCAGATTCCAGCGATAATGTTTGGCGAGCGTGTCGGTGATTTCGTCGGTGGCGGACTTGGGCAGGCTCAAAATCACGTTGGCATTGGTCGGTGAAATTTCGCGGCTGAGTTTTTCCTGCAGGTATTCGTAGCGCAGGCGCTGCCGCCAGAGCTGCCGGGCCTCGTCGAGGTCTTTGGGATAAGGCGCATGGCTGCGGTCGAGCAGGATATGTTCATCGGTGTTGAATTTGAATTTGTCCTGCTGGAGCAACTCGTCCACATAGGCAACGTGCTGTTCGAAGCGTTCGACGAATCGCTGGAAAATGACGTAGGCGGGCGTCAAGTCCGCGGTTTCGTGGCGGCCCAGCATGAGCGTGTCGAGGTTCGTCCGGTAATGGCCGAATTCGGCGAGGTCCGATTGCAGAAAATTTTCATGGCGCGAATCGAGCGTTTCCACGTAATCATCGAAGAATTTTTTCGACATCTCCGTGTCGAGCGGTTCCTGCGAGTAATGATAATCCTGCAGGAACTGCGCCGTCCAATAGGCGATGTGGCCGTCGTTCGGGCCGGGCTGCAGCCGGGAGTGTGTTTGCGCGGCAGGGGGTGGGGCCGGCGGGGCTTTCCGGGTGGTAACACAGCCGGCGGCAATGAGAAAGCAGAACGCCGCCGCCAGCGCGATCAACCCGATATTTCTTAATTTTAAATGGCGCATGATGAATTGCACAACTTCGACCAATCATAACCCAAAGCGTTCAGGCGGGAAACCATTTTAAGCATGCGTCCAACCGGAGTTTCCTCCTCGCAAAAGTAGATTGCTTTTTGGACTTGGTTGGTAGAAAATCCGGCCCTGAAAAATCGAACTATGAAAACCACTGTTTGGACTGTGATTGTCTGTCTGGGTGCCACCGCACCATTGTTTGCCGATGATACGAACGTTTTGAGCGATCAGAAGGCCAGGGTCAGCTACGCCATTGGCATGTCCATGGGCCGTAGCCTCTTGCGGCAGGATGTGCCGGTTGACGCCGACCTGGTCGCCCGCGGCGTCAAAGACGTCCTGTCTGGCACCACACTGCTCACCGCGGATGAGGCACAGGCGACACTGATGGCGTTTCAAAAGGAGTTTGCCGCGGAGCAGCAAAAAAAGCGCGAGGAACAAGCCGTCAAGAACAAGGCCGAAGGCGAGGCCTTTCTGGCCACCAACAAAAACAAGCCCGGCGTCGTTGCCCTGCCGGACGGCCTGCAATACAAGGTTCTTGACGAGGGCACCGGCCCTACGCCCACGAACACGGACATTGTGACCGTGAACTACCGTGGCTCGCTCCTGGATGGCACGGAATTCGACAGTTCCTTCAAACGCGGCCAGCCCGCGAAGTTCCCCGTCACCGGTGTCATTCCCGGATGGACGGAGGCGCTCCTGAAAATGAAGGCCGGCTCCAAGTGGCAATTGTTCATACCGCCGGAACTGGCCTACGGCGAGCGTGGCCGGCCCGGCATCCCGCCGAATTCCGTTTTGATTTTCGAAGTTGACCTGGTCTCCCTGGAAAGCCCGCCTCCGCCGCCCAAACCGGCGGAACCGCTCACCAGCGACATCATCAAAGTGCCGTCAGCTGAGGAACTAAAGAAGGGTGCGAAGATCGAAGTCATCAAGCCGGAAGACGTTAAGAAAATGCAGCAACAGTAGCAGCCACAGCCGCCGGGCCTTTGAACATTTGCGCTGCCAGGATGTCAATTCCTGAGCATTATGAAGTTTATTTTCAGGTCGCTGGCAGGTTTCTTTTCGGCCTTGGTGGTGGCATTGGCTATCCTGGCGGTTTTTCATTTGACGTCCTGGGGCAAGGACGCAGGCCCGGCCATCAAAGTTGATTCCACGGCTCTCGAGCGCAACCCGCAGCTCGGCACCAGTTTCGCTCCCGTTGTCAAAAAAGCCGCCCCCAGCGTGGTGAATATCTATTCGACGCACATCATTCACATGCGCCCGTACCGGAATCCGTTTTTTAACGACCCGATGTTCCGGCAGTTTTTCGGCGACCAGTTCGGACCGAACAATAACCGTGAGATCACGCGGCGGCAGGAAAGCCTTGGCTCCGGCGTCATCGTTTCCCCGGATGGTTATATCCTGACGGCCAATCATGTCGTGGAGGACGCAGATGAAATCAAGGTCGCCATCGGCGACAATGAAGAAGACAAGGAATACACCGCCAGGGTCGTCGGCACCGACCCGCCGACGGACGTGGCCGTGCTGAAGATTGACGCGAAGAACCTGCCGGCCATCACGTTCGGGGACAGCGCGCAATTGGAAGTCGGCGATGTGGTGCTGGCCATCGGAAATCCCTTCGGGCTTGGCCAGTCGGTAACCATGGGCATTATCAGCGGTCTGGGGCGTCACTACGGGATGAACGGTTACGAAAATTTTATTCAGACCGATGCCGCAATCAACAAAGGCAATTCCGGGGGGGCGTTGGTGGATGCCTACGGCCGGCTCATTGGCATCAATACCTGGATTGCCAGCAACAGCGGCGGCAGCGAAGGCGTCGGCTTCGCCGTGCCGGTCAATATGGCACGGCGCGTTATGCAAGGTCTCATCGGCGGCGGCAAGGTCACGCGCGGCTATCTCGGCATTGTTCCCGAGGACATCACACCGGGGTTGGCCGAGGGATTCAACCTGCCCGATCAAAGCGGCGCGCTCGTCGGCGACGTGGAAACCAACACCCCCGCCCAAAGAGCCGGCATCATGTCCGGCGACGTCATCCTGGAAATCAACGGCAAAAAGGTAAACGACGCCAACAGCCTGCGCCTGATGGTTTCGGAAATGGAGCCGGGAACCAGCGTTTCGGTCAAACTTTTCCATAATGGCCAGCAAAAGACTGTAAACGTTTCCCTCGCCAAATTGCCGGATGCGGTCGCCGGCAACGATACCCCCGACAAAAATTCCCCCCTGGCCAATCCGAGAACGGATGCGCTCGACGGCGTCACGGTGGCCGATTTGGACCGGCAGGTGCGCGATCAGTTGCACCTCCCGCCGGGTCTCCAGGGCGTCGTGGTTACCGACGTGGATGAGGATGCCAACGCCGCCGACGCTGATTTGCGTCCGAACGACATCATCATGGAAATCAATCAACAGCCGGTCCGGGACGCCGATAACGCCGTTAAACTTTGTACCGACGCCAAAGGCAAATGGATCGTCCTCAAAATCTGGCGTCGCGTCGGCGACCTGGGAGGTACGCGCTATCTCAGTGTGGATAACACCAAAAGAAAATAAGGCTGAACGCTGAACGCTGAACGCTGAAGGCTAAAGCAAGAGCATCTTTGCGGGATCGCTTTTCGACTTTAGCCTTCAGCCTTTAGCCTTTAGCCTTTCCCGGAGATGCCCGTTCAATACAAAGATTATTACGAAATCCTCGGTGTGCCCCGAAGTGCGGGCGACGCCGAAATCAAAAAAGCCTTCCGCAAGCTCGCCCGCGAGCATCATCCCGATGTCGCCAAAGACAAAAAACGCGCCGAGGAGAAGTTCAAGGAAATCAATGAGGCGTATGAAGTCCTGAGCGACCCGGCCAAACGGAAGAAATACGACGAACTGGGTGCCAACTGGAAGTCCGGCGCGGACTTTCATCCGCCGCCCGGTTGGGAAGGCTTTTCGCGCGGGCAGGGCTTTCGCGGACGCGGCGCCGGCGGGCAGGAATTTGAATTTCATTTCGGCGGCACCGGCTTCAGCGATTTCTTCGAGCAACTGTTCGGTTCGCGGATGCGCGGCGGTGGCTTCGGTTCGCGCGGGGGGTTTGCCGAGGAGGAGGAATTGGCAGAGCGCGGGCGTGACATCGAGGGTGACATCATGGTTACACTCGAAGAAGCCTTGCGCGGCTCGGTGCGCGCGGTCAACGTGCGCCGTCCCGTCGGGCGTTCGATAAAAACCGAGACCTATCAGGTCCGGATTCCGCCCGGGGTGACGGAAGGCCAGAAGTTGCGCGTGGCCGGACGCGGCGAGGCCGGCAGCAGCGGCGGCGAGGCCGGCGATTTGTATTTGCGTGTGCGGCTGGCCAAACATCCCGACTTCGAGGTCGAAGACCATGATTTGATTTACGAATCCGAGCTGGCGCCCTGGGAGGCGGTGCTGGGCGCGGAAATTTCGGTGCCGACTCCTGACGGCCGGGTGAATATCAAAATTCCTCCGGGGACTCAAAGCGGGCAGAAGCTCCGTGTGCGCGGGCGCGGACTGCCAACACGCGGTGGTGCTCGCGGCGATTTGTTCGTCGTTACCCGAATCGAGGTGCCGGCGAAAGTTTCGGATCCGGAAAGAAAATTGTGGGAGCAACTCGGCCGCGAATCGCGGTTCAATCCGAGGGGTTAAACCTGCCAAATCGCGGCGGCTTTCGGCAGAAAGCCGCACTTTTTCTTTTCCGGAAATCAGCGGCGCTCAGCCGATACGCCGCCATCATTGCTGTTTTCAGGGCCAGCGAACACTCACCCGATCACCAACTTTCAGCCTGAAACGTTTGGCGGCGGAACCGCCGTTGACCGCGATCTCCAGAAAGTCACTCGACCCGGGCACGGCAACTGCCTCGCCCGTCGGCACTGATTGATAAAACGCTCCGACCGGACATAGTCGCTTGCGCCCTAGAAAAACCCCCAGTCCGCTTCGCCTGCCCAAGTCCGCATTTTGAATGTTGGTAATCGCATTGCCGAACCGGTCAACGAAAACCACTTCGCCTTCAATCCGACTGCCGTGCAGGCGCGGTCGTGCCCATTTCAGCCGGGCAAACTCCTTTTGTACCGGGCCCAGCCGGTGAACTGGTGTGCCACGACACAACTGCGCGGCGATCGGAGCAAAAATGTCGCGCCCGTGGAACGTGTGGCTCACCGGGTGCAAAAAGTAGCTTGTGTTCTCGAGCCGATGCACGGATTTGATTTTTTCCCGTGCCAGCGCAAACGACAGCACACCGTTGTCCGGCCCCACAAAAAAGTATTTCGCAGTCTGGACGGCGATGGCTTCACGAGCGCCACCGACGCCCGGATCCACGACCGCAACGTGCACCGTGCCTTTCGGAAAAAACCGGCAACTGACCGCCAGCGCAAATGCCCCGGCGCGGATGTCGCCAGCTGCGATTTCATGCGTGATGTCCACGATGGCGGCACCCGGCGCGATGCCGAGGATGACGCCCTTCATCGTGCCAACGAACCAGTCCCGTGTTCCGAAATCGGTGGTCAGCGTGATGAGTGGCACGCGCGAAGATTACCTTGAGCGCCGCGCTCTTGAAATCCAGAATTCTGCCAGGGATTTGATCTTATTGGAGAGCGATGACGTGTCACCGCCTTCAAAGCGCCGACGTGTCGGCGCAGTCCAGACAAAGTATGCACGAGAAAACCATCCTGATCACTGGCGTCACTCGCGGACTTGGCCGCGCGATGGCAGAAGAGTTCGTCCGGCTCGGCCACGTTGTGCTGGGGTGCGGTCGTTCGGAAAAGGAAATCGCGCAGTTGCAAAAGCGATTTGCCGCGCCGCATGAATTCACGATTGTGGACGTGACGAACGATGCGTATGTCGCGGAGTGGGCCAAGCGGGTTTGGTCATCCCACGGCGCACCGGATTTGCTGTTGAACAACGCCGCGCTCATCAACCGCAACGCGCCGCTCTGGCGGATCGGCGCGAAGGAATTCGCCGACGTAATTGACGTGAATATCAAAGGCGTCGCGAATGTCATCCGGCATTTCGTGCCGGCGATGGTCCGGCGAAAAAGCGGCGTCATCGTGAACTTCAGTTCCGGCTGGGGGCGTTCAACCGCTGCGGAAGTCGCTCCGTATTGTGCAACGAAATGGGCGATTGAAGGTCTGACCCAGGCGCTGGCCCAGGAACTTCCGCCGGGCATGGCCGCCGTCCCCTTCAATCCCGGTATCATCAACACCGAGATGCTGCGCAGTTCGTTCGGCGATTCGGCATCGAGTTATCCGGCTCCGGCCGAATGGGCCAAAATCGTTGTGCCATTCCTGCTGAAGCTTGGACCGTCGGTCAACGGCAAACCGCTGACGGCGCCGGTGCGTGGCGCGAATGATTGAGAATGCCGCTTCGGAAACGCTTTCGGGGCGCTACTTCTTCAAACCGTTTAGCTCCACCGTGGCGCTGCTCAATTCCATGCAGCCTTTCTCCCCGGTGCCGATGCATTTTTTGAACAGAGCCGTCGCGCCTTCCTTGTCGCCGGTGAGGAGACGTTTCATGGCGGCAAAATAATTTGCCTGGCAATATTGAATCGTTTGCCCTTTCGGGTTCCGGGCGGAAGTTTTCGCAATGTTCAGGAATTCCTCTTCAGGCATGGCACCGGTGAGAAATTGTCCAATCCGCGCAGTCCAGTCACTGGCGCGCGTGCCTTGGAGCGATTTGACGAAATCGGCCAGTTCTTTCGCGGCTGCGTCAGTTTCACCGAGCCGGGAGCGGAGCAGCCAGACCCGGAAGCGGGGATAATCCAGAAACGGATCGAGTTGGGTTGCTTTGCGAAAGCTCTCCAATGCAGGCTGAAATTGCAGCAGGTCGTACCGGGCATACCCCAGGTTCTCCGAGGCCAGGGCGTTTTGAGGGTCGAGTTCGGTGGCTTTGGAACAATCGGCCAGCGCCCCGTTATAGTCCTTGAGGTTGTCCTTGGTGAGGCCGCGATACGAATAGGCCAGCGCGTTTGTGGGATTTTCTTCGATCGCCTGGTTAAAATCATCGGTGGCCGCGCCAAAATCTTTGAGCAGACGTTTGGCTTCGCCACGGGCGACCAGCGCATCGGTATTTTTGCCGTCCAATTCGATCGCCTGATTACAGTCCGCGATGGCGCCGGCGAAATCCTTCAGGTCGAATTTCACCCGGCTCCGGTCCACCAGGTAGGCAGCAGATTCCGAATTCAGCTCAATGGCTTTGCTGAAGTCGGCAAGGGCGTCGTCGTAATTCTTCAAACGTTGATTGGCCTGGCCGCGAAGATCGTAGGCCAGCGCATCCGATGGATTGAGCTGGATGGTTTTGGTGCAATCAGTAATGGCTCCGTCGTAGTTGCGAAGATCATATTTGGCGGTGGCGCCGGTAAAGTAGGCGGCGGCGTAATTGGGATTCAACGCGATGGCCCTGGTGCAGTCGGCAATGGCGCCATTGTCGTCGCTCGAACACTTCTTCGCGCTGCCGCGGGCGGCGTAAGCATCCGCGTATCGGGGATTCAATTCAATCGCGTGGGTATCGTCGGCGATGGCTCCGGCATAGTCGGCGATTTGAAATTTCGCATTGCCCCGGCTCCAGTAGGCGTAGGTGTATCCCGGATTAAGTCCAATGGCCATGTTGTAGTTGGTGATGGCCGCGCCGTATTTTTTGACATTGTATTTCACGTTGCCGCGGGCGCAGTACGCCTCCGTATAGGCGGGATTGAGTTCAATGGCCCGGTCGAAATCGGCCAGGGCTCCGGCGTAGTTGACGCGCGCGGACTGGGCGTTGCCCCTGGCATAATGGGCCGGAGCGGAATTGGGGCTGAGTTCGACGGCCTTGTTGTAATCGGGCATGGCTTCGGAAAATTTCTTGAGCGCGCTTTTGGCGTTGCCGCGGCTGAGATAGGCTTCCGCATAATCGGGGTAACGTTCGATGGCCCTGGTCTCATCCGCGACGGCCCCATTGTAATCACCCAACTGCAACCTGGCGTTGCCGCGGACGTAGTAGGCGTGCGGGTATTGTGGATTCAGCGCGATGGCCTGGTTGAAGTCCGCGACGCCGCCGGCGTAATCTCCCAGGCGCATCCGGGCGTTGCCCCGAATGTAATAGCCGTTCGGGTATTGGGGATCTAATTCCAGCGCCTTTGTGTCGTCGGCGACGGCCCCGGCATTGTCATTGAGATGACTTCTGGCTTCGCCGCGATTGACGTAAAACTCGGCATTGGTGGGGTTCAGCTCAATCGCCCGGTTGAAATCGGCGACGGCCCCGCTGTAATTCCCAAACTGGCACTTGTTGATCCCCGAATTTAAAAATGATTCGGCGGAGGGTGGCGGAGCTTTGTGATGACGGGAGCAGGAGGAGAAGCAACTCGAAATCAGAATCAATGACCAGACCGGACACACTCTTCCGAACCCGAATTTCATGGCCGCAGTTTATCAGGAACAAGTTGTGGTGCAATCACCGTTAAGAATCTGCGAGTTGCGCGTTCTCACGCTGCCCGCGCCTCCCCGAACGACCGTGGCGGACTCGCCTGCTTCCAGAGATCAGGTCCCGAATCGATTTGATCTTTTGGTGGGGCGAGCGTGCTCGCGAGCCGGGCTCGGCGTGCCAAAGCGTAACGACGGCGGCTCGTCAGTAGCTTCGCCCCACCGAGAATGATACGGCACCATCAATCGCGTTTTCTGGCATTTCTGGCGCGATCCAGTTATGGTGTGGCGCATGCAAGCAGTCGTCATCAAGGACGTCAACCAACTCGTAATTGAACAACGACCCGACCCGGTCGCCGGTCCCGGTGAAGTCGTGGTCCAACTGCGCACCGCGGCGTTGAATCATCGCGATGTCTGGATCAAGCTCGGGCAATATGCGAACCTGAAGTTTCCCATCACACCCGGTTCTGACGGCGCGGGTACCGTCACGCAGGTCGGCGACGGTGTGGACAAATCGTGGCTCGGACGCGAGGTCATCATCAATCCGGCCTTCGATTGGGGGAGCGAGGAACGGGCACAAGGAACGAAGTTCACGATTTTGGGTCTGCCAAAAGACGGCACGCTGGCCGGAGCCATTCATGTGCCGGCGACGCAACTCGCGCCGAAGCCTGCGCATCTTTCCTGGGAGGAAGCCGCTGCGCTGCCGCTCGCCGGCGTCACCGCTTATCGCGCCGTGTTCAGCCGCGCACATTTGCAGCCGGACGAAAAAATCCTCATCACCGGGATTGGCGCGGGCACGGCGTTACTTGCGCTGCAATTCGCCGTGGCCACTGGCGCGGCGGCATTTGTCACTTCCAGTTCAATGGAGAAACTGGCGCGGGCGCAACAGCTCGGCGCGAAAGGCGGCGCGCTTTATAATCGCGACGGTTGGGCGAAGGAATTGGGCGCGCAGCACGGGCCGTTTGACGTGATTGTGGACAGCGCCGGCGGACCGGGGTTCAGCGATTTGTTGGACCTGTGTGCGCCGGGCGGGCGCATCGTCTTTTTCGGCGCGACGCACGGCAATCCTCCGGAGTTGCCTTCGCGCAAAATTTTCTGGAAACAGATTTCCATCTTCGGCACGACGATGGGCAGTCCGGCGGATTTCGCGGCGATGATTGAATTGATTGAGCGCAAAAATATTCGGCCAGTCATCAGCGAAGTCTTTCCGTTCGAACGGGCAGGGGACGCCTTCGCGTTGATGGAACGCGGCGGGCAATTCGGTAAAATTGTTGTGCGCATCTCTGCAGGTTAGCGGTTCAACTCCCTCTCCGCCAACGGAGTTGGGGGAGAAGGCTGGGGGGTGAGGTGGCCGAAATCAATTTACGATGTGCGATTTACGATTTACGAATCTTCCACTCAAATGCGCGTACCGAATCGGGA
>Ga0335085_10001806_pt1 | contig 42939 bp, 35 predicted proteins | sample Lox_Sample_45_FD_206712 | JGI IMG/M metagenome (GOLD analysis project Ga0335085, IMG submission 206712) | Soil microbial communities from Loxahatchee National Wildlife Refuge, Florida, United States - Lox_Sample_4.5 | ecosystem: Environmental > Terrestrial > Soil > Wetlands | place: USA... | reverse complement strand
TTCCGGGAAGGCTGAGCGGCGGGAGCCGGACCTCTCTCGTGACGGCATCGTGCTGCCTCGGTAACATGGTTGAAAATTGGCTCGATTATGGCTGCTCGACATTGATGAATATCAGCGATCGGGTATCCGGTTGCGTTATCCTTTGCTGGTTTATTGGATGAAGCTCATGCCATACGCCTCGAATTCCGATCTGCCCCCTTCGGTCCGCAACCACCTGCCGCAGCACGCGCAAAGCATCTATCGCGAGGCTTTCAACCATGCCTTTGCCTCGCATGCGAAGGATCCGCGTCAGGAGGAGATTGCGCATCGCACGGCCTGGTCTGCGGTCAAGCGTTCGTACGAAAAAATCGGGGACGCTTGGACCGCGAAGATCTGATGCGGAGACTTGCGTCTGCTGGCATGCGACTATCGGTTGCCGTTTCCGACGGCAACGAGCGGATGAAGAGCGAAGCGCAGAGGCATAGCTTGCGTGAGTCAGAACCGACTGTCGCCGAAAAAGTCGCCTTCCTGCGCCGCCCCGACAGCTACCACCTGTCTGCCGGTCAGGTTTCCAGCGTGGAGACGCACATGTCTTTTGTGTTTCTGGCTGGCGACCGCGCCTACAAGCTCAAGAAGCCGATCAAACTGCCTTATCTGGATTTCTCGACCGTCAAAAAACGTGAAGCGGCATGCCGCGCCGAGCTCGCGCTGAATCGACGGCTCGCTCCAAGCGTATACCTTGACGTCGTTCCGCTCTGCGTCGCAAGGGGCGGCCTGAGAATCGGTGGCCAGGAGCCGGCGATCGATTGGCTCGTGGTCATGCGCCGACTCGACGGCCGCTTGATGCTTGATGCCGCAATCGAGCGCCGCTGTCTCACCGCTGAACGGGTCGAAGCGCTGGAAAGGACGCTGGGAAAATTCTTTCGCCACGCGAAGCCGGTGCTGTCGGCGCCTGGAAAATGTCTTGCGAAGTGGCGAGACCAGATCAAGGCAAACAGGATCGCGCTGCTGCAGCCGCAGCTTCGCATGCCGGTAGCGCTCGTTTCAGAACTCGATCGCGTGCAGCGGCGCTTCCTGGATGGTTTTGCCAGTCCACTTCTGGAGCGAGTTCGGCAAGGACGAGTTCTGGACGGGCATGGCGATCTCAGGCCAGAGCACATCTGGCTCGGGGAGCCGCTTTCGGTCATCGATTGCCTAGAGTTCAACGCCGGTTTCAGGGCTGTGGACCCCTTTGACGAACTCGCCTATCTCTCCATCGAGTGCGAGCGCCTCGGTGATGACAGAATCGGTCCCCGGCTTACACGGACTCTGATGCGAATGCTGGGTGACGCAGTGCCACCGGAGTTACTCGCTTTCTACCGATGCTACCGCGCAACTCTGCGGGCCAATCTTTCGGCTGCCCATCTCCTCGATCCCAATCCGAGGACTCCAAAAAAATGGCGGCCGCTGGCACTTCAGTATCTTGAGATTGCCCGGCGCGAGGCATGCGCGCTTGATCGCTTGCTCAATAAACCAACAGGTCGTCCATTCGCTCGCCGCAATGGAGGCGCTGAATTGCCTGCGCGAACAAATCGGCGGTAGATACCACATCCAGCTTGCCCCGCAGCGGATGATCCTCCGGCAAGCGGAACGCCGGTACCGTGTCACAAACAACCACGCGGTCAATCGCGCTGTCGCCCAGCATCTCACCGGCACCCGGCATGAACAGACCGTGAGTTGCAAACGCGATGACTCTTCGAGCCCCGTGCTCTCGGACCGCGCGCGCTGCGCGCAGCAGAGTTCCGCCGGAAGCGATCAAATCGTCGATGATCAAGGCGGTATTGCCTTCGGCCTCTCCAACGAACAGATCGCCAGCCACGACGCCTGCGCTTCGTCGCTTTTCCACGAAGCCCCGGCCGATCGGCAAACCAGTGGCTTTTTCCAGGGCTTCCCGAAACAGCTGCGCCCGCTTTACGCCACCGGGATCCGGCGAGACGACGCACAGTTTGTTTTCGCCCAATTTCCGAACGAACTCGACAAACAGCGGAGCGGCCGTCATGGCCACCGTGCGGCAACGAAAGGCGTTCTCGAATGCCATCTCGTTGTGTACGTCGAGGGTGACGACGGCGTCGGCGCCCACAGCTTCAAAGAGGCCTGCGACATACCGCAGGGTCAGAGGGTCTTGCCATTTTGTGCGGCGGTCCTTGCGGGCATAGCACAGGTACGGCGTGACGGCGGTGACCTGAGTGGCGCCGGCATCCTTCAGGGCACCGATGAAAAAGAGCAGGCGATTGAGCTTGTCGTCCGCGCTGAGCGACGGTCCGGCGTGTAGGCTCTGAATCACATAGACATCACGGCCGGAAACCGTTTCGAGCGCCCGAATTTTGTATTCCCCGTCCTCGAATGTTCTCTCTTCGTGGTTCCCAAGCGATACCCGGCTCGCCTTCGCAAGAGTGCCGCCGAAATCTTTCGTTGCGTCCAGTGCAAACAGTTGAAATGGCTTGCCCGGCATTGTGGCCGTCACTCCTTGGACAGGCTGATTGTGGCGCCATCGAGTACTTCAAGGGCGTTCATGTCCAGCATGTCCATCATTGCACCGACGCTCGTCGATTGGCCAAGTTCGCGGGAGCGAAGCTCTGCAAATGCATCCGCGCATGCGCGCCCGAAGGTATCCGCATCGAAGATATCGGAGGTTCTGGACACGAGAGTGGCGCCGTCCTTGGCAATCCGAAGTTTGATCTTCATGGCAGCCTCCTGTGAAAAGGCAAGCTGGCCCTTTTTCCGCGCGAAAATCGTTGCGCCTGATCAATTTCGCTGCGGCTATAATGGCACACTTTGCTGCCCGTGAGCCTTTCTTGAGACTCCATCATGGCGGAATGCCCGAGTGCCCTGCTGACGGACCTCTATCAGCTCAACATGCTGCAGGCGTATCTTGACTATGGCGAGACCGAGACTGCCGTCTTTGAGTTTTTCGTCCGGAAACTGCCGCAAAATCGCCGGTTTCTGTTGGCGGCAGGGCTCGACCAGGCGTTGCAATTTCTCGAAGGCTTGCGATTTTCGGCTGATGAAGTCGATTGGCTGCGCTCGACAGGACGTTTCAAACCGAACCTTATCGAGTATCTGACCGGCTTCCGGTTTCGCGGCGATGTGCATGCCATGCCCGAAGGGACGGCATTCTTCGCGAATGAGCCGATCCTGCGCGTGACCGCATGCCTGCCCGAGGCGCAACTCGTCGAGACGCGGCTGATCAACATCCTCCACTATCAAACGCTGATCGCGTCCAAGGCTGCGCGTTTTGTGCTGCTCGCACCGGGCAAGTTGCTTGTCGATTTCGGGCTGCGTCGTGCGCACGGCGCAGACGCGGGACTGATGGCCGCCCGCGCGGCCTATCTCGCGGGCTTTTCCGGAACAGCCACACTGGAGGCGGAGCGGGCATTTGGCATCCCGACATTCGGGACGATGGCACATTCCTACATTCAGGCGCACGATAGCGAGGCGGAGGCATTTGACAGGTTCACGATCTCGCGGCCGGAGAACCTCACACTGCTGATCGACACTTATGATTGCGAGGCGGCGGCGCGGAAAGTGGTGGCGCTGGCACCACGTCTTGGTGAGCGGGGAATCCGCATTGGAGCGGTCCGCATAGACAGCGGCGATTTGATCGCCTTGTCCCGCCAGGTGCGGCACATCTTGGACGAGGGAGCGCTGCGCGACGTGACCATCTTCGCCAGCGGCGGGCTCGATGAAGCGAAACTCGGCCGGATTGTGAGGGAGAAGGCGCCGATCGACGGGTTCGGGATCGGTACTTCGCTCACCGTGTCGGCTGATGCGCCGTCGCTCGACTGCGCGTACAAACTTGAGGAATACGCTGGACGCGCCCGCCGGAAGCACTCGGCGGGCAAGGCGACCTGGCCCGGCCGCAAACAGGTCTGGCGCTGCGAGAGGAACGGGAGGATGGCCGGAGACGTCATCGGCCTCGATCGGGAATCGCACGAAGGGGTGGCGCTGTTGCGTCCTGTCATGATTGCGGGACAGCGAATGGCAGGCGGGCCAACGCTCGTTCAGTCGCGCGAGCACGCCGCAAACCAACTCGCGAAATTGCCGCCAAAATTGCGACAGCTGGAGCCGGGTGCCGTCTATTCCGTTCGCATCTCGGAGGCGCTCCAGCAGCTTTCCGCCAAGGTAGATGCGGGGCTGTCGCGCGACAACCGTCTGGAAAGTCCAGGATGATTACTTCCGACACTGACATCCTGCTCATCGTGGACATCCAAAACGATTTTCTGCCGGGTGGGGCCCTTGCCGTGGCAGGCGGCGATGAGATCATTCCGACCGTCAATCGTCTGGCACGCCGCTTCGCTCACGTGATCCTGACGCAGGATTGGCACCCGAGCGATCATCTGTCCTTTGCGTCGAACAATCCGGGCGCAAAGCCCTTCGAGACGATTTCCGTTTCCTACGGCCGGCAGACGCTGTGGCCGGATCATTGCATTCAGAACACAGACGGCGCGGCGTTCAGCAATGCTCTGGATGTTCCGCACGCGGAGCTGATCCTGCGCAAGGGATACCACCGCGATATCGACTCGTATTCTGCGTTTTACGAGAACGACCACACGACACCGACGGGTCTTTCCGGTTACTTGCGCGAACGTGGGGTCACGCGCGTCTTTCTGGCGGGGCTGGCGTTCGATTATTGTGTCCGCTGGTCTGCCGAGGACGCACGCCGGCAGGAATTCAGCGTTGTCGTGATCGAAGACGCCTGCCGGAGCATCGACCTCGAGGGATCGCACGCGGATGCCTTGAAAGCACTGGCCGCATCCGGCGCGACGCGCATAAGAGCCGCCGACCTCCTGTCCCGATAGGCTCTTCGGGCAGGCTGCGGGAATGCGAATTTCACTTCGGGCGCAACTGTGCGGCGCTTCGCCGTGGCTCGACCACCCGAAGCAATCCGACCGAACCGGCAAGCAGGAGCACCAGAAGACTGGCGAGCCCAGCGCGCTGACTTCCGCTGATCGCTGTGACAATTGCAACCATGGCAGGCCCGAGAAAAGCCGTAGCCTTTCCAGAGAACGCGAACAGTCCAAAGAACTCCGCCTCTTCGCCCTTGGGTGCAAGGCGGGCCATCAGAGTCCGGCTGGCGGCCTGCGCGGGGCCAACGAACAGGCCGAGCAGCGAACCGCCAATCCAAAACCACAGCCGTTCCTGGGCGACGATCGTCATGATCGAGGTTACGAGCATCCCCGCCAGCGCGACGAGAATGGTTCTACGCGAGCCAATCCGGTCGTCCACCCACGCGAAGCAGAAGGCGCCGAGGCCGGCCGTGATGTTCAGAACGATGCCGAAAAGCGTGACGTCACGCAGGCCCATTCCAAACACGCCGGCAGCGTAAATACCGCCGAATGCGAAGATTCCAACCAAAGCGTCCGAGTACAGCATGTGCGCGACAAGAAAGAGAACAACATTTCTGCGGTTGGCGAGGCCTCTCAGGGTTCGGGCGACGGCTATCAATCCGCGCTTGGTTGCCGCCTCGGCGCTAAGCCCCGTCCTTTTTCGGTCCGGAGTCCAGACGAAAATGGGCCAAGTGAAGACAGCAAACCACAAACCGACAAAGGGCCCCAGAATCCTCACTTGTTCCGCCTGACTGCGATCGAGGCCCAGCCAGGTTGGGTGCTGCAGCGGCCCGATCAATGCCAGGAGAAGCGCCGCAAGGCCGCCCAGGTATCCCAACGCCCACGCCCACCCGGACCATCGCCCCATCCGCTCCTCGGCCACCAGGTCGGGCAGCATCGCGTTGTTGAAAACCGTGCCAAATTCGAAACCGATATTGGCCACGGCAACAAGCACAAGTGCCAGCAAGGCATGGGCCCGGTCGGGCTTGATGAGCCACAACAATCCGGACGCGATGATGCACAAGAGCGAGAACGCGAACAGCCACGGCTTTCTCTTTCCACCAGCGTCGGCAATCGCGCCGAAGATCGGGCTCAAGATTGAAATGAAGAGCCCACTGATCGCGATCCCGTATCCCCACCACGCCTGACCAATAGTCTCGTTGCCGATTACCGCACCGGCGAAATAAGCTGGAAACACGAATGTGATAATGAGCGTGGTGAAGGGTGAGTTCGCCCAGTCGTACAGCGCCCATGCAAGGACACCCTGCTCCTGCCGAACGGATCGGGATTTTTGCCGGGCCATTCGGCATAATTCGGCAGGCCCATGATCATTTCTTTGAGCGTAATCAACCACGAGGCCGCCCCCGGGCCGAAACTTGAGAATTATCAGTGGCCGCCCCTGATCCCGTTGGTAACGAGAATGCGAACATGGGAGGTTGACGATGCCATCCGCGGTGCAACGGCGAAGCTCACGCGTCCACCCATTCTGGCTACTTCTCCTGGCGGCGCTCGCCATCGGCGTGCTGATTGCGCTCCTGTGGATCACGGCAGCACATGGATCGCTTGACGTGCAGAAGTTCTTGCCCTGGGTTTGGGCTCGCACCTATGGGCCCAATCGTCCTCTCTACGGTGGGTGGTTGTGGCTGGCAGCAGCATCCGTCGCGGTCTGTTTCGGGTGCCTGGCGATCGCCTATATGCTTTCGCGGGCACGGCGCCGCTCGCAGCCTGACGAGGGATTGAAACCGCTCGCGCCCGATGACAGGTGACCAGGCCGAAGTCATTGCTTTCTTGTCGGACCCGAAAAGTTTCGGGCCGCAAGATCGGGCTGTCGAGCGGCACGAGACCCATGGTTCGATGGTCTTCCTGGCGGGCGATTTCGCCTACAAGCTGAAGCGCGCTGTCGCCTACCCGTACATGGACTACTCGACGCCGGAACTGCGGCGCGACATGTGCGAAGCGGAGCTGCTGGTCAATCGGCGAATGGCTCCGAATCTTTACCTTGGGGTTCGCGCGATCGTGCGCGAAGTGGACGGCCGCGTTCGCTTTGGGACTGCCGACGAATCAGGGACGGCCATCGACTGGGTGGTCGTGATGCGGCGATTTCCGCAGTCGATGCTTCTGGAGGAGATGCGAAAGCGCGGCGAACTGACGGCCGCGCTCATGCGCGAACTTGGCGAAGTCATTGCCGCCTTTCATGCTGCTGCGGAAATCAAAAAGGATCTCGGCGGAGCATTGGGAGTCGCGCGGGTCATCGAGGAAAATCTGGCGGTGATGCGATCCTATTGCGGCGATCCGTTCCCGATTTCCAAGATGGAGCGGTTTGCGGAACTGGCGTGGACTGCGCACCGTTCTGTAACGGCTCTCCTCGACGCAAGGCGTGACGCCGGCTTTGTGCGGCGCTGCCACGGCGATCTGCACCTGAACAACATCTGCCTGTTTGACGGCACACCGACAATGTTCGACGCCATCGAATTCAGCGACGAATTCGCCTGCATCGATGTGCTCTACGATCTTGCGTTCCTGCTGATGGATCTCCAGCATCATGGCCTGCGCGACCTCGCCAATGCGCTGCTCAACCGCTATCTCGAGAAGACGGGCGACTTCCAGGGCATGCATGCGATGCCCTTGTTCCTTTCCTGTCGCGCTGCCATCCGCGCCCATGTCACAGCCGCGCGGCTACGGCTGTCGGTGCCGGAACACCGGGCGCAATTGGTACGCGAAGCGGAAAGCTTCCTCGACCAGGCGATCGCCTTTCTTGGTGCCTGTGATCTGAAGCTGCTCGTGCTTTCCGGCTATTCGGGGACCGGTAAATCGACTCTGGCGCGGCTGCTCGCCGGTGGAATTGGTCGCGCGCCGGGCGCGGTCATTTTGCGGAGCGATGTGATCCGGAAGCAGTTGCAAGGCGTCGCCGAGACTGCACGCTTGCCGGAAACGGGTTACCGAGCCGAGATAACCCGGCGCGTGTATGACACGCTAGGCGAGCGCGCCAAAATCCTGCTGGACGGCGGACACAGCGTTATCGTCGATGCCGTATACGGCCGCACTGAAGAACGCCGGGAGGTCGAGGCCATCGCACGGCAATGCAGGGCATCTTTTCGCGGCGTCTGGCTGGATGCACCGGCTCCCATTTTGGAAGAGCGGCTCGGAAGGCGTCGCGGCGACGCTTCGGATGCTGACGCCGGTGTTCTTCATTGGCAGCTGGGAAAGCTCGATGTTCCCGCCGAATGGGTCCATGTCGACGCGAGCGGCAGCATCGAGGAAAATCTGAAGCGCCTGAATGAGGCGATTCGATAGACCCATCGCCCGCGATCGAAAAAGCACCGCAGAACCCGGGGGTAAAATCCAGCCGGAAGGTGTGCTCGTCTTGAAGGTCGACCAGAAGGTTCATCCGATCCACTGTACTGTGGGTATCTTGCGCGGGACTGGAGGAACGGCCGCCTTGGGATGGCCGACGATGATGGGCGCCACGGGCAGATACTGGGCAGGCAGGTCGATCAGCTTCCGCGCTTCCGCACTCGCGAGCCAGCGTTGTGCAAAGCCGATCCAGCAGGTGCCGAGTCCTTCCGCGGTTGCCGCCAGCATGAGGTTTTCGGCCGCCAGAGCGGCATCCTCGGTGGCCCAGTCGCCTTGCTGCAGCGCGGAAATCAGGATCAGCACGGGCGCATGATAAAAAATGTGGAACGCCGGATTGGTAAGATGCTCGCGGAAACCCGCGTGCCTGGAACCGCCGTCCATCTCGGCCAGCATTTGCTTCTTCGACTCGGCGGAAATCTTGTCGAGCAGTGCCTGACCGCGAATGACCGTAAACAGCCACGGCTGCTGATCCACCGCGCTCGGGGCCCATATGGCGGCATCGATCAACTTGTTGATTGCGCGCACCGCGACGGGTTCGGCGGTAAAGTCGCGCGTGGCGCGCCGGTGATGGATGGCTTCGAACACGTCCATGGCAGTCCTCCACTATCGGAACTCGACCCGGAGTATGCTGTGGGCTTTTCGGCTTTGGGTCGTTGATTTTCGTCAAGCGGCGCTGACAGACCTCGTCAACATCAGAATTGGAATTCCTCGATCTCGTACGGCAGGGCGTACGAACTGAAGCGAATCCATCGCGGTCTGACGCGGACGTAAATGTGTCCGGGCCAGATGTCGCGTGCCGGCGCCTCGGGCCACACCGCGCAATAGATTTGTTTGATTTCCTCCAGCTCACGCCCCTCCGGCATATCCGCCGCACCTTCATATTGGACGGTGCGGTCGTCCTTCCATCCGATCACGAACGCGATTCGCGGATTGTGTAGGAGGTTTTGGCACTTCCGGGTCGTGCTGATGGCGTCGAATACGATCGTGAAATCCGCCGCGAGCGCGAAACCGACCAGTGCCGCTTCGGGAGCATGTTCCGGACTCACGGTGGCCAACACCGCATACCGGTGTTCACCGATAAACTTGTGGACTGTGTCTCGGGTAATCTGTGGCATCCAAAACCTGCCCATTTTGGACACGTTCGGGTGCCTTGGCGGCAAATGCGTTGATCGTGATCAAATTGCGGCGAATTCTCCGGAGCGAAACTGTGCGAATTGGCAATTCGGCTCAAGGAGCAGCATGGACACGGTTCCTGGGGAAAAGGCGCTTTCCGAACCGCCACCAAGCGGCCCTGCGCTCGGTCTCACAACCGAAGAAGCGGCGCGGAGGCTCGTCCGGTACGGGCCCAACCGGATTCAGGGTAAGCCTCGAGTCCACCTTCTCGTCCAATTCCTTCGCCGATTCGCAAATCCGCTGACACTCGTCTTGCTAGGGGCTGCTCTTGTCTCTGCGATAATCGGCGAGCGCTCCAGCTTCATCATAATCATCTGTATCGTGCTGCTATCCGTCACGCTGGACTTCTTTCAGGAGCGCAGGGCGGGCAAAGCCGTCGAGGCCCTTCAGCAGCGCGTTGCCCTGAAGGTCCAGGTCTATCGTAATGGCAGGCTTATCGAGATCGCGGCAACCGACATCGTTCCGGAAGATGTCATTGCACTGGCCGCCGGCGATCTGGTGCCCGCCGATTGCGACTTGCTCGAGGCAAGAGATTTGTTCGTCAACGAGGCGCTGCTCACCGGCGAAGCGTTTCCGGCGGAGAAGCATGCAGGCGCCGGCGCTGCGTCCGGACAGTCGTCCATTCCGACAAATGCCATCTGCATGGGAAGTTCGGTTATCAGCGGCACTGCCATCGCTCTTGTGCGCCGCACGGGGCGCGCGACCCAACTGGGTGCCATCGCCGGCTCATTGCGTGTCGAGCCGGAGACGGCATTCACAATCGGCATTCGCCGCTTTGGCTATCTCATCATCCGACTAACCATTCTGCTCGTGCTCTTCGTCATTCTCGTGAATCTGCTTTTCCATCGCCCCGTGGTCGAATCCTTTTTCTTTGCTTTGGCACTGGCCGTCGGACTGACTCCGGAGCTCCTGCCGATGATCATGTCGGTCACGCTCGCTCATGGCGCGATCCGGCTGGCAGAGAAGCAGGTGATCGTGAAACGTCCTTCGGCCATCCACGACCTTGGGAGCATGGATGTCCTTTGCTGCGACAAGACCGGGACATTGACCGAGGCAAAGATCGAGCTCGTGCGTGCCGTCGGAATTGACGGCGCGGAAAATCCACATGCCCTTCGCCTCGCCAGGATCAATGCCGCATTTGAAACAGGCCTCAAAAGCCCGCTCGATCTTGCGATTCTGCAGGGCGGTGCCAGGGACGCGGACGCTTACCGCAAGATCGATGAGGTGCCGTTCGATTTCGAACGGCGGCGCGTTTCGGTGCTGGTCGAGACCGAAGGAGCGCGCTTCCTGATCGTCAAAGGCGCGCCGGAGGACGTGTTGCTGCTTTCCTCGCGCTATGAAAGTGGCGGGGGCATAGCTGAACTTGACGGTGGCAAGCGCTCAAAAGCCGCCTCTCTTCTGGTAGATTTCGGGAAGGAAGGACTGCGCGCGCTCGGCGTTGCCTGGCGAGCGGTCGAAGCGGATCGCGAGCACGCGGGGATCACGGACGAAACCAATCTTATCTTTGCCGGTTTTGCTCTGTTCCTCGATCCTCCCAAGGAAAGCGCAAAGGCGGCGCTGGACGCGCTGGAGGCACTCGGCGTGACTGTAAAGATCATCACCGGCGACAACGAGCACATCGCGCGCCACGTTTGCGAATCCCTGGGAATGCCAGTGTCGGGACTTCTGATGGGCGCGGAAATCGATCATCTGCCGGATGAAGCGCTTCCGCCCCGGGTGGAAAATGCAAACCTGTTTTGCCGCGTCACGCCGATGCAGAAAGCGCGGATCATTCGCGCACTGCGAAGGCGCGGCCACGTCGTTGGTTATCTCGGCGACGGAATCAACGACGCGCCCTCCATCAATGCGGCCGACGCCGGCATTTCCGTCGACAGCGCCGTCGATGTTGCAAAAGGGGCTGCTTCGCTCGTCCTTCTGCAGAAGGATCTGGGGGTTCTCGCGGATGGCGTGAAGGAAGGTCGCCGGACGTTTGCGAACATTCTCAAATATATCGTGATGGGGACGAGCTCGAATTTCGGCAACATGTTCTCGATGGCCGGCGCCGTGCTCATTCTGCCGTTCCTGCCGATGCTACCGATTCAGATTCTGCTGAACAATCTGTTGTATGACATATCCGAGATCGCAATCCCGCTGGATCGTGTAGACGACGAATTCATTGCGCGTCCGCACCGATGGAACATGCAGTTTGTTCGCAATGTGATGCTGATACTCGGTCCGATCAGCTCGCTGTTCGATTTCATGACGTTCGGCATTCTGGTGCAGGTATTTCGCGCGTCCGAGGTGACATTCCATACAGCATGGTTCCTGGAATCGCTCATGACCCAGGTGCTCGTTATCTTCATCATCCGTACCACCGGGAGTCCCGTCCGGAGCAGGCCGGCGCCGCTTCTGACCGCGACCTGCTTGACGGTGTTGGCGGCCGCCCTTGTTTTGCCATACACGCCGCCGGGAGCATGGTTTGGATTCGTCCCTCTGGCGCCGAGACTGCTGCTTAGCCTCTTGGCGATAACCTGCTGCTATTTGCTGGCGGTCCAGGCGGTAAAGTATGGGCTCCGACGATGGTTGGTCTCCACATAGGTGGTGTCTTGGCAAAAAGCACGACGCAAGGTGGGCCAGACACATTCCGCGACCCGGCTGTTATCTATCCCGCGCAAGCGCGAGTATGGTCACGGGCATGAGCACGGCGCGCTACCAGGAAGCCGCGGATCGTTTTGGCCTTCCCAAGCAGCGGCCGCCCATCGCTCCACAGGAGCCCGTGGTCCAATGCTTGAGCCCAGCGATCCTTCAAGAGAGCTCGCAGTATCACTGGCGTGCCGTTCGCGATCGTTAGCAATATCAGCATCTTAAGATCATCGAAGATGTGCACCATCATTTCCTCTTTACACCACTCAAGCAGAAAATCTGGGCGGCGGCTGGACCATGATTTCGCTCAATGTGGTCTGTGCTCATGCCGGGGATTTTGCTCCTGTTGCCGCCTGTCATTGCGGCAGCTGCCATGCGGCTTCTTCGGTCAGCGCTGCGGGCAATGCCCTGCGCCTGCGGTCGGCGAGCATTTCATGACTCCAGTCACGCGAACGGAATCACAAGTTGAGCGGGATCAACGATTTTCGACGAGGTCCGGATCTAAATGACCGATGCCGATTTTTTGTGAACCTGCGCCATGACCATTCATAATCCCGAAATCGCAAAGCTGTTCAGCCAGTATGCGGTTCTGCTGGAGGTAAAGGGCGCCAATCCATTTCGGATCAGGGCTTATCGCAATGCCGCGCGTACCGTCGAGAACCTGCCGCGCGATATCGCCGCCATGTTGCGGGAGGGTGCGGATCTGACCGAACTGCCTGGAATCGGAGAGGATCTGGCACACAAGATTTCCGAAATCGTCGCCACCGAACAATTCGGCGAACTCGAGAAACTGAAGCATCGCGTGCCGGTCGCGCTGGCCGAACTCACCGAAGTGCCGGGGATCGGTCCGAAACGCGTCAAGGCTTTGTTCAGGGCCCTGAAGATCGGCACCCTCGACCAGATGTTCGCCGCCGCCCGCGATGGCCGGCTGAAACGGGTCAAAGGCTTTGGACCCAAGATGATTGCCGGTATTCTGAAGATCGCCGAACGTCGCCAGGGCGCGCCGCGGCGTTACAAGCTTTCGGATGCCGAGAATCTTGTCGCGTCGCTTCTGCCGTATCTGAAATCATCCAAAGGCGTGACCAAGGCTGTCGTTGCCGGCAGCTATCGGCGCCGAAAGGATACGGTCGGCGATCTCGATCTCTTGGTCGCGGCGAAGGCAGGATCGAATGTGGTGGATCGCTTCACGGCGTACGAAGAAGTGGCCGATGTTCTCGCCAAGGGATCAACCAAAGCATCCGTGCGTCTCAAATGCGGGATGCAGGTGGATTTGCGGGTCGTTCCAGAGCGGAGCTATGGCGCAGCGCTTCTCTATTTCACGGGTTCGAAGCCACACAACATCGCCCTTCGCGCGATGGGGCTCAAGCGCGGACTGAAGGTCAACGAGTATGGCATTTTCAAGGGCGCGCGGTGGCTGGCCGGCCGGGCCGAGCGGGATGTCTATGCCAGGCTGGGCCTGCCCTATATCGAGCCGGAGCTGCGCGAGAACCAGGGCGAGATAGAGGCTGCGCACGCAGGCAGATTGCCGGAGCTCCTCGATCTGTCGGATATCAGGGGCGACCTGCACGTCCACACAAACGCGAGCGACGGCGAAGCGACCCTGGAAGAGATGGTCGAAGCTGCAGGCGCACGCGGCTACGAATATATCGCAATCACCGATCATTCGAAGCACATCGGAATCGCGCACGGGCTCGATGCCAAGCGGCTTGCCTCCCAGATGAGGGACATCGACCGCCTGAATGCGAAGAGGGGCAGCCTGATCGTGCTGAAATCGGCTGAAGTCGACATCCTGCCGGACGGCAAACTGGCTCTGCCGAATTCCATTCTCTCAGAGCTCGACATCGTGGTTGCGTCCGTCCATTCGAAATTCGATTTGCCGGCGCGGGCGCAGACGGACCGCATGATCCGGGCCATGGACAACCCCTACACCAGCATCATCGCGCATCCGTTTGGCCGTCTCATAGGCGAACGCGATCCCTGTCAGCTCGACCTTCAATTGCTGATGAAGGCGGCGCTCGAGCGCGGCTGCTACCTCGAGGTGAACGCGCAGCCGACGCGGCTGGATCTCTCCGACGTGCAGTGCCGCATGGCAAAGGAGCTTGCCCTCCTTCTCGCCATTTCTACCGATGCGCACACGGTGGAGACTCTGGCCTATATGCGCTATGGGGTTGATCAGGCTCGCCGCGGCTGGCTCACTGCAAAGGACGTTTTGAACACGCGTAGCCTGGGCGATCTTCGAAAGCTGTTTCGAAGAAGGTAGTTTGCAAGGGGCGAATGACGATTGAGCTCACATTCCTTGGCGGCGCGGGCACGGTTACAGGCTCCAAGTATTTGCTCCAAGCCGGCAACCAACGCATTCTCGTCGATTGCGGACTGTTTCAGGGCCTGAAATCTCTTCGGCTGAAGAATTGGGCACGCTTTCCAGTCGATCCGCAATCAATTTCCGCGGTCGTGCTCACGCACGCGCATATCGATCATTCGGGATATCTTCCCCTTCTTGCAAAGCACGGATTTCGCGGGCCGATCTTCTGCACGGCCGCCACGAAGGATTTGTGCGGCATCATGCTACCCGACGCCGCACACCTTCAGGAGAAGGACGCCGAGTTCGCCAACCGGCATGGCTTCTCGAAGCACAGGCCGGCGTTGCCGCTTTATGGCATCGAGGATGCGGACCGCGCCCTGCGGCTCGTGCACCCGGCTGGTTTCGATCGATCGACGGAAATCGCCAGCGGCGCATCCGTGGTTTTCCGGCACGCTGGCCACATCCTTGGAGCGGCCTCCATCGAACTCGTGTGGAACGGAACGAAGATCGTATTTTCCGGAGACATCGGCCGATACGCTGACCCACTCATGTTCGATCCCGTGACCCCTGCGTCTGCCGATTACCTGCTGGTCGAGTCCACCTATGGGGATCGCCTGCACGCTTCGGCAAATGTCGAAGACACGCTGACTGCAATGATCGGAAACACCATTGGCCGTGGCGGGACGCTGATCGTGCCGGCCTTCGCCGTCGGCCGTGCGCAACTGCTTCTATATTATCTTCATCAGCTGAAGGCACACGGCAGGATTTCTGCGACGTTGCCGCTTTATCTTGACAGTCCGATGGCCATTGATACCAGCGATGTCTTCAGCGCTCACCCGGCCGATCACAGGCTTAGTCCCGCTGAGACTCGCGCCATGTTCGCCGCCGTCCACTACGTACGCGAAGCCGCGGAGTCCAAGGCGCTGACGGCCGATCCTTCCCCGAAGGTCATCATCTCCGCGAGCGGCATGGCGACCGGCGGACGCGTGCTTCACCATCTCAGGCATTACGCACCAGAGTCCAAAAATACGATTCTCTTTGCGGGATACCAGGCCGCGGGTACCCGCGGGGCGGCAATGGTCGATGGCGCCGAGACCGTGAAGATCTTCGGTGGGTACGTTCCGGTTCGCGCCGAGGTGCATCATCTGGATGCGCTATCGGCGCATGCTGATCAGAATGAGTTGATGCGCTGGCTTAGAAATGTCCACGGCGCTCCGAAGATCACGTTTGTTACGCATGGCGAGCCGGTCGCCGCAGACGCACTGCGTCACCGCATCGAAGAAGAGCTGCACTGGACTTGCGTCGTTGCTGAACAAAATCAAAAGGTTTTACTACAATGAGCGCAACCGGCAGCGGCGCCCACTTCCTGAGAGCCCGGCGTCTGGGGGTGGATACGCACTCGGAAGCCGTAATTTTCCTGCACAAGGAATGTCCCGTCTGCCGGGCGGAGGGTTTCGAGGCGCATACACGTGTGCTTCTCCGCGCCAACGGCAAGCATGTCATTGCGACCCTCTATCAGGTCATCGGGAATTTGGTCGATGCATGCGACGCAGCCCTTTCGGAGGAGGCTTGGCTTCGCCTCGATCTCAAAGAGGGCCAGGACCTTTCTGTTTCGCATGCCGAGCCGATCGAATCGTTGAGTCTCGTTCGCAGCCGCATCTTCGGACACAGGCTCGCGGGCAATTCCATGTACGCCATCATCCGCGACATCGCAGACAGCCGCTATTCCAATGTCGAGATCGGCGCGTTTCTGACGGCGTGCGCCGCCAAACCGCTTTCGCCGGAGGAGGTGTTCTCGCTGACTCGAGCGATGGTAAGCGTCGGCGATCGCCTTTCCTGGGACGCCGACATTGTCGTCGATAAGCACTCTGTGGGAGGGCTTCCCGGCAACCGTACAACGCCCATTATCGTATCGATCGTCACGGCACTCGGCCTGACGATGCCAAAGACGTCGTCGCGCGCCATCACCTCGCCGGCGGGGACAGCCGATACCATGGAAGTGCTTGCTCCCATCGAGCTCGATACGAAGGCCATTCATCGCGTCGTGGAGCAGGAAGGTGGCTGCATTGTGTGGGGCGGCGCCGTCCGGCTCAGCCCGGCCGATGACATCCTCATCCGCGTGGAGAGAGCTCTCGAGATCGATACCGAAGGCCAGATGGTCGCGTCCGTGCTGTCGAAAAAGATCGCGGCCGGCGCAACGCATCTCGTGCTCGACATGCCGGTCGGCCCTACAGCAAAGGTGCGGACCCGAGAGGCGGCGGCGGCGTTGATGCAATCGCTGCTGCATGTTTCCGAAGGCTTCGGCATCAAGGCACAAGTCATCGTCACTGATGGCGAGCAGCCCGTGGGGCGCGGCATAGGGCCCGCGCTGGAGGCGTTGGACGTGCTTTCGGTGTTGAAGAACGAAGCTGACGCGCCGGCAGATCTTCGCAAGCGGGCAGTGTCGCTTGCCGGTTCGCTTCTCGAACTGGCGGGCGCGGCAAAGCAGCACGCAGGTGCAAGCCTGGCGGCCCAAGTTCTCGCCGATGGAAGAGCGTGGACCAAGTTTCAGCGGATTTGCACGGCGCAGGGCGGCATGCGCGTGCCGAAACTGGCAGAGCATCGCCACGACTTGCCAGCGACAAGATCCGGAAGGCTTGGCGCGATCGACAATCGCAGGATTGCGCGGCTGGCAAAGCTGGCCGGAGCGCCTGAAGGGAAGGGCGCCGGTGTTCGGCTCCATGTCCATCTGGCGGACGACGTCGTTGCCGGACAACCGCTCTGTACGGTCTACGCGGAAGCGCCGGGCGAACTGGAGTATGCGCTTGCCTATGCGCGCACCAATCCCGACATCTTTGTCATCTCATGAGCGAAGTGCTGATCATTCCTCTGCCTGGCAATGAAGCGTTCGCGGAAGCGCTGTCCCGCCATCTGCCGGCCGAACTGGGACACCTGACCGCCACGGCTTTTCCCGATGGTGAAACGCATCTCGCGATCGAGTCGGATGTGCGCGGCCTCTCTGTCGCATTCGTCTGCACGCTGGCACATCCGAACGAAAACACTGTCCCGCTGTTGTTTGCAGCGGATGCTGCGCGCGATCTTGGCGCCAACCGCGTGGGCTTGATTGCGCCGTATCTGGCCTACATGCGCCAGGACCGTCGGTTTCGTCCTGGCGAAGCGATCACGTCGCGGACATTTGCGAAGCTTCTTTCCAAAGGCTTTGATTGGCTGGTGACGGTTGACCCGCATCTGCATCGATACAGGAGCCTTTCAGAAATCTATTCGGTCCCCACATGTATCATGCATGGGGCACCGCTCCTGTCGTCGTGGATCAAAAGCCATGTCTCCGATCCCATCATCATAGGTCCGGACGCCGAGAGCGAACAATGGGCATCCGAGATTGCCCGCGATTGCAGGGCTCCTTTCACGGTCTTGGAGAAGGAAAGGCTTGGAGATCGGGAGGTTAGAGAGCGCTTTCGCGACACCATCGCCCTTGTAAACCGCACTCCCGTGCTTGTGGACGATATTGTGTCGACAGGTGCGACGATGCTGGTTGCCGCCCAGGCTTTGCAGGCGTACGCACTGGCCAAGCCCATTTGCCTCGCAGTCCACGGTATCTTCGCCGAAGATGCGTACCCGCGCCTCACCAAAGTGTTCTCCCAGATTGTCACCAGCAACAGCGTTCCGCATCTCAGCAACGCGATCGATATCGCGCCAATGCTCGCAGAAAGTGTCCGTGCGCTTATCGGGAAGCCGTTCCCGGCGAAGCCCTGAGGAGAAGCCACCATAAGAAGGAAAGAGGCTTCAGCCTCTCGGCCCGGAGCAGGAACGGCATTCTTGTTTGGAATCCGCCGCGAAATGTCTTTCGCGGCTTTTGACGCAGAAGCGACAAGAAGAGTCAGTCGCAATCTCAACAACATCAAACGGCGCATTCCGCTTGACAACGATTGTCGATGTTTATCTTCTGTTGAACGGCGATTGCCAATGACGACGACGGGTCGAATGCGGCCCAACGTTTATGGGCGCGATCAGGCTGCTTGCCGCGATGGCGGGGCAGCACGTGATAGGCAGGGCAGCCATAAATTCCGGCACGCGCGTGCTGGAAGCCTGAGCCCAGCGATCGCCTGCGGAATTGCGCACGAGCGAAGTTGGGATGGCATACTCGCCGCCTCTGAACACGCGCATTGGTTAGAGCGCCGACCAATTTTGACGCGGTATTGTAGTAGAAGGAAATGAACGCATGAAAACCGGCAACCCGTTTGCCTGCGCGTCCCGGCGCGCGCTGTTGACGCTGTTGGTCCTGCTCGCCGCGCCGCGCACGGCCTTAGCGCAGTCGGGAGCGACATGGACCACTCCATCCGGCGATCTGCAAGGCACGCGCTACAGCTCCTTGAGCGAGATCACCACGTCCAACGTCGGCTCGCTGGTCGAGGAGTTCAACTTTCCCACCAACGCGATCGCCAGCCATGAGGGCAATCCGCTGGTCGTGAACAACGTAATGTATGTCGTCACGCCATGGCCCAACAAACTCATTGCCATGGATCTGACCAGGCCGGGGACCCAGCTCTGGGTCTTCGATCCGCACACCAATGGCGATGCGCGCGGTGTTGCGTGTTGCGACGTGGTCAATCGCGGCGCCTCGTATGCCAACGGGATGGTCGTCTACGCGACCCTGGATGGCCACGTCGTCGCGGTGGACGCCGCCAAGGGTACGCAGGTGTGGAAGACCGCCATCGCCTCGCCCACGGTTGGCGAAGTGCTGACCGGCGCGCCGATCATCGTCGGCAACAACGTGATCGTTGGCGATTCCGGCGCCGAGCTGGGCGTTCGCGGCTGGATCCAGGCCCTCAACCTCAACAACGGCCTGCCGGTCTGGAAGGCTTACAACACCGGCCCCGACAAAGACGTTCTGATCGGCCCGAGATTCCATCCGCACTACGCAAAGGATCGAGGCACCGATCTCGGCAAGTCCACCTGGCCCACCAATATGTGGCAGCAGGGCGGTTCCACGGTGTGGGGCTGGCTGACCTACGATCCGAAAACCAAATTGCTGTTCTACGGCACCGCGCAGCCGGGCGTGTGGAACCCCGACATGCGGCCGGGCGACAACAAATGGTCGAGCGCCATTATCGCCCGCGACCCGGAGACCGGCGAAGCGATATGGGCCTATCAGCTCACGCCGCATGACAATTGGGATTACGACGCGATCAACGAGAACATCGTCGCCGACGTTCCTTTCAATGGGAAAACCGCGCACGTCGTTATGCACTTCAACAAGAACGGCTACGCCTACATGCTGAACGCCAAGACGGGCCGCGTGCTCAGCGCCAACGTGTTTGCGCCGAGCGGCGTGAGCTGGGCCACGGGTGTCGATCTGGCCACCGGCCTCCCACAGCTTGTTGAAGCGGAGCAAACCCATCAGGGCGTCGAAACCAACGGCGATTGTCCCTCGGCACTGGGCGGCAAGGACTGGGAGCCGGCGGCCTATTCGCTTTCCACCAAACTTTTCTACATTCCGGCGATCAATTTCTGCCAGAACCTCTACCCCATGCTGGCGCTCTATCTCGCGGGCACGCCTTTCGTCGGCAATGCCATCAGCCTTTACCCGGGCGGCGCCAATATGGGTGCGCTGATTGCGTGGGATCCTTCGCAGGGCAAGGCCGTATGGAGCGATCCGGAGCCGCTTGCACTTTACGGCGGGGTTCTGGCCACGGCGGGCAATCTTGTCTTCTATGGAACGCTCGACCGGCATTTCAAAGCGGTGAATGCGACCAGCGGGCAGTTGCTGTTCGACACGGTTCTGGAGTGCGGCGTCACTTCCAATCCGATGACCTACACCGGGCCCGATGGTCATCAGCGCGTCGCCATCATGACGGGGCTCGGATACCTGGCCGGTGGATTGGCCGGGGGTGCCTGTCCGAACAAATCCATCTGGGGTGGAGACGCGGCCGCGCAAACTCCGCCGAGCGACTCGCCCTACGCCGTGGCGGCAAACAAGTTCTTGCAGGGCCATGGCGCGCGGTCGCCGGGCGGCGCCAACAGCGGCGTCGTGCACGTGTTCAAGCTGCCGTAACCGGTCGGGCTGGAAGCATGCGCGCTCAACTCGTCAGACGGTTGCTCGCCGTCACCGCCATTTCCTTCGCTGCGGCGACGCCGGCCGCTCGGGCCGAAACCGCAAACACCGGCGCCACACTCGCCGTCTGCGCGGATCCGGGCAATCTTCCCTACTCGAGCAGCAAGCTCGACGGGTTCGAAAACCGGATCGCGGATTTGCTGGCTGCGGATCTGCACAGGTCGCTGCGCTATGCCTGGGCACCGCAGCGGCGCAATTTCTTCAACCGCACATTGCTGGCCGGTGCATGCGATGTGGTGATCAGCGTTCCCGCATCGTTGCCCGCATCGCTCCCTGCCGTCGCAACGACGCGCCCCTGGTTTACCTCGACCTACGTCGCTGTGACGCGCACGGCGGACCATCGGCACTTTGCCGGTTTCGACGATGCATGGCTGAAGTCGGCGCGCATCGGCTTGCAGCTCATCACCGGCGGTGACGTGAATCCGCCGCCGGCCATGGCGCTGGCGCGCCGCGGCATCACGAACAACATCACGGGCTTCTCGCCGTGGGACAGCGCGGAAGACGCGCCGCAAGCGAAGATCATCGACGCCGTGGCGCAAAACTCGATCGATGTCGCGCTGGTATGGGGTCCGTTCGCCGGATATTTCGCCAAGCCTTACGGGACCGCGCTGAAACTCGAAGCGATAAGCGGGGATCCTTCCTCGCCCGGCCTGGCTTTCGCGTTCCCGATGGCTGCAGCGGTCCGCAGCACCGACACCGCGCTGAAGGATGCGTTGCAAGCGGCGTTCGACAGGAACGCGAAAAAAATCGCCGCCATTCTGAGAGACTACAACATTCCGATCGTTGAACCGTCACTGGGGGCATCCGCCTCCGGTGCGCGGTCCCCGACGTCTGCACATTGAAGGAGCACACATATCATGCGTCCGAAATTCCTGCTGCTCGCCGCCTTCGCAAGCCTCGCCATCTTGCCGCTCGAGGCGCAAGCCATGAAGTGTCCGACGGCCATCCGCGGCCACCTCGACGCCGTCGGCGAAGGCCGCCGCGCGTTCCTGGAATTCAACTGCTCGGGCTGCCATGGCAATTCGGCCGGCGGCGCCATGGGTCCGAATATCGTGGGCGCCGAGCAGGGCGACCTCTCTGAAGCCGTGCTTCAGGGCGACGCCAAGGAAGGCGGCATGCCATCCTTCAAAGGTTGCGTGACGAAGACCGATGTCAGGAATATCGGCGCCTATCTGGGCACCATCGGTACGCAGAACGAACCAACCTGGCTCGACTGGTGGAATCTGAATCCGTAGGTCTTGCGCCGGGATCGGAGCGATCTAGGGGGTGAGCCTGTAAATGACCCCGGCACCGTTGGCGCCGCCATATTGCGTCGTCCCGAACAGCTTGCCGTTCCGCAGGACCAGATTGCTGATCGTGAACTGGCCGTCGGTTCCGCCGGTGAAGGTGTAGAGCAGGGTGTAGGTCCAGTTGCCGCCGGACGGCGCGAGCTTGAAGACGGTTCCGGCATTGTCGTCGCCGTCGCAATGCGTCGTGCCGTAGAGATTGCCCGCATCGTCGAGCAGCAGGTCGCGGAAACTCCCCGAGATGCCCCATCCGGGCACGCTGTACAGCACGCTGAATTTCAGGGTGCCTTTCGCGAGCATGAAGATCGTGCCGCCGCCGGCCGTGCCTCCTTGCGTGGCGGCGCCATATTGATTTCCCGCCGCGTCGGAGATGAAGCCGGCATAGGGATAGGCGCCGTCATCCGCATTCTGGAAACTGTGCAGAACGGTCTCGGTCCAGGGGGTGCCCGGCTTCAACTGGAAGATCGTGCCGTAGCCATTGTCGCCGCCGACCGATGTCGTGCCGTAGAGATTGCCCGCCGCATCGAAGTTGACGCGGCTGATGGGCGTGGCGCCGTCGGTACCCGTGCCGAAGCTGTACAGCACGCGCTCCTTCCACTTGCCACCCTTCTTCGTGGGTGCGACGAGTTCGAACACCGTGCCGTTGCCCGACGTTCCGCCCGAAGCGGTCGTGCCGTAAAGATTTCCCGCTTCGTCCATGACGAGGCCGGCCTGCGGATCGGAGCCATCCGTGCCCCCGGCGAAACTGTACAGCACGTGCTCGTTCGTTCCCCGCAATTCGAACACCGTTCCCGCACCCGACGCGCCGCCGGCGGTGGTGGTGCCGAAGAGGGTGCCGTTCGCGTCCAGGATCACGCCGCCATTCGGTGCCGCGCCATCCGTGCCGCCGGCGAAACTGTGCAGCACCTTCTCGGTTCCGTTGGCGCCAACACGGAACACAACGCCGAGACCGGAATCGCCGCCGGACGCAGCCGTGCCGTAGAGAACGCCCGTCGGGTTCATCACGAAGCCGTCGACGGGATTTCCGCCGTCACTTCCGCCGGTGAAGTTGTGCACGATCTTGACGGTGCGGGCTTGCGCCAACGAGACCGCCGTTGCGGCCAACAAAATGGCACACGTGCATGTCAGGGCAATTTTGCCAACAGACGATTTGGCTTTGAGGTTCACGATACGCGCCTCCCGCTCTCGATCCAGATGCAAGCGGCACCGATTATGGCACGTTTTCCAGCCGCCGGGGATGCGTTCATCGATCTTCATCAATTTTTCGTAGCAGGCTTTGCAGGGGAGCCGGCAATCTCTAGATCGACGGCCGCCGGTGTTCGATGGAACGGCGCGGCGGGCAATCAGGCTGTGGCGCTCTCCAGCGGGCCGTCGGCCGAAACCTTGTCGAGCGAGTCGCCGAACGACATAGTGCCTTCTTCGTCGGCTGGCCTGCGGAGTTTACGACAGCGGATAGTCTCGCCGTCAGAAATGAATTCTTCGGCCAACCGGTAAGGTTCCACCTGTTCTGCCGAAACCCGTACAATGCGCACGCCGATGCACGCTACGGCGCTTTGATGGTGTCGGAACTCATGCGGGCGGCGCTCGGGCGATCGGTCGCGATCAGCGGCCGCTGCTGAAATCCGGTGGGTGCCGGACGAAATCAATCCGGTTCGAGAACAAAGACAGAGCCGTCTCCCCCGCACTGCGGGCATGTCGAATACAGAAAACCGTTCGAAGGATCCAGTCGAAGCGGGTTGGTCAGGCCAGTGTGCGTGGCGATCACGGATTCCGTCCAGGTATCGCCGGACGGAATCAATTCGAACGCGCCTTCCTTGGTGGTGTCGGAGCCGCTGTATGTCGAGGCCCCAAATGTTCCATACAGAATGCCGGAGCTGTCCATGATCATTCCGGACGAAGGATTGGCGCCATCGACGCACTTGGCCAGCGAACAGAAATTGTAGAGCACCTCGTAGGTTCCGTCCGATGTATATTCATAGACAACGCCCCCACCGGTAACGCCGTCGACACAGATGCCCAATCCAGCCCCACTGCCGCCGCACGCCGCTGTCCCATACATATTCTCGTTGCTGTCACGCCACTGCCTGCCGACCGGAAAGGCACCGTCCGTGCAGCCGGTGGGGCCGTCCTGGGCGCAGAAATTGTGCAGCGTCGTTTCCTTCCAGGTGCCGTAGGTCAGCTTGTAGAGAGTCCCCCCTCCATACTTCCCGCCTCCCACGGTCGAGCCATACAAATTGTCTGAACTGTCCAACTGCAGTTCGTTGGGATAGAAGCCGCTGGTGAAAGTGTGGATGACTTTGTAGTTCCACCCGGAACCTGTGTACTTGAGTCTGAACACAACACCGTTGCCGTCGCTGCCACCGGCGGACGTCGTCCCGTAAACCGCGTTGACATCGGGGTCCCAGAGGTCGCCTTCTTTCTGTCCATGGTAGGTCAGCCCTGTCATCGGGCATTGCTCGCTGTTGGGGCCAGTGATGTACTTACCGAAATTGTGAATGATCTTCTCCGACCATGTGCCTCCCTGGTAGGTGAGGCTGAAAATCACACCGCCGTATTGCCCCACATCGGGATCGTAATATTTGCCGCCCTCACAGGTCGTGCCGTAGAGGGCGCCGTTCTTGTCTTCGATGAGAGGAGCGTACGGAGTAGAACCATCTTTGGTGCTGCCGGTCGGAAATTTGTGGATTCTTGTGATCTTCCAAGTGCCCCCGACGTTCACGCCTTCGAAGACCTCACCGGCGAAAGTGTCGCCGACAGATGTGGTTCCAAAAAGAATCGCACCGCCCGCATCTTCGATGAGACCGGCCTCGGGATCTCGCCCTGCATTGCGACCACCGAAGTTGTGGAGCGTATGATACGAATAGCCGGCCGCGATCGCGTTGCCGGAAGCGATCAACAAGACCGGCAGCGCGACGAGAGCACACGCGGAACGCAAGCGTGTTGATGGGCGAATGGTGGTCATGGTTATCCCCCGACGATGACCGTGATGAACCCTAGCCCGCCCCCGGCGGCCGCTGAAGTGAACCCCGGATTACATGTTGGCAATGGACGATCTTGAATGTCTGCGGTATCAGGGAGCAATCAGGGTAAGGGCTGATGGCAGGCGACGAAATGCATTTCATGTCGCGCTATTCCTTGCGACGGGGAAATTCATTCATGTTCCTCTGTTCAAAGCTATTTCTGAGGATAGTAGCAGTCGTTGTGGCCGCGCTGCTAGGGGCGAGCAGTTCTTCAATCGCAGACGAAGCTACTTCGAACGGCATTGCATGGCTTGCACTCATTGACCAAGGGAGGTCTGACGAGGCCTTGTCGGCAACGTCGGCTGATATGCAGAGCCGGGTCTCACGTGCATTTTGGTCAATGGAAATTCTGGAACGACGCGCGCCATTGGGGTCGCTTGTTTCACGCGACTGCCAAACAAGATTTCGAGGAAAGAAGGCGCAGCCTGCGGGCGCGCCAGCGGTTCCCTACGTGACTCTGGATTGTGTCACCAGTTTTTCAAATCGGCCAAGTGTCCACGAGATTCTTTGCATGCTCGGTTCGGGCGATGGTTGGAAGGTCGATTGTTACGCCGTCGACGGATTCGACTTCGCCCCAGTACCGACGGTTCAGCATTCGGAACCATTTGCGAGTGCGCATTGCAAACCAGTTGCGCGGACTGACCGGGAACGCAGAATTGCTTCTCTCATCTCAAGCGCAAAAGCAGAAGCGGACGCTCGGAAACGCACTGATCGTGTCGAGCAGCTGAGAGATATGTTTCTTGGCAGTGACAAGAGCGCCAGCGATTGCATGATAGATGAAATTGCCGAATTACTGAGCGACAATGACGAGTTTGTTCGAGTAACCGCGGCCGAAACGTTGGAAGAAATTGGGCCGCCCGCCAAACGGACTCTGCCCGCGCTGAAGCGTCTCCTTGAGACTGAAGAGGCACTGACGCGGTCGAGAAATTATGGACAGGATCTGAGTGGTGACGGAATCGTGCGTGCAGCGATAGTCACGATTGAAGGGCGCTGGCAGTAGAGGCGCACATTGCGGTAGAGGTGCACATTGATGCGTGCCCAGCATCCTTTTGTGGTTCGAATTTACTGATTCTGCCCGCGAACGATCACCTCGAACCGGTCCACCGATTTGCCGAAGCGGCCTTCGATGGTCGCGGTGCCCGGATGCAGCGCCTCGATCGCGCCATCCGGCGAAATCCGGACGACAGGCGCGCCGGTGCTTTGTACCACGCGATAGCGCACGAGATCGCTGCTCAGGTAAACCTGTCCCACCGGTGCCGCGTAGGTCGCGACCGGTCTTGGCGTGACAACGCGGGTGTTGTCGCCAAGCACCAGCACGAGGCGCGGCAGGGTGTTGGCCTGAAAGGCGAGCGGCGGCGTCGCCGGCACGCGCACGTTGAGCTGGACTTTCTGCAGCGCCACCGCGCCGTCGAAGCGCGCGCCGATTCCGAAGGTGACAGTGCCGGGGAACATCGGCGTCACCGTCGCGTACGCCGTATCGCCGGCCACGCGAACGTGTTTCACCGCGGCGGTTTTCGTCGCACCAAAGTTGCCCTTCTGGAACACCGCCAGCTTCGGCATGCTACCTGGAACGAGCGAGCGCACCGCGATCTCGAACGGCTTTCCCAATTCCACGGTTTGCGGTGCCGTGATGCGGATGCCGTCGATCACCTTGACGTTTGGAACCGATGTCGAAGCAACCGCCATTTCATTTCCGCCCGGCGTGAAGCATGACCCGGTGCCCGCAGTCTGCAGCCAGCAGGCGGCGATCTTCGCCGTGCCGGTATCCTGCAACACGTTGTCGTCATCCAGCTGTCCGAAGGTCAGCAGATTGAGCAGGCTGCCAACGAGATACGTGTGCGAAAGCTTCTGCTCCGTGACGACCTGGCCCGGTACAGCGCCGTTGGTCTGGCTGTCGAGCGTTACGATTGCGTCGTTCTGCTTGGTCTTGAGGATGGAATTGATGTCCGGCGCGGTATCGGGATCGGAATAGAGCGCGGCGATCAGCGTGTTGACGCCGGCTGCCAGCGCGCTGTTGCCGGGCGCGAGCGAGGACACCGCGAGCCATTGCGTGTTTGCGACATCAGGGCCGGCGAGCGCGGGATTGGTGAGGTTCTTGCTGTTCGGCTCGAGCGAATGGACGGCGCCGCTCTGGACCGAGAGGCTTGGTGCGTAGAGCGGATAGCCGAGGCCGGCAAAACACGCTTTGACATCGGCATCGCCGCAGGCGGCCTCATACACCGCACCTGCCGTCGTGAAGAGCGACGCCTGGCGCGTGTCGTCGCGATGCTTGATGAGGAAATTGGCGAGCTTCGAGCCGATCTCCGGCGTGTTGAGCGTCGTTGTGGTGTGGAACTGGCCCAGCGTGCCGTTGCGGAACGAGGCGTAGCCCTTTTGCGAGGCGTAATTGCGTAAGACCAGCCCGCCCATGCTGTGCACGATGAGATCGACGCGCCCAGCGGATACGCGATCGCCATCGAGTGTCGCCAGCATGGAGTTGATTTCCGTCTCCAGCGCGTCACGCGACGTGACTTCGCACGGATCCTTTCCGTTGCTGAGCGGATCGTTTTTCGCATCGAAGGCGAGGAATTTCGAATAGCAGATCGGCGCGACATACGGCTTGAACCAGCGGCCCGTGCCGTTGAGATAGTCCTGCACGTCCGACAGGCTGGTCGAATCGCCCCACAATCCGTGCACGAGAACGACCGGCGGCAGCACCAGGTTGACGTTGGCCGCCAGCTGATTGGCCGACTGCGTTGCCGTCACGCCGGAGGCGAAGGATTGCCCCTGTGACGAGGGTGCTGTGGCCGGCGCTTCGAACAGCGCCGCGGCGTAGAAGGTTCCGCCGATGTTGAAGAGGTTGCTGACCGTGACGGACGATTCCCCGGCAACCGGCGCATGCTTCAGGTAATCGTCGGTGTAAGGCACAAGCCCGCCGACGTTCTGGATTTCGAACGTGACGGGCGCATTGGTGTCGGTGGCGAAAAGCACGATTCCGGCGGCGACGCCGTCCTCGGCGAGTGCGGAGGCCTGATAGTTCGCAAGATCGGGATTGCCGGCGAGGAAGGTCTTCAGCTTCAGATTGCCCAGATTGCCGGGATTGATCAGGTAGGGATCGAGAATGACGACCGACATGGCCGAGGCGGGAACGGTGGTGAGCAGGAAGCCGAATACGAGAGCACAAAAGGATCTCATGGGCGTCCCTCCGACACTGGCTTGGTGGAGTCTAGCTCGTAACAGCCAAATGCGTCACGCCGGTTAACGCCGTGGAGTCATTGTGAAATTGATTGGATGCATGTGTGAAATGTCGGCAATGTCCCGGCCAGACAGATCACATCCGGGTCCTTCTTTGGCGGCCTTCAAACATCTGTGAGATGCGATTGCCGCGAATTGACGGCCGCAGCGGCCCGCGCAATACTTTACCGATTGGTGAAGTATTGGAGAGGGGCATGACACTTCCGATTTTCCGTGTGATTCCATTTGCAGCACTCGTTCTGTCCGCCGGGCCGACGTTTGCTGCGACCGGCGAAATGCCGACCAGCATGGCGCCGCTCGCCGAATATATGATGCCGGCGGCCGAGGAGATCGCGGTGGCGCGCAGTGCGGCGCCGCCCGCCATCTCGGGCAGCGCCGAGGTGAGGGTTCTGGGAGCTCACGGATACGAGATCGCCGTGCACGGCACCAACGGCTTCGTCTGCCTGGTCGAGCGCGCATGGACCTCTCCCTTTGACGATCCGGGATTCTGGGGCCCGCAGCGGCGCGCTCCCATCTGCTTCAACCCAGCGGCCGTGAAATCGGTGCTGCCGGCGCATCTCGAACGGACGACATGGGCGCTTGGCGGATTGTCACGCGAGGAGATGGCGCGGCGTTCGAAGAGCTCCGTTGCCGCGAACACGCCGCCTGCGGCCGGCGCCATGTCCTATATGATGTCGAAGAGCCAGTTTGTCTCCGAGCAGGACGGCCACTGGCATCCGCATCTGATGTTCTGGGTGTCCCGCATGCCCAACAGCGCATGGGGCGCGAACCTCGAGGGTTCGCCGGTCTTCGCCCATTCGGATGGCATCGATCCCGTCACGACATTCTATATCCCGGTCGGCAAGTGGTCGGATGGAACGTCCAATTCCATGGAGCATCACGGACCTTGAACCGGACGGAAAAGCTCAACCGCATCTTCGGCGCCCTGACCGATCCCTCGCGCCGCGCCATTCTGGCGCGGCTCGAGCGCGCGGCGGAGGGTGCCTCCGTCAGCGATCTCGCTGAGCCGCTTGCGATCACGCTGCCGGCGGTGATGAAGCATCTCGACATCCTCGACGATGCGGGACTCATCACCCGCACGAAATCCGGGCGCGTCGTGACGGTGAAGCTGTCGCCCGCCTCGATGCGCGCGGCGATGGCATGGCTCCGGCGCTACGAGCGGTTCTGGTCCGCGAGCCTCGACCGGCTCACGATCTATGCAGAAGCGAAAGAGGCGGCGGCGCGAAAGGACGGCAAATGACGAGCGTCACTCTGGTGCGCCACATCCGGGCGCGGCCGTCGATCGTGTTCGAGGCGCTGGTCACGCCGGAAGGCGTCAGCCGCTGGTGGGGGCCCGATGCCGGTCCCGTCCTTCACGCCGAGATGGATGCGCGCATCGGCGGCCGCTTTCGCGTGCGCTTCCGCACCATGGATGGTATCGAGCACGAAAGCTTCGGCGCGTTTCTCGAACTCGTCCCGCCGGAGCGCGTGAAGATGAGCTGGCGCTGGACGGGCGGCATCGAGGATCCCGGCGAGTCGACCCTGGAGATCGTGCTGCGCGCCATCGCTGGCGGCACGGAACTGACACTGACCCACGCCCTCCTCGACAATCCGGAAAGCGCGAAGAGCCATGGCGAGGGTTGGAACGGCGCGCTCGACAGTTTGGAGGATCTGTTCTCGCCGTCGCTGTCGCACGACACCCAGCCGATGCGGATTGAATAGCGTCGCAATTCATAACGCGAGATGAGTCCCGCGTGGGAAATGTGTATCCTGTCGCCACATATCTTAAGGGGGACAGGCCATGGCCAGGTTGCTGTTGGGTCTCGCACTCTTTCTGACGACGCACGCTGGCATCGCGTCGGCCCAAGTCGCGAATCCCAGTTTTGAAACCGACGACGAACAGGTCGTGTTAGACAGTGTCAAACAGGTCTTGGGTCAGGGTGTCGTCGGCAGAATGTACTTTGGCTCGGCCGCTTGCCGGAGTTATTCCACAGCATTTCCAAAAGTAACGCTGACCAATGTGTCAGGCGATGCGCGAGGCCTTTTGGCCGTTCAACTGCTATTCCAGGCCGATTCCCATGTTCATGCTTTTGAAAGGCCAAGCGGAGTGGTGAGGATCATGATCGGCGAAGACATTCCTCGCGCGGTGTTGAACATGCGGATTTCTCGCGTCGAATTGGACCCCTATGAACAATTCAATGCACAGGATGCCATGAACGCTGTTACTGACGACGCCAATGTTCGAAATGGAATGCGCAGCCATGGAATTCGGTTCGTTGAAAGGATTGATGACCATCTTGTGGTGCCTCCCGATGCGGGGCTCAGGGAGGGGTATCCGCATCTGCCTCCAGTCATCCGAAGCATGACAGTCGACCAGGCATTTGATCTTATCGCCAAGACCTTTCATGGCATAGCCGTTTTCGGCGGCTGCAAAAAACCGGCGGTCGTGGATTATGGTTTTTTGTTTTTGGAGCAATAGCTCAGGCGTGTTCAGAAATAGTCGACGAGTTTGTACCAGGTCAGTCCGGCGATGACCGACGGGCGGCGGAGCCAAGCGCCGCCGGGAAACCGCTTTGCGGGAACGCGCGCGAGAATTTCGAAGCGTTCCGGATTTCCGGTGACCGCTTCGGCGAGCAGCTTGCCGCAGAGATTCGCATGCGCGACGCCCTGGCCGGAATAGCCATGCGCGAACAGCACGCGCTCGCTCAAGCGCCCCACATGCGGCATGCGTGTGCGCGTGATGCCGACGGTGCCGCTCCACGAATATTCGGTGCGCACGGTCCTTAAGCCCGGATACACGCGTTCCATGCGCGGCCGCACGATGGCGGCAATGTCGCGCGGGATCGTGAAATAGGTTTCGCGTCCCGCAAACAGCATGCGCTTGTCTTCACTCTTGCGGAAATAGTCGAGCACGTGGCGTGTGTCGGCGACGGCGGAGTCGTTCGGCAGCACGCGCGCGTAAAGATCATCGGCGAGCGGTTCGGTCGCGGTCATGAAGCTTTCGACGTGGGCGATATAGGGCGCAAGCTCCGGCACGAGCAGGCCTGCAAACGCATCGCAGGCCACGATCACACGATCGGCAACGATGGTGCCGGTTTCGCAGACGACGCGAATTTCGCGCGGCGAGTGCTCGATGGATTTCGCGCGCGTGTGTTCGCAAAGGCGCGCGCCGGCCTGTTCCGCTGCCTTAGCGATGGCGCGCACGAAGGCCAGCGGCTGCAGATGGCCGCCGCCCGCGTCAAACCGGGAAGCGGGATAGACACGCGTGCCGAGCTCGCGCGCGGTTTCGTCTGCGTCCATCATTCGCGCGGCGGCATAGTTGTAGTGTATCTGCAGGTATTCCGTTTCGTCCGCCAATGGCCCGATGGCCGCGCGATCATCGGCGGCGATCACCAGTCCGCTCTTGAGCGCGCAATCGACGGCGTAACGATCCACCAGTTCGTGCAGCAGCAACTTCGCTTCCTCGGACAGGCGCCAGAGATCGCGCGCGTGCGCCGTTCCAAGCCACCGCTCGAGCTCAGCTTGCGTCTGGCGGTAGCCGGTGTGAATCTGCCCGCCATTGCGCCCCGACGCGGCGAAGCCGATCGTCTCCGCCTCGATCAGCAACGGGCGTGCGCCAAGCGTCGCGAGATGCAGCGCCGCCGAGACGCCGGTAAATCCGCCGCCGACGATGCACACGTCTGTTTTTGTATCGCCCGAAAGTCCCGGCCGCGCGGGTGCCGCGCCAAGCCGGGCGCGATAGAAATTTCCGGATTCCGTCGCCCGCATGGACTACCGTCGCACATGAACACAGCGGAATGACACATATTTCCTCCCCCGCGTAGCGGGGGAGGGGGACCACAAGCGAAGCGAAGTGGTGGAGGGGGCGGAAGCTTCCGCCCCCCTCCTGCCTTCGGCGACACTCCCCCCGCTTCGCGGGAGGAGAACCAATATGTATCCTGTCGCCGTATTTCACTGAGTGTGTGTCCTTGGGGGAGGCGCGTTTGATTGGGCAGCGGACACCGTCAATGAGTGGCATGACATTGAAGCGAGCTGGCATTTGTATGCTCGCGTTGGTCTTACTCGGAATCGCAAGGAGTTCGTACGGATCAGAAGGATACGCGCCACGCGATTTCACGTCGGTTGGCCCAACGGTCTTCCAAGCGGTGGAAGCAGCAAAGGTGATCGCCCGTGTCAGGCTCTTGAGACGAGATGCTGTTCGAAACGCCGGAACCGCAACGCCTTGTGGTTATCGGTACGAGGCCGAAGTCCTCGAATGGATAAAGCCGAAAACGGGTACAGGGAGAATTTCTTGGTTTTCGAACGTCGATTCGGATTTCCGGGGAATGACCTCAGACTATTTGGTCTTCGTTTCTGAATTGACGCCGTCAAATCCTGAGCCGGATGCCCTGGTCGATAAAGAAAACGTGGAGCAGGCCCAGTGTGCCTCAGGTCAAAGAACTTATACTTCACGCAAATACCTAAGCATGTATGCCTTTGATTCGCGAGCAAAACGATCATTGCCGGGGGAGTGGTTGTCTCCGACGTTGCGGGCGGGAATCGTCTGGTGTTGGAATGGCGACGTGGCCGCAATGCCAGTTGGTCGCAACGACCACGTTCGCCTAGGTCAGGACTATGAGGTGGAGAGTTGGTTCGTGGTCAAACGCGAAATTCGTTTTGCCATGACGCACCCCAAGTCACATTTCGTCAGATGTTGAAATCCCGGCGACGGGATATCTATTTCGGCAATCGCGTGGGTGGCGCATCGGGCACAATGAACTCACTGCCTTCCGTCCACACAGCAAGAACCTGAAGATCGTCGGTCAGCGCGACGAGGTCGGCACAGGCGCCGGCGGCCAGATGGCCGCGCTCGCGTTCCAGCCCGAGAAAATGCGCCGGTGTCGAGGACGCGGAACGCAGAGCATCCTCGAGCGAAATGTGCGCGAGCCGCACGGCATTGCGCACGGCGGACGCCATGTCGAGATGGGCGCCGGCCAGCGTGCCGTCGTCACCGCGCAGCGCGCCGTCCTGAAGGTGGACGCGGGTTCCCAGCAGTTCGAAATCCGCTTCGCCAGCGCGGCCCACGCTGGGCATGGCGTCCGTCACCAGCGCGATGGCATCCGCGCCCTTCGCGGCAAACGCCGCGCGTACGGAAACCGGATCGACATGAATGCCGTCGACGATGAGGCCGGCGGTCAGGCGCGGCTCGCCGAGAGCCGTTCCGATGATGCCGGGGCTGCGCCCACTCATCGGCGGCATGGCATTGAAAAGATGCGTGACGCCGGTGAGGCCATCGCGAACCGCGCGCTGCATGTCGGCGGCGCCGGCTTCGCTGTGGCCGGCCGCCACGCGAATGCCGCGTGCCACAAGTTCGCGAATGAATCCGTCCGGCACGCGTTCCGGTGCCAGGGTGATCAACGAACGCCCGATCTTTCCCAGCTGCGAGAGCCACTCGACATCGCGCAGGTCCGCCACAGCGATATGTTCGCGCCGGTGAATGCCCGCGCGCGCCGGATTGATGAATGGTCCTTCGAGATGCAGACCAAGAACGCCGTGCCGTCCAGCAACGCTCTTCGCTGCCGCGATCACGGCCTTCGTTTTCTCGAGCGTGTCGGTGATGAAGGTCGGCAGGCACGATGTCGTCCCGAAGGCGCGATGGGCGCGCGCGATCGCCGCCATCGCGTCCGCGGACGGATCGTCGTTCAGGAGAATCCCGCCGCCGCCGTTCACCTGCAGATCAATGAAGCCCGGCGCCAGAAGTCCGCTGGCCGGGATACGATGCTGGAGGAATGAGTCGGGGACGGCATCCCGGTCCACAATCCGCTCGATGACCGAATCATGGACGAGGACAGCGGCATGGTCATGCCAGCGCAATCCGTCGAAGATACGGTCGGCGAGAATCGCCTTTCGGGCGTTATCTATGGGCGCAGCCATTCCGATGATCCGGCGCGTTTGTCTGTTCCGTTAATTCAAAACTCCTGACGATGGCTCAAAGCGAAAATCGCCTCACAAAAGCCAAACACCGGCAGCACATCGCTGGTTCGAGCATGATAGAGCAAAACGGGAACCCGGCGCGCGGACTCTATTATATAGGTGTCGATGGAGGCGGCAGCGGCTGCCGCGCCCGCATCGCCGATGGCACCGGCCGCACCCTGGGCGAAGGCGCCGGTCCTCCGGCCGCGGTGCGTTTTGGCATCGAGCAATCCCTGGCGGCGGTGAAAATTGCCTGCGTGGCCGCGCTCGCCGATGCCGGTTTGTCTGTCGATGCCTTGGCCGAGGCCGATGCCGTGATCGGTCTGGCCGGCGTCGGCCGCAAGAATCTCGCCGGCATTCTTGCGGCGCAGCCCAGCCCTTTCCGCTCCGTTCGTTTTGTGAACGATGCGACGATCGCCTGCCTTGGCGCGCATGCGGGGCAGGAGGGCGGCGTAATTGTCGTCGGTACGGGTAGCGTCGCGCTGGCGTTCACGCGGCATCGCGAACTCCGCCTCGGCGGCTACGGCTTTCCGATTTCCGACGAGGGAAGCGGTGCTGCGATCGGATTGTCGGCCATTCGCGCGTCGCTTCGCGCCCATGACGGGCTTGCCTCGATGACGCCGATGACGGCCGAACTGTTGCAGCGCTTTCACGGCGATCCTTTCGAGATCGTCGAATGGGCGGCGGACGCCACGGCAACCGATTACGCGGGTCTGGCGCCCATCGTCATCCGCCACGCCGAAGCGGAGGACTTTCACGCGCTCACCATCGTGCGCCATGGCGCGGCGCGCATCGATGAACTCGTGAACAGTCTCGCGAAAGAGGGCGTGCCGCGCATCGCCCTGCTGGGCGGGTTGGCGCCGCGGATGCTCCCCTTCATGGCGCCGGAGGCGCAGGCGATGATCTCACCGGCGCTTGGCGATGCATTGGACGGCGCACTGCTGCTGGCGCGGCACGCGGTCGAAGAGCCGGCGATGCAGGACGTGGCGGAATGACGAAGGACCCGAACGCCGGCGGATCATCGACCGAGCATGTGAGCGCGCGCTATCGCGGGCTCGACACCTGGCCGACTCTCGACCTGGTGGCGGCGATGTACGAAGGCCAGCTCGCGGCAGCCGCATCCGTCGGGCCGATCGTCTCCGACATCGCCAAGGCGGCCGAAGACGCGGCAACGGCGCTGGCTCGCGGCGGACGGCTTGTCTATGTCGGCGCAGGCACTTCGGGGCGCATCGGCGTGCAGGATGGTGCGGAGCTGCCGCCCACGTTCAGCTGGCCGTTCGAACGGCTGGTGTTCCTGATGGCCGGCGGCACCGCAGCGCTGTTGAAAAGCAGCGAAGGCGCCGAAGATCGTGCCGAGGACGGCGCGCGCGCGATCCACGACGCGAAGGTCGGCGCCGACGATGTGGTAGTCGGTGTCGCGGCCAGCGGCACCACGCCTTACACGGTCGAGGCGTTGCGCGCGGCAAACGCGGCCGGTGCGGTGACGATCGCCATCGCCAACAATCCGGGCTCGCCGTTGCTGGATGCGGCACGGCACAAGCTTCTGGCCAACACCGGCGCGGAAGTCATCGCCGGCTCGACGCGCATGAAGGCGGGAACGGCGCAGAAGATCGTGCTGAATCTTCTTTCCACGACCGTGATGGTGCGGCTAGGCCGTGTGCATGACGGGCTGATGGTGCAGCTGCGCGCCACCAACGTGAAACTCGCGCGGCGGGCGAAGACCATCGTTGCGCAAATCGCCGGATGCTCCGACGCGGATGCTGCCGCATTTCTGGAGCAGGTGCAGGGCGATGTGAAAACCGCCATCCTTCTCGCATTGGGCGCAGCCGATGCGCCGGGCCTTCTCGCCCGGCATGACGGACATCTTCACGCCGCGCTTGCCGAAATCCGGACCGCCAAACGATGAACCGCTCCGCGATGGCGCGCGAGGTCGCGGAAATCCCGCAACGCGCCGGCCAGTTGCTTTCGTCAGACAATTCGATCGCGCCAGCCGTGGCGCGCATTGCAGCATTCCAGCCGCGGTTCGCCGTGGTGTGCGGCCGTGGCAGTTCCGGGCATGTCGGCACGCATCTGCGCTACCTCATCGAAACGCGGCTCTCACTGATCACCAGCGAATCCGCGCCATCCGTGTTCACCGTGTACGGCATGAAGCAGGACATGCGCGGAGTCTTGTTCATCGTGATCTCGCAATCCGGACAAAGCCCCGATCTGTTGCGCAGCGCGGAAGTGGCGCGCGAATGCGGCGCACTGACGCTCGCCATCGTCAACGATGCCGCTTCGCCGGTCGCGAAGGCGTGCGAGCTCGTTGTCGACATCGCAGCCGGACCGGAACGCGCGGTCGCCGCGACGAAGACGGTGGTGCTTTCGGCGCTCGCAGGCGCGCTCCTCATCGCGAGACTCGCAGACGATCGCGAGCTGAGCGCGGGCCTGCAACGTCTGCCGGAGCGGCTGCATCGCGCGCTTGGCTGCGACTGGTCGCCCTGGGCCGGCGCCGTCGCACACACCCGCGCCTCCTTCGTGGCCGGACGCGGCTATGCGCTCGGACCGGCGCGCGAGATCGCGCTGAAGATCACGGAAGTGTTGCGTGCGCCGTCGCTGGGCTTCAGCACCGCCGAACTCCGTCACGGCCCGCGCGCGGCCGTCACGCAGGAGACGCCTGTTCTGGTGCTACGGCAACAGGACGAAACGGCTGCGGCGACCGACGATCTCATCCGCGATCTTCGCGAGTCCGGAAGCAGCGTCTATGCGGTGGGATCGAACGGGTCTCTGCCGTGGATCGGCGACGATCATCCCGCGCTCGATCCGCTGGCCATGCTGCTGCCGGCTTACGCCGCGATCGAACGGGCGGCGGTGGCGCAAGGTTTCGATCCCGACCGGCCGCCGCATCTGTCAAAAGTCACGCAGACGTTGTGAACGCATCTCTGTCGGAACCGCATAACGCTTGACGGAGCGCCTTTACCGGCGCTGCTGCAAGCATCCGGGCGATGGGCCACAGTTCGCTGCCATCGCGAACACGGTCCGGAAAATCGCCTGCGGCCCGCACTTCCCCGGTTGAGCTCCGGCCCCTCGAACTCCGCCTCGGCACTCGCTCACAAGAAATTTTGGGCGCTAGGCGGCGATTTTGGCCGGCAGCTCGCGGGCCCGGTTGCACTGCGGCATGAATTGTTCATACTTGGAATTAAGTTGCGATTCTTTGGCCGCAAACGAGAGAAACAATTAGAGGTAGAAGCAGTTACGACCAAATGTTACGGTTCGTTTCAGAGCAGGCGCAACAGCCGGCCAAACGGCCCGCCGGCATGCGCACGCATGACCATGGCGAGATCCATCATGGCTTCGTGGCGAAGGACGCCGCGGCGCAAGCCGCGCGCTGCGCGCAATGCGGCGTGCCGTTCTGCCAGGTCCATTGTCCGCTCTCCAACAACATCCCGGACTGGCTCAAGCTCACTGCCGAAGGGCGTCTGCGGGAAGCCTACGATCTCGCCGAGAGCACCAACAACATGCCGGAGATCTGCGGGCGCATCTGCCCGCAGGACCGTTTGTGCGAAGCCAATTGCGTCATCGAGCAGTCGACGCACGGCGCGGTGACCATCGGCTCGATCGAGAAATATCTCGCCGACACTGCGTTTCAGAATGGATGGGTGAGACCGATCCGTCCGCGCGTCGCGCGAGCCGAAAGCATCGGTATCGTCGGTGCGGGACCGGCAGGCCTGACGGCGGCGGAGCAGCTCCGCAAGCAGGGTTACGGTGTCACGATCTATGACCGCCATGACCGTGCGGGCGGTTTGCTGATCTACGGTATCCCCAACTTCAAGCTCGACAAGGCGGTGGTGCAGCGCCGTGTCGCGCGGCAGGAAGCCGGAGGGATCCAATTCCGGTTGGGTGTCGAGATCGGTTGCGACCTGTCGCTGCGGGAATTGCGCGCGCATCATGATGCCGTGCTGCTCGCCACCGGCGCGTATCGCGCGCGGGAGACCGGCGCGAAAGGTGCGTCGCTCCCCGGCGTGGTTGCGGCACTCGATTATCTCATCGCCTCCAACCGCAAAGCTCTGGGCGATGTCGTGCCGTCGCATGATGACGGCTCGCTTCACGCGAAAGGCAAGGATGTTGTCGTTATCGGGGGTGGCGACACCGCAATGGATTGCGTGCGCACGGCGGTCCGGCAAGGCGCGAACTCCGTCACCTGTCTTTATCGCCGCGACCGCGCAAACATGCCCGGTTCGGCGCGCGAAGTGCTGCATGCGGAAGAAGAGGGCGTGCGCTTCGAATGGCTTGCCGCGCCGGATGCTTTCGACGGTGTCGAGGCGGTGGCGCGGGTGCATGGTGCGCGCATGCGGCTCGGTGTCGTGGACGCAAGCGGACGGCACGGCATCGAGAAGGATGGATCTAGCTTCGAGATCGCGGCGCAGATGGTGATCGTCGCGGCGGGTTTCGATCCGGAGCCGCTGCCGCAGATGCTCTCCGAAAAGGCGCTGATGACCGGATCGGACGGGCGCGTGCGGATCGACCAGCGCAATTTCATGACCAGCCTTGAAGGCGTGTTCGCCGCGGGCGACATCGTGCGTGGCGCGTCGCTGGTCGTGTGGGCCATCCGCGATGGGCGTGATGCGGCCGCGGCGATTCACGCGCACCTCCTCGCCAGGCAGGAGGTTGTCCATGCCGCGGAATGAGGCGCAGGAATTTGTCGATCGGTACCGGCGCAATGCGGCTGCGCTGCAGGCGGCGAACGCCTACTCGCCATCCGACGAGCACGATGCCTGCGGTGTCGGTCTCGTGGCCGCCATCGACGGCAAGCCGCGCCGCGAGGTGGTCACCCGCGCCATCGACGCGCTGAAATCGGTCTGGCATCGCGGCGCGGTCGATGCCGACGGAAAGACCGGCGATGGTGCAGGCATCCACGTTCAGGTGCCGCACAAATTCTTTGCCGAAGTCGTGCGGCTAAGCGGCCATCGCACGCGAAAGGGCCGTATTGCGGTGGGCCAGATCTTCCTGCCGCGCACCGATTTTGCGGCACAGGAGACGTGTCGTACGATCGTCGAGTCCGAATTGCTGCGGCTGGGCTTCTATCTTTATGGCTGGCGGCAGGTGCCGATCGATCTTTCGGTCATCGGTGAGAAGGCGAACCTGACGCGTCCGGAAATCGAGCAGATCGTTTTCGGTACGCCTGAATCCGACGATACCGAAGGGCTCGACCGCCAGCTCTATCTCTGCCGGCGTCGCGTCGAGAAGCGCGTACGTGATGCCAGCATCGCGGGTTTCTATGTCTGCTCGCTGTCGGCGCATTCGCTGATCTACAAGGGCATGTTCCTGGCTGAGCAGCTGTCGAATTTCTATCCGGATCTTCAGGACGAGCGATTCTGCTCCGCGTTCGCGATTTTCCATCAGCGCTATTCCACCAACACGTTCCCGACCTGGAGTCTGGCGCAACCCTTCCGCATGCTCGCCCATAATGGCGAGATCAACACGCTGAAGGGCAACATCAACTGGATGAAGAACCACGAGTTCAAGATGGCGTCCGCGCTGTTCGGCGACGCGGGAGACGACATCAAGCCGATCATCCAGCCAGGCTCATCGGATTCCGGAGCGCTCGACGCGGTGTTCGAGGTTCTGGTGCGCGCGGGTCGCAGTGCCCCGCTCGCGAAGACATTGCTCATCCCGGAGTCGTGGACCAAGAAAGCTTCGACGATCCCGGAAGCGCATCGCGCCATGTACGCCTACGGCAACGCGGTGATGGAACCGTGGGACGGCCCCGCGGCCATCGCTGCCACCGATGGCCGCTGGGTGATCGCCGGCATGGATCGCAACGGTCTGCGCCCGCAACGCTATGCGATCACCGAAGACGGATTTCTGGTGTCGGGATCGGAAAGCGGAATGTTCGAGCTCGATCCGTCACGAGTTCTGCGCCGCGGACGTCTCGGCCCCGGACAGATGATCGCGTTGGATCTCCGCGAGGGCCGCCTCTATGAAGACCGCGCAATCAAGGACAGGCTCGCCGGCGAACATCCCTACCTCGAATGGACGCGCAACATCGTGGAGCTGGAACCGATCATAGGTCCCGGCCCGGAGCCGCGCCTGTTCGACGATACGGAGCTGAGGACACGTCAGCGCGCGGCGGGATATTCACTCGAAGACATCGAACTGATCCTTCACCCGATGATCGCCGACGGCAAGGAAGCAGTCGGTTCGATGGGCGATGACACGCCGCTCGCAGTGCTGTCGCAGCACTACCGGCCGCTGTCCCACTTCTTCCGCCAGAATTTCAGCCAGGTCACCAACCCGCCGATCGACTCGCTGCGCGAAGATCGCGTGATGAGCCTGAAGACGCGTTTCCGGAACCTCGGCAATGTGCTGGCACAGGATGAGAAGCAGGCGGAAGTCTTCGTGCTGGAGACGCCTGTCATTTCCAACGGCATGTTTGAGCGCATCCGCGATCATCTGACCGGCACATTCAAGGAGATCGATTGCGTCTTTCCGATCGCGGGGGGCGGAACGGAAGGCAAGGTGCTGGAGCAGGCTATCGCGCGCATCCGTGCCGAAGCGGAGCAGGCCGTGAAGGATGGCTTCAGCCATCTGATCCTGACCGACGAGCGCATCGCGCCGGATCGCGCCCCCGTCCCCATGATTCTTGCGACCGGCGCGGTGCATTCGCACTTGTTGCGCAGCGGTTTGCGCAGCCAGGTGTCAATCAACGTGCGCGCCGCGGATTGCCTCGATACGCATTATGCCGCGGTGTTGATCGGCGTCGGCGCCACGACGGTGAACCCCTATCTCGCGCAGGAATGCATCGCGGACCGTCATGCGCGCGGGCTGTTCGGCGATCTGACCCTCGGCCAATGCGTCAAGCGCTATCTCGACGCCGTGAGCGCAGGCCTGCTCAAGATCATCGCGAAGATGGGCATCTCCGTGATCTCGTCCTATCGCGGCGGCTACAATTTCGAGGCGCTTGGCCTGTCGCGCTCGATGGTGGCGGACATTTTCCCCGGCATGCCAAGCCGCATATCCGGCATCGGGTTCGAGGGAATCGCGGCGCGCGCAGCCAAGCTTCACAGCGAAGCCCTGCAAGACGATGTGCTTCCCGTCGGCGGGTTCTATCGCATGCGCGCGTCAGGCGAGGCTCATGGCGACAGCGCGACGCTGATCCATCTTCTGCAAAGCGCGGTGCAGAAGAATTCCTACGGCCTCTACAGGAAATATTCCGAAGGCGTCGATGCGCAGGCGCCTGCGTCGCTGCGCCACCTGATGAACTTCCGTCTGCCGCCGGACCCGGCACCGCTGGACGAGGTCGAGCCTGTCGAGAACATCCTCACGCGCTTCGTCACGCCGGGCATGTCGCTCGGCGCGCTGTCGCCGGAGGCGCACATGACACTCAACATCGCGATGAATCGCATCGGCGCCCGCTCCAACTCGGGTGAGGGCGGCGAGGAGCCGGATCATTTCGGCACCGAAGCCAATTCGCAGGTGAAGCAGATCGCGTCCGGCCGCTTCGGCGTGACCGCGGAGTATCTCAACGCCTGCCGCGAGATCGAGATCAAGGTCGCGCAGGGCGCCAAGCCAGGCGAGGGCGGACAGCTTCCCGGCTTCAAGGTGACGGAGATGATCGCGCGCCTGCGCCACGCGGTACCGGGCGCGACGCTGATCTCGCCGCCGCCGCATCACGACATCTATTCGATCGAGGATCTGGCGCAACTCGTCTATGACCTGAAGCAGATCAACCCTGAGGCGCGCGTGTGCGTGAAGCTCGTGTCGGCGAGCGGCGTCGGCACCATTGCGGCGGGTGTGGCAAAAGCGAAAGCCGACATCATCCATATCGCCGGCCACAGTGGCGGCACGGGCGCCTCGCCGCAAAGTTCGATCAAGTTCGCCGGGCTCCCATGGGAAGCCGGTCTGAGCGAGGCCAACCAGATCCTCACGCTCAACGGGTTGCGGGAGCGGGTAACCTTGCGCGCCGACGGGGGCTTGCGCACCGGCCGCGACATCGTGATGGCGGCTCTCCTGGGCGCCGAGGAATATGCCATCGGCACGGCGTCGCTGATCGCCATGGGGTGCCTGCTGGTGCGGCAATGTCACTCCAACACCTGTCCGGTCGGCATTTGCACTCAGGACGAAAGGCTGCGCGCGAAATTTGCCGGCACGCCGGAAAAGGTGATCAACCTGTTCCGGTTCATCGCAGAAGACGTGCGCGAGTTGCTGTCGTCGCTCGGCGCGCGGTCGCTTGGCGAAGTGATCGGGCGCACCGATCTGCTCTATCAGAAGAGCCGCGGCTCCGCAGACCTCGACGAACTCGATCTCAACGCGCTGCTCTGCCGCGCCGACACGCGCGGTGCGCGTGTCTCCACCCGCAAACTGCGCAACGAAGTCCTGCCGACGCTTGATACGGATATCGTCCAGAGCGCGGTCGCGGCGCTGGCGCGCGGCAAGAGGGTCGAGATGGCGTTCGATGTGCGCAACACCCAGCGCTCCATCGGCACGCGCCTGTCGTCCGCCATCGTGCGCAAATGGGGGTTGACCGGTCTTGCGCCGGACAGCCTGACGATCAGGCTTACCGGTTCGTGCGGACAATCGCTTGGCGCGTTCGGCGTGCAGGGACTGCGTATCGAAGTCGAAGGCGACGCCAACGACTATGTCGGCAAGGGACTATCGGGCGCGACCATTGTGCTCAAGCCGCCACGTACCGCGCGTTTCATCGCCAGCGACAACACGATCATCGGCAACACGGTGCTGTATGGCGCCACGTCCGGTTTCCTGTTCGCGGCCGGCCAGGCGGGCGAGCGTTTCGCGGTGCGCAACTCCGGTGCGACTTGCGTGGTCGAAGGCTGCGGCTCGAACGGCTGCGAATACATGACCGGCGGTGTGGCAGTGATCCTCGGCGCGCCGGGAGACAATTTCGCAGCCGGCATGACAGGCGGCGTTGCGTATGTCTACGACAACAATGGCACTCTCGAGCAACGGATCAATCCCGACAGCGTGACGTGGCGCAGGCCAAACGGCGGTGCGGAGTGCGATGGCCTCTGGAAGTGGATCGAGTTGCATCACAAGGCGACAGGATCGAGATTGGCGAAGACCC
>Ga0335085_10001805_pt1 | contig 42941 bp, 31 predicted proteins | sample Lox_Sample_45_FD_206712 | JGI IMG/M metagenome (GOLD analysis project Ga0335085, IMG submission 206712) | Soil microbial communities from Loxahatchee National Wildlife Refuge, Florida, United States - Lox_Sample_4.5 | ecosystem: Environmental > Terrestrial > Soil > Wetlands | place: USA... | reverse complement strand
CGCTCGTCGAGGATGTGACACATCGTCCGATACTTCTCTTGGATGGCTCGGAGCCGCTTCCCGTCCACACAGGAAGTATGCGCCTTGCGCACGGTCTGTTCAAGTTATTTATGCGCACTCCCTAACCTATCGAGCTGCTAAGGTATCGGGCCGAGAAAAGGGATCGGAGGTAAATTCAAATGGCAAAAACGACAAAGGTAGCCGCGAGGCCCAAGAAGACCAAGGCCGAGATTGAACAGGAGTTTTCCCAGATCCGCGATGAGGTGGAAGAAGCGAGGGAAGGCGCGCGGCCCAAAGTGGAAGAACAACTCAAACTGCGTGAAGCCGAGGTGAGGCAGGCCGTCGATGGACTCTCGGTCGAGAAGGTGGCGAACAGGATCTCTGGTTTGGGTCTTGAGGTCTCCAAAGCGCTGTCCCAGGTTTCGGACGAACTCATCCAGGAAGTGAACCGCCTGGCCGCCGTTCGCGAGGCCGTGGCGCTCGAACAGAAGGAGATCGAAAGGGTCCACAAAATCGACGTGGCCGCCACCGCGCTTGACCAACTCGTTCAGGACTACAGCCGCCAAAAGGAACAACTCGAAGCCGAAATCGCCGCCCAGCGGGCCGCCTGGCAGGAAGAAACCCGGCAGGCGGAGCGCGATCGCAAGGAACAGGAAGAAGCCCTGAAGAAGCAGCGGCAGCGGGAGATTGACGACTACGAATATCGCAAGGCTCTGGAGCGCAAGAGGGCCCAGGACAAGTACGAAGAAGAGACCAAGCTTCAAGAGAAAGCCAACAAGGAAAAACAGGAGGCCCTGGAGAAGAGCTGGCGTGAGCGCGAGTCAGCGCTGAAGGGGGCCGAAGAAGAGTTACAGCGTTTGCGCAAAGAAGCAGAAGAATTTCCGGCTCGCCTGCGGCAAGAAGCTGAGCGCGCTGCTGCGGAGGCCGCTCGCGCCACGGAGCAGAAGTTGAGCCAGCAGACGCTGCTTCTCAGCAAAGAGAGTGAAGCCGAGAAGCGCCTGGCCGAACTTCGCATCAAGGCGCTGGAAGAGACCATCACGAGACAGTCAGGCCAGATGGTAGCGCTCGAGAAACAGCTCGAAGACGCCAAGCGGCAGGTGCAGGAGATCGCGGTCAAGGCCATCGAAGGCGCGTCCGGCGCCAGGGCGCTCAGCCACATCAACGAAATCGCCATGGAGCAAGCCAAACACCGGGCGCCCCAAGGGTAAGAGCTTCAACTGCGCAACTGGCAGTTCACAGTGGCCCGGTCGGTTTGAGCTGCTCGTGCCGCGCGCTTCAGGTACTCGCAATAGCCGCACCCCAATCCCCGCGATATTCGACGCTCACCAGTTGTTGGGCTGCGTTCGAATTCGTGAATTTGAGAGCGGCGCTGTCCCAGCGCAGCCGGCCATCAGCCCGCAGGGCGATATTGCCCAGTAGCACGGCCTCGGCCACTGGCCCTTCGAATTCGAAGTTGGCGAGGCCCGGCGGTCCTCCCTTGGCAGCCGCGATCCATTCCTGGTAGTGGCCGACTGAATGCGGCAGATTGTCGGGTGGCGGCTCAAACGACTTCATGCGCGATTCAGGAAGCAACCGAGGATTTTCTCCCTCAAAACCGCACATAATAGTGCCGCGGTCGCCGATGAATAGCAGCCCTTCTCCGTCTTCGCCTGTCAGATCGACGCTGTCTCCCAGCTCGTCTGGGCGCTCCGGCCTGAGGCCGCCGTCGTACCAGGTGACGTGTACCGGCGGCATCTCGCCGCGCGCGGGAAACTCCCATCGAACGATGGAAGCCTCGGGGAAGGTCTCTGGATAACGTTTCGTGGAACTCGCTTCCACACTTACAGGCGCGCTTAGCTTCAGCACGCGGAAGATGGTGTCAAAGCTGTATTGGCCCATGTCGCCGAGCGCGCCGTTGCCGAAATCATGCCAGCCGCGCCAGACGAAAGGCAGATAAACATGATTGAACGGACGCTCCGGCGCCGGGCCCAGCCACAAATTCCAGTCCAGTCCTTCGGGCACGGGCTCGGAATGGTCGGGCCGGTCAATCCCTTGCGGCCAGAAGGGACGGGTAGACCAGTTTTCGACGCGCCGCACGGGTCCAATCACTCCCGCCTGCACCCATTCCATCAGCAGGCGGGTGCTCTTCGAAGCCGAATTCCCGATGGCCACCTGCGTGGCCACCTTGCTTTGGCGTGCCAAGTCTGCCATGCAACGAGCCTCGAATACCGAATGCGTCATGGCCTTCTGGCAGTAGACGTGTTTGCCCATTTTCATAGCCGTCATCGAAATGGGCGCGTGCCAGTGGTCGGGCGTGCACACCACCACGCCGTCCAGGTCCTTTTCCTGGTGAAGAGCGTCGCGAAAGTCGGTGTAGGCCGCGCACCCGTGGAATTGGCCTGAAGCCTTTTCCCTGCCGTAGTAGGCCTCGACGATCTGCCGCGCCGGATCGCGCCCTGCCGTCGGACCCGTGAATTGACTGCCCCAAGTGGGATCCTTCAGCAAGGCTCGCACTTTGTTACGAAGCTCGTTGGCGCCCCATTCCGAGTAGTCGCTGCTCTGGCGGTTCACGTCGCACACGGCGATCACTTGAACCCCCGGCAGCTTGAGAAAGTCCATCATCACGCGCGTTCCCTGCGCGCCCACTCCGATGCAAGCTAAGGTGACCTTGTCGCTGGGCGCGACGTAGCCCGCGCCTCCCAGCACGTGTCTGGGAACCATGGTGAACGCCAGCGCCGAGGCCGCGCCTTCTAGAAATGCGCGTCTGGAACATGATTTCTCGTCCTGTTTGAGCGTGCTTGACTGACTGCTTCTCTGGGTCTTCATCGAGGGCCTCCAATCATCGCTGCCTTCGCCGCGCGAGCCTAGGCATCAAGGCTGCATGGGCGATTCTACTCTTCCCGCTGTGCGAGGTATCAGTTCACCACAGCGCGGCCTGTGCTCGCAACCAGCCCAACAATCCCCAATCGTTCTTGGCAGGCGTTGGTGATTCTAGCTTAATGTTCCAGGCTCCAGGCTTGCAGATGTACAATGCACGCTCAACTCTATTCCACGAGGTCTGAGATGAAAAATTGGACGCGTCGCGATGTGTTGAAAACCAGTCTGGTAGCGCCGGCGGTGGCGGCAAGTGTCCACGGCGCAATGACGGGCAAAAGCGGCCCGCTCACCGCCGCGGACAGAGCAAGCGCGACCGGACCGCTGCTCGCGGCTGGAACGTCTGAGTCCTCCGCGCCCGGCGCGGGGCGCGAGCGCCTTCTGCTGGATTTCGGCTGGCGCTTCCATTTCGGGCATGCCGACGATCCCGCCAAAGACTTTGGGTTCGGCAGCGGACGGTCCGGCAATTTCCAGAAGACTGGCAATTTCCTTCCCGCTGGCGCTTTGGCCTTCGACGATGGCGATTGGCGGCCTCTCGATCTTCCTCACGACTGGGCAATCGAGCTGCCCTTCACGAACGATCCCGCGCTCTCGAGCAAAGGCTTCTACCCGTTGGGCCGCACCTACCCGGCCACGAGTGTCGGCTGGTATCGCCGCGTCTTCGAACTTCCCGCCTCCGACGCCGGAAGGCGAATCACCGTTGAGTTCGACGGCGTCTACCGGGAAACGCTGGTGGTGTTCAACGGCTTTTATATCGGCCGGCACAGCGGCGGGTATGATCCCTTCAGCTTCGACGTGACTGATTTCGCAACGCCGGGCGGCCGAAACGTGCTGCTGGTCCGCGTGGATGCCACCGAGAGCGACGGTTGGTTCTACGAGGGCGCTGGCATCTACCGGCACGTGTGGCTGGTGAAAACGCATCCGGTACACGTGAAGCAGTGGGGGACCTTCGTGCGTAGCGAGGCCCACGGCGGTGAGGCCACCGTCCGAATCCGAACTGAGATCGATAATCACGGCAAGAGAGCGCAAAGCACACGCGTCACCTCGATAGTTCTTGATCCCTCCGGCAAGGAAGTGGGCAAAGCGACGACGGACCCGGCATCCATCCCGGAAGAGGGCGATCACACGTACGAGCAGGAAGTGGTGGTGAGTCAACCCGCCCTCTGGTCGCTCGAGGAACGTAATCTCTACAAGCTCGTGACGGAGGTCGAAGCGAGCGGTCAGATCGCTGATCGTTATGAGACCCGGTTTGGCATTCGCACGGCGAGCTTCGACTCCGAAAGGGGATTCTTCCTGAACGGCAAGTCGGTGAAGGTGAAAGGCACCTGCAACCACCAGGACCACGCCGGCCTGGGCGCGGCGCTGCCCGACGCTGTGCAGTACTATCGCATCCGTAAGCTTCAGGAGATGGGTTGCAACGCGCTGCGCACCTCTCACAACCCTCCCACGCCGGAACTGCTCGATGCCTGCGACGAGCTGGGTATGCTCGTGTTCGATGAAACGCGCATGATGTCGTCCAATCCCGAAGGTCTCGCCCAGTTCGAGCACCTGGTGCGCCGCGATCGCAACCGTCCCAGCGTCTTCATGTGGTCGATGGGGAACGAAGAGAGCCAGGCGAACACCGAAAAGGGATTGCACATTCTGACGGCGCTGAAAGAGGTCGCCAGCGCCCAAGACGGCTCGCGGCCGGTCTCCATCGCACCCATCGGGGCCATCGGAGTAGGCGGTCTCGCGGTCTGCGACGTGATGGGCTACAACTACATGGACCCCGGCGCCGCGGAATATCACAAGGCGCATTCTGATAAGCCTGTGATCGGCACAGAAACGGTGAGCGCCGTCGGAACGCGCGGCATTTACGTTACGGACCCGAAGAAGGGTTACGTGGGGTCGTACGATCCCTACACCGCTACGGGCCGCGCTTCCGCCGAAGGCTGGTGGCGTTTCTGTGACGCGCAACCGTGGCTGGCCGGGGGCTTCGTGTGGACCGGGTTCGATTACCGGGGTGAGCCCTCGCCTTACGAGTGGCCCAACATCAGCTCGCAGTACGGCATTATTGACACCTGCGGTTTTCCCAAGGATTCCTTCTACTACTACCAGTCCTGGTGGACCTCCCGTCCGGTGCTGCACCTGTTCCCGCATTGGAACTGGCCGGGCATGGAAGGGCAGGAAATCGCTGTGTGGGCCTATTCGAACCTCGACAGCGTGGAGCTGTTTCTCAACGGCGCAAGCCAGGGCGCGAAGGACATGACGAAGGATTCGCACGTGGCCTGGATCGTGAAGTACGCACCCGGCGCGATCGAGGCGCGCGGCTACAAAGGCGGCAAGCAGGTGCTGACCTCGAAGCGCGAAACCACGGGGCCGGCGGCGAAGCTGGTGATGATGGCGGACCGTGCGGAAATCCGCGCGGACGGCGAAGATGTGGCGATGTTCGCGGTGGATGTTCAAGACTCCGAACGTCGCGTCGTGCCCATCACGGATAACGACGTAGCGTTTCGGGTGTCAGGAGAGGCGAAACTGATCGGCGTGGGCAACGGCGACCCCACCGACCATGAATCCGACAAGGGTACGTCACGCAGGGCCTTCTCCGGATATTGCATGGCCATTGTTCAGTCCACGAAGACGGCGGGGAACATCAGTGTGGAAGCCACTTCCCCCGGTCTCGCGTCCGCAACCGTTGAGATTGCGGCAAAGGGCACGGCCCCGCGCCCTCAAGTGGCAGTGTGGGAGCGCGAGGTTCCTGTGGGCGCGGGCGTCACAGGATTGTGGAGGCCGGCACCGGGCGCGGAACAAGGCAACGTGCTGTTGGCGTTTGTTCTCGGCAGCGGTAACGTCGTGTTCGCGTTTCGGCAGGACGGGAACGAGCTCACCGGAACCGTGGAAGGCACAGGCGGCGGCTTCTTCGGCGGCGGCGACGTGCCGCTCCCTATCGTAGACGGCAAAGTGGACGGCAACAACATTTCGTTCAAGGCCGGGAATACCACTTATTCGGGAACCGTCAGCGCCGGCCAGGTCGAGCTACAGCGCAAGATGACTTTCCCTTTTCACTTGCCCACGCCTTCCGCTCCGGAAGGGCCACGTCCGGCGATTGGACCACCACCGGATGGTTCAGACCCGTCGATCCCAGATTTCCGCCGGACCCTGGCCCGCGGTCTGCCCCCACTTGTCTTGCACCGAGCGCAGCGGTAGCAGCCTGCTCGGGTTTCCGAGTACGAAGGTAACTTGTTCGCAGGATGACGGTATTGGGCAACTCGGCGATGCCATCGTTGCCGGCAGGTCGCAGCCATCACAAAAGAGGGTGTGAAGAAACTGGCGCGTCAGCATAAAGGTCTCACGCAAAGGCGCAAAGCCGCAAAGGGCCGCAAATAAAGCAAAGGAGAGTTGCACTTTGCGTTTCTTTGCGCCTTGGCGTCTTTGGGTGAGGTTGTTCATTCTTTCACATCTTCAAAAACGATGGATGCGCGCCGGCCGGCCGGTCAGAGGTTTTTCACTTTTTTCGAAGCATCTTGTTCTCGAGATCTGGCCCGAACTCGTTGAAGAGTTCCTGAAGCATGCTGAACGGAATTCTCAGTGCGATCCGGGAGAACGTAGCGCCTGCGCCCCGATCGCTTTCAGGGTAATAGGCGTTCGCGAGGCCGCTCGCGGCCATGCCGCCCAGGAGCCCCGACCAGTTGAAGGCCCGGCCACCCGAGTCTTTGTGCGTCAACACGGGTCGTATGAGTGCATGTCCAAGGCGCTTCTTGAAAGGCCCGGCGCCCAGGCGGTAGTAGCGTGGGTCCTGATGAAAGACGGAGGGAAACAAAAAAGTCCGAAAGAACCCGGCTGACCATTCATCGGCCAACCCGGCCCCGAAACGCTTGCTGTAGCCGGCCGCACCCTGACCATATCCCGACGGCTCATCGTTCGACTGCGCCACGGCGGCCTCAAAAGCCACCCAACCCAGGGTAAAAGGATCACTCTCATTCTTTACGAATAGTCGCCACTTTCCACCCGGAGTGAGCGGAGAAACGGACTTGATATCAGTAACGCCGTAGGTGGGAACAACCCAGAAGAGGCGGGGATGTTTCTCTCCAGCGTGCGGACTCTCCGTAGGAGTTGCCGGCTGTTCCACGGGAGCGGCTCGCCCAGGCAAGACGGGCGGCAGGCCGTCGGGTTGAGTTCCGGCAGATTCCTGCGCACGAGAAACGCTCGACGGGAACAGAGAGACGAGTAAGAGGAACAAGAGGTTCGCCCGCATTGATTTTCGGGTTCCCACCCAAAGGCTGACGGTCCGTTTTAGCCGCGAAGCGCGGCCATCAGAAGGAGGCCCGTTCCCTCGGCGCCTCATGTCTTTGCGGGGATCAGCAGAAGGAATCCAGCGCGTAAATCCGTTGGAAGGGAGCCCGAAGAGGTGGCATCCAGGATGCATCGCTACCTTTTTTCGGCCCTGAGGTGAGTCGACGAGACGTCGCACCCAGCAGCTATGCTGATTTCCCCAGTTCACACTATTCTCCGGCGTGCCCGAAAATTCGGTGACGCCGATCACCCGTTACACCCGCTTAGATCGCATTTCTCACCAGGATTCGAAAAGGGCGGGGCTGGATACGGTCATTTTCTCGTGAACCGGCTGAAGTGACCGTTCATGAGGTGCAAGACATCGGGCTGTGCAATGCCGAGGATCCCGGAAATTTCCCCTGTTTCAGCTTCTCGAGTCCGCCCACAGCCAATGGTCCGGGCTGGTGCTGACCCCCAGTGGCCTAGTGGCAGGTCGTTTGATTCCCTGTGCGCTGACGAGTTAAGATTCGAAGTGCGAGCGCCGAGAAGTAACCGCGCGCGGAAGGATCACCAAAAGGGAAGGACATGTCTCTACTGAGTTCGCAGGCACGTTGGTTGCACGGGTTCATCTTGGTCCTGGTCGTCACGGTCGTCTTCGGCGCGCTGCTGGCTGCGGGAGCCGCCGCCTCAAGCGTCTACGATTTCACCCTTCCCTCCATTGACGGCGACCCGACGCCGCTATCAACGTACAACGGCAAGGTGGCGCTACTGGTTAACGTGGCCAGCCGCTGCGGATTCACGCCGCAGTATACGGCGCTTGAGGGTCTGTATGAGAAGTACAAGGATCAAGGCTTCGTGATCCTGGGCTTCCCCGCTAACAACTTCGGCGGGCAGGAGCCGGGCACGAACGCTGAGATCAAGACCTTCTGCTCAACCAAATATAATGTGACTTTCCCCATCTTCAGCAAGGTATCGGTGAAGGGCGACGACGCCACCCCGCTCTATCAATTCCTCACCACGACAGCTAACCCCTCCCTGGCGGGCGACGTGAAGTGGAACTTCACCAAGTTCCTGGTTGACCGAAAGGGCAACGTGGTGGCGCGGTTTGAGTCGCCCGTGAAGCCAGACTCACCCGAGGTGGTGGGCGCCATCGAGAAGCTGCTGAAGCAATAATTCGACACCAGGCCAATATCCGATCTACTTCGCGGAAGAGGTATCGGCCGAAAGGGCCCTGCTGCCGCTGCTGCCAGGCTCACGCGCCAGCATAACGGGCGACTCAGGCTCGTGAGCGGCTCGATGAGAGTTCGCGTTCAAATGGGGATGGGTCCGCCGTTCGATCTTTGCCTGTGAATGAAGGGCATTTTGAGTTGGAAGTTGGAGGAGCTGTGATTTCCACTTCTGTCGATGCGCTAGATGAAATGCTGGTGTCCGACGACTTCATGGCAGACCCGTACCCGATCCTGCATCGACTGCGCGAGGAGGATCCCGTCCATTGGAGTGATTCCATCGGTGGATGGGTGCTGACTCGATACGATGACGTGGTGGTGACGTTCAAGGAGGTCAATCACTTTTCGAACGAAGAACGCCTCGTGAAGGTGCTCGACTATCTCCCCGCCGAATCGCGGACGGAGTTCAAAGAATTTGAAGGCCACTACCGTCTGAAGAGTCTCATTAATTCAGATCCCCCCGATCACACGAGGTTGCGGGGATTGGTCACCAAGGCCTTCACTCCCCGCGTGGTGGAGGCCATGCGGCCGCGCATCCAGGAAATTGTGAATGAGCTGCTTGATGCCGTGCAGCACGACGGGCGGATGGATGCCATCAAGGACTTGGCCGTTCCCTTGCCTGTCACCGTAATCTCAGAGATCTTGGGCGTGCCGAAGTCCGATCTACAGATCTTCAAAGGCTGGGCTGACGATATTATCGGATTCCAGGGAATCAACAAGCCTCCTGTTGAAATTCTCCGGCGCGCGCAAAATGCGATCATGGAAATCCGCGCTTACTACGGCGCTCTGATCGAAGAGAAGCGGCGCCAACCCGCCGATGATTTGCTCAGCGAGCTCGTTGCCGCCGAATCCGAGGGCAGCAAACTTTCTCGAACAGAATTAGTGAATTCCTCCATCACGCTGCTGGTAGCGGGTCATGAAACCACCACCGGCCTGATCGGCAACGGGCTTTACACCATGCTGCGGCACCCCGACGAATGGCAGTCGCTTAAGAATGACCCTTCGCTTCTCACCCCCGCGATCGAGGAGATGCTCCGCTACGAAAGCCCTGTGCCTCGGCAGCCGCGCTTGCTGAAGGAGGACGCGGAAATGGGCGGCAAACAGCTCCGCCGGGGACAGGTTGCCTTTCAGATGCTGAATGCGGCAAATCGCGACCCTGCCTATTTTACCGACCCTGACCGTTTTGACATTCGGCGGCAGAAGAACCGTCATATTGCTTTTGGCATGGGCGCTCACTTCTGCGTTGGCGCAGCCCTGGCTCGGACCGAGGGGCAAATTGTCTTTTCGACCTTGATGGCGCGGCTGCCCGGGATGCGCCTGGTTGAGGAGAAGGCGGATTGGGATTTGCGCAAGGCAAATATGCGCGTGCTCAAGAAGCTGCCCCTGCTGTTTTGAAACAGACCTCTCACGCGCCGCCGACGGCATTTCCAACAAGGCCACTGCCAGGCCCGGCGCGGCGGGCAGGTGCAAACTTCCAATTTCGGCAGTCTGTAACCCTCGTCTGTATACGGCCTCGCAAACGGCATGATTCGCTTTGGCGAAAACTGCAGACCCCGCACTGCCGGGGTCTGCGCCCCGATGCGCCAGGTACTGGTGTCGTTTGAAAAATCAGCGGTGTAAGAAGTGCTAGCGAGAGCGCTGTTATTCGGATGATGCATTTGGCGCTTCATCGCCATAACGCTTTAATAAGGCGCGGGCCTCTGCGACGAGTTCGGGGCTACGGCTTTCGATGAGATCGCCAGCTTGCGCAATGATGCTACCGAGGATTTCGAGAATCTCGCGTACCCCAGTTTCGCGGTCACTGTCATTCGCGGACTTCATCTTTCGCCCCCTCCCAGTAGGGCAGCGCTATGGTACGCCCGCCAAGCGGTTTAGGATGGAGTTTTTCAATGGAAGTATCGGGAGGCGCAGGTGGCGAATGGGTCGTTTTTCGCCCCTTCGTTCACTGAGCCGGCCACTCGAATCAGCGCTCTTCGCGAATTACAATGTAGCCTACTTCATAACGCTACAATCACAGACGGACTAGTCAATCAAACAGCTTGACAGGTGCGGTGCCTTCGTGTTATACACACTCGAGGCTACCGCGATGGAACCTTCGCCCGTGGTTCAGCGCGCGAATGAGCGAGCTACGGACAGGCGCAGTCGCCCGTGGCCAGACACCAAACTTCCATGACGTCGCCCGAAAATACAAAGGGTTACGAACAAACCCAGCATCTTGTTGAAAACAAAGAGTCGCATTGTAAGGAACCCAGCAACTGTTTGAAAAGTCAGCACTTACTTGAAATAACCCAGCATGTACCTGATAGCAAAAGGGATTGTATGGGGCGAGCGAGCAAAGAACCGTGATGAGCGCAAGAAGCGGTTCGTCAGCAGCGGTGACTGCCAGCATCTCCGCCGACACCAGGCGCTTGAGTTCGAGGAATCAAAGTATAACGAATGAAGCCAAGAGGTTGTTGATAAATAAGGCTGTTAGCTCTGTCAAGATGAGAGAAATGCTCAACCTTGGGGCCGCAACAGGGCAGACGGGCGGGAGAACACGAACCCAATGAGCTTAAGGTTTTTAGGAACAATAATTTAGACCTCAAAAAGTGGGTCAATTTTGGAACTTTCGAGGGGGGCGAACCCAATTTTATAACTCATTTATCTGCAATAAGATAAATCAAAACAGATGTCTTTTTTGAAATTTTTCGCCGAAACCGGAGTGGCACCGCCGCTCGGCGGAAGACGGCGCTAGAATTTCAAGGTTCACCTGGCCGGTTAAGCCCGTGCTAGATTGAGTTGAAATGCCCGCAGCATCGTATCCCAGAATCGCCAGCTTCCGAACCGCACGTGCTGTCGCGGACCATCTCGAAACACTGGGGTACTCACTCCCTGCCGACGATGAGATCCAACCGGCGCCTGCGTCACCTCTGGCCCAGGCGCTGAAGCTGCCGACGCAGGATGAAAGGGCCAGCCAACGCATCGTGGGAAACCGCTTTGCCGCACAGCCTATGGAGGGTTGGGATGGGGAGCCGGACGGGCGTCCCTCTGAACTCACCCGGCGGCGCTGGCTGCGAATGGCGACCGGCGGCGCCAAGCTCATGTGGGGTTGCGAGGCCGTCGCAGTGCTGCCCGAAGCGCGGGCAAATCCCAATCAGTTAGTCCTGAACCCATCGACTGCTCGAGATCTGGGTGCACTGCGCGAGGATGTTGCCGACGCTCATCGCCGGCGATTCGGCACCGCCGATGATCTCGTCATCGGCCTGCAATTGACCCACTCGGGACGCTTCTGCCGTCCCAACGAAAAGACACGGTTGGAACCGGCGATTGCGTATCGCCATCCCATTCTCGATGCCAGGTACCCTGCGGCCGCTGAGTGTGAGCCGCTTTCGGATGGTGCAGTCGAAAGCATTGTGAGGGCCTTTGCAGATGCGGCTCGTCTGGCGCGGGAGTGCGGGTTTGATTTTGTCGATCTTAAACACTGCCACGGCTACCTGGGTCACGAGTTTTTGGGCGCGCACCATCGCCCTGGCCGTTACGGCGGCGGCTTCGAGAATCGCACCCGCCTGCTGCGAGAGCTGATCGCTGCCGTGCGAGCCTCTGCGCCTGGGCTTGGCATTGGCGTGCGGCTCAGCGTGTATGACTCGGTGCCCTTCATCAGCGATCCCGATACCGGCACGGGCGTTCCGGCGCAGCACAGCGTCCCTTACACATGGGGCTTCGGCATTGACCCGGAAAATCCAACCGAGGGTGATCTCTCTGAGGCCAGATGCGTCTTGAAGTTGCTGCGAGATCTCGGAGTGCGCCTGGTAAACGTGAGTGCAGGCAGCCCATACTACAGCGCCCACCTGCAGCGCCCGGCCTTGTTCCCTCCTTGTGACGCTTACCTGCCTCCTGAAGATCCCCTGGCAGGAGCCGCGCGGCTGGTGCTGGCCGCAAGGGACTCGAAGGCGGAGTTGCCGGAGATGGTGATCGTCTCTACAGGCTGGTCTTACTTTCAGGACTACATTCCGCACTTCGCGCAGGCCGCCGTGCGCGCCGGCTGGGCGGACTTTATCGGAATCGGCCGCGTGATGCTGTCATATCCTGAACTCCCGGCGGACGTGCTGGAGCGCGCGCATCTCGATCGCAAGAAGCTCTGCCGCACTTTCAGTGACTGCACGAACGGCCCGCGCACCGGCTTGATCTCGGGTTGCTACCCGCTCGATCCTTTCTATAAGGGCCGTCCGGAAGCGGCCGAGCTAAAGAGCTTCAAGAAGGAGTGGACGAGGCGATGAGTAGTTTTGGTCTGGAAGACTACCAGCGTCTCCGGCAGCCGGGGCGCACGGTGGACGGAATCAGCGCGGCGCTGCTTCCCTACGATCGCGAGGGCCGGATCGACGAAGCCGCCTTTCGCTGCCATCTTCGCCGCACTCTCGACGCCAGGCTGCGCGTGGCGGTTAACATGGATACGGGTTATGTCGATCTGCTGACGAGTGAAGAGAAGCTGCGAGTGCTCACCTGGACGGCCGAGACCGCGGGCAAAAGCGGATTTGTGGCCGGAGCTTTACCCGCCCCTGAAGTCGCAGCTTCCCTGAAGGCCTATGGCCACGAATGCGAGACCATCGCCACGGCCGGAGGCACGCCCATCATTTTCCCGTCAGCTCTGACGGCGGCCATGGATGACGCCGCCTTGATCGAATTCTTCCAGACGATCGCTTCCAGCACCAGCCGATTTCTGGCGTTTGAATTAGGCAAGATGTTTAACCCGAATGGCCGGATCTTCTCCGCGCGCGTCCTCAGCGCCCTCATGGCCATTCCCCAGTGTCTCGGGCTCAAGCATTCCTCCCTTGATCGCGATACCGAATTGCAACGGATCGAACTTCGCAACCGTGAGCGGCCGGGCTTTTCCATCTATTCCGGAAACGACCTGGCGGCGGACATGATCGAATACGGCAGTGATTACCTGCTGGGGCTTTCCACTTTCGCTCCCGAGCTCTTTGCCGCACGTGACAAAGCTTGGGCCGACGGCAAGGCCCAATACCTTGAGTATCGCGACTTCATCCAGTATCTCGGTTGGATTGGTTTTCGTGATCCCGTTCCGGCCTACAAGCACTCCGCCGCGATTTTCCTCAAGTTGACCGCAGGCTTGGCTTGCGACCATCCGCATCCCCGCGCGCCGCGCCGCGAGAGTTGGGACCGGGACTCACTGGCCGATGCCGCGCGCCGGCTGGAGCGGCTGATGCCGCGATCTCAGGGCACAGCGGCGTCGTGACATGGAGTAGGCTATCTACTAGCCTATCGTAAAGGTATCAGGAGAGCCATTGATCGATATGCTGAGCCACGAAGCTATCGTCGGAAAGGTGCGGGTAGGCCTGACAGACGCGGTCGATCTCTTCGACCTGGCCGGGCGAAAGGTCCTCGTTCGGGTCTAAGCACCATCGGCCTTCCAGGAATCCCTGCCGCCGCAGGATCTCGTGCAGGCCCGCGATGCAGCCGGCAAAGTCATGCGCGGTATCAAACAGCGCTGCGTTCGAGTCCGTCACTTCCGCCGAGCGCGCAAGCAATTCCAGGGCATTCTCACCCCCGCGGGTGCGACAGCGCTTCACGTCCTCCAGCAGCTCCACGGCGCGCTTCGTCCATACGGCCCAATGTCCCAGAAGCCCGCCTGCAAACCGCACGGGATCGGCCGACGCGCCGAAGCGGAATTCGGTGAGCAAATCGGCGACGATATTGTCGTCGTTGCCCGTGTAGAGACCGACTTCTTGCCTGCCGCTCGCAGCGAGCGCTCTCGCCACATCGAGCGTCTGATAGCGGTTGAACGGCGCCACTTTGACGGCAAGCACATTTTCGATATCGAGAAAGCGCCGCCAGAAATCATAATCGAGCCTCCTGCCTCCAACGGCTGGTTGAAGATAGAAACCGAACAGCGGAACGATGGCGGAAACCGCTTGGCAGTGCCGGAGCAAGTCAGGGGTGGACGCCTCGTGCAGCGCACCGAGACTCAGCAAGCCTGCGTCGTAGCCCAAGTCGCGCGCCATCGCCGCTTCGCTCAGTGCCTGCTCCGTCGGGCCGCAGACTCCGGCGATTCTCACCGGTCTCTGGCCCGAGCGATCTTCGTACTCGCGAACGGTGTCGATAGCCAGCTCGAGTACCGGCTTGAACAATCCGATCTTAGGGTCGCGAATGCTGAACTGCGTGGTGTGAACTCCCACGGCGATTCCACCTGCGCCCGCTTCGCAGTAGTAACGGGTCAACGCTCGCTGGCGGCGTTCATCGAGCTTGCGCTGCGCGTCGAGCGCCAGCGGATGAGCCGGAATCACGAGCCCCTGCCGCAGCTTTGCTCTCGCGTCGTCTTGCGTCAAAGAGCCGTTGGGCATGGGTCAAAACCTTCCGTCTGCGACGTCAAATTTAGTCGGCTTGTTGAGGCTGACGCCGCCGATTTCGGTCCAGTGGCGAACCCACTCGAGCAGCGTCTCGAGCGAAACTTCGGGAGGACCGAGCAGACGATGGCAGAGTGCGGCATTGCTGAGCAGCGCCTCGCCGGAATCCTCGCCCTGAAAGAGCGGCTTCCGCCCGAAGGCGCGTCCGAAAAACTCGGCCGCTTCGCGCACCGAAATCTGCTCGGGGCCGGTGACGTTCAACACCCTGGGCGGAGAGGATGCCAGCTCCAGTGAGCGTAGCGCGTACGAGTTCGCGTCGCCTTGCCAGATGGTATTGAACCACCCGACGGTGACGCTAACAGGCTCTCCGGCGTGGACCTTGCGAGCGATGTCGACCAGCACTCCATAGCGGAGGTCAACCGCGTAGTTCAATCGAAAAAGCAAGCAAGGCGTGCCGTACTCATGAGAATAGTACTCAAACACGCGCTCGCGCCCCAGGCAGGACTGGGCGTATTCGCCCACGGGCGCGGGCTCATCCGTTTCCACGGAACCGCCCGTTCCCGCTTTCATAAACGGATACACATTGCCCGTCGAGAAGGCGACAATTCGGGACTGCCGGTAATGAAGAGCCACGTTGGCCGGAACGACGGTGTTCATCACCCAAGTCAGGTCCGGCCGGCCCGAAGATCCGAACTTACGGCCCGAGAGGAACAATGCGTTTTCGCACGCAGGCAGCCGCGCAACTTCGTCGCGGCTCTGGAGGTCGCAGCGAATCGCTTCGATGCCTTCGCGCTCCAGGTCGCTGACGATGTTGGGATCGGAGAAACGAGATGCGGCGATAACCCGGCGCGCCACTCCGGCAGCTTGCGAAGCACGCTTCACCCGCTTCGCAAGAGACGGCCCCATCTTGCCGCCCGCACCCAGAATGATGATGTCGCCACGCAGGCGACGCATGCCATCCTGATCCAGAGCACTGGGCGTGGCGAGCCGGTCTTCCAACGCTTCGACAGAATTGATCGGATTCACCATAGTAGACGCAATGCTTCTCGTTCGAGATGCGTCAGTCAGCTAGCCGAACTCGGGCCCGAGGATTGCGCAAACTCGCTCCGGCTCGCCCGGACATCGGTTGGGGCCTCGATACATTCTGGTGAGGCTGCGGGAAGTTTGGAAACCACGCTCAACCAGGAGCGCGGGCGCCCAAGCATTGTCCTTGACGACATCAACAAACACAGTGTTTCGCTGCGAGCGGGCGAGAAAGCTGTCCAAAATCTCTCGCGCCGCGAGCGCGCTCGATGCCACCCAAGGACCCAGATGGTCCGCGCGGGAACCTTTGCGGCCCAACCCATATCCCTCACGATGGGAACCCCGATGCTTGGCAATCACGAACTCCGGCGCAGCACTAGCCACCGACTTCAGGAGCGCGCCTCGGTCGGCGCCAAAGATCTTCCGGTCCATAGTCAGGATACCGTCAATGGTTGTGATCCATCCGGAATCCGTGTTTCGGATCGCTTCGGGCGCCTCAACGAGTGTGCCCGCCTTATCCGACCTCTTCAGTACGCAGCGCTCGATAGCGTATTCCACTTGAAATCCGTGATGCTCGTAAATAGGTCGACCTTCGGGCGTTGCATCGAGCTTGACACAGGCAACCTGCCGGCCATCAAGGTAGTCCAGGGCTTTCGTGAGCAAGGCGGTACCGATGCCCCTGCCGCGGAACTGTCGATCGACCAGAACCATGCCGATCCACGCGAGAACACTGCCATAAATGATCGTGGCAACAGTGCCTGCAACTTGCTCATCGCACTCGGCCACAAAACATCCGTCAGGGTTGGCGTCGAGAAACCGCTGCCAGTCTTCCTCCGTCTGATTCCAGCCCGCGATCTCCTTCAGACGCATTCCCGCGGAGACATCCGCGGGTGTCATCAGCCGGATCTGAGGCCTCATGGGTCAGGTAACTCCGCCAGGCCTTGCCGCGCCGGCAGACCTTCGTGTACTCCCGGCGGTCAGGCGCCATCAAAATCTTCCCACTTTCAGTTTGGGGCGAGACCAATGCTCCCAAATCGCGAAGCGCGCCTCGTCGGGCATGCGAACTCCGGACTGCTTCAGCGCCAGCAGAATCTGGCCGCGATGGTGAGAGTCATGAGCGATGAGGTAGCCAAGTAAAATAAGGCCGCCTCGCTCCTTCATGCGCGGACGATCTTCGACGATACGCGCAAGGCGCTGCTCGATGCCGCGGCCCGAAGCATGGAATGCAGCCAGAAGGTCATCACGGCCGGGCGAGGCGCCGGTCTCGAAGCGAGGAACGCCTTTCAGAAACTCCCGCGTTACATGCGACCGGCGCACCGCGTGCATGTGTGCAAAGACGCGGCTCAACGTGCGCCCACTCGAGGGTTTGCCGCTCTTCAGCAGCGGGACCGCGGCGAAACCATGGTCGGGGATGTTTTCCAGCAGCCAGAAGTCGATCTCGTCGTGAACCCGCCAAACCTCCAACACATCGTCTACCATGAGAGTCTCCGCGCAATCTTCTGGATTATAAACCCCACGCGGCGTGTGGCAGCGAGACGGGCATGCGCCTCGGACGTGCGCAGCACCTCGCCATGGTGGGGGCGCTCAGCGCCGTGGCCGCATCAGGCTACGCCGGTGTCAGTTGGCTCCCCGGTCTTGTTAGGCAGGCTTTCGTGTCCAGGCGGCAATCAAAGAGGGAAACACCACGACGCCTCCACTGGCTACCACTTCGGTGCGTATGCGCTGCTCGAGGGTGTCAAGATCCATCTCCGTGGCCAGCATCTGGCCCCGTTCCCCCATGGAGTCGAGCAAAGCCGCGGTGAAACCAGCCGCCACCCCATAGCCCTCGAAGTCCGGGCCTCCGCCGATCTGGGCATCGAGACGCATTTGGGGCGCCGGCAATCGGGCGGCGATGAAATACTCGTACAGGCGCAGTCCGATGGACGTGTCTCCTCCCGCTGCCTCGAGGGTCTCTACGATCCAGCGATCGTTTCGTCTGAAGACGGGCAGTTCGTGAAGGGAGCGCACTCCCGTGCAATCCGGTTCCTGGAACATCACGAGACCGCCCGGGCGCAGCTTACTCCCGAGCTTGCGCAAGGCGCCAACCGGGTCGGGGTAGTACACCAAAATGAATCGCCCCACGACGGCGTCGAAGGGCTGGTCGAAATCCATCTCGGCCGGATCGCCTTCCAGGAAGAACATGTTCGGGAACGCCTCGGCCCGTTGCTTTGCGATCTCCAGTACCTCCGGCAAGCGGTCGACGCCAACCACGGTGCCTTCGGGTCCGACGATTTGAGCCGCCAAGAGGGCGACTGCCCCTGTTCCAGTGCCGACATCCAGAACCCGCATTCCAGGTCGAATGCCCGCTTCCAACAGGGCTTGCCTGGTGAAGCTCTCATAGAGCCGCGCCTGTTTTTCCAGCCACCGGAAGGCGAGCTGTGTCGTCAACGGATATGTGGTGGAGCTTTCATGTGGGCTCACGGGACCTTCCTTTCGTTCCACGCCGATCGTCGTCACCCGGACTTCGGTTCAGAGCAGGCGACTGCGCTCCGGCGATTCTCCTTAAAACATCAACTTGGCTGCGAACTGGATCTCTCGAGCATTGAATACATCGCGCGGGCTGAAGAGGAGCACTGGAAGAGTAAACCCAGCCGGGGACGGCTGAGGCGCCGCATTCGGGCACGTCAGGATGTTTCCGCTTCCGCATGTTGTATTGAGGTCCTTAATGTTCGTCCGGTTGAAGGCGTTGAAGGCATCCACGGTCAATTCCAGACGCGCCTGTTCTTTCAGCTTAAAGCTCCGGCCTACTCTCAAGTCGACGGCGCCAAACCCTGGCCCGGTGTAGCTATTTCGCCCCAACGGGCATCCTGCGGGACACCCCGGCGAGCCAGCCGGGTATCCCGGGCGGTCGTTGAGCGGATTCCCGTCGTTGTTGAGGTCGTTGCCCGCATAGATCGTATACGGGGTGCCGCTCTGAACCGTAATCAGCCCATTGAACTGCATACCGCGCAGCACGGGAACCTTGTCGGGTGCCGAGCTTGTGAAACTGAGCACAAACCGGTGCCGCATGTCCTGGCGCGAAACCGACTTCTCCAGGCTAAGGCTCGTCTGAGGAAAGTCGCCCAGGTTGCTGATCGAATCCACGTTGGAGATGGTCTTGGAATACGTGTAGCTGCCTCCCACGCCTAAATTGCCGCCCATGCGCTTCTGCACTTCCAACGTTCCGCCGTTGTAATCGGAAAAGCCTCCGTTGTAGCTGACGAAAAAGTCGCCGAGCGCCGGGTACAACAGATGGGAAGAGTAAATGGGTGTGCCGTCGGGCTGCGTGGCGCCCGAAAGAGGCGCGTTGAGATTTGTTGATATCGCGAGCAGGTTCGGTGCTCGCACAAAGAGGTAGCCGGCGCTGAAAATCACATCCTTCGAAGCTTGATGCGCAACCTGCATGCTGGCGTGATAGGCGTAGGGATTACGCTGCGCGCCGTCCTTGTTCACCGATAGATTCGCCGAGCACCCCGGCGGGGTCTCGCTGAGGCAGGAAGGCTGAGGGACCGCTCCGGTCTCAAGCAGGTTAAGGGCGGCCGCCGTGGGCGCACTGGGTCCTTGCGCGGGTGTTATCGTGCCCTGATAAAAGACCCCGGGCACTGGCGCGACGCCGGGAAACAGTGTGCTGGCGCCGGGCAGATTTCCCCGGCTGATGTCCTGGGCTACGTTGAAGACCTGGCCGATGCTGCCTGCGACCCGGTCTGTGAAGATGCCAAAGCCCGCGCGCACCACCGTGGCTGAACTCGGCGCGTAAGCCAGGCCAAGCCGCGGCTGGAAATTGCTGAGGTCATTGCGGGTGGCAAACGGAGAGGGATAGGTTTCGAAGTCCCAGCGCAATCCATAAGAGACCGAAAGCCGGGGCGTCGCTCTCCACTGGTCCTGAGCGAAGAATCCGTAAGCGTTGTAAGGGAAATGAAAGCGGGTGGCGTTTTGCCAGGTCCGTTGGCAGGGCTGTTCGAGGCCGGGCCGAACGTCAGGAGCGCATTCAAGCCTGGGAAGATGATGCGCGCGGGAAAGAACAGGTCCCAGGTGCTGTCGTCGATCAGCCGGTTGAAGTCGACGCCTGCTTTGATCGCGTGTCCTCGGAACTCGTCCAGGACGCTATCGGAAACCTGCAGCCTGCTTTCACGGTAGAAGTCAAAGTCGCTGTAAGTCTTGCCGAGCAGGAGCAGATTTGAGATCTCGAAAGCCGGCTCACTGGTGACGGGCGCGTAGCCAAAGCTTCGTCGCGCCCACTGTACGCGGGCCTCATTCACCGCGTGCGAAGAGAGGACGGCCGTCTCATCCGCCAGCAGCGCCTGATCCCGAACCGTCACGTTTCGCGCAGCCGACGACATCACCGAGTCTCGGCCTCCGCCACCGGGGAACGTGTCATCGCCGGTGGAAGTGAAGTTGTAACGAAGCGAGAGACGCTGAGCGCGGCCCAGTGATTGATCAAACTTGGCGAGACCTTGGTCGTAATTGGCAGTCCGCACCTGATCGAGGGTCTCAGGCCTCAGCCCGGAAAACTGGCCGATAACGTTGTTGATGGCCGTGACCAACGACGGTGTCAGGAATTGGGCGAAGTTGTTCGATTCTTGGCGGCGTTGCCCTTCGTAACTGAGAAAATAGAACGCTTTTTTCTTCTTCACCGGCCCGCCCAGCGTGGCGCCGAACTGATTGTGACGCAGCGCGTAGGTGTCGGGCTGGGCCAGAATGGGCACGGCGTCAAGAGCGTTGTTGATTCCAAAATAGTAGAGCGACCCGTGAGGATTATCGGTCCCGGACCTGGTAACAATGTTGACGAATCCCCCGAGACTGCGGCCATATTCGGCCAGGTAGGTGCTGTCGAGCACCCGGAACTCCTGCACAGCTTCCTGCGAGGGCGTTGCCCGGGGCAGCCCCGTGAACGTCTGGACGTTGTCAGCGCCGTCCACTTGAATCATTGTGTTCAGCTCCGACTGTCCTCCGAAGCTGAGTCGGGGAGCGGCGGAAACACCGACGCCGGCGTTCGGTTCCTTGAAGGCGCCTCCGCCGACGTTCTCACGTCCCAGGTGAACGGTGGAGTCGAGCTTCGCAAAGTCGACAAAGTTGCGGCCGATGTTTGGTAGGGACTGAATCTCATGGGTTCCCACAACCCGGGTCATACCGCTCTCAGTCGTTTCAAGAAGCGGCACCCCGGTGACCACGACGATCTGCTTGACGTCACCGACGCTCATTTGGAAGTCATAGGTGGCCGTCTCCGCAACCGAAAGGGATACCGGCGTCTGCACCGCCGTCTTGAACCTCGGCTTTTCGGCTTGAAGTTCGTAGTTTCCGGGTTCGAGGTCGAAAACATTGTATCGTCCGGCGCGATCCGTTGTGGCGGTCCGGACGGCTCCGGTGGCCAGATTCTTGAGCTGGACGCCGACTCCGGGTATCGCCCCGCCTTGGTGATCGGTCACTACACCGGATAGGAAGGCCGCTGTGGTTTGGCCGGAAGCCAACCGCGAGCCGGCCACCAGCAGCCCGAGGAGCAGCACTGTTCGCAGGCCCGCCTTCTCTCCCATGGTTTCCACCTCCGGTCAGGCCCCGAGCAGCAGGGCTGGGACGATGGAGCCAAATGATCTTGTCTCGCTCGCCGCAGCCCAGCCTGCCCACGCGTGGGTGCTTGACTGACATCGTGGACGTATATGTAACCGGAAGTCCGGAGCATTTCAAGGGAAATTGATAGTCAAATCCTGCTATTCATCCTCGAATCTTGCTATTCGTCCCCCCCGGCTCACCTAAAGCGGACCAGAGCAGCTTAATCGGCTCGCTTGTACCTTGCCCTCCGTTCTTGACAGCTTAGCCCTTCTCGGCGACAGTTAACTTGTTGGTAGATTTGTCACAATCCTTGTCCGGTCGATTCTACAGTGCCACTTCTTATCTTGCTGATTTCGCGACACATTCCCAGTTTGTTCGTATCTCAACCTTCCCCCAAAGCTTTCCTTCGTGTCCGTATGTTCGTCAAAGGCAGCCCCCCGTCTCCTTTGCATTGCGAACCCTTACGCCGTCTGGCGTCAAATTCTTGCTCTCCGAGCACCTCCCTTGCCGACCCTGGAGGCATGCCAGCCACAACGCCATGATCGGCAGATTGGCAGAAGCAACTGAGAAGTTGGGAAATGGCGGTAAACTTGAGAACGTTTATTTGGCCTTGTTCTTTCAGTGGCTTACGCTGTGCAAAAGCCGATCCGCCCGCCACAGGGCTTCCCGCTGTGCGCAAACTTTACACCCTGGTCTCTACCAGCTTGCCCGCCACGGCCGGAAGACTGGGAAATGGCGGTCGTTTCCTGTTGACTTTCTACAGAAGTGGATGCTACGCTCCTGTTGATTTTCTAAAGGAGACGACATGACCGGAGGCAAGGACGATATTCTGCGAGGCACGCTGGACCTGTTGGTACTCAAGACGCTTGACACGCTCGGTCCCCTACACGGTTACGGCATCGCGCGCCGCATCGAGCAGGTTTCCGAGAATCTGCTGCACCTTAATCAAGGAACGCTCTATCCGGCGCTCCTCCGTTTGGAGCAACGGGGCTGGATTAGCTCCAAGTGGGGCACGTCTGACAACAAACGCCGGGCCCGCTATTATTCCCTCACGAACTCTGGCAAGAAGCAGCTCGCACGCGAGGCTGCGAGCTGGGAACGGATGGCGGGGATGATCGCTCGGATGCTGCAGGGCGAGATGATCGGATGATCGGACGATCGGGTCATCGGGTGATTAGCGATTGGCGATTGGTGATTCGATGGCATGGCTAACGGTTGCGCTGAGGCGTTTGCTCTCGACGTTTCGGCGGCGGCGCCTAGGGGACCTGGATGAAGAACTGCGCGCGCATCTCGACATGCTCGTCGAAGAGAATGTGCGCCGCGGCATGCTGCCTGAGGAAGCGCGATACGCAGCTTTGCGGAGCTTCGGTGGAGTTGAACAGGCCAAGGAGAGCTATCGCGAGCAAAGGGGATTGCCTATGATCGAGACACTCCTGCAGGACCTTCGCTACGCCTTTCGGATGCTGCGGAAGTCACCCGGCTTTGCAGCGGTAGTTATTCTTTCCCTCGCCCTCGGCATCGGCGCCAACACAGCAATCTTCAGCCTGATCGATGCCGTCATGATAAAAATGCTGCCCGTCCGCCAACCCGAACAGCTCGTGTTGCTCAACTGGGTTTCCAAGGGTCTCTCCTACGCGATCCGAGGGTACGACGGCGACTCCTACAAGGACAAAATGGGCCGCGACATCGGAACGTCCTTCTCGTATCCGATCTACGAGGCCATCCGGGCGCGCAACAACGCCTTTTCTGATGTGTTGGGCTTTGCGGACGCGGACCAACCGCTAAACATCAATGCCTTTGGGTTGTCCGGCTTGGCCAAGGGCGAGTACGTTTCCGGAAATTACTTCTCCACGCTTGGAGTGGGCGCTGCTCTCGGCCGAACTTTCGTGTCCGAAGACGACAAGGCTGAAGCATCGCCGGTGGCGGTGATCAGCTACGCATATTGGACAAGTCGCTTTGGACGCGACCCGTCGGTGTTAGGCAAAGCGATGACGGTGAATAACGTTCCATTCACCTTGATCGGCGTGGCCGCGCCGGAGTTCTTCGGACTTCAGGCCGGACGCCCAACCGACGTTTGGATACCTCTTAGCACGCACATGCAGGTCGATCCCGGTTGGACGCGCTGGCTGCCTAAAGGTGAATCGGTGTTTTCCGCACGCACCGAATGGTGGGTGCTGATCATGGGACGGCTCAGGCCCGGCGTAACTGGACAACAAGCGTGCGCGGCCTTGGACCTGATTGTGCAGCAGGAAGCTGGCGGAACCGAAATACCGCCACCCGCAAGACGAACCATTAACAGGTCATTGCAGCTTCCGACCACCCAACTTGAACCTGCCAGTGGCGGCCTGGACGAACTGCGTCGCGAGTTCTCGCAGCCGCTTTTCGTGCTGATGGGCCTCGTAGGGCTGGTCCTCCTGATCGCTTGCGCCAACGTCGCGAATCTCTTGCTGGCCCGGGCGGAGTGGCGGCAGAAGGAGATTGCCTTGCGCCTGGCGCTGGGAGCGGGCCGGCGCCGGCTGATCCGCCAATTACTCACCGAAAGTGTGCTGCTGGCGGCCGCCGGTGGTGCTTGTGGCGTGACGCTCGCTTACTGGGCCAGTGGTCTTCTGTTGAAGTTCATGTCAAGCGGAGGTGATCCGATTCAGCTTGCGGTCTCTCCCGATCTGCGTGTGCTCGGCTTTACGGCGCTGATTTCTCTGCTCACCGGTATCTTCTTTGGACTCGCACCTGCGTTGCGCGGCACCCGGCTGGATTTGACACCGGCGCTCAAGGAGGGCACCGGCAGAGTCACCGGAGGTGCTGCGCGCGGCGGAAGAGGGCGCTTCGGGCTCGGCAAGGCGCTAGTGGTCGCGCAGGCCGCGATGTCGGTACTGCTGCTGGTGGGCGCCGGCCTGTTTGTGCGAACGCTCACCAACCTCCAGCACGAGAACCTGGGTTTCGACCGCAGTAATCTTCTTTTGTTCGGCATCGACGCCTCCCGAGCCGGTTACAAGGGCCAGCGCCTAGCCGATTTCTACCTGGAGATGCAGCACCGCATTGAGGCCATTCCGGGCGTGCGCTCGGCGACGATGTCGCGGCACTTCCTCATCAATGATGGTTCAGGCGGCGAGGGGGTGATTATCGAAGGCTATGTTCCAAAGTCCGGTGAAGCCAATGGGGACGGATCTCTTGACACCTACGCTCATTACGTGGGCTCCCGCTTCTTTGACACCTTCCGCATTCCTGTCTTGGTCGGGCGAGTTATCGACGATGGCGACACGGGTACCGCGCCTAGAGTCGGCGTGGTCAACCAGGCGTTTGCCCGCCGTTACTTTGGAAGTACCAGCCCTATCGGGCGGCGTTTCCGTTTCGATAACAAGACTGATCTATTGGACATGGCTATTGTCGGGGTGGTCGGCGATACCCTTTACGGAGAGATGCGCCAGGCTCCTCCTCCCACGGTGTACGTTCCCTTTGTTCAGCACCCGAGCATTATGGACTTTCAGAACGTCGAAGTTCGCACCGGGGGAAATCCGACGAGCGTGCTCAACGCGGTGCGTCGCGTGATTCAAGATCTGGACCGGAACGTTCCCATGCGGGAGGTGATGACCCAAACGGAGCAGATTGACCAGGCCACCTTCCAGGAGCGGCTATTCGCGCAGCTTTCGAGCTTCTTTGCCCTGCTGGCGCTGGTGCTGGCCTGTGTGGGCCTGTACGGCATGATGTCCTACGCCGTCGCGAGACGAACCAACGAGATCGGGATTCGCATGGCGCTCGGCGCGGAGCAGGCGAAGATTCTGGGCATGGTGCTACGAGAGGCGATGACTCTCGCTGGTCTTGGGATCGCGATTGGAGTGCCCGCCGCGCTGGCCGTGTCGCGTCTGATTGCTGCCATGCTGTACGGACTGAAGCCGACTGACCCGTTGACAATCGCGTTGGCCACGACCGTGCTGGCAGCCGTTGCGTTCCTGGCCGGGTTTCTGCCGGCTCAACGCGCGTCGCGTGTGGACCCGATGGTGGCCCTGCGCTACGAATGAAGCTAGAGGGATCGAGCCATCGAGTGATCGATCGATTGGTGATCGCATGAGCGGGCTGAGAGCGACCGTTTCACGTTGCCGCGCATTGGTGAAGCGCAGGCGCCTCGAAGCGGACTTAGAGGATGAGCTTCACGCCCATCTAGAAATGCTGCGGGATGAATACTTGTGCCGTGGCATGTCGCCTGAAGAAGCCCGTTATGCTGCCCTACGAGCCTTCGGCGGCGTGGAGCAAGTAAAGGAAGAATATCGGGAGCAAAGAGGAGAGTTCAGTATGGAGAGGCTACTGCAGGATGTGAGGTACGGCTTGCGTCAGTTGCGCAGGAATCCCGGATTTACCTTGGTGGCTGTACTGACGCTAGCCTTGGGCATTGGCGCCAATACGGCGATCTTCAGCGTGGTGAATGCGGTTGTGCTGCGCCCGCTGCCGTATCCGCAGGGCGACCGGCTGCTGTGGATCTCCGAAATCCTGCCCGCACTCAAAGCCGAAGCCGCCGGCGCTGCCGACTATCTCGATTGGCGCGATCAGAACCGCACACTTGCTGCTATTGCAGCTTTCGATGACTCGGCCAGCTATAATCTCACGGGCCGCGGTACTCCCTCTCGCGTTCACGCCGCGGCGGTCACTGCGAATTTTTTTGCCACGCTGGGCGTGAACCCTGCGCTGGGCCGCGCATTCACTGCCGACGAAGACAAGCCCAACAGCCGCGGGGCCGTCATCCTGATGCACTCTTTCTGGCAGCAGTACTTCGGCTCGGACGCGCAGGCGCTCGGCAAGACCGTCACATTGGACGCGGCGCCCTACACCGTTGTCGCAGTCATGCCCGCAAGCTTCCGCTTCCCAGGGAGTGCCGAAGTGCAAATGCTAGTGCCTCTCGCGCTCAACGAAGCGAGCGAACGGCTGCGGGTTCAAAACCGGCTCGTCAGCATCATCGGCCGCCCGAACCCAGATGTCTCTCTTAGCCGCGTGAGGGGTGACTTGGACGCAATCCACAAGCGTAGCCAGGCTGCTGCGGCTGCGGCGCTGAGCGCCGGTCCCATGCCGGGCACGCCCGGTCCCGGCAATCAAAGCATGATGCAGGTTCGTGTAGGCCCCGGACCGGCTCCCGGTGGCGCGCCTACCGCCATGCGTGAGCCAGAAGGATCTGCCAATAACCCAGCCCCCGAAGCCCGCGGCAAAGGCATGGTCCAATTTCGCGATGAATCGGTGGCGCGTGGTCCAGGCGCCTCCAGAGGGATGCCTTCGGCAGCGAGCCAGGCGTCGGTTGCAAACGCGGGCCCGCAGAACCCTGCCGGCCCTACCGGTACACCGGCTTCCTCAAACCAAGTGTTTCGCACGTTCGGTCCCGGTCCAGGTGGGCCTCCGGGGCGCGCTGGCGCACCGAGCGGGCCCGGGCGCATGATGAGACTCACCGTGATGCCTGACGTAGAGCTTAAGGTGGTGCCGCTCAGTGAGCATCTTTTGGGGAACCTGCGCCCTGCCATGCTGACGCTGCTCGGCGTAGTTGGCTTGGTCCTGCTCATCGCCTGCGCTAACGTGGCCAACTTGATGCTGGCGCGCGCCTCCGTTCGCACCCGTGAACTCTCGGTGCGAGCGGTTCTAGGAGCAGGCCGCGCGCGTCTGGTGCGGCAACTGCTCTCGGAAAGCATCACCCTGGCTCTGATTGGAGGCGTGGCCGGTTTGTTGCTCGCAGCCTGGGGCGTTCCGGTGCTCACCCGCCTGATTCCGGCAAGCATCAGTGGCGACGCACTCAGCCTGATGCGTCCTCATGTTGATACCACTGTTCTCCTCTTTGCTCTCGGCGTGTCACTGGTGACGGGCATTCTGTTCGGACTCGCCCCGGGGCTCACTGCCACGCGGCCCGATTTGGCAGAAAAGCTGAAGGAGGGCTCGCCTGCTGCGACTGCCGGCGCTGGTCGCGGCGTGTTGCGCGGCGCTCTCGCCGTTGCGGAGCTCTCACTTGCACTGGTCCTTCTGATCGGAGCCGGACTGCTTGTGAAGAGCTTCTACCACGTGCTTTCGATCGATCCCGGCTTTGCACCTGACCACGTCCTCACCATGAATTTGCGGCTCACAGACATGCTCTATCCGCGGCCCGAGCAGAAGGCGGCCTTCTTCAGCGAGGTGCTACGGCGCGTCGGGGCGCTGCCCGGCGTGAAATCCGCAGCCGTGGCGGACTCACTGCCGCTCACGCCCTATCACGCCAAGCTCATCATCAATACCGCCATGGCAACGCAGTCCGGTGGCCCGCCCACCTCCGAAACCACCATCATGATGTCCCGGCTCTCGGTTAGTCCGGCTTATTTCTACACGCTTGGCATTCCGGTAGAAAAGGGACGCACGTTCACTGACGCTGACGACGAGCACTCGCCGAAGGTCGCGGTTGTGAACCAGACGATGGCGAAGAACATGTGGCCGCGCGAGAACCCCATCGGCAAGCAACTGCCGCTAATGACCGATTCGGTTACCGTTGTAGGCGTCGTGGCGGACACCCGGCACGAGGGTTTGAGCGAGAACGTGGAATCGGAGATCTATGTGCCGTATTTGCAACAACCCATGGGCTCCATGCAGCTCGCGCTGCGGACCGCGGTGGACCCTGCCAGCCTCGCGAATGCCGTGCGCGCCCAGGTGACGGCCATCGATCCCGCGCAGCCGATCTACGACGTGGCCACACTCGAGCAAACGCTGGAAGACTCGATGGCTCCGCGCCGGTTCAATATGCTGTTGCTAGCGATTTTCGCTGCGCTGGCGCTAGCCTTGGCGACGGTAGGGATTTACGGCGTGATGGCCTTTTCCGTCACGCAGCGGACTCACGAGATCGGCATCCGTATGGCGCTCGGCGCCGAGCGGCGCGATGTGCTGCGCTTGATTGTTCGCCATGGACTCGTGTTGACTCTCGTCGGCGTCGTCTTCGGCGTGGGCGGAGCCTGGGCGCTGACCCGTTTTCTCACAAGCTTCCTATTCGGCGTTCGACCGACGGACCCGGCCACCTTCATCGTGGTGTCGGCCGTGCTGGTTGCCGTATCGATGCTAGCGAGCTACATCCCCGCGCGCCGGGCGACAAAAGTGGATCCGATGGTGGCGCTCCGGTATGAATGAGAGGATCGAGTGAACGGCCCATCGGGCGATTAGAGTGATTGGCGATTTGTGATTCGTGAATCGATACGGTGGATAAGGGTCGCCATTGCGCGGTGCCTTGCGCTCGCCCAGCGCAGACGCCTCGACGAAGACCTGGACGAAGAATTGCGCACCCACCTTGCAACGCTCGCGGAAGAAAACGTTCGCAGGGAATTCTCCGCGGAAGAGGCGCACTATGCGGCGCTGAGGATGTTCGGCAGAGTTGAGCAGGTGAGGGAAGCTTATCGAGAGCAAAGGGGGCTGCCCATGATTGACGTACTCGCTCAGGACTTGCGCTTCGCCTTGCGCCAGTTGCGCAGAAGCCCCGCATTCACACTCGTTGCGGCGCTCACACTCGCCCTCGGCATCGGCGCCAATACGGCAATCTTCAGCGTGGTGAACTCCGTTCTGCTGAGACCGTTGCCTTATCCCGATCCGGGACGGCTGGTGGACGTCTATCAGAAAACCGAAGGCGGCAACTACAACGTCTTCTCAGGCCCGAATTACTTCGCCTGGAAAGACCGCGCACAAGCTTTCCAGGAATTCGCGGTGTGGACTACGGGGTCTTACAATCTGGCGGATAACAACCAGCCCGAACACGTGACCGCAGGACCGGTTACGGCCAACATCTTTTCCCTGCTTGGCGTAAACCCAATCCTAGGTCGCACCTTTCTGCCGCAAGAAGACCTGCCGGGCGGACCCAAAGTGGTGGTGCTCAGCTACGCGTTCTGGCAAAGGCATTTCGGAGGCGCGCGGGACGTGATTGGCAAGAGTCTGAAGCTTAACGGCGATGGCTATACCGTCGTTGGTGTCATGCCGCGAGGCTTCCAGGTGCCCACCAGTGTGGCGGAATTATGGTTGCCGTTCCAGCTCAGTCCTGCCAATCCGAATGCCGCTGCGCGCGGACTTCATTGGCTTTTCGGCCTAGCTCGTTTGAAGCCTGGTATGAACCGGGCTAAGACCGAAGCCGAATTGAACAGTCTGACGCCGCAGATGAAGCAGGAATACCCGAATACCGACGCGGGTTACGGACTGCTCCTAACGCCGCTTATTGATGACGTGGTTGGCGCGGTCCGGCCTGTACTCCAGATTTTGCTGGCCTTCGTCGGTCTGGTCCTGCTGATTGCATGCGTGAACGTAGCTAACCTGCTGCTGGCGCGCGCAACCGGACGTCAACGGGAGATCGCCCTTCGGGCCACGCTCGGGGCCAGCCGCGCTCGAGTGGTGCGCCAGTTGATGACGGAGAGTGGGGTCCTGGCTGTGCTCGGCAGCGCCTTGGGCCTGCTTCTGGCCTTCGGAGCCGTCCACCTGCTTGCGCTTCTGGCACCGGCAGGCAGCATTCCGCGCATTGAGACGATGTCAGTCGATGCTCGCGCTCTGCTGTTCACTTTGGCGGTCACCGTCGTGACAGGTTTTGCATTTGGCGCGGCACCGGCATTTCAAGCCTCCAAATGCGATCTGAACGAGGCGCTTAAAGAGTCCGGACGGAGCGCGGACACCAGCCGTGGACGCCGCGGGGCGCGCAGTGCCCTCGTGGTTTCTGAAGTGGCTGTAGCTTTGATGCTGCTCATCGGTGCGGGGCTCATGATCCGAACCTTCTGGCGCGTAAAAGACGAGAAGTTGGGCTTCAATCCGGATAACATTCTTACGCTCAAGATCTCCTTGCCGGGTGACAAGTATTCAAACGAGCGGCGAATTGCTTTTCGGCGGTCGCTTGTTGAAAACGTTGCTGCGCTCCCTGGTGTGAAGTCCGTGGCTCTGACGCGCAACCTCCCCTTGAGCGGCGTTGACCCTTCGCTTTTTGTTACCATCCTCGGGCGCCCGCCCGTGGCGGCCGGCAAGGAACCCATCGCACGCGCCCGCTTTGTGAGTCCCAATTACTTTCGTACGATGAGCATCCCTATTCGCAAGGGCCGCGACTTCACCGATGCAGATGGCCCGTCGGCGCCAGGCGTTGTGATTATCAGCGAGACTATGGCGCGCCAGTTTTGGCCGAGCGAGGACCCCATCGGCAAACAGCTTAAGCCCGGCTACCCGGGAAGCCCTCTGTTGTGCACCGTGGTAGGCGTCGCGGGAGACGTGCGCCACTGGCTTACCATCGAGGAGCCTGCCGTGGCGTACTATCCTTATCTGCAAATTCCGTCGTCCTTCGGGCCGCTGCTTGAAGGCATGATGACGCTGGTCGTCCGCACCTCGGGCGATCCCGCGGCGCTCACGGCTTCGGTGCGAGAGCAGATTCACGCTATCGACCCGGACGCCCCCGTGTTCAGCATCGAAACCATGGAGGGCATGGTGCGTGACGCGGCCGCCTCAAATCGCTTCCAAATGCTGTTGTTTGGAATCTTCGCTGCCATTGGGCTGATGCTCGCGGCCGTCGGGATTTACGGCGTTATCTCTTACTCGGTGAGCCAGCGCACGCACGAAATCGGCATCCGCATGGCCCTGGGCGCAGAGCGCAACCAGGTGCTGAACCTGGTGGTGGGGCAGGGGATGGTGCTCACGTGCGTGGGTGTGGTGATCGGCCTCGCTGGCGCTTTCGGGCTGAGCCGGTTCCTGGCCACTTTACTGTACGACGTGAAGCCAACCGATCCCGCGACCTTCGCGGTAGTGTCACTGGTGCTAGCGGCCGTAGCGCTCTTCGCAAGCTTCATCCCGGCGCGCCGCGCGACGAAGGTGGACCCCATCGTGGCGCTGCGATATGAGTAAAATTGTGGCGTTACTGATGGTGCGAATGAGGGGCCTGGCGTTAATCGACACCTTCGGTCAAAGGTGAGTTCAGATATCGGCGCTGGCTAGTTGACGCATGAGTTCCACCTCGTTCAAAACCGCGATGCCTCTTTCTTCGCAAAACCGGATGACCTCAGGCTCAAAGAAGTGTCTATCCAACGTACACAAAGTGTCCGCTTTGCCAGCGACAGCGGCATAAATCACGGGGTCGTCATTGGGATCTTTCAGAACCACAGCAGCTCCGAGAACCGGATGAACAAGCTCGGAGATCTTGAACAGAAACTGTACGTGCTCTTGAACGTCACGGAGACTCAGTGACCAAATCTTTTGTAGCCGAGGATACAACAGAACTCGCTCGACTTCACGGAGTAGGAATGGAGACGTTATCAGAACGTGATGACCGTAAGCGATCTTGAGAAGGATTTCGCGGGCCGGTCCCTGTGCCTTGACGTTCGCTCTCACCAGGATGTTGGTGTCCAGCAAAATCCTCATTGGGGATGGGAGCGGACGTAATCCACGGCCTCGTTAATGGCTTCTTCCTGCGTTTCGTCTGGGATGTTGCGGATACGACCGGCCGTTTGGTTCATGCGAGCTTCGAGCTGGTGAGCAAGCGCCAAGCGAGCTTGTCCCGCCGGCGCCTGATGAGGCGAGAGAGCCATGATACTAATCTCCTCATCCTCCTCCAGATTCCGGCCGAGCATCCGCTCCACAGCCTGACGAGCGTCTGCTGGCAGCTCATGCGCCTTTTGGATAGCAATGTCTTGCATGAACCCATGATAGCGGGTGCCGGGACGAGGCGCAATTGTGGTATCGGCAACTAACTGGCTGAAATGACTGACCTGCGGATTTCGATTGCACGTCTCATCGCGCTGTTTCGAAGGAAGCGGCTCGATCAACAACTCGACGAAGAATTGCACGCTCACCTCGAAATGCTGCTCGAGGAAAACGTGCATCGAGGCATGCCGCCGGAAGAAGCACGATGCGCGGCGCTCCGGGCCTTCGGCGGCGTCGAGCAAGTGAAGGAAGAATATCGTGAGAAGAGGAGCTTGCCCATGATCGAGACCTTAGCTCAGGATCTGCATTACGGTCTGCGTCAGCTTCGACGAAACTCGGGATTCACGGTCGTGGCGGTTCTCACGCTGGCGCTTGGCATCGGGGCGAACACGGCGATCTTCAGCGTGGTCAATACCGTCCTGCTGCAGCCGTTGCCTTATCGAGATGCTGACCGTTTGGTGATGGTGTGGGGCAACGACCGGCCCCACGGCTACGACACGGACCAGGTGTCGCCGCCGGATTTCCGGGATTGGCAATCGCAGAACCGCGTCTTCGAGGCGATGGCGGGATCGACGGATGTCATGTATACGCTGACGGGCGCGGGCGAACCGGCACCCATCACCGGCTATGAGTTCTCAGCAGAATACTTTCGGGTGCTGGGTGTCGCGCCGCTGATCGGGCGCACGTTTGCTCCTGAGGAGGAGCAAGAGGGCAGGAATCACGTGGCGGTGCTGGGCTATCGGCTCTGGCGGAGCCGCTTTGGAGGGGACAGAAACCTGGTGGGTAAGACCATAACCCTGGATGGCGCTCCTTACACGGTTGTGGGCGTGATGCCGCAGACCTTTCCAGACGCCATCACCCAGCTTTGGACTCCCTTAATCATTCCTCGCGAAGCTGTGCAGGATCGCAACTACCGCTTCCTGCGTGTAATCGCTCGACTGAGACCCGGCGTAACTCTGCAGCAGGCGCAGACCGAAATGAACACCATTACGGAGCGTCTGGCGAATGCCTATCCAAAGACGAACAAAGATGAGGGTGCGAACGTGATGAGCATGCGCCAGAACCTGACGGGCGATATCCGCGCCCCCTTGCTGGTGCTGCTTTGCGCCGTCGGGTTGGTGCTGCTGATTGCCTGCGCCAACGTGGCCAACCTCGTGCTGGCGCGCGGTGTGGCGCGGCAGAAAGAGGTGGCCTTGCGCACGGCGCTGGGCGCGAGCCGCGGACGGGTGGTTCGCCAGCTTCTTACGGAAAGCGCCATGCTCGGCCTGGCGGGCGGCGCGCTGGGCCTGCTGCTTGCGTACTGCGGCACGGGCGCGCTGGTGGCGATGTTTCCACCCACGATCGCCAATCTCAGCATTCCGCACGTGGATAAGGTCCCGTTCGACGCTTGGGTGCTCGGCTTTGCTCTGGCCGTATCGCTCCTGACCGCTGTGATCTTCGGCTTGGCGCCGGCGTTGCAGGTCTGTGGCCTCGACGCCTATGAATCACTGAAAGAATCAGGCCGAACCCTCACCGGCAGCAAGCAAGGACGCCGGTTTCGCAACGTTCTCGCCACCACTGAAGTTGCCCTTTCCGTCGTCTTGCTGGCAGCAGCCGGTCTCACCCTCAGGAGCCTCGTTCACCTGCTTCGGGGCGATCTCGGCTTTAACCCGGACCACGTTCTCTCCATGCGAGTCCTGCTGCCGGACTCCAAGTACGGCAAGGGGGCTCAGCAGCTCGCATTCAGCAATGAAGTTCTCGACCGAATCCGATCGCTTCCGGGTGTGAAATCTGCAGGCACCGTGACAAAACTTCCGTTAAGCGGATGGTGGGGCGTGCGCGACGTAGCACTCGAAGCTCAGGCGAGCTCACAACGGCAGAAGCCGCAGGCCGTGTGGAGTTCGGTCACGCCCGATTATTTTCGCTCGATGGACATTACGCTGCTCAAAGGCCGCTATTTCACGAACCGGGACGATGCAGGATCAAGTGGCGTCGCCATCATCGGTGCCACACTGGCAAAACGTCTCACGGGCACGACCAATCCCCTCGGCCAGCGGATCATCGTAGCCGGTATCAGGGATCCTCTTGAAGTAGTCGGCGTCGTGGCCGACGTGCATCAGCTCGGGCTGACCTCGGACGAGACGGCGGACCTTTACCTGCCATTTAATCAGGTCCCGGTGCCGCTCATCTGCTTCGCGATCCGGACAGCGGCCGAGCCCACCAACCTTGCCAAAGCGGCCGAACGCGCGATCTGGGAGGTGGACAAGGACCAGGCAGTCTCCGACGTGATGGGCATGACGCAACTCGCTTCGGAATCGCTCGCGCCGCAGCGCGTGGTTGCAATCCTGATGGGCATCTTTGCCGCACTCGCCCTGGTTCTCGCGGCCATCGGTCTGTACGGCGTCATCGCCTACTCCGCCAGCCAGCGCACGCACGAGATCGGTATTCGAATGGCGCTGGGGGCTGGACGTTTCGAAGTCCTGCGGCTGGTGGTGATCGACGGGTTGAGATTGACCTTGCTCGGTCTCAGTTTCGGTCTTGCCGGTGCGCTGGCGGCGATGCGCCTGCTGAGTAGCCTGCTCTACGGCGTCAAAGCACACGATCCATCGACTCTCATCAGCGCGGCCACTCTGCTGACTGCCGTAGCGCTCTTAGCCAGCTACATTCCGGCACGCCGCGCGACCAGCGTCGATCCGATGGTGGCCTTGCGACATGAGTAGTGAAATCCGGTGATCGGCTGATCGGGCCGGTTCGTCGGCGCCTCGGCCGGGGCAAGCCCAGGCCCTACAAGACGACGGCTGCATTTTCGAGCCTGCGGCTTTGCATTCGTATGTAGCCTACTACAGCACGCTACAGTCGCAGAAACAGTCTACCCACAAATGACTTGACACGTGCCGGCTCTCGTGCTACACAGGAGGGCGAGGCTGGTCTGGATGGCGCCTTATCGCCTCGACCGCACCTGAGAAGCGATGAAAGCCTGGGTGGTCCCGACTTTAGCCGGCGACGGTCGTTTCACGGAGGGCGATAGGATCCGCGCCGAGGTGGTGGACGAGCGTAAGAAGAGTAGCTAGAGTCGCTGATACTATGGTCGAGCCGGGCTTTCAGGCTCAGAAGGCCCCTTGCTGATAGCTGAAGGCTGATAGCCGAAGGCTAAGAACGCCGAACGAAGCCGGAATATGATTGACGCAAAAGGAGTTGCAAATTTAACTCAAGGTCCAGGGACGCAGACACACGCTCCTTCTGCTAGAGTGGAGTCATTGTGGCGCACGGCGGCCTGTTTACGTAAATTTTACGTAAACAACCCGGCTACCCGGGAACGGACGGTGGCGAACGAAGCCGGAATATGATTGATAGGGAAAGACATCCAGATTTATGTCGGCGTAATGAGCCGCGGAGTGACCTGACATGAGTGCTGAGGCCCAACAAGCCGCTCTGAAGCCGGGAAAGCTGTGGATCGACGGCAAGTCCGCAGACTGCGCGTCCGGCCGGACCATCGAAGTCATCAATCCGGCCACGCGTGAGGTTCTGGCCACAGTACCTCGCGGCGACGCCGAAGATGTGGACCGCGCGGTGCAGGCGGCCCGTCGGGCCTTCGAGAATCCGGCGTGGCGCGATATGGATCCCTCCGCGCGCTCGAAGATGCTGTGGCGAATCGGCGAGCTGATTGAGAAAAACCTGGATGATCTCGCGAGGCTGGAGTCGTTGAACGCCGGCAAGCCACTGAAGAGTGCGCGAAACGGCGACATGAAGCCGGCCGCTGACATCTTCTACTACTACGCGGGCTGGGTGCGTGCCCTGCACAGCGAAGTGATCCCGGTGGATGGGCCCTTCCTGAACTACACTCTCCGCGAACCCGTGGGCGTGGTGGGCATGATCACGGCCTGGAACTATCCCATGCTGCTCGCGGCTTGGAAAGTGGCGCCGGCTCTGGCCACGGGATGCACCTGCGTGATCAAACCTTCGGAGATGACGCCGCTCACGACGCTGCGTCTGGCCGAAATCTGCCAGGAGGCAGGCGTCCCCGACGGCGTGGTGAACGTGGTAACCGGTTACGGTCCCGAAGCCGGTGAAGCGCTGGGACGCCACATGGACGTGGACAAGGTCGCCTTTACCGGTAGCATCCGTAGCGCCCGTGCTCTGTTGAAGGCTTCCGGCGAGAGCAACCTGAAGCGGCTCTCGCTGGAGCTGGGCGGCAAATCTCCGAACGTGATCTTTCCGGACGCTGACTTGGACGCCGCGCTGCCTGCCGCCTTTTGGGCCATTTACGCCAACAAAGGCGAGGTATGCTCGGCGGGCAGCCGTCTGCTGCTGCACGAAGACGTTCACGATCAGTTTGTGGAGAAGCTGGTGGAGAAGGCCAGCAAGATGCGCGTAGGCGATCCTCTCGACCCCAAAACCGAAATGGGCGCCCAGATTTCCCAGACCCAGCTCGACCGCATCCTCGGCTACATCCAGTCCGGGAAGGACGAAGGTGCCAAGCTGCTTTGCGGGGGCGCACGTGACACCGACGGCGTCAAAAGCCGAGGCTACTTTATGAAGCCTACGGTCTTCACAGGCGTCAAGCCGGAAATGAAAATCGCCCAGGAAGAGATCTTCGGTCCGGTGCTCTCGGTCATGAAGTTCAAAGACGAAGAGGAAGCGGTTGCCATCTCCAACGGAACCATTTACGGCCTCGTCTCAGCGGTCTGGACTCGGGACGTGCAGCGCGCCCATCGCCTGGCAAGGCAAATCAAAGCCGGCGTTGTTTGGATTAATACGTACAACGGCTTTGATAGCGCCGCGCCTTTCGGTGGCTATAAGCAGAGCGGATTCGGCCGTGAAATGGGTATGCACGCGCTGGAGTCATATACACAGGTGAAGGCGGTGTGGGTGGCGCTGTAGTGTCTGCCGCTTTTAGATGCCTCTGCCTGCCGAGCCGTTTAACATGTCGACTGACGCGCGCGGAATGAGCGAGGACAGATCATGTTGGGTGTTCGATTGGAACCGGAGTTGGAGGCCAGGCTGGGAAACCTGGCCAGGAAGACTGGGCGCAGCAAGAGTTACTACGCCAAGGAAGCCATCCGGCAATACCTTGAGGACCGTGAGGACTATTTGGTGGGCCTTGCCGTCCTGGAGCGCGGGGAACCCACAGTGAGTCTGGAAGAACTGGAGCGGCGGCTTGGCTTGGGAAATAGAGTTCAGCCGGACCAGTAAGTCCCCTGAGACGATACTTAATGAATGCGGGCATCGACGGATGCAAAAAGGGTTGGATCGTTGCTATTGAGCACGCAGATGGCGGGGTCTGTGTGGAGTTGTTTGCGGACTTCACTGAGATCCTCAGTCATGATGAACTAAAGCTTATCGTCGTCGACATCCCCATCGGCCTCACGGAAATCGGTCCACGGAGTTCTGACAGAGAGGTTCGGAAGCTGCTCCAAAGCCGAGGTTGCTGCGTCTTTCCTGCGCCCATCCGGTCTATCATGAACTCTCGAAGCCACCAGGAAGCATCTGAGCAAAGACGGAGCGTAGAGGGGAAGGGAGTCTCGGCGCAGCTTTGGGGTATCCTCCCAAAGATCAGGGAAGTCGACAGCGCGATGAGCGCCGATGCCGCTCTTCAGCAACGAGTTCGGGAGGGCCATCCGGAGGTAAGCTTCGCGATGATGAATGGAGGCCTAGCTGTAAGTGTGCCCAAAGCGAAGGCGGACGGCCAAAGACTGCGGCGGGAACTTCTAGGGAAGCATTTTGCCAGAGTGGAGCGGTGTCTCGGCTGTCTCAGCGCGAGCTTACAGGTTGACGCGATAGACGCCTTCTCGATGCTATGGACCGCTCGTCGTGTTGCGGCAGGAACGGAAGTACGCTTTCCCGAACGTGCCGAACCTGACCGGTTCGGACTCTACCCTACAATAGTCGCGTAGCAGACGCGCCCTCGCTTTCATGGATCTCAAGAACATCCAATCCCTCCTCGCCGAGCACAAGATCACCAAGATCAAAGTCGGTGGCTTTGACATCGACGGCATACTGCGCGGCAAGTCCATCAGCCAGGAGAAATTCGACTCCGCCGTTGAGAAGGGCCTCGGTTTTTGTGACGTGATTTTCGGTTGGGATTCGTCCGACGTGCTCTATGACAACGTAAGCGTGACCGGATGGCACACGGGCTATCCGGACGCGCTGGCTCGCATCGATCTCTCCACCTTCCGCGTAATCCCGTGGGAGCCGGGAACGGCTTTTTTCATTCTCGATTACTTCGACGAAAAGGGTCAGCCTCTCAGCTTTTCCCCGCGCGAAGTCCTAAGGCGGGTGGTTGCCAGAGCGCACGAGATGGGCGTTGATCCGGAGGTGGCCACCGAGTTTGAGTTCTTCCTTTTCCGCGAAGATTCTCACTCCATCCGCTTTAAACACTATCGCGATCTGGTTCCGCTTTCACCCGGCATGTTCGGTTACAGCATGCTGCGCACCGGCGTTCACTCTGAGATCGCGCGTGCCATTCTCGACTCGATGCGCGACTTCGGCGTCGAGCTCGAGGGCTTTCACACCGAGACGGGGCCGGGCGTCTACGAAACCGCCATCAGGCATGACCGGGCGCTGACGGCCGCGGACAAGGCGGCCCTTTTCAAGAGCGGCGTCAAACAGGTTGCCGCACGCCACGGTTTGATGGCCACCTTTATGGCCAAATCGAACGCCGATCTGCCGGGCTCCAGCGGTCACCTCCACGAGAGCCTGTGGGATCACGATCACACCCGAAACTTGTTCTATGATGCCGGGCGTCCCCAGGGCATTTCGATTCTGATGAGCCACTTCATTGCCGGGCAGTTGCAGCTCATGCCGGAGTTTGCCGCTTTTGCGTGCCCCACCATCAATTCTTACAAGCGCCTCGTTCCCGGCGTCTGGGCGCCGACGAACGCCACCTGGGGTATCGACAATCGCACTGCGGCGTTGCGCGCAGTGCTGGGACCTTCGCCGAAGTCGGTTCGAGTGGAATACCGGTTGAGCGGCGCGGACATCAACCCCCATCTCGCCATCGCGGCAAGTCTCGCATCCGGACTGTACGGCATCGAGCATCGTCTCGACCCGCCCGAGCCACTGAAGGGCAACGCTTATGAAACGAACGCGCCCGAGCTTCCGCACACTTTGGACGAGGCCGTGCGTCTGCTCGAACCCAGCACCGCGGCGCGGGAACTTCTGGGCGAGGAATTCGTGGATCATTACCTGCGCACGCGCCGATGGGAGGTGCGGCAGCATCAGAAGGCCGTCACGGATTGGGAACGCGAGCGCTACTTCGAAATTATCTAAGAGCCGTCAGCTTTTCGCCGTCAGCGGCCATCAGTCGCCGTTCCGTTCAAAATCAACGGTTTTGTGGACCTCGAGTTGGGTGAGCGCGTCGCCAACGTGATAGCAGCTTTTCGAATATGCGCAGGGAGCCACGAGGTCGATCTGCATCCACTTCAAGAAAGAGACAGGTCTGAAAGCACTCTATGATTTCAATATGGTCCTTTCCCAATCGCATCATATTCGGCGCGGGAGCCATGGGTCAGTTGGCTGAATCTGTGAAAGGCTTGGGCATAAGCCGGCCCTTGGTGGTGACTGATCCCGGAGTGGCAGCCTGCGGATTGCTCGATCACGTGACCGGCCCGCTGAAAGCTGCCGGTCTCGGGTGCGCCGTTTTCGACCGCGTCGAAGGCAATCCTACGGAGGCCAGTGTTTATCCCGGCGTCGAGATTTATCGGCGCGAGCACTGCGACGGCATCGTGGCACTCGGCGGAGGCAGTGCGATTGATGCGGCCAAGGCGATTCGTCTGAAAGCCACCCACGAGCTGCCGCTTGAAGACTACGACGATCTGAAAAACGGCGGGGACTTGATTACCCCGAACGTCCCGCCGCTGGTCGCAATCCCTACTACTGCCGGCACCGGAAGCGAAGTGGGCCGCAGCACGGTCATCACGCTCAAAGCCACGGGGCGTAAGACGGTGATTTTCAGCCCGCACCTGCTTCCCAACGCGGCCATCGCTGATCCCGAACTCACTTTTGGCCTCCCGCCGCATCTCACGGCCGCCACCGGCATGGACGCCATGACGCACAACCTGGAAGCCTATCTGGCGCTTGGCTACCACCCGATGTGCGACGCCATTGGGCTCAAGGGAGTGGAACTCGTCCATCGGAATCTGCCGATGGCTGTCCGCGATGGGAAGAACCTGGAAGCGCGCACCGGCATGATGGCAGCAGCCCTCATGGGCGCAGTGGCGTTTCAAAAAGGGCTGGGCACCGTCCACTCTCTCGCGCACCCGCTTTCCACCGTCGCCGGAATGCATCACGGTTTGACCAACGCCATCCTGCTGCCTCACGTGATGCGCTTCAATCTGCCTGCCGTTCAAGAACGGCTTGCCGATCTCGCCGTCGCGCTGGGCGTTGATACTCACGGCATGACGAGAGAGGCCGCAGCGCAAGCTGCCATCGCCGAAATCGAGAAGCTCAACGCCGAGATCGGCATCCCGCCGCGCTTGCGCGACGCCGGCGTGCGTGAGGAGATGATCCCCATCATGGTGCCGCTCGCCATGGAAGACGGATGCCGTCTGCTCAATCCGCGCCCCACATCGCGGGAAGACATGGAGATGCTCTATCGACAAGCATTTTGAGTTTGGAGTTACTCAGTTCGGAGTTTGGAGTTACGGAGTTCGGAGTTGCCGCGCCATGGCAACCATTAGACGGTTCGAGGACATTCAGGCTTGGGAGAAGGCGCGACAACTCGTCCGAGAAGTTTATCGAGTCTCTGCGGTGGGAAAGTTCCAGCGAGATTATGGGCTGAGAGATCAGATCTGCAGAGCAGCAGTGTCTTCCATGAGTAACATTGCGGAAGGCTTCGCGAGGAAGACAGGCCGTGAATTCGCCCGATTCCTCGACGTCGCGCGAGGCTCTGCCATCGAGGTTCAATCGTTGCTTTACGTTTCCCTGGATGTCGGTTACATAAGCGCGGACGAGTTCAAGATTCTGCATGAGCTGGCTGACGAAGTGATCTCCCTTGTCAGCGGCTTCACAACTTACCTTCGTCGGCTTCGAGCTGAGCGCCAATGAGCAACTCAAGACTGGGAAACCCTCAAACTCCGAACTCCGAACTCCGAAGCTCCGAGCTGACAGACTCCGAGCTCCGAACTGATGAACTCCGAAATGACCAACTCCGAACTGACGAACACGACCTTGCCCACCTCGGATACGCGCAGGAACTCTTCCGTACCATGGGAGGGTTCTCGAATTTCGCCATTTCGTTTTCTATCATCTCCATCCTCACCGGCGCGGTCACTCTCTACGACTATGGTTTGGCCATGGGGGGGCCGGCGGAGATGTCGTTCGGCTGGCCGCTCGTAGCCGTGTTTTCGCTTGCGGTTGCTGCCAGCATGGGTGAAATTGCATCGGCGTTCCCGACTTCCGGCGGAATGTATCATTGGGCTTCCATGCTGGGTAGTCCCGGTTGGGGCTGGTTTACGGCCTGGTTCAATATTCTCGGTCTTATCGCCACCATCGCCGGCATCGATTACGGCTGCGCCCAATTTCTGATGCCTCTGCTTCGCATTCCGCCGGGCACTGGCGCGCTGTTGGCGGTCTACGCGGCGGTGCTGGCGTCGCACGGTCTGATCAATCATTACGGTATTCGCCTGGTGGCCTGGCTCAATGACGCGAGCGTCACGGTCCATATTGTCGGCGTCGCGGCCATTGTGGGCGCGCTGCTACTCTTTGCTCCGAAGCAACCTGTGAGTTTCTTCTTTCATGCCGTCAACAGTAATGGCGTGCATTTTTACGCATGGGCCTTCATGCTCGGCCTCCTGCAGGCCCAGTGGACTTTCACCGGCTACGACGGTTCCTGTCACGTCTCGGAGGAAACGGTCGACCCCCGCCGTCGAGTTCCGTGGGGCATGGTCACTGCCGTCGTCGTCTCGGCCGTCGTCGGATACCTTTTGCTGATGGCTTTGACGCTCTCCACCCGCAGCCTTTCCGCCGCGCTCAATGCCACCGATGCGACCGGAAACAAGGTCCCGGCGGTGATTGCCATCCTCGAGCAGTCGCTTGGTCCATCGGCGGGAGCCGCCGTGTCACTGCTCGCAGTGATGGCGATGTGGTTCTGCGGTCTGGCCACGGTGACTTCGAATTCGCGCACCGTTTACGCGTTCGCGCGCGACGGAGGACTGCCGTGGTCGCACCTTTGGAGAACCGTCAGCGCAAAGCACCTGACTCCCGCTTACGCCATCTGGCTCTCAGTGGCCGCAGCCTTCGCCGTGGCCGTTTACAGCCGAGCCTACCCTGTCGTGACTTCGATCAGCACCATTGGGCTGTACCTGTCTTACACCATTCCGGTGTATCTGGGATGGCGCGCGCGCAGGGTGGGTCTCTGGCAGGAGCGCGGGCCCTGGCATCTTGGCCGCTACAGCACCGCAGTGAACGCCGCCGCCCTGACGTGGACTGGTTTCATCTGCCTCATGCTCGTGATGCCTCCCAACCAGCTCGCGGGCAAGACGATTTTGGGCGCGACGCTGGGCCTTGCGCTGGCATACGTTGTCAGCGAACGCCGGCGGTTTCACGCCACTGCTCGATTGCAGCCTCAGCCCGTCGACCGCGGCTGATGACAAAGGACCGGGGATTTGAGGTGCACGCGCTTCAGTCGGCTCGTAGTTCTTGGGGAACGTACTGGCGGCAGACCTTGATTTTGTCCTCGTCCTTGCGGGCCTGGGCAAGGTCGTAGGAAACCTGCATTCGCAGCCACGTTTCGGGTGTGCTGCCAAATGCTTTTGCAAGCCGGATAGCCATCTCTGGGCTGATACCCGACTTGCCGTTGATGACGTTGTTGAGCGTTTGTCGGGTGACACCGAGGACCCTTGCGCCTTCAGTGACTGACAACCCCAAAGGTGCAAGGCATGCATTTCTAACGATGCGTCCGGGGTGTGCAGGGTTCTTCATGGGCATTATTTTACTCCTTTGCTTGCTTAGGCCTCGTAAATAAATAAGGGTATCAACGTACGACCTTGGGTCTCGGTCTAATGACATAGTTCCAGTCGCCATGAAAGTTGGCGTGTTTCACGTTGACGCACTTCATCTCTTCATTGCTGAC
>Ga0335085_10001804_pt1 | contig 42948 bp, 36 predicted proteins | sample Lox_Sample_45_FD_206712 | JGI IMG/M metagenome (GOLD analysis project Ga0335085, IMG submission 206712) | Soil microbial communities from Loxahatchee National Wildlife Refuge, Florida, United States - Lox_Sample_4.5 | ecosystem: Environmental > Terrestrial > Soil > Wetlands | place: USA... | reverse complement strand
AAGTGGACGTCGAGGAGAACCAGACCGTAAAGGCGGGCGACCCCATCGTTGAACTTGACCCCAGCGACTACCAGGTCGCCGTTGAGAACGCTGAGGCCGCTCTGGCCAGCGCCAAAGCCAATGCCGCCGCTGCCAGCGTGAACGTGCCCCTCACGACCGTCAACACCGGCAGCAACCTGCGCTCGGCGAACGCCGATCTTACCGGCACGCAAGCCAGTGTGGCCCAGGCTGAGCAGCAGCTCCTCGCCGCGCACGCTGCCGTGGCTCAGGCTGAGGCCAACAACTTCAAGGCGCAATCGGATCTTGACCGCTACAGGCCGCTGGTCGCAAAAGACGTCATCAGCAAGCAGCAGTTCGACGCCGCCGTGGCCGCAGCCGACGCCGCCAAGGCTGCGTTGGCAAGTGCCCAAGCCAATGAGCAGGCGGCAGCCGACGGAGTCCGCCTGGCTCACGAGCGCGAGTCGCAGGCCCAGGCCCAACTCAAATATGCTGAGACCGGACCGCAGCAGGTTGCCGCGCAAGACGCGAAAGCCAAACAGGCCGAGGCCCAGGTGCAGCAGGCTCAGGCGCAGCTCGATCAGGCCAAGCTCAACTTGAGTTACTGCAAAATCGTCGCTCCCGAGGACGGCATCATTACCCGCAAGAGCGTGGAGATCGATCAGAATGTCGCCGCAGGCCAGAACCTTCTCACACTGGTCTCGCTTCAGGGCATCTGGGTCACGGCCAACTTCAAGGAGACGCAGCTCGAGCACATGAAGGCCGGCCAGTCCGTCAAGATCCATGTCGATGCCACCGGCAAGGATTACAGCGGCCGCGTCACGCAGATCGGCGGAGCTACAGGCTCCGTCCTTTCGCTCTTCCCGCCGGAGAACGCCACTGGCAACTACGTCAAAGTCGTTCAGCGCTTGCCCGTGCGCATCGACTTCACTGACCTGGCCCACGAGGACCCGAACCACCAGCTTCGTCCTGGTCTCTCGGTCGAACCCAAAGTGCGCGTGAAGTGACATGTTGGCTCGTCCGCCGCAGCGGACGAGCCGATGTCATCCTGATCCCTCCGAAGCGGAAGGAGATCTGCACTTGCCATTCGCGGCCCTCACCCACCACAAACTTTGAGTGTCCCAGGTCCCTCGTCCGCCGTGGCGGAGGGGCCTGCGAAACCGCAAGCCCAACACCCGCCTCGGCGATCCCTAATGTCCGCGCCGCCCGCCGTCTACCGGTTAAACTGATCTCCAGCAAAGCCATGAAAGACTCGATCCACGTTTCGAAAGAGAACTACCTCAAGGCCATTCTTGAGGCCGAGGCTGAGGGCCGCCAGGTGATTCCGGCGATGCTCGCGCATTGGCTTGAAGTCTCCGCGCCCGCCGTCACGATGGCGGTCAAGCGGCTGAAGCGCGACGGCTGCGTGAAGGTGGGCGACGACGGCATTGTGCGGCTGACGGCGGCGGGCCGGGAGATGGCCTACCACACCGCGCTGCGCCACCACCTGATCGAACGCATGCTGAGCGAGGTCTTCGGCATGGAGTGGCACGAGATTCACGAGGAAGCGGAGCGGCTGGAGCACGCCGTCTCTCCCGCATTCGAGGCCAAGCTCAGGGAGAAACTGGGCGAGGGCGGCGCCTGCCCGCATGGGAACTCCGTCCTCCCATTAAACCCGGCCGAAAGGAAAAAGAGGGGCGAGATGCAGCTTTCGCAGGCCGCTGCCGGCAAGCGCTACACGGTCATCAGCCTGCAGGAGCGCGATCCCAAATTGCTCGAGTTTTTGCACGCCGCCGGCATTGGGCCGGGCAAGAGCCTGAAGGTGATGAGCCAGAACTACGATCAAACTGTTTTGATTGATCTGCCTGCGGGAAGCAAGGTTTTAGGCCGTCCGGCCGCCGAAGCGGTATGGCTAAAGTCAGGGACCAAGGACTAGAGACAAGGGACTAGAAAAACACCAAGGGCGGGAATCGGTAGTAATTGAAAATAAAAGATAGCATTAACCATAATTAACAGTCTGTGGCATACTGAAGTTGAGGGCTGCTGTGGCCTTCTTTCCCCTTCAGTGATGAATGCCAGCCCAAAACCCGGTCCAGATCGTTCCGTTGCAGTCGACGAAGTTGTCGTCACGCACGAGGACATCGATCGGGCTTACGACCGCTCGCGCGTGAGCGCGGCGCGGCGCTCGCTCGGGCTGCGCGCGCACGTGTCGCTCCTTTGGCTGCTGGTGGGGCCGGGCATTCTGGTCATGCTGGGCGAGAATGACGGCCCGAGCATGCTTTCCTATGCCGCAACGGGCGCGAAGTTCGGCATCGGCTTCTTTCTGCCATTTGTGGTGCTCACGTTTGTGATGGCGCTGGTGGTTCAGGAGATGACGGTGCGGCTGGGCGCGGCCACGCATCGTGGCCACGCCGAGTTGATCTTCGAGCGGTTCGGCCCCTTCTGGGGCTGGTTCTCAATGATCGATCTTAGCGCAGGAAACTTTCTGACGCTGGTCACCGAGTTTATTGCGATCCGCGCCGGGTTCGGATACTTCGGCGTGCCGCCATGGATCGCGGTTCTGGTGGCGCTCGTAGTGCTCTTTTCCGCGTTGCTAAGCCACCGCTACTGGACATGGGAGCGCGTGACCCTGGCTGCCGCGGCATGCAACCTGGTCTTTGTGCCCGTTGCCCTGATGACGCACCCGCACTGGGGCGACCTTGGCCACGCGATGGTTACGTGGACGCCGTTGCCTCACGCGAACCAGGAGACTTTGCTGATCCTGCTCTCCGACATTGGCGCCACTGTCACGCCGTGGATGCTTTTCTTCCAACAGAGCGCCACCGTGGACAAGGGCCTGACGACGAAAGACATACGATTTGGGCGCATCGACACCATGCTGGGCGCGGGACTGGCGGCACTGGCCGCGCTGGGCGCAATCATCGCCACCGCGCCGCTGTTTGGCCATATTGGGGCTGCCAATTTTGAGGCGGCACAGTTTGCGCAGGCGCTGGAGCCGATCGTGGGGCACATTGGCGCGTCGCTGTTTGCGCTGGGCATGATCGAGGCGGGCATCGTTGCGTCGATTACCATCTCCACGTCTTCGGCCTACGCATTCGGCGAAGTTGCGCGCCGCCCGCACAGCCTGAATCTTCCGGTGAATCAGGGCAAGTCGTTTTACGCTGTGCTCTGCCTGTGTGCCGCGGCGGCGGCGGCCATCGTGCTGATTCCGAACCTGCCGCTCACCTTCGTGGTGCTGGTGGTGAATGTGGTTGCGGTTCTGGCCATGCCCCCGGCGCTGGTGTTCCTTTATCTGCTGGTCAACGACGAGCAAATCATGGGCGGCGTTCGCGCTCCGCGATGGGCTAACGTGCTGGCGGCCGGGGTTGTGGTGTTGCTGACGGCCGCGGGCGTCCTCTTCGGGATCAGCGTGCTCTTCCCGCAGGCCTTTGCGTGGCTGGGGAGCTAAGAAAAGCGAATGGACGAACCGAAACACATCACGGAAGAGGAAGTGGGCTGGGTTCTCACGAACCTGGAACGGGATCAACTCGTCCAGGAGAAATCCGCGCCAGTTCCGCGCCGGCAACTGCGCGGCGGTGAGCTGGCGCTTGTGTGGGCGCTGCGCATCTATTTGCTCTTTATGTTGGCCGTCGTCTTCTGGCAGGCGTGGACAGCTGTGCGGTAGCAGGCCGCAGCTGGCTAACGTGTGGCTCTGCGCCCAGACCGCAATGGGCCGCTAATTTTACCAACACTTCCCCGATCGCCCGGAGGTTACAACGAAATCTGACGGAACAAGCCGCGGTTTTCTGGCTTTTTGCCTCTTGTTAACTTCAGTTAACGGCGGCTACCTGGCTGCGCAGAGTGGCACGTCGAGTGCGATCACGGGCACAGTGCGCGACAGTTCGGGCGCGATAGTGGCTAACGCCGAAGTGAAGGCGACAGAAGTGGACACCAAGGCCACGCGCGAGGAACAGACCGGCCCCGGCGGGCATTATCTTTTTTCCCAGGTCAATCCCGGCACCTACCAGGTGACCGTGCATGCGGAAGGCTTTTCTGTTTCAGCTTCTTCACCAACGCCTGTAGGCGTCGGTCAGACCGTCACGTTGAACTTCTTGCTGCACGTCCAGACGGATAACCAGACCGTGGAAGTTACTGCGCAGCAGGGCTTGCTGACCCTTGATAACTCGAATACGACCACCACGATTGAAGCCCAGACCATCAAGAGTCTTCCCAATCCCGGCCAGGACCTGACATATGTGGCGCAATTCGCGCAAGGCGCTCTGATGAATACGGCGGGATCCTCAAGCGATGCGAAAGCCCCGGGCGGATACGGGAACGTGGAGTTCAACGGCCTGCCCGCGACCTCGAACGGCTACATTCTCGACGGCTACGATTCCAACGATCCCTGGCTCGGTCTGAATATCGGGCTCTCCACAAATCTTGTCATCGGCCTCGACGCCGTCGACCAGTCGACTGTCAACACCAATTCGTTTTCCGTCGATCAGGGCCGTTATGCCGTAGCCCAGGTCAATTACTTCACCAAGTCAGGAACCAATGAGTTTCACGGCGACCTGTACGAGATCTGGAACGGCTCGCTGTTCAACGCGGAAGATTATTTTCTGCATGCCAACGATTCGCCGGGGAACATCGCCAAGAAACCGCGTTCTGTCGTAAACGAGTTTGGCGTGAGCGTGGGCGGCCCGATCCGCAAAGACAAGCTCTTCTTCTTCGGGCACTATGAGGGCATTCGCATCGCTTTGCCCATCGTGACGCCAACCATACTGCCGACGTCCGCGTATCAGCAATATGTGCTGGGGCAGCTTGCCACCGGCGGATACGATCCAGTCACGGGAACCAACCTTGGGGCACAACCTGCGGAGATTCCGTTCTATAAAAACATGTTCGCGCTGCTGCCGCCTCCCGGCGGGTCGCCGGTGGCGATTACAGCATGCCCGCTGGACGCATCCGGGACCCTTTTGCCCGCTCCCACGAATGGCACGCTGCTCGACGGCGATGGCTGCGCTGCACAACAGCAGCGGTCTCTGAACAATAGCGATAGCGAGAACCTGATCGTCGTCAAGATCGACCACAGCATCAACGCCAAAGATAGCGTCTGGTACCGCTTCCAGCGAGACACGGGCCTGCAGGCGGAATGGACCGATCCGATCAACTCCATGTTCAACTCCTATTCGCCGCAGCCGCAGTACACGCTGGTTGCAGGCTACACGCACATTTTCAGCCCAACCCTCGTGAATCAGTTCAACCCCGGAGCGGACTGGTATTCGAGCATCTTTGAGCCGAACAACTACGCGCAGGTCGAGCAAGGATTTCCCATCATGCTTACCTCTGGCAGCGACAGCGTGCCCTTTACGACCGTCGGCGGCCTCAACGATACGTTTCCGCAGGGGCGCAAGGTCACGCAGTGGCAGATCAACGACAACCTGACCTGGACGCGCGGACAGCACACGTTACACTTCGGCGTCAACACGCGTCGTGTCGACACCAGCGACTACGACCTCGGAGAAGGCACTGTGCCGACCGTCGCTTATAACGACCTGGCGGAGTTCACGTATGGAGCCGCATATACCGCCCAGCAGAACTTCCCGGTCTCTCTGAAGGATCGGGTGGCCGTGGGCAATCTCGAATTCTATGGGATGGACACCTACAAGCCTTCAGCGAAGACGACACTGACTTACGGGATGCGCGTGACCTGGAATACCAACGTCACCAGCCCGCAGCGGCTCTTTGGCCGCATGGTCGGCTCCTTCCTGGACGCTCCGCATGAAACCACTCAGCCGCTGGATCAGGTCATCCTGGGCAACGCTCAAAACCTGTTCGCGGCGACGCCGCTGTTCATCTACCAGCCGCGCACTTCGATCGCATATCAAGTTCTTCCGCATTCTGTGGTTCATGCCGGATTCGGCGTCTTCAACGACATCATCCCGCAGCAAATTGCCGACAACGGCCTGATCAACGCGCCCAACGATCCCTCCTTCACCGGCGGAATCGGTGGGCAGGTGGGCGGCCTGGGGATCGCTCCTGGAGTTCCCGGAAGCGCGGTGGACGCGGCAACCGGGGCCAATGCGTTGTTTCAGACAACATTCAGTTCCGGCGGCGCGCCGTGCGCGGGCATCCAGCCGGGCGCACCAACCTGCCCGCTGGCAGTCAGCCTGAACACTTTCCCGACGGGAACGCTCAAGACCCCGTATTACTACCAATACAGTCTGGGAGTTGAGCAGCAGATCGGCTCGCGCGGCGACCTGCGCGCCGACTACGTAGGGACGCGTGGGCTGCACGAACCATACCAGGTGCAGCTTAACGGCTACCAGAACGTGTGCCCCGGATGCTTTGCGCCCTTTCCTTATCAGCAGCCGCTCGATCAGCGGTTTGGGAACGTCACGGAATTCCAGACCGGCGCCGGCAGCGTCTACAACGGATTGCAGACCGTCTACACGCAGCGATGGGGCAGCTTGACGCTGCGCGCCAACTATTCCTTCAGCCACTGTTTGGATGAAGTGTCGAATGGGGGCCTGCTGTCCTTTTCCACGCAGGGGCTGGAATCTCCGTTGCCTGGAGAATTGAGCCGGCAGTATGCCAGGTGCGACTACGACGTGCGAAATAACATCTCCGCCTACGGAATGTACGAGGTGCCGTTCCATTCCAGTCATCCGTTCCTACGCCAAATGCTCGGAGGTTGGTCTTTTTCAGAGACGGGCTTCCTTCACTCCGGCCTTCCGTTCAGCGTGCTGAGCCAGCCATACAGCGCCAATGGCAATGGCGTGCTGCAGGCGTACAATCCAGCGCAGACCATCCAGTTCGCCGTGCCGAACTATGCCAACCGGGTACCCGGCGTGCCGCTCTATCGCAAGACCCCCTATCCCAGCGTCACCATCGACGGAACGAAACAGTGGCTCAATCCCGACGCGTTCGTCTCGGTGGTCGATCCCACAACTGGCGCATGCTATAGCGGCGTACCGGGCGTGCAAAATGACAATCCGACCATCTGCCAGTTCGGTAACTCGGGCCGCAACTCGGTGCGCGGACCCCGCTTCATTTATTCGGATATGTACATCACGAAGTCCTTTCCGATCCGGGAAGGGGTCAGGCTGCGCATTGACGGACAATTGTTCAATGCATTCAACCACGCCAACTTCGCACTGCCCAGCACCGTGCAGGCCGGCGTGCCCGGGTCGGTGCCGGCAAGATTTGGAACGCTGCAAAGTGTCGTGGCGCCGCCGACCGGGCTGCTCGGCGTGGGGTTGGGAGGGGACAGCTCACCGCGAATGATCGCGTTTCAAGGACGGATCGAATTCTGAGGATGATGGCCATGGGGCTTCCCAGAATGCGACTTGTGTCCGGGAAAGAGTACCGCTTTGGCGTCAGATCCCGCTTTGGGTTGCCTTGTGAATCATCACACAGAGTGGTTATTGCGAGCCCTTGAGGGCCGTGGTCCAATATCAGTACTTCTTTTGGCTTGGTCTCCTAAATCAAAGGACCGGGACCTGCTTGATGGGCAACGCAATTCAACTCGAGGTCAGTGAAACGGCCAGCTCCGCCGGCGCGCAAACCCAAACAGGTGTGGCCGATAGAGTCTACAAGGTGCTTCCTCCCGCTGGAGGAGCCAGCCAGGAGGATCTCTACGGCTTCCGCTCGGCTTTCTATGAGCCCGCGCCCGATGCTCAGGGTCCCGAGGCCGCGGCAGAAGAGGCCAAATCCAAACGGACAGCGGCTTTCCTGCCCATCCTTTTCATCATCGTGCTCGGTGCGCTTGCCGCTCTCGTGGTCCCCAAGCTGATGAAATCGAAAGCTCCGTTGCAATATGTCGACCTGGGAACCCGCCGCTTCGATTCGGCCGGACTGGGAGCCAGGCTTATCGCGCGCTGGGATGCGGGAGCGGGCTACCAGCTTTACATCGATCCGCTCGATCCGCAGCAAACCGCCGGCTTTCAAGCCGTGACGTTAAATCCCCCGCATCCCGTATCGGTTGTTATCCGCCTTCTGGATACGACAGGCGCCGTCGCCTGCCAGAAGGAAGTGGTGCTTCCCGCTCCCGCACTGCCCGCGGGTTCTTCAGACTCAGATGCTTCGCAGGCTTTGCTGCCGATGCAGACCTCGACCGGAGACACTGTGCAGAACATCGCGGGTCCGGATGGCCAAGTCGCGGAAATTACCATTACCGGCGGTCTCCCGTGCTCGATGAAGCAGTATCAAAGCCTCGCTGCGTGGCAGTTCTTCACAAACTTTCCCACGCTCGATGAGCAGGATGACTGGCTGCGACACCGGAGGATCAGCGATGCCGCAAACGGGAGGAGATCGCACTCCGGCGAGGGCGGATTTGGATTTTCCGCGCGCGCACTCCACCTGCCGGCCCCGATCGACGATGACGACGTGATTGTGGGTGACAACCCATCGCAGGGCACCCTCGATACACAGGGAGGGCGGATCTTCCTGGTTGGGATCATCGGCATGCGGAACCGCACGGCTGAATGGCAGGTGTTTCCTGCCGCCGTTCATTTTCACTGCGACAAGAACGGCTCCTGTGTTCTGACCCGGGTAAACTCGCGCACTCAACTGCAAGCACGCCTGGTCAAGTAACTCAACGCGCCTGATCAAGTAGCGCGGCCGAATCGCTTACGCCCGATTTCATTCACAAACTTCTAGTACCATGGTTGCGATGCAAGTCTTGTCCGCAGCCGAGATGCAGGCCTGCGATCGCGCCACTACGGAGCGGTTTGGGATTCCATCGATTCAATTAATGCGCGCTGCCTCGGCGGCCGTGGCGGACTTTGCGCGCGGGCAGTTCCCGAATGCGCGGCGGGTGACCGTGCTGTGCGGACGGGGGAACAATGGCGGCGACGGCATGATGACGGCGCGGCTCCTGGCCGAGGCCGGACTTGCGGTGACCACGCTTTTGCTGGGGGATCCCGAGCGGCTGGCGGGCGACGCGGCTGTGGCGTGGGCCGAATTGAGCAATCCGAAACGCGGACAAGTCCATGTTGTTGAGAATGCCCAGGCGCTGGCCGATCATGACGCTGCGCTCGATACCGATTTGATTATGGATGCCGTGCTGGGTACAGGATTCAAGCCGCCGATGAAGGGGTTGGCGCTCGCGGCGCAGGAGTGGCTGCGCAATTCCAAGGTGGCGACGCCGATTCTCGCGATCGATTTGCCCTCCGGCTGGCCTGCCGATGAAACAAGCGCGACCGTAGCGGGCCCGGTTTTTCCTGCCGATGCCGTCATCACCTTCACCGCGCCCAAGTGCGCGCACATGTTTGGGCAACTGACGCGGCGCTGGGATCAACCGGTGGCCGTGGCGCCAATCGGCTCGCCGGACGCGGCGATCATTTCAAAACTCAAACTCAGTTGGGCTGGTTCGTCTTTGGCGCTTGCGCAGGCTCCGCGGGCCGCGGCCGCCAACAAAGGCAACTTCGGTCACGTGCTCGTTGTTGGCGGTACGTTCGGAACTGCAGGTGGCAAGGCCGGAGCCCCTTCAATGACATCGCTCGCAGCGCTGCGGGCGGGCGCGGGCCTCGTGACGGCGGCCGTTCCTGCGCCGGCGGCCCAGTTGGTCGCATCGTTTGCGCCGGAGCTGATGACGTGGCCACTGGCGGCCACTCGGGCAGGCCAGATCGCCGCGAAGAATCTTTTGAAGAAGCAGATTGCCTCGTTGATTGCGGGAAAGACCGTGCTCGCCATCGGGCCGGGCTTGGGTCAGGGCGCTGACGTGTCAAAATTCGTTGGCGGAATCCTCGGCGCCTCAACGATGCCGGCGGTCATCGATGCGGATGCGCTCAACATTCTTGCGGCGAAGCCGGCCTTGCTCAAGAAGGTCGCCAAGGGACGCTTTGTGGTGCTGACGCCGCATCCCGGCGAGATGGCCCGGCTGACGGAATCGACAGTGGCGAAGACTCAGGCGAACCGGCTGGAGGTTGCGCGCGATTATGCGCAGCGCATGGGAGTCACGCTGGTCCTCAAGGGCGCGCGAACGTTGATTGCCCATCCCGATGGCTGCGTGGCGATCAACACTTCAGGAAATCCGGGTATGGCCAAAGGCGGCAGTGGCGATCTGCTTACCGGGATGATTGCGAGCCTGTTGGCGCAATATCCCGACCATGCGGGGCTAGCCGTTGAGGCTGCGGTGTATTTGCACGGATTGGCTGCGGATCTCGCCGTCAACCAAAGCGATGAGCATACCTTGCTGGCCACCGATAGCCTGGCGCAATTGGCGGGCGCGTTTCAATCCCATGCTCACAATTTTGAAGTGAACGGCAAAACCGGGTATGTTTGGTTGCAGGGGATATTGCCGCATTAGCTCCGATGAGGTTCCGCGATGACCGAAGCCGCAACTCTGGCGGAAGGTAAAACGTACAAGTTCACCACGCAAAGTGGCGCGGACACTGTCGAAGTGGGCCGCAAGCTCGCCGGCCTTCTCAAGCCTCCTCAGTTTCTTTTGCTGCGCGGTGAGCTGGGCACCGGCAAGACGACGCTGGTGAAGGGAATTGCGCAGGCGCTGGATGCGGCGGAACCCGACGAGGTCACCAGCCCCACCTTTACGCTGATCCACGAATTTGATGGCTCGCGCGACGGCAAGCCCGTGAAGCTCTACCACCTGGATGTCTATCGACTGGAGAGCGAGCGGCAACTGGAAACACTGGGGCTCGACGATCTGCTTACTCCGGATGCGCTCGTGCTGGTGGAGTGGGGCGACAAGTTCAAGAGCATTAAGAAGCGCGCAACGGGTGAAATCGTGATTGCCCCCGAGGGCGGCGACGCGCGGAAGATTAGAGTCACGCTGAAGGAATAGCGTGGCTAGCCAGGTTCGCCAGCAGAAATGTTTCAGCGATTAGGTCGATCACACATGGGGTCCAGCCGGACCCGTCTCAAGCTCAATGATTGAAGGGATGGTCCTGAACCCAGTGAAATCCCCGGCTCGTGACGGGGAATTGCGCTGCATCCATCAGCATCAGCTGGATGTGTTCGTTATGGCCGTCGACAGTACCGTCGAGGGTCAGTCGATCCCGGGCGGGACGGTTGAATAAAAAATTTGCGCGCCAGTTTCTGTTGCTCGACGTCGTGAGAGTAAGGCTGCCTTTTTGCATATCGAGCGAAGCCGAATAGGCGACGATCGAATCATCCATCGTTTGAACGTGGACCCAGTTTGGATAATCAAAAGTCATTCGCCGCCAAAGACCGCCATTTGTTGCTGTGAGCGCTTCCGGCTGACCGTTAATCGCGAGTTGTTCGACGTTCCAGATCCCCGCCAGCGCCGACTCGGGTCGTGCGCCGCCAACTTCATGCCAGCCTTTCCACAGATCCAGAAGGTTCGCGGCTATCATCCAACACCAGAGAACGGCCAAAGCGGTTGTGGCAAGCCGATTTGCACGTGCGGAACTGAAAAGGGGCCGCGCCTGGTCTAGGGAAACTTGCGAACCTTGAAAGAAAAACCTCCACAGCCGGCCCAGATTGGGGGCAAGTAGAAGCAGCGACATGACGATGAGCTGAAATGCAAAAAGCTTGACGCAAACATCGTAGGTCAAGTTAAGGGCGAACACCTGGATCACGTCGGCGAGGCAGATGAGCGCGCCGAGGGTGACGGTTCGCGGAAAGATCAGAAGAAAGCCGCCCAACAACTCCGCGCACCCGAGGAAGATTTCATACCCGGGTGAAATGCCAATTGACGTCCAGAGAACACCCATGGGAGAGAAGTTTCGCAGAGGCTCTAGAAACTTGAAGGGAAACGGATAATACATTTGCAGTGGAACTGCCTTGGCAAACCCATAGACAAACATCTGGCTGGCAAGGGCTACGCGCATGAAGAGCCTGAACCAATTCGAAAGCCGGGGATAACCGGCACTTCGCCGATCGGCGAGAGACCAGACGGCGCATGCAAGCCCCGAAACGACGAGAACGCCGAAGGCAAGCGCCCAATCAAATATCTTGTCGCCGCTTCCCGTGTCCGCATAGACAATTTCGGTTTTTATTTGAAGGATGTCTTTTGCGACCCAGATAACGCCCAGCCGAATAGGCCAGAGTGTCGCGTAGTCCGGCGCGTTATTCCATTGAGCAAAGAGGATCGAGTTAACGATCTGCGTCAAAAGCGAGTAGAGGATGAAATAGACAAAGAAGAATCGAAACCCGACGAGCCCAAACAGAGACCACCGATTCATAGTCTGAGGCGGAACAGTGGTCGCATTCGATTCTGCTGCCATCGAGAGTATTCCTTGAAGGGGGCCGGAGTCGGCGTCACGCCGGCCGAGGGAAGGCATGCGGCCGCAATCAGAGATTTGCGCGAGTGTACCATACACTTCTTCGCCGACCGCAGGGAATGACTGCTGCCACGCCACAGGCCCACTCCATGCTCTGCGTCCCGATAGAATGGCTAGGTCAAGAAAGTGAATTCCGGATCTTCATGAATCGCATTCCGTTCAATGAAGTGCAGAAAACGCTGGCGGGCGCGCTCGAGAGGCTCGGGTTCGCGCCGGATCGGGCGGACACCTGCGCGCGGCTGTTCGCCGAGACTACTCGCGACGGCGTCTATACGCACGGGGTCAACCGCTTTATGCGTTTTGTGCAAACGATTCGCAATGGACGCGTCGATCACGCAGCAGAGCCGCAAGTGACAGCGCACATGGGAGCCTTGGAGCGTTGGGATGGCCATCGAGGCCCGGGCAACCTGAACGCATTAGCCGCAATGGACCGAGCGATCGCTCTCGGCCGCGAGCACGGCGTGGGATGCGTCGCGCTGGGCAATACCAACCACTGGATGCGCGGCGGAACCTATGGTTGGCAGGCGGCAGAGGCTGGGATGATAGGCATTTGCTGGACCAACACCATGCCCAACTTGCCACCATGGGGCGGAGCGGAGCGCGTCATCGGGAACAATCCGCTCATCATCGCCGTTCCGCGCGCGAGCGGGCCGGTGGTGCTTGATATGGCCATGTCGCAGTTCTCCTATGGGGCGCTGGAGAGCTATCGCAAGCGCGGCGAGATGCTGCCCGTGGATGGCGGCTTCGACACGGAAGGCAATCTGACGCGCGATCCCGGAGCCATTGAGAAATCGTGGCGGCCGCTGCCCGTCGGCTACTGGAAAGGATCGGGTCTCGCGGTCGTGCTGGATATGATGGCGGCGATGATGACTCTGGGCCAGGCGACGCACCAGATCTCCTCAGTCGCGGTTGAAGAGACCGCGATTTCGCAGATGTTTCTTGCGCTGAATCCTGGCGCCTTCGGGTCGGCGGCGGAGGCAGACCGGATTGCCGATGCGGTGGTTGAATCCCTACATAACTGCGCGCCTGCCAAGCCCGGCAGACAGGTTCGCTATCCCGGCGAAGAGACACTGCGCTTGCGCGAGGAAAACAGCCGACTGGGGCTGCCCGTAGAGGCGGCAGTGTGGGCAGAAATCCTGGCCATCTAGCTTTCAGTCAGTCGAGAAAACGCTTCGCTCAGAACCCCATGATGTTGTAGCCGCAGTCGACGTAAATCACTTCACCGGTGACGGCGCTGGCCAGATCGCTGGCGAGGTAGAGCGCAGTGCCGCCGACTTCAAGCTGATCGACATTGCGGTGCAGCGGAGCGCGCTCGCTGTGAGCTTTGAGCATGTCGCCCAGCGCGCCCACGCCTCGCGCTGCAAGCGTCTTGATGGGGCCGGCGGAGATGGCGTTCACTCGGATGTTTTGGGGGCCGAGTTCGAAGGCGAGATAGCGCATCGCCGATTCAAGAGAAGCCTTGGCGAGAGCCATCACGTTGTAGTGAGGCACCACTTTTTCGGCGGCGTAGTAGGTCATGGTGATGATGCTGCCGCCCTCTGTCATCAGCGGCACTGCGCCGCGGCTGACCGCAATCAGCGAGTAGACGCTCACATCGTGCGCGATGCGAAAGCCCTCGCGACTGGTGTTGATGAACTCGCCTTTCAGGTCTTCGGCGGGCGCGTAGGCAACGGCGTGGACGAGGATATCGAGCTTGCCGTACTTCTCTTTCAGCGCCGCAAACAGCGTCACGATTTCCTGGTCGTTCGAGACATCGCATTGGAAGCCGCTGGCGCCGGAGAGATCGTTGATCAGGTCCTCGGCCTCGGACTTCATGCGTTCGTTCTGGTAGCAGATGGCCAGAGTGGCGCCGGCCTCGTGGAGCTTTTGGGCGATGCCCCATGCGATGGAGCGCTTGTTTGCCAATCCGAAGACAACGGCAGTCTTGCCCGCCAAATTGATCATGCGATGTCAGTTCCTCCAGGAAGCTGCTCCAAAAGAGGGAAGCGCGGAGCGCCGCCGCCGTTTTTCAGGATAACAGAGCGAAATTCGTGCCCAAATGCGGTACGGGAATTAGCCCTCGATCCTGGTTTATCCGCCGAGATCGATCAACTCAACATGGCCCACCGGGCGTCCGAGGAACCGCGGTCCCAGGCGTTCGAATTTCTCTACGGAGTCGGTGGCGAAACAGCGGACTTCAGTTTCCTGCGGGATACCGCCCGCAGTCGATCGAACCTGGCCGTTGATCATGCCCACGGCAGCCTGCGCCACGGACTCGGCAGAGTCGATCACTTTTGCGCCGGGACGCACGGCGCTCTCGAAGAGAGGCCGCAAGAGCGGGTAATGCGTGCAGCCAAGCACGAGCGTGTCTGGACTCATGCCACGAGAATCGGCCTCTGCGCGAAGTTCATTCAAATAAATGTCGATCACCTCGGCCGTGACAGGGTGATCGGTCCATCCTTCTTCGACCAGCGGAACGAGAAGCGGGCAGGCCTTTTCAATGGTGCGCAGACCGTGCGCCGCGCAGGCCGCCGTGTAGGCGTGGCTGTGCACCGTGGCCTCGGTGGCGACAACAAGGACGTCGCCAGTGCGCGATGCGGCGCGAGCGGCCTCCGCGCCGGGCTCGATGACGCCGAGCACGGGAACAGAAACTGCGTTCTGAATGGCATCGAGCGCCAGCGCGCTGGCGGTGTTGCAGGCAATGACGAGAAACTCGGCGCCCTGCTCACCAACAAGAAACTGCGCGCTCTGCGCGGCGTAGCGCGCAATGGTGCGGCGCGACTTGGAACCGTAGGGCAGCCGTGCCGTATCGCCGAGAAAGACGAAGCGTGCGCCCGGAAGCCGTTCGATGAGCGAACGTAGCACGGTCAATCCGCCAAAGCCGGAATCGAAAACGCCGATGGTTGGTGCCATATCTTTCAGGGTAGCCTCTATGATCGGGGCGCGTCCCAGCGTACTCATTCTGGCTTCGCGGACGGCTCCCTCATTGTTGAATTTTTCTGAGATATGCGTTCAGTTCCTCGTCTGCGGGTGCAGCTGTGCACGTTCCTGGCCGCTGATAGAGGCAGACTCCCTCCCAGCACTGCGACCGGCCGAATCCAGGCGGAAGCCTGGGTGAATCGACTGGAGCGATCAGCGCGTTGATTGCGGGCGCATCCTTGCTGAGCTGCTCGGCGGAGCCGAGCGGGATGATCGGCACATTGCGATGCAGATGCGTATAGCCGCCCGACTCCCACCAGATGGCTTTGTAGATTCCGACTCCGCAAAGCGCCGGCTCGCGGCTGAGGCGATCGAATGCGGCGGCTCCCCAGCGGGTCTTGTACCAGTCGGCGCATTGCGCGGTGAGCAACGCGGAGGACGCGGCGAAAAACGCGAGACTGATGGCGATGACCCATCGCGGGTTCTCGAGGAACTGCATGCCGCGCCTGATCTCGTGGAGAAGATCGACAATTCCCATCGCAGCCAGCGTGAGAGCCGGCGCAAGGATGGGATAGATGAATCGGATCTCCTTGTGCGGAATGAAGCTGTGCGAGACGACGACGATGGCGCAAAAGATGGCGAGGAATGGGCTGCGGCACGCGCCGTGAAAGAGCAACAGGACGGCGGGGCCAAGAAGCACGAGTAGAACGAGCATGTACCAGTACCAGGGCTGGGACCAGAATTCGCGGCCGACGTGGTGTTCGGTGTTGGCTTTGAAGTAGAGGATGAAGGACTGCCAGGGATAGGACCAGGTGATCCAATCGACGACGCCGAAGAGTATCACGGGAACCGCTGCGCCGGCTGCGACGGCGGGGATGCGCGAGCGCCAGCGCGGGTAGCAGAAGTACACCATGGCAAAGAGCAGAGCGGGCAGTAACTGGATGCGCAGGCAGGCGGCAAGAGCGCAGAGCAGGCCGGCGAGGAACATGCGCTTCTTTTCGCCAAGCTCGTCGCCATAGACGCCGAGGTAGAGACCGGGCAGCATGACATGTGCAGCGATGACCTCATTCATGGCTTTCGGCGCAAAGTAGACGAGACCGAAGTAGAAGGAGGACGCGACCGCCGCGATGATGGCCGCGGGCATGCCACTGGAGCGCCTAGCCCACGCGTAGGCGAACCAGATGGCGATGAGCGAGATCAGAGTCAGGACGATCGTGGTTCCGAGCAGGTAGCCAGAGCTGGCGCTCCCCAGCCATGTTGTGACGCGCATGATGCCGGCGAGAAACGTGGGAAGAACCCAGGAGCGAATGCCGAGACGCCACTCCCATGAGATGACGCCGTAGCCGAATGCAAGCCGGTGCGCCGGCTCGAGCGTCTGAAAGATTTCATCGGGGTAGAAGATGCTGGGTGAGCCCAAGGCGAGACCGATGCGGAGCGCAAGTGCGGATCCGAGCAGCGCGGTCCACGCGCAAATCTTTCTTGCGCGTGTCACTGCCGGCCTCCGCCAACTGCCGCTGTGTTCTCGTTGGTCAAGTAGGTGCGCATCAAATCGGCGTGCCCCGCAAGACTCGCGCGCGGTTGGCCGTCGACGAGAAAACGCACTTCGGTGACGCGGGGCAAATTGGCGTTGAGCGTCTCGCAGATCGAAAGCACGGTAAGCGATTCGGTCTCAAGGCCCGATGGATGGCTGGCGGCGAACGCGCCTGTCAGGTTTACGACGGCGAGCTCGGGACCGTCGGGTGTACCGCTTCCGCTGGCGCCCGCGACAGGAAGGAGAAAGACCTCGGCGATTGAGCTTGCCCCACCGGGCACCGGATGCGTTGACTCGGGAGCAGCGTAGAGATCAAGCAACCTGCCCAGTATGGCCCGCGCCCGGGCCTCGGGGTTTTGAGGCAAGGGAAGCGTGAGGATGCGGGGCTGGACGGTGTTATCCGCATCGTTGGCAACCATGAGCGTGGCCTGCTCGGCTGGAGCCACCTGCGGCGCCTGCGTTGGAGCCGAATCCTCGCCGCGGAGCAGGCGATCGTGAGCGCGGCGCAACTGGTTCCAAAGCAATACGCCCATAATGGCAGAGGCCGCGAACAGAACCACGAAGAGGACGGTTTGGTGGCGAGGGATCACGGTTGATGGCCCTCCCGCGATTCCGATCGCCACTCCACAAGGGCGGCCGCGAGTGCGTCTGCGACACGCGCCTGATAATCCGCATTGTCGAGGTTCGACGGCGCTTCCGAATCGGACGATCGATCCGGCGCGATCTCCACGGCTACTGCTGGGCAAGTCATGCTGTCAATCGCGGGCAATGCCATGCGACCGAGTGTGACGGGGACACTGGCGTGCGAGAGCGCCGAGTTGATGACGCCCGCCAAAGAAACGCTGCGCAACACCCAGGCTGCCTGCGCTGTTTTCCATGGCAGAAGGCGCGTCTCCTGAATCGGCGCAAGTGAGGAGACCAGCAGATGTACGCCGGAGCCGCTCATTGAACCGTGCAGGCTCAGGCAGGCTTGAGAACCGGCGTGGTCGACAATGTCGGCACGGCGATCGGAGTCGATGCTGGAGTCGGAATCGCGCGTCATGACCACCGCGAAGCCGCGGGCGGCGAGCAGCGAGCGGAGCCGGATGCTGAAGGCTAGCGTGAACCCTTTTTCGGTGTCGCCGCCGAGGCGGCCTCCGGGATCGTCACCGCCATGTGCCGCGTCGAGCACCACAACAAAGCGCGGAGGGGCGGGAGGCGCTTGAGCCAGCGAACCAGAACATGCTGTAACAGCAAGGAGGACGAAGGCTGCTCGAAACCATCCACGATTCCAATTGCGCTTATGGATGCGAGGTGGAGTTTTCGCAGATAAATGAACAGGGAGCCAGCTGAGAGAGAATTCCGCGCCCGGGTTGAAACCTTCCGGCCGCGTTGTCTCAGTCATCGTCTCAGTCCAGGGCATAGATTGCCAGGCCGCTCAGCAGCTTGGGAAAAAAGTCTGTCGATTTCTGCGGCATGACCTCTCCGGCAAAGGCAACTTCCTTCAACTGCTCCATGGTCACCGGCTTGGTAAGGAAAGCAATATCGGCCTCGCCGCCGCGCACCTGTTCCACTGCTTCCTGGGCGTCGCGCAGATAGCGCAGGTTTGTCTGCTCTCGCACTTTCTCGGCATCCAGGCCAAGCAGGCGCTCGAGGACAACGGAGTGCAGTTGAGTGAGATCGAGTTGTCGCTGACGCTCGGGCAGACCGGCAAGGGCTTCAGTGATCGCCGCCGGCTTGGCGCGCAGAAGAAATGCGCCGGCAACGGTGACGGCTACGAAAGCGGTTCCCGTTTCGCGCGATAAATCCTCAAGAAACGAGGCGGCCTCAAATGGCGGCAATGGTTTGACCTCGAAGTAAGCCTCGGCCGCCTTGAAGAACGCCGTGGCGAAAAAGCCGGTGAGACCGTGAACGACCCGGTGCGTGGGCAAAATCACCAGTCCGTCCGAGTCCATGTTGACAAAGGTCATCATGGCGGCAGCGGCGGGAAACTCCGGCTGCGGTAACTGCTGCGTACCCGAGTTGCTTTTGCCATGGGCAGCGCCCTGGTGCTCTTTGGAGTACTTCAGTGCTGTCTCGTAGCGGTGATGGCCGTCGGCGATGATGAGCTTTTTATCGCTCATGGCTGTCACCAGCAGACGGATGGCCGCGGGATTGTTTACCCTCCAGAGCCTGTGCTGAACTCCGTACTCGTCGGTGACTTCGGCATCGGCGGCGTCATTGCCGTCGTAGAGAATCTTTTCCACGCTGCCGGCTGGGTCGGAATAAAGCATGAAGATCTGGCCAAAGTGCGCCTGCGTGGCTTTTAGCAGGTTGAGCCGGTCGCTCTTGGGCTTCGACAGCGTTTGTTCGTGACGAAAGACAACCTGGTCGGCATATTCATGGAGTTTGCCCAGCGCGATAAATCCCCGCCGCTCCTTTTCGATCTCGGTGCCCGGCACCTTGAAACGCTGTGCGTATGCAAAGACGCATGGCTCGTTTTCCTGAACCAGAACGCCTTGCTCGCGCCAGGCACGAAAATCCTGCGCCGCGCGGGTATATACGTTTTCACCCTTCTCTGCGTCAAATAGCTCAGGCAGTCCCAGAATGATGCGGACAAGATTGAAGGGGCTGCGCTGGTAGTACGCCTGTTGCATGGCCGGCGTGATCTTGTCGTAGGGTTGCGTGACCACGTCTTCCAGGCGAACCGAAGAGGAGTTGTAGCGCCAGGCACGAAAGGGATAGATACGAGCCATGAGGAAGGTCTTGCTCTCCGCGAATCAGAGGATTTTGAGCTGCGTTTACGCCGCACTGCCTGATGAAATGCGCAAGCCGGCCCAACCTCGATTGTATCTTAGCGCTTGACGCGGCCCGCCCCCTTGAACCCTGCCCGATGGGCCGTGGGAGTGACAACCTGAAGACAGCAACGACGTGCCGATAGTGGTAATATCGCCTTCAACCCACCGTGGTGCCTCATGAGGACGCTTCCCCAGCACGCGACTCCAAAAGGGGCAGGCAAGCTTGCCTTCTTTAGCTGCCGTGCCTTGTTTCGCCGTTATCTTTGGATGGGAGCGCTGGCAGCGGTATTCTGCCTCGCGCAGGCACGCGCGCAGGAAGATCAGCTGAATAAAGTGCACGTCGAGCCTCCGTCGGCAGCCTCGGCGCCCGCGGCCGAGCCGAAAGGGGCAGAGGCTGCGCCTGAAACCGGCGCGGCATCCCTCCACATTCACCCGGGTTCCTTTATTCGAATGAATGTGGATATGGTGCTGGTCCCGGTTACTGTCACCGACCCTTTGAATCGGCTGGTGACGGGCCTGGAAAAAGAAGACTTCCAGGTCTATGAGAACAACGGCGAGCAGAAGATCGCCAGTTTCGCGAGCGAGGATGCTCCGGTTTCGATCGGCATTATCTTCGACCTCTCCGGCTCCATGTCTTCCAAGCTGGTTCGGGCGCGCGATGCGATCTTGCAGTTCATCAAAACCGCAAACCCCCAGGACGAGTTCTTCGTCATCGGGTTCAATGACCGCCCTGAGCTGATTGAGGACTTCACCAGCTCTATCGACGATATTCAGGCGAGGCTCGCGACGGTTCAAGCCGGCCACCGAACGGCGCTGCTCGATGCGATCTACTACGGCATCGCCAAGATGAAAGACGCCCATCACGAAAGGAAGGCTTTGCTGGTGGTCTCTGACGGCGGCGACAATCGCTCGCGTTACACAGAGGGCGAAGTGCGGGCCGCGGTACGCGAAGCGGACGTGGAGATCTACTCGATCGGCATCTTCGATCCCTATGCCCCCACACCCGAAGAACGCACGGGGCCCCAGCTTCTTGACGACATCAGCTCCGCAACCGGTGGGCGGCTCTTCCGCGTCGACGACGTGGATGAAATGAGCGACATCGCCGAAAAGATCTCAACCGAGCTGCGCAATCAATATGTGATCGGCTACAAACCCGATGACCTGACCCGCGATGGCAAGTGGCGTAAAGTGAAGGTGAAGGTGAATCCGCCTCCAGGCCTTCCTCCGCTGACGGTTTATGCTCGCACCGGCTACTATGCGCCTCTGCAATAAAGCGATTTTGATTTCATTTTTCGTCGCCGCCGGGCTTGCTTTACCCGCGCAGCAGGCTTCGCAGCCTCAAGCTGTGGCCCAGGCGAAAGCGCCGCTTACAGTCGATACCGATCCGGTGCGCTCGCCTGATGCCGTCACTCCGGCACCCTCCACTGGCCCACTGAAGAAGGAGGGTGAGGGCTATCTGCTCCACACCGACGTGGAAGAGGTCGTGCTCAATGCCACCGTCCTCGACGGCACCAACCTGGTACAGAACCTCACGAAAGACGATTTCACCATCTATGAAGACGGTGTGAAGCAGACGCTGATCAGCTTCCAGCACACCGATCTGCCCGTTTCCATGGGGCTCGTCGTTGATAACTCGGGGTCGATGTACCGCAAGCGGCCCTCGGTCAATAAGTCCGCGCTTGACTTAATCGAGGCGTCGAACCCCCAGGACGAGGCTTTTGTGGTGAACTTTTCCGACGAAGCATTTATCGATTGCGATTTCACGTCGAACATCAATAAGCTGCGCGACGGGCTATCGCATATCGATTCGCGCGGCGGCACCGCGCTCTACGATGCCGTCGTGGCCTCGGCAGACAAGCTGGTGGCCGATGCCAAGCGGCCTAAGCAGGTGCTCGTCCTGATCACCGATGGAGAAGATAATGCATCGAGTCAAAACCTGGAGCAAACGATCGCACGTGTGCAGCAGCTCTCCGGACCGGTGATCTATTCGATCGGCCTGCTCTTTGGAGACGAGATGAGCCGCGCCGAAGTGCGAAACGCGCGGCGCGCGCTTACCTTGCTCTCAACCGAGACGGGCGGCATGGCTTTCTTCCCCAAATCGATCGATCAAGTGGATCAGATCGCCGCAGAGGTGGCGCGCGACATCCGCAGCCAGTACACGCTGGGCTACCACTCGACCAAGCCGACAACCGTCCCGGGTTTCAGGCGCGTTGAAGTGACCGCTGAGGCCAAGGGCCTGGGCAAGCTGACGGTTCGTACCCGCACCGGCTACTTCCCGTCGGTGCGCACCCCCAAGCAAACTGCTTCGGTAGCAAAGTAGTTCACGCTTATGGCTGACGATGCGAACCTCAAGGCTCAACTGGAGCAACTCGCACATCTAACGGCGATGGGCGAGAAAGCCTACGGCGATATGTACGAGGCGCATCCGCCGAGCGCCGCAACTGTGTGCTACAGCGACGCCAAGGAATGTTATTACGACGCCATCGGCCTGGCGCGAAGGCTGGGGCTCACAGCAGAAGTTCAGGCGTTGGAGAAGCGGCTCGCGCACATCAAAGCGGTGTTCCGGAGCCAGTTTACGTAGCAAAAATGAGTGGCGTTAAGAGCCTCTGCGCATTTGTCGCGTTCCTCGCAAACCTAGTTCACACAAGGCTGCGCGAGTCGCAGTCTGACAGCCGTTAGTGCATTTCAGCGTGCGCATTCCGTCATCCAATGAATTCGCTGGCCGGCTCCAATGCTCCGCGCGATAAGCTAGTAACTAAAAGCTAGGAGCCAAAAGCTAACCTCATGTCCCCATACAAGTACTCGACCCTTGCCGTTCACGCCGGGCAGCACCCCGACCCCCTCACGGGCGCCGTGAATGTGCCCGTCTATCTTTCGTCGACTTTTGAACTCACCGGCATCGGCAGCGACCGTGGCTGGGACTACTCACGCGCCGGCAACCCCACGCGCGACCGGCTGGAATCGGCATTGGCCACACTGGAAGGCGGAACAAGCGCGCATGCCTTCACAACCGGAATGGCCGCCATCTCCGCGCTGGTGGCGATGCTTCACGCGGGCGATCACATCGTGTGTTCGCGCGACGTGTATGCGGGCACCGTGCGCCTCTTCGATCAGATCGTGAGCGGTTACGGCATCCAGATCGAGTACGTCGATACTAGCAACCTGGCAGCAGTGGAAGCTGCGATCAAGCCGAACACCAAGCTCGTGCACATTGAAACGCCCAGCAATCCGCTGATGGTGTTGACGGATATTGCCGGTGTGGCGAAGATTGCTCACGCCAAGGGTGTCGAAGTCAGCGTGGACAATACCTTCCTGTCGCCAGCGCTGCAGAGTCCGCTTGAGCTCGGCGCTGACATCGTGATGCATTCCACCACGAAGTACCTCAATGGCCACTCCGATGGTCTCGGGGGAGCACTGATCGGATCCAAGCCTGAGCACAAAGATCGCTTTCTGCTCGTCCAGAAAGCGGCTGGCGGCGTGATGTCTCCCTTCGAATGCTTCCTGGTTCTGCGCGGCATTAAGACATTGCCGCTGCGCATCCAGCAGCATGAAGCCAACGGCCGCGCGGTGGCGGAGTTTCTCGCCACGCACAAGAACGTGACCAAGCTCGCTTATCCCGGCCTGAAGACTCATCCGCAATACGATCTGGCAGTAAAACAGCAAAAGGGTTTCGGATCGATGATGAGCTTCGAGCTCAAATCACGCGAGGAAGCCGCGCGTTTCCTCAGCGCGATCAAGATCTTCATCAACGCGGAATCTTTGGGCGGCGTCGAGTCGCTGGCCTCGCACTCGGCGACCACTACGCATGGCTCGGTGAGCGAGGAAGTGCGCCGGTCGATGGGCATCAACGAAGGGCGCATCCGGCTCTCGATCGGTATCGAGGACAAGGACGACCTGATCGCGGACCTCGATCAGGCGCTCGCTGCGGTCTGAGGAGGCGTTGTGTCCTTTGGACAGCCGATTCTTGCCATCGATACTTGCGGCCCCGCGGGTTCAGTCGCGCTAGCTCGGCTGGCTGGGCGCGACGTCGAGATTCTCGGGCAAACTGAGCTGGCTGGGCGAACGTATTCGGCGACGCTGGTCGCCGCGGTGGCCGAGTTGCTCCACTCCGCAGGAGTTGAGCTCCGGGAACTTGGCGGGATCATCGTCGTGAATGGGCCGGGAAGCTTTACCGGCGTGCGGGTTGGGCTGAGCGCCGTGAAGGGCCTGGCCGAGGGAACCGAAATCCCGGTTGTCGCACTCTCGCGACTCGAAGTGCTTTCTCGCAAATCCGGGGTGCCGTCATCGGCGCTTAACGCGCATCGAGGCGAGGTATTTCTGCGGCTGGAGCAAATCGGCGCCAAGCCGGTGGAGATTCTCGCCGGCTCCCGCGAACTTGCAGCGATAAACCCCGCTCCCATCCGTGTTGCGGTTTGCGACGACGAGGCAGCCGCCATCCTGGCTGCCGCATGGCCGAGCGCGCAACGAGTTGCGGCAACTCCGCCAGTCGCGGCAGACGCACTGCGTCTCGGCGAGGCTCGCCTGACCGCTGGCGCTGCCATCGATCTCGCTCTGCTCGACGGCCACTATCTTCGCCGTTCGGATGCTGAGATCTTTGGCGGCGACGTCGAGGCCAAAACGGAAGCGGCGAGGTCTTAGAACGCATGGCGTCGCCGACGGAAAATGTTCGAATTCGCCGAATGATCGCAGCTGACGTGCCTCGGGTGATGGAGATTGCCGCCAATTTGCCGGAGGCGCCTCACTGGCCGGAATCGGCGTATGCGGACGCCCTGAGTGCCGAATCGACGCCACGGCGCATCGCTCTTGTTGCCGTCACCCTATCCGCCCATATCGAGGGATTTACCGTGGCCAGCCTCGTGCCTCCGCAGGCGGAACTTGAATCGATTGCTGTTGCTGCCAGCAGCCAGCGCCGAGGACTGGGACGCTTGCTCTTCGACGGCCTGGTCAACGAATTACGCATGTCGGGTGCGCTTGAGATCGTCCTGGAGGTGCGTGCGACCAATCACACTGCGCTGTCCTTCTACCGCTCGGCAGGGTTCGGCCAAGCCGGCCTCCGCCGGGCTTACTACGTTGATCCTATTGAGGATGCGGTGCTCATGCGGCTTCAGTTCGCCTGATCTGCCGATCAACGAGCCATCTAGCATCGTCTTCCTCGATATTCACAGGCACGCGTTACCTTCAGCGGATTTCTGACTTGCCGATTCACCCGAAACGGCGATATATGTAAATGTTCTAAGAAAAACGACGGCCAGGTGCCTTTTAACCAAACCGCCGAACCGGAGGTGCTTGATGGACGAAGTACAAGGTTCCATGCTGAGCGAAGAGATCGATCGCCTGCACTCAGAACATCGCCGCTACGCTCAGCGTTTGGAAGAGTTGCTTCAAAAGCCATACCTTTCCGAAGACGAACAACTTGAAGAAGTGCGCTTGAAGAAACTCAAGCTGCACGCCAAGGATCTGATTTTCGCCCTCGAGCGCCGCGTTCCTGCCGTGGCGTAAGCACACAGGGTTAGGCTTTTGCGGCTCACTTGCCGGGCAGCTCCGCTTGGCAGTGTGATCTGTTTGCCTGTGCCTGAGTGATCCATTGGTGCAATGGGTCTGTCTCCTTGATCACCGTATAATCGTTGGGAACGATGGTTCGCGACGGTTACATCTACGGGTTGAGCTTGCTGGCGGTGGCTGCCGCGCTCAAGTGGATTACAGGAGAGTGGATCTGGAGCATCGCTCCCGTCCTACTAGCTCTGTTCTTCCTTTGGTTCTTCCGCGATCCTCCACGCACAGTTCCAGCCGGCCAGGGCTTGATCGTTTCGCCCGGTGATGGTCTCGTTACTGAAACTGCTTCCATCTCGACTCCCGATGGTCCGCGGCAGCGGATCAGCATCTTCCTGAGTGTTTTCGATGTCCATGTGAACCGCTCTCCCATCGGCGGCGTCCTGGGCCGCGTGCACTATCAAAAGGGGCAATTCCTCAATGCGATGAATCCCGCCTCGGCCGAGCGCAATGAGCAAAACTCCGTCACCGTGCGCGGCATGGGTCCCGACGGCGGGTATGAAGTCACCTTCAAGCAAATTGCCGGGCTGCTGGCGCGGCGCATTGTCTTTCGCTGCAACGAGGGGCAGTCGGTCGAGCGTGGGCAGCGCGTGGGGCTCATCAAGTTCGGATCCAGAGTCGATGTTGTGATTCCTTCAAGCGCGGTTTTGCGGGTCAAGGTCGGAGACAGGGTCAAGGGAGGCGCCAGCGTGCTGGCAGCGATGCCCCATGGAGGGAGCGCGTGAATTCCTTCGATTTTCCGCGGGGTAAGGGCAAGCCGCATCCGCGTCTCCGGCGGGGCATGTATCTGCTGCCCTCGCTGTTTACCGCCGGGAGCCTTGGAGCAGGCTACTTCTCTGTCACCCAGACCATCGCTTCGCTCGACGGAAGCGGCCAGGCGCATGGGCATCTGGATTGGGCGGCCATCGCCATCCTGTTTGCCATTCCGTTTGACGCTCTCGATGGCCGTATCGCCCGCTTGACCAGCACCACCAGCGACTTCGGCAGGGAACTGGATTCACTGGCCGACGTCATCACCTTCGGGATGGCGCCAAGCCTGCTCGCGTTTGTCTGGGGATTCCACTTCCTTCCCGATTCCATGAACGCGCAGTTGCGGCAGCACTTGATGCAGGCCGGTGCTTTCGTGTGCTTTCTTTTCTTGCTCAGCGGAGCCTCACGGCTGGCGCGCTTCAACATCAGCCCTGATGCGCAGCCGCGTAACCCTGGCCGCGCCGACAGAAAATACTTTGTGGGTATGCCCATTCCCGCAGCGGCTGGCCTGCTGGCGGCAACAGTTCATTTCTTCAATGCCTATCCTGTTGAGGAGTGGTGGGTCGCTGTTCCCTGGCTCATCCTTGTCGGGCTCACCGGGTTCCTGATGGTCAGCACCTGGCGCTTTTGGTCGGCCAAAGAGATCAACTTCTCCCGCCGCCATCCCTTTCAGTTGCTGGTTCTGCTGGCACTGATCGCATACATTGCGCTACGGTACTCGAATGTGGTCATGTTCCCGGTAGCACTCGCGTACATGTTCTCGGGGATTTGGGCGCGCGCGGCGTATGGCTGGTCAAGGCGACGGCGCAGAAGGCCGCTCGATCCGCCCGCTCCTTCGCCGGTCGCTCCGGAACCCGGTTCGTCGAGACCATAACCGAATCCTCAGGCACGAGAAAAGGACACCCGTGTACAAAATTGCCATCGCCGGCGCTTCGACCCTGGTGGGCCGGGAGTTGAAGGAGGTTCTGTCCGAATCGCCGCTTGATTCCGCGAGCTTTGCGCTGCTCGACGACGAAGTCGCGCAAGGTCAGCTGGACCAGGTAGGCGACGAGGTCACCTTCATCCAGGCCATCAGTGCCGATGCTTTTGATCGGGCAGATTTCACATTCTTCTGCGGTACCGAGAGCCTGACACGCCGCCACTGGCAGCACGCACTGCGCGCCGGGTCGACGGTCCTGGATCTCTCCTCAGCTCTGGATCGGGAGCCCGGAGTGGTGATTCGAGCACCGTGGTTGGGCTCGGAAGCGGCGGCCGTCGATCTCTTCACGCCGGCGGTGGTTCCTGCTCATCCTGCCGTCATCGCGCTTGCGCTGCTGCTCCAGCGCTTGCAGCAGGCTGCGCCTGTGCGTTTTGCCGCTGCCACTGTGCTGGAGCCGGCCAGCGATTTCGGCCGCGCTGCCATGGATGAACTGCATCAGCAGACCGTCAGCCTGCTCAGCTTCCAGCCGCTGCCGCGGACCTTTTACGACGCACAAGCCGCATACAACCTGCTCGCGGGCACAGGTGAAAGCTCAAAGGTGAACTTGCCGGAGGTGGAAGCGCGCATACGCCGTCATTATGAGGCGCTCACGGGCGGTCGCGGTCCAGCACTCGCATTACAGGTGATTCACGCGCCTGTTTTCCATGGCTATACGTTTTCCATCGCCGTGGAAATGGAGCGGCCGGTGGAGGTCGGCGCTCTTGAAGAGGCCTTGACGGGCGAGCATGTGGAGCTGGTTCTTGAGGACACCGATTCGCCCTCGAACCTGGCTGCCACGGGACAGAATCACATCCTGGTTCGAATGCGTCCTGAGCTGCACGGCCGCAATTCTAATCAGGCCTCGCGACTCTGGCTATGGGCAGCGGCCGATAATCTGCGCTTGAATGCCCAAAATGCTGTTCTTTGCGCGCTCGATCTACGGCGCATACGCCCGCAGGGGACTGTGCAATAGTAGCCAGCTTCGTTTCGCCAGGAACTGCGTTCACTCTTTTGTGTCTTCAAAATCGTTTCGATTGATTCGAGATTGCTCTTTCGGGCATGGAGCTAGAATTCCCTTCCAGAGAGGAGAATTCGATGAAACTCGATATCAAGGCTTTCGCGCTAGCCTTCGCGGTCCTCTGGGGAGCGGTGGTCCTTTTTGTTGCACTGGTCAACTTGTTCTGCGGCGGCTACGGCCAGCATTTTCTTGACGTGCTGTCGTCGTGGTATCCCGGCTACCACGCAACCAGGAACTTCGTTGAGATCATCATCGTCACCGTCTACGCATTCTTCGACGGCCTCTTTGGCGGAGCGGTCTTCGCGTGGCTTTATAACCGGTTTGCGAAAACGGCCTCGTCATGAAGGTTACGACGAAATCTCCTCGTCAGCCGCGGATGGACCGGCTCCACAATTGCACAATGTAGCTGTCGGTCATTCCCGCAATGTAGTCAGCGACCGTGCGGGCCAGCCCCTCGGTGGGAACCTGCGCCTGGTGGTCCGGCGGCATCAAACTCGGATCCGACATAAATGAGCCGAAGAGTTCAAGAACCACCTCCTCCGCGCGCGCGTGCTCTTGTTCCTGGGCGGGTGTGCTGTAGAGACTCGCGTAGAGGAATTGCTTAACGGCGGCGCGCTCATTTTCCATGCGCGCGCTGAGCGTGGCCAGCCTTTGCGGAGCGCTCCGGATTTCATCCAGTGTCGTGGCGCCGAGCGCATCAACGCGACGGCGGACTTCGGCGATCAGATCGGTAACCCACGCATTCAAAAGCTGCCGGAGCGCCTCGTACATGGCCAGACGGGGCGGAGCCGCGGGGAAGTTGGCTCGCGCGGCGGCATGAAAGCCTCGGACGAGTGGCACGGCATCGAGAACCTGATCCAGAGCCAGAATGCCGGAATCCATTCCATCGTCGAGATCGGCGGTGAGGTAGGCAATCTCGTCTGCAATGTCGATGAGTTGTGCTTCCAGCGGCGGAATGCGATCGAGAAAATACTCGGCCAGCTCGGGATAGTCCTGGGCTGAATAGTCGCGCGAGTGCTTCACGATGCCTTCGCGGACAGCGAGGGTGAGATTGAGGCCGCGAAAAGCCGGATAGCGCTCTTCAAACCAGGTGACGATGCGCAATGCATGCAGGTTGTGATCGAAGCGGAGGCCGTGTGCGCGGAGAGCGTGATCAAGCGCCTTTTCCCCGGCGTGGCCAAATGGAGGATGGCCGATGTCGTGCGCCAGAGCCAGCGCCTCTGCCAGCTCCGCATTGAGTCCGAGGGCCGTAGCCACGGTGCGCGAGATCTGCGTCACTTCCAGCGTATGCGTTAGCCGGCTTCGAAAGTGGTCGGAAAGCCCCTCGGCGGGCAGGCGCGTAAAGACCTGCGTTTTCCCGGCAAGGCGGCGAAAGGCGCGCGAGTGCAGGACGCGAGCGGCATCACGCGCAAAAGGGGTGCGGTAGGCGTGAGGCGGCTCGGAGTGAGCTCTACGTGCCAGCAGGCTGTCGATATTGCCCGCGACGGCGATTCCTTGAGGCAAAGTGGCCGTCGATTCGCTCTTGATCGCAATCATCAGGTCGAGCCCCTCTGCGCAAGCAAGAAGTACTCTGCGCAGGTCTGGGTATATCAAAGGCTGCGGCGCGGGGCTTGCAAACAACTTCTATGTGCCCGGGGTCACGTTTGTCTTCCACCACGAGCTGCTATAAACGCTTTCGCGCGTTGAAAGATGGACAACCGCAGTTTTTCCAGAGTACCATCCTGCCGGAATTCTTTGAGGGCTTGTCCATCCCCGAACGGTGGAGGCGAGCCACAGCGAGATTCCAGGCCTCAAAGGAGGTAGTGATGAAAACGAACAAGCAGATCGCAGTGGCGCTGGCCGCTCTGGCATTGTTGTCGATGGCTGGTTGTAGGGCAAGGCACTCACCCAAAGAGGTTTATTACCTGGTTGCAACCAACGTCTCGCTGCCCTACTGGCAAACCGCGATCGCCGGATTCAAGGCGGCCGCGGCGCAATACGATGTGACGGCGGTGGTCGCCGGACCCGACGCGTACGATCCACAGGGCGAACTGGCGGAGTTTCAAAAGGCGGTTGCCGCCAAGCCGGCTGGGATTTTAGTTTCAGTCTCCGATGCTGTCGTGATGCAACCGGGAATCGACGCGGCCATTAGCGCCGGCATTCCGGTGATCACCATGGACTCCGACGCCGCGAACAGCCACAGGCTCTACTTCATCGGCACCAACAACCTTGAAGCAGGGCGTCTGGGCGGCCGGAGAATTATCGAGAAGCTGGGCGGGAAGGGTAACGTAGTCTTCTTTACGCTTGCCAGCCAGCCAAATACGGAAGAGCGGCTGAAGGGATTCAAGGATGCCTTTGCAACGCTACCGGGCATCAGCATTATCGAAGTCATTGACATCAAGGGAAACGCGAGTGTCGCCTTCGATCGGACCCAGGGACTGCTGGCCCAGACTGGCGCCAAGAAGATCGATGCTTTTGTGTGCCTGGACTCAGCGTCAGGCAAGCTGGTCGCTGACGCCATCAAGCGAACCGGCGACACCAGTCGCGAGTTGCTGGCGTGGGATGTGAATCCGGATACGCTGCAAGGCATCAAGGACGGGGTCATCGACGCGACCGTCGTGCAAAAGCCGTACACCATGGGCTTTGTAGGTTTGAAGGCTCTCGATGAGATCTTTCACAATCCGCCTGCGCAGCTGAGCAAGGATTATCGTGTCGACGCATTCGCGCCTTACCCTGTATTCGTCGATACGGGCACATCGCTGGTGGACAAGAGCAACGTAGATGTTTACCTGACCGCTGCAGCGGCGCACGCTCAATAGGCACTGTCCTGAGAGACGCCCAAAAGACCGCGGCGTTCACTGAAGCGAACGCCGCGGTCCTGCTCAATTTTTTCCTGGAACTGTGTCCTGCATACGAATTCCGCGCGGCGTCCTGAACTACTCCGGTTTTGCCTGACCAGCAGAGCTGTCCTCTTTGGCAAGCCTGACGCGGGCGCCTTCCAGCTTCTTCTGCACCTTCTCCACGTCGCCCGGCTCGATGTCTGCGGCAGAGGACTTTGCGAAATCGTCCAACGAAAGCTGCCATTGTGCCGCAGCCAACCGGATGCGCCCGGTCTTCTCATAGAGATCGCCGAGGTGCATGTGCACGGTGGGATCGGTCTGATCGCGATTAACGGCTTGTCGCAAGTTGTCCTCAGCCAATTCATACTCGCCCATTTTGAAATAGACCCAACCCAGCGAATCGAGGTAGGCGCCGTTTCCGGGATCGAGAGTCACGGCCTGACGAATCATCTTGAGGGCTTCGGGTAACTTCATTCCCTTATCCGCCCACATGTATCCGAAATAGTTCAGGGTCATTGCGTTGTCGGGATCAAGATTCAATGCCTGACGGAAGAATTGTTCGGCCTGATCCAGATGCTTCTGACGTTCCGCCCACTCGCCGCGGAGAAAGAACAGGTAAGTCCGGTCTTCCTTCTTCGTCGCCAGCGGTTCGGCCTTGTCCAGCGCATCTTCTGCATCCTTCCAGCGGTGAAGGCGAACGTTCATCTGCGCCAGGGCAAACCAAACTCCACGCTGCTGGTCCGGGGTTGCGCCCTCAAGCAGGCTCTTTGCCATTGCCAGCCCTTCATCGGGATGATCCTGGTCGGCGAGTTCGCTGGCAAGCATCAGCTTCAGGTCGCGGTCCTGGGGATTGGCTGCAACAGCCTTGCGGGAGACCGCGACCGCCTTGTCGAATTCATGGGCACTGCGATACGTGTCAACCTGGCCCTGGTAGCCGCGGACGGCATAACTTCCGCCCATATCGATCATCTTCTGGTATGCAGCGATGGCCGGATCGGTCTTATTCACCTCGAGGTAAGCGGCACCCAGCCTCTCCAGGAAAATGGAGCGGTTGTTCTTTTCCTCGTCGGTATAAGCGCCGTTGGCGTGCGAGGTAGCGTCGACCATCTCCTGGTAGGTCTGAATGGCCTCGTCGAAGTGGCCCAGGATATCGAGCAGCATCCCTTCATTGAAGCCAGCCTCCAATGAAGTCGGATCGATTTTGCGCGCCTTGCGAATTGTCGCCAGCGCGTCTTCGTATTTTCCCTGGCGGCGTTGAATTTCTCCGATATGAACCAGCGCTTCGGTGTTTTCCGGATCGGCCTCGGCAAGCGCCTGATATTCCTTCAGGGCCTGGTCGAGTTCGTCTGCGCTCAATAGAGCGGCTCCAAGCGCATCCATCGTTTGCAGGTCGCCGGGCTCCAGATCGTCAGCGCGCTGATAGGCGGCGATGGCGTCCTTGGGCTGCTTCAGCTGATCGTAGAGAGCGCCCAGGGTAAACTCCATCTTCGGCGTTCGACCATCTACAGGAACCGCCTCAATGGCCTTCACGGCATGTTGCAGATCGCCGCTTTCGGCATACAGCCTCGCCAGGTTCAGCACCACTTCTTCTGATTCGGGTTCGATGGCTTGCGCGGTCTTGAATTCAGCCTCTGCCTTTTCCGGCTGGTGCTTGACGGTGTAGAGCTGGCCCAGGACCATGTGGTCCTCCACGCTCCTGGGTTGAAGCGCAACGATCTTCTGGAATTCGGCAATCGCCTGGTCAAGCACGTTGCCGGAACTCACTGCCGATGCGCCTCCGTTTGCGCCCTCGCCCAACTGCCGCAGGTAGATGCGCCCCAGCAGCCGGTGCGCGTCGATATCGTCGGGATGAGACTTGAGCAGCGTGCGCGCTGCTGTCTCGGCGTCGTGCACGCGGTCAGCGCGGAAGTAAAGATCCGCCAAATCGTTCCCCAGCTCGGCCGAATCGGGATCGGCATCGAGGGCCAGTTTGTACTGTTCGATCGCCTGGTTCACCTCGTCGGTGTGCCCCTCGGAGATGGCGTCATCCTCATACACGCTGGCCAAAGCCAGGTGATAGTACGCCTGGGCCCGGTTTGGCTCTGTCGCCGCAGTCGTGTTGGGCGGCGTTATCGCGGATTTCGAGTTGGCATCGGCCTTCGCTGTTTCTACCGGCGCCGCCTTGGCCGGGGCCGATGGGCTACTTGCCGGAGAGTTCTGAGCCTGGGCAGTCCCGAGGGTCAGCAGGACCAGAATGGCGGGGGTAAATGCGGATGCGCGAACAAGTCTCGGAAGGAGTTTTCTCATCATGCAGGGAATTCCATAGGTTCTTAGCCGCACATCGGACAAAAAGAGAACGCGGCAAAGGCAGGATCTGAGCGAACCTGCCTACTAATACAGACGATTTTACCTGTCATTCGTCGCAAATGCGCGGCAGATTGCGGGATTTCCTGATACTAAAGGGGCACAAAGTTGGTGCATGACCATCGATCGCTGTATGCGCTGGCCTCCGGAGTCCCTCAATGCCGGAAATGCCTGATCCCGGTAAAGACCATGGCCAGACCCAACTTGTCCGCTGCGGCAATCACTTCATCGTCTCGAACCGAGCCGCCCGGCTCAATCACGGCCGTTGCCCCGGCCTGGGCAACGGTTTCGAGCCCGTCTGCGAATGGGAAATATGCATCGGAGGCGGCCACACAGCCCTTCAGTGGCAATACAGCCTTCATGGCTCCGAATCTGGCTGCGTCCACCCTGCTCATCTGTCCCGCGCCCACGCCAAGCGTCTGGCCGTCTCGCGCGTAGACGATTGCGTTCGATTTGACGTGCTTGCACACGCGCCAGGCGAAGAGCAGGCTGCGCAACTCTTCGGCGGAAGGCGGACGCCACGTGACCACTTTGAGTTCCGACTCCGTCACGCGGCCGGTATCGGCGTCCTGCAACAGAAGCCCTCCCGAAACGTGCTTTACCACCGGGCGCACATCGGCGGCACGAACCTCAACGAGCCGCAGATTCTTCTTCGTGGCAAATCGTTCCCGCGCTTCCGGCGAGAAACTCGGCGCGGCAATCGCCTCCATAAACAACCTGGCCATCTCTTCGGCCGCTGCCCCATCCACGTCGCGGTTGATTCCAATGACGCTGCCGAAGGCCGAGACCGGATCGCAAGCCAGGGCTTTTTGATAGGCCTCGAGGATGGTCGCGCCGGTCGCCGCTCCGCAAGGGTTGGTATGCTTGACGATGATGACAGCGGGTTCTTCAAACTCCTGCACCAACTCCCAGCACGCGTCCAGGTCGACAAGGTTGTTAAAGCTCAGCTCTTTGCCCTGCAATTGCGTTGCGCCTGCAACTCCCCGGCCCGATCCGTCGGCATAGAGGGCGGCGCGCTGATGAGGGTTTTCGCCATAACGCAGCGCCTGGGCCAGCGGAAGATTGATGCGCAGCGTGGAGGGAAGCGAACCAAGATCCGGCGCGGCGGGCGCCACGGGCCCAGGAGCCTCCGCAATCCGTTCGAGAGTATTCGCAATGGCTGAATCGTAAGCGGCGGTAACCGCAAAACCTTGCTTTGCCAGCCGCCAGCGCGTCGCGCGAGCGAGCTTGCCGCCGTTGGCCTTCAGCTCCTCCATCAGCGCCGCATAGTCCGCCGCGCGAGTCACAATCGCCACATCCTCAAAATTCTTTGCCGCGGAACGCACCATCGACGGCCCGCCGATGTCGATGTTTTCGATGAGATGCCCAAAGGCAACGCCCGGCTGAGCCGCGGTCTTCTCGAAGGCGTAGAGATTCACCACCACCATGTCGATCGGCTCGATGCCATGAGCCGCCACCGCCGACTCGTGTTCCGCGTTGCCGCGAATGTAGAGCAGGCCTCCATGCACGCGCGGATGCAGCGTCTTCACGCGGCCATCGAGCATCTCCGGGAAGCCTGTAAGGTCGCTGATGTCTTTCACCGCCAGGCCGGCCTCGCGAAGCGCCTTTGCCGTCCCGCCCGTTGACACCAGCTCAACCCCAAACCCCTGGAGCACGCGCGCAAATTCCACGAGCCCGCTCTTGTCCGTAACACTCAGCAGCGCGCGTCGAATCGGCTTCGCGCCAGTTCCATTTGCGACCGTTTCGCGTATCTCGATCTCCGAGCTCAAACATTCACTCCTTAGTAGTTGAATCCGCCGGGCAAGCGTCTTCTTGGTCTGGGGCGGCCGTGCGCCGAACAAATTCCAGACTACATCGCGGGGCCTGGCCGGTTTTCGGAGAGTGAAACAAGCCTGTGGATGCTGCTGAGTCCTCCGCTACCGCTGCCGGGATTCCAAAAACGCCGCTTAGCTGGGAATGCTTTAGAGTGATGGTATGGGAAGTTATTCCACGCCCACCCAGCCGGAGGTTCTTCCTCCCGCCAGCGAAGCTGCGCCAAAGCCGCGTCGTCGCCGCGCAGCCTGGGTCGAATCGCCAGCCACCTATCTGCTCGTGGGGATCAATTGCGCGGTGTTTCTGGCCATGGTGGCGCGCGGTTCCAGCTTCTGGATGCCGACGCTCGACCAGTTGATGTTCTGGGGCGCGGACAGGCCGAACAATGTGCTTATGAACGGCGAGTGGTGGCGTATCGTCACCGCGATGTTTGTGCACGTGGGCATTCTTCATTTGGCCACGAACATGTGGTGCCTGTGGAATCTCGGACTGCTGGCCGAACCTCTGATGGGCTCCTTCGGTCTGTTCGCGGTCTACATCCTCACAGGCGCTGCGGGCAATCTGCTTTCCACTTTTTACAACTGGGTACGTCCGATTCACGACGCATCGGGCGCGCCTTACTTTCAAGCTGGCGCGGGGGCGTCGGGCGCAGTTTTTGGCATCGCGGGAGCGCTGATCGTGCTGCTGAAATCAAGAATGTTGCCCGTGCCGCCGCAGGAAGTACGAAAACTGCGCAAGTCCGTGATCTATTTCGCTGCGATCAATCTGGTGATCGGTCTTTCCATCAACTTCGGCAGCGGCTTCACGGGTGTGGAAGTCGACAATTCGGCGCACATTGGTGGCTTTCTCTGCGGCTTGCTTTTCGCGGCTCCCATGGTGCCGCGCATTGGCTCGCCGCGCAGTGAGTTTCAGTTCAAGCTACGCTTGACTGTTGCGCTGGTGGTGCTGCTTCTTGTGCTCTTTGGATTTTATGTAGCCCATATCCCGCCGCCGCAAGGCTGAGGCCGGCTCAGCTACCGCGTCGCCGTCGCGGAAAACTTCTTCACCATCGCCAGAAGCAGCTTGCGGTCGCTCTCATTCAGATTCGTCGAATAACGGCGCAGCTGGGTCAGGAAACGCAGCTCGTCGTCGGAGAGACTTTGCGTGTTCATTTGCCGCGAAAGCGTGTCGCTGGCAAAGAATTGCGCAATCGGCAGATCGAGCGCGTGGGCAATCTTGGCAAGCGTGTCCAGCGAGGGCACCGTGTGGCCATTCTCCACGCGCGACAGATAGCAACGCAACAGTCCGGTTTTCTTTTCGATATCTCCCTGCGACAATCCCTTTTGCAGGCGATAAGCGCGAATCGTGGTCCCTATCTTTATGCTCATTTCGCTTCCTGTCCGTTGGCTGCCCAGTTTACTAACGCGGCAGCAATCAGAAAATTATTAACTTGAGAGTTAACATGCGGAGGCGGTGATTGCAAGTGCAAAACTTCCGGCCGGGGTTCAACTGATCAACCGCGACGTCCGCTAGTTCCTTTCGGTCCGCGCGGCCGGTTCCGTAAACCTTCGCGTTGCAACGCTCGTCAGACTCAATACTGGCAAGTGAGGTAGGGAATGCGGCAGGCAGCAATGATGCGTGCGAGTGTGGCGGGGTATGTTTTTGCCGCATGCATGGCCGCATGGCCGCAAGCCCTGGCGACGCAAGCGCCTGCGGTCCAGGCTCCTCCGGTATCTGCTGAGCCGGCCGCGCCTGATTCTGTCACCGGCGGAAAACTGCATGGATTGGTTAAAAGTGGCACCATCCCGTTGCCCGGCGTCACTGTTACCGCGCAAAACACGCTCACCGGCAAACGCTACTCCACGACCACCGACATTACCGGAGCGTGGCAACTCAATATTCCGCAAAACGGCCGTTATGTCATCCGCACGCAGTTCGCAGCATTCGCCGAAGGGACACAGGAAGCTGTTCTGAACGCGTCCAGCCGCGATCAAGCTGTGAACTTTGAACTCATTCTCGCGTCGCGGCAAGCCGAGATCGATCGGCAACAGGCGCAACAGGCCGGCCGCCAGAGCAGCGAGCAACAAATTGTTCAGCAGATGGCTGGCAACGCACCCGAAAACGTGAACTTGCTGAATGCGATGGCAGCCGACATTGACACCGGCGCTGGAACGGCCGGCGCAAGCGGTGCGGCTTTGCCCTCCATTGCCGGCAACTCCGACTTCAGCGATGAGTCGGTCGCGGTCACGGGGCAGGCGGGGCAGGTGAGCGCGCTGGCTGGCCTCGATCCCGATCGCATACGCGATGCGGCACTGTCGATTCAGGCGCAAGGCGGTCTTAATGGACAAGGCGGTCAAACGGGCCAGGGAGGCCAAGGCGGACTCTTCGGCGGGTACGGGGGCGGCGGAGGATTCGGTGGCGCGTTCGGAGGCGGTGGTTTCGGGGGCGGCGGGGGTGGCTTCGGTGGAAGGGGTGGCGGATTCGGAGGCGGCGGACGCGGAAACTTTCGCAACTTCAACCCGGGACAGCCGCACGGCTCCATTTTTTGGACGGGAAGCAACTCCGCACTCAATGCGCAGCCGTTCGCGTTGTTAGGCCAGGCACAGCAGCAACCCGCCAACGGGACCAATCGCTTTACCCTCTCCTTCATGAGCGCGCCGTATATCCCGCGGCTGACAAAGCCCAGCGGCAAGGACTCGGTCTTTCTGATGCTCAGCGGTTCGCGCTCATCCACGCCGGCCGATTTTTATGCCACAGTTCCTACGGACGCGGAGAGAGGCGGCGATTTTTCGGCCGCAGGCTTGCCTCCAATCTACGATCCCGTCACCGGCCAGCAGTTTTCATACATGGGAAATAGGAATGTGATTCCCTCTTCGGGTGCGGCTGGCGAGTCGATCTCTGCCCAGGCCGCGGCGCTTCTCAGCTATTTTCCTGAACCGAACCTGCCTTCGGGCAGCACCATCAACGGCTACAACTATCACCTGCTCACCACGGGGCAATCGAACACCACGCAGGTTGGCATTCGTTACAACCGCAGTCTCGGCGCCAATGCCACGCAGCCCGGAGGCCGCGGAGGCTTCGGCGGCGGAAGGCGCGGCGGATCGCAAACCCAAGGCCTTCGCCAGAGCATCAACCTCAACTACAACTGGTCCCACTCGGCCTCTGATTTGATTAATCTGTTTCCGGACTTGGGCGGCAAGAGCGCGACGAGCTCCTATTCTCTGCAAGCCGGGTATACGGTTGGCTACCATCGCTTCACCAGCATCTCGAATGTCAGTTGGAATCGCAGCAACAGCCAGACGACGAACTTTTTTACCAACAGCACAAACAATCCCGCCCTGGCCGCGAACGTCACAGTGCCCAACAACGTCGCGCTCAACTATGGTCTACCCGATATCTCGCTTAGCAGCGGCATTCAGGGCCTGAGCGAAACGCAGCCCAGCTTCTCCCTTGCGCAGACCATTTCTTTCACCCAGATCCTGAGTTGGATTCACGGCAAGCACAACATGCGCTTCGGCGGCGACTACCGCCGTGTGCACCACGACTTTCTCGCCGGCTCGAACGCTACTGGCGATTTTGCCTTCACAGGCCTCTTTACTGAAGATCCTGCGCAGGACCCAGCCACCGGATCTTCGATCGCCGATTTTCTCCTCGGATTGCCGCAGTCCACAACGCTCAATTCGTCGCTCACCAAGAGTTACCTGCGCGATAACGTCGTTGACGCCTACGCCATGGACGACTGGCGGATGCTGCCATCCTTCACGCTGAACTTCGGTGTGCGCTGGGAGTTCTTTGCGCCTTACACCGAGAAGTACGGACACCTGGCCGATGTCGCCACCAATCCCGACGCTGGATTTACCAGCGAGGCGGAGCAGTCTGTCTGGGACAGAACGGGCGGCCTGCCGGCTTCGCTCGTATTTCCATGGCATAAAGCATTCCAGCCGCGCGTAGGTTTCGCCTGGCGTGTTCCGAAGATCAAGCAGACCGTCATCCGCGCAGGGTTTGGCACCAACTACACCGTCGGCGAATATGCCGGATTTGCAACGACCATGGCGCACCAACCGCCATTCACCGATGAACAAACCAACCAGGAAGCTGCAGGCAACACGGCAAGCACGGCCTGCGCGCAGACCGTACCGATCACTTGCTTCACGCTGGCCAGTGGATTTCCCGCGCCCGCCGAGATCGGCAACTACGCGCTCTATCCTCACTACGGCCTGCCCTATGTGATGGCGTGGAATCTCGATATTCAGAAAACGCTGCCCTGGGGCATCGTGATGAATCTCGGCTACAACGGATCGCGGTCGAATCACCTCGATACCAGGCTAGCGCCGCGCGCGCTGCCCAGCAGCCTGGACACGGACCCCTCGGCCCTGGTGTTCAACTACGACGAGGCCGCGGCGTATTACAAGATGAACGCCGGAACGGTCCGCTTGAACAAGCGGCTTTCCAAAGGCATCTCCATGGGCGCGAATTACCAGTACGGTCACGCTATCGACGATGCCTCTTCCATCAATGGCACCACGGCATCCGTGGTCCAGGACTGGCAGAATCCTGCTGCGGAGGAGGGACACTCGGTTCTCGACATTCGCCACCAGGTGAGTGGTACGTATCTCTTCGAGATGCCATTCGGGCCCGACACACGCTGGGTTACGACCGGCGTGGCGTCGCATATTCTCGAGGGCTTCTCCATCTCCGGCAGTTTCAACTTCGCGACAGGGACATGGCTCTCGCCCGGTTTTGAACCAACTGCGCAGAGCGTCGAGTGCGGAAACTCGAGCGGACTGCGCGCCGAGCTGAACCCCGGCGTATCGGTAACTGCCGGCGGCGGCTCGCTGCGGAAATGGTTCAACACCGCGGCCTACTCGGAGCCAGGCAATACGCCGGGATTCTGCGATTACTTCGGCAATGCCCCGCGCAACTCGATTGAAGGGCCAGGCACCGTCACGAATAACATGTCGCTGTCGAAGACCGTGAACATGGGTGAGACGCGCAGCATGGAGATTCGCGCCACCATCGATAACGCTTTTAATACGGTGCAGTACTCGGGCGTGAACACCACCGAGGGTTCTCCGACCTTTGGCGAAGTGACCTCGGTGCATGCGATGCGGTCGTTCCAGTTCCTGGCGAGATTCAGGTTCTGACGGACGAGGGAGTGAGCGGGTTAGTGGAGCGCGCCGAGTTCGAGAAACAGCAGATTGAAAGAATCGGGTGGGATAGAGGAGCGATGAGGGCAGTGATCCAAAAAATCGGGACCGTGCTTGCCTCGCTGGCGATTGCCGCGCCGAGAGCATGCCCGGTCTCTGCGCAAAACTCCACGCCGATCTCCAATACTCCCCAGGGCGGCTTCACGCTCAAGGCAAATGCCGAGCTCGTGCTCACCAACGTGGTGGCTCGCGACGCCAAGACCGGCGAATTGGTGACGGGCCTCAAGCAGAGCGACTTCAAAATCTTTGAAAACGGAAAAGAGCAGCTAATCGGCACTTTCGATTTCGAGAGTGTCGATATGGCCAAGCCGCTCAAGGAGGCAACGGTGAGCGGATTGGCCGCTGGCCCCAAGGGCAGCAAAGCCGTAGTCGTCGCCAATCCCGAAGAATTGCGCAACCATCGCTTGATCATCTTGTTCTTCGATCTGACCTCGATGCAGCCTGAAGATCTGGAGCGGAGCGTCGACGCGGCGCAGGATTTCCTGCGCACCAAAATGCAGCCGGCCGATCTTGTTGCGCTCGTCTCGCTCGGCGATACGCTCAATGTTGACCAGGATTTTACCGCTGACAAAAACGCGCTGATCAAAGAAATGGGCGCCTACAACGGCACCGAGGGCCAGGGTTTTGCCGAGGGCGCCAACGCCAACACCAACCAGGTTGAGGACAGCACGGCGTACACGCCCGACGAGAGCGAGTACAACGATCTGAACACCGATCGCGAGCTGTTCGCGCTTCGTGCTGTCTCGCAATCTCTTTCCAGGATCAATGAGAAGAAATCGCTGCTCTACTTTTCCGGCGGCATTTCACGCGACGGCATTGAGAATGAGGCTTCATTGCGTTCCGCAATCAACGCGGCAGTGCGCGCCGACTTGGCCATTTACAGCGTGGACACGCGTGGCTTGCAGGCCGTGACGCCGCTGGGCGACGCCTCTACCGGCAGTTTGCGCGGCCAGAGCGGATTCAACGGCGGCGCGCTCACAACTAACATGAATGCAAACTTTGCCACGCAGGAGACGATGGCCACACTGTCGAGCGACACCGGCGGTAAGGCATTCCTTGACTCCAACGGCTTTGCGCCGGCCTTTGCGCAGGTGCAGAAGGATAATTCGGCCTACTACGCCATCGGCTTCCACTCGACCAATCCCGCGCGCGACGGCAGGTACCGTAAGCTGACGGTGAAAATCGACCGGCCCGGCATCAAGCTTGAATACAGGCCCGGATACTATGCGCCCGCGGACTTCAGGCATTCCGGCAAAGAGGATCGGGAGCAGGAGCTTCAGGATCAACTGGCCAGCGACTTGCCCGCCACTGACATGGCCGTCTACATGGACGCCATGTACTTCCGTCTCGACGAAAACCGATTTCTCTTGTTGTGCCCGGTCCGCAGATTCCGTTTGTGAAGGGTGGCGACAAGGACAAAGCTACTCTCGACATTATCGGCGCGGTGCTTGATGAAGCCCAGCGGCCTGTGGGGCGCGTGCGCGATACGGTGAAGCTCAATCTCGATCCGGCGCTCCAGGCGCGGCAAAAGAACATCCAATACACCACCAGCTTCAACCTGCCGCCGGGCAAGTATCAGCTCAAGTTCGTGGTGCGCGAAAATCAGACCGGCCGCATGGGCTCATTCATCGCTGACGTTACGCTGCCTGATCTGAAAAAGGCGCCGCTCAAGATGAGTTCCATTGTCCTGGCATCACAGCGCGGCCCGAGCAAGAAAGACGATCCGTTGGTCCGCAATGGCGAGGAATACGTGCCCAACATCAGCCACGTCTTTCGCCAGGACCAGCACATGTATCTGCTCTACGAGATCTACGATCCCGCGCATGAAAAACCGGCCGAAGGAGCGCCGAAAGAGCCCAAATCCGCGATCGATCTGCTCAGCAGCCTGGAACTAATTCAGGGATCGACCAAGGTTTATGAAACACCGATCCTGAAAGCCAAAGGGATCAACGTCGAAGGGCGCGATGCCGTCTCGATTGAGCTTGACGTGCCTTTGACTGGCCTCAAGCTCGGCCCCTACATTTGCCAGTTAAACGTCATTGACGACGCCGCGGGCAGCTTCGCCTTTCCGCGCTTTGCAATCTTATTGCGTGAGCCGCCCGCATCCCCGTCGGCATCGCCATCCGGCACGCCGCTTCCAGTCCAATCATCTTCAACTGGCGGGTCCAACTAAGACTGCCGCGGGCCGACAGTTCCCGCAGCACCATCGCTCAACGTGCGAGTCGCCCTTATGCGCGCTTAAGCAGCCGGAGGATTGCCACAAGGATGACTGCGCCGACCACGGCGATCAGTGTGCTGTAAAGGAAACCGCCGTGCGCATCCAGTCCAAGGTGATTCGCGATAAAGCCGCCCACTAACGCTCCGGCAATGCCCAGCAGAATGTCTACAAAGAACCCATAGCCTGAGCCCTTCATGATCTTGCCCGTCAGCCAGCCCGCAACCAGACCGACCAGAATCCACATTAGAATTCCCATGTTGTCCCTCCTCGACTTTCGAAATCGGATCGTTTCCTGCGGCCTCGGGCGTTGGGGAGACCTTCTCAGTGCAAAGGTTGGGTCACCCGTTTCCGCAAGTCTGGATGTATAACACTGCCGGGGCACACTCAGCCAGCGAGAAATTTGAACCGGAACGCGCCCGCAGCTATTCGAGATCTATCGGGTCGGATTCCGCACCCGCATTCTCCCGATAGGGGCAGTGCCGGCACCCTGATCCGCAACATGTCCCGCGCTTGCGATGGTAGGCGGCGGTGAAAACCAGATAGGGTCCCTCGAAGTAGTAATCTTCCGGATCGAGGCCCGGCGGTGGTTGCGGCACGGCAGCGGGAGGATCTTGCTTCACGTTCCTATTCTCTCGTGGATCGCCGGTATTTCGTAAGCAGGCAATCGGGCATGCCCGTTAAAATCAAGGAATGGCACTCACCGCGCAAGATCGCGCCCGCAAAATCAAAATCATTCTCTTCGACGTGGACGGCGTATGGACGGACGGCACCATCTGGCTCGTCCCCGGTGCTGCGCACGCGGGAGTTTTGGACGAGGTTCGCGGCAAAGGCGGCAGTGACATCAGCATGGGCGTGCAATCCGACACCATGGTTGAGGTCAAGGGCTAC